>Ga0233425_10001446_pt1 | contig 53306 bp, 45 predicted proteins | sample Watercolumn_Towu_2_FD_181712 | JGI IMG/M metagenome (GOLD analysis project Ga0233425, IMG submission 181712) | Freshwater microbial communities from Lake Towuti, South Sulawesi, Indonesia - Watercolumn_Towuti2014_140_MG | ecosystem: Environmental > Aquatic > Freshwater > Lake | place... | reverse complement strand
GCTACCCAAAACATCCTTGCCACTTGCCGGTCGTCCCATATGCCCACCTCCATTATAATGGTGCGCATATTATATCACTTTTGATTTAGAAATGGAATTATCTGTTGATTTTCCCATGGCACTCAGCTCTCTGGTGCGGTATAGATGGTGCCGGAGAATCCTTATGAACCACGCACCACCATCACGCCTTCGTCAACTATTTGCCCTGCCTGTTATTATCGCAGCCTTGGGGTATTTTGTCGATATTTATGATCTTGTCCTGTTCAGTATCGTACGGGTGCCGAGCCTGAAGGCCCTCGGCCTCGATGGCCAGGCCCTAACCGACTCCGGCGTCTTCCTCCTCAATATGCAGATGACCGGCATGCTCCTGGGCGGCATCCTTTGGGGCGTCCTGGGCGACCGCAAGGGGCGGCTGAAGATCATGTTCGCCTCGATCTTTCTCTACTCGGTGGCCAATATCGGCAACGGCATGGTCCATTCCCTTCCGGCCTACGCTCTCTTACGCTTTATCGCCGGCATCGGCCTGGCAGGCGAGCTTGGGGCCGGCATCACCCTGGTCGCCGAGATCCTGCCCACGGAGATCCGGGGATACGGCACCATGATCGTGGCCACCGTCGGCGTCTCAGGGGCCATCCTGGCCAACGCCATTGCCAGCGTCTATCAGTGGCGCACCGCCTTTATCATCGGCGGCATCCTCGGCATCTTGCTCCTCATCGCCCGGGTCAAGGTGGCGGAGTCCGAGATGTTTCAGGCGATGGAGGCCCAGGCAGGAATGGCCAAGGGCCGTTTCCTGGCCATCTTCACTGACCGCACCCGTTTCTGCCGCTACATAAATTCTATCCTGATCGGGGTGCCGATCTGGTTCGTGGTGGCGATCCTGATTACCTTCTCCCCCGAGTTTGCCAAAGCGTTTGGCACCTCCGGCCCGGTATCGGCAGGCAACGCCGTGATGTACTGTTATCTGGGCCTCGTCTTCGGCGACTTTGCCAGCGGCTTTTTAAGCCAGGTGCTCCGCAGCAGGAAGAAGGTGATTCTGCTGTTCATGGCTCTGACCATGGCCGCCATTGCCCTCTATTTCCTCCAGGGCCAGCGGACGCCGGGATTCTTCTACGGCGTCTGCCTGACCTTGGGCTTCACCTGCGGCTATTGGGCGATCTTCGTCACCGTGGCCGCCGAGCAGTTCGGCACCAACCTCCGCGCCACTGTGGCCACCACCGTGCCCAACTTCGTACGCGGCATGGTGGTGCCCATCACTCTGCTCTTTCAGTGGTTCCGGTCGTCGGCAGGGCTTGAAGGCAGCGCCTTGACGGTGGGGGCCATCTGCGTCAGCGCCGCCTTCGTCGCCCTGGCCTCTCTGGAGGAGACCTTTCACAAGGAGCTCGACTACTACGAAGAATTGCCGTAGATCGTGCTCCTATCAGCTATCCCCTGCTCCGCACAGATTCACTCGCCACCCCGGATCTTACGGTGGAGGTGGCTCCGTTCGACCCCGATCTGTTCGGCGGTCTTGGAGATATTGCCATCGTTTTCAGCAATCTTGGCCTGAATGAATTGGCGTTCAAACTCCCGCTTGGCGTCCTTGAAGTTCATGGCCAGGATTGAACTGGGAATCAAGCACTCGCCATGGTCCGTGGCAGCGCCTGCCATGTCCGGCAGCGCCTCACGGTCCGCCTCGTCCTCATCCCCGACAGGAGGCAAGCCAAGCAACTGGCAGACAAACCTCGCGGACACCTCGGCCTCTGGGGCAAGAATCAGGGCTCGCTCCACCACGTTACGCAACTCCCGGACATTGCCGGGCCAGTGATGCCGGGCCATGGCCTCTATGGCGGTGGAAGTGAAGCGCTTGGCCGCAAACCCCTTGCCAGCGTATTCGGCGCTGAAGTCGGCCACGAGATCTGCGACGTCCGCCAACCGTTCCCTGAGCGGCGGCATGGTGACGGGGACGACGTGCAGCCGCCAGTAGAGGTCGGCCCGGAAGCGACCGGCGGCGATCTCCTGCTCCAGGTCTTTATTGGTGGCGGCCAGGACCCGGACATCCACCGACAGGGTCCGCCCCCCGCCCACCCGTTCGAACTTCTGCTCCTGGAGGATGCGCAGGATCTTGGCTTGCGTCTTCAGACTCATGTCGGCAATCTCGTCCAAGAACAAGGTGCTGCCGTCGGCAAGATCGAATTTGCCGCGCTTGCTGGCGGTGGCGCCGGTGAAGGCGCCCTTCTCGTGGCCGAACAGCTCGCTTTCGATCAACTCTTCCGGGATGGCGGCGCAGTTGACCTCGATCATCGGCTTGTGGCGCCGCTCGGAATGCCGGTGGATGGCCTGGGCCACCAGCTCCTTTCCGGTGCCGTGCTCGCCTAGGATCAACACCCAGGCGTTGGTGGGGGCAACTCGCGCGATCAGCTCCTTGACCGCATGGATGGCCGGAGACGAGCCGGTGAGCTCGGGCTTGCCCTCGGTTTTCTGGCGCAGGATGGCATTTTCCTTCTCCAACTGGGAGAGATGGAGCGCGTTCTTGATCGACAGCACGATCTTGTCGTACCCTGGCGGCTTTTCGATAAAATCATAGGCCCCCATCTTGGTGGCCTGGACCGCGGTGTCGATGGTGCCGTGTCCGGAGATCATGATCACCGGCAGGAACGGATTCTGTTCCTTGATCCGCCTCAAGGTCTCAATCCCGTCGATACCAGGCATCCAGACATCCATCAGCACCAGGTCCACCTGCTCCCGCTCCAGTACCTGCAACGCCGCCTCGCCGGAATCGGCGCAGAGGGGCAGGTAGCCTTCATCCTGGATGATGCCCTTGATCGATTCAACGATGCTCTTTTCGTCGTCAACGATGAGTATTTTCATGGCACGACCTCACTATGCGCTCTCAACTTACCGTAATCAGGGGCAGTTCAATACAAAAAACCGTGCCCTGCGGCTGATTGTCCTTAATTCGAATATAACCGCCATGGTCGGCGATGACGGTGCTGGCGATGGCCAGGCCAAGCCCCGTACCGGTCTGCTTGGTAGAGAAATAGGGTTCAAACACCCTGTTTTTGTCGAGATCGCTGATGCCGGTGCCGTTATCCCGCACCTCGATGGCGACCAAACGCTCCTCGCGGCGGGCCGCGATCTCCACCTCGATCCGCCCTTTTTCTTTTTCGAGCGGGACAGCGGCTACCGCATTATCCAGCAGATTGACCAGCACCCGCCTCATCTGCTCGGCATCGAAGGAAAATTCCGGCACCCCCTGGTCAATAAAGGCAAAGTTGATCTCCTTGTGGGCCTCCTGATAGAGGATCAAGACCTCTGCCACCATCACACCAAGGCAGTTAACCGATTTTTTTACCACTGGCATCCGGGCAAAACTCGAGAACTCGCTGACTAGATGCTTCAATTCGTCCACCTGTTTGATGATGGTCGAGGTGCACTGATCAAAGACCTCGCCCTCATCGGCTAATTTATCCAGATAGCGTTTCCGCAGACGCTGGGCCGACAGCTGAATGGGGGTCAACGGGTTTTTAACCTCGTGGGCAATGCGCCGGGCCACCTCCCGCCAGGCGGCCATCCGTTGGATTTTCTCGATCTCGGTCAGGTTGTCAAAGACGATGACCACACCGATCGGCCTCTTTTCCTCGTCCTCCAACTTGGTAAAATTAACCCTTAGCGACAGGGTTTCATTGTTGACGGTGATCTTGATCGAGCGTTCAATTGAGCTGCGTCCAGAGGCGATTAACTCGTCGAAAAAGCGCTCCAAGATTGAGAGATGGTTCAAACGGAGGATCGATTTGTAGTTTTTGTTGATTAGGTCGAGAGCCTTGATCTTCAGCAAATCCTCGGCAAAACGGTTGATGGTCAGCACCCGGCCCTGGCCATCTAGGGAGATCACCCCGGCGGTGACGTTCTGGAGGATGATCTCAGTGTAGCGGCGTCTTTTTTCGGTCTCCTCATTGACCAAGCGCAAGGCCTTATGGGCCTCGGTTACCTGTTCCGTGCTGGACAACAGATCACGGGTCATGCGGTTGAACGAGTCTACCAGCATCCCCATCTCGTCGGCTGAGTTCCTGTCAAGAACCACATCCAGCTCACCATCCGCAACCCGCTTCAAGCCCTCGGACAATTGGGCCATGGGCCGGGTCAAACCGCCTGAGACATAAAACCCGAACCAGATAGCGCTGAAAATGATCAGCAAGGTGACGATGAGCAGGACCACCAAGAGGCTGCTCTTCAAGGGTTTTTTCAAGAGCAGAAGTTGCCGATACCCTTGGATGCCCTTGGAGATGAGACCAAGTTTGGCCAAGCGCGCCGCAGGGATCACCTGGCCGGTCACCAGGAGATAGCGGTCACCTCCTAGAGTGAATGGGGTCAAGACCCGCGTCACCTCGCCGCTGGCCACCGGTTGGGAATCGGTGAGCCCAGCTTCGCCACTTAACCCCCGGCGCAACAACTCCCCTGACACAGGCGGCCACGGCGCCATCCCCTGATCGCTCATCTCCTCCAGCAGCACCTGGCGGTCAGTCCCATAGATGGCCAGACCGGACAGTTTCAGGGTCTTGAGCTGAGCGCGCAACCAGGGGACCTGCAGAAGTAAATCCTGGCCTCGCCTCTTCGTCAACTCAGCGGCCAACGCCACGCCATCGTCTTGCAACTGCAACACTGAGTCCTGATAGACCTCCTGGGCCAGTTCCAGCGAGGCGTCAAGAGATCGGTCCACATTGCTGTTAAACCAGTAGTCCATGCTGGTGGAAACAAACTGCAGGGAGATGAAGAACAACAGGGTAGTGGGGATAAGGGACAGCGACACGAAGGAGATGACCAGCTTGGTCCTGAGCGAGGTACCGAGAATGCGCCGCTTGCGGTCGAACACCAGTTCCACCAGGTTGCGCATGGTCAAAAAGACCATCAGCAGCAGGAGGATGACGTTTATATTGATCAGGGCGAAGACCAAGACATTGCCACTGACCGGAAACGGCACCGTCTCAAGCTGGAAGACCAGTTTCTCCAGGGAAGTCAGGACCAAGAAGGCAGAGAGACAGGCCAGGATGATCAGCCTGATACGCCGTCTTTTTTTCGTTCTGATCTCGCTGAGCTCGATTTCGTTGACAGGGTCGGTCATGGCGTTACACCAATCAGGTCGAATATGCCTAAACCGCTAACTGAGGAGCTGGCTGGCTCAGCCTCGCCCGGCATGCATCATTAGCCGTAGTAGGCCGTTCGTCAATAGCGGAAACGGACACTGGACCAACCGGTATCCACATTCCAAAAATCACTGAACGGAATCAGGTAATTTACGAAGAAAGGCAGATTTTTGCGCACTAGGGTAGCCCGGACCTTGACCTCATATTGGCGGTCAGGCAGCAATATGTTGAGCGGCACTACCTTGACCCCGTTCAGTTCAGTCATCAAGGCCTCCGCCTTGGGCAACGAACTGGTCGCCGTTTGCGGGCTGCCTGGCGAGAGATTAACCTGATACTCTTTCTTCAACGAATCATAGCGCATGGTGTGGGTAAGCTGGAGCCGATCCACCTCCTTGTCCGGCAAGCCGTCGCGAACCAAGATCAAACGGATATCGAAATTGAAGGTGGCGACCAAGCCATTGTTGATGCCCTCGACAATCTCCGGTGAGAAGACATCCGCGACCCGAAGGAAGAGGAGCAGCTCCCGGCTGGAATTGGTGACCACGACATCTTTGACTGTGGCGTCTTTGGCCTGACACACGCCGGGCAAGGCCAGCCAGCAGGCCAGCAGGTAGAGCAGGGCATGGCGCCAGGCCGATCTCATGACCACTGCCCCTCATCCTGGCTGCCGGAATCCCTCCTCTCCTGACATGGGGATTCAATCACCTTGGAGACCAAGGCCCGGGCCCGGTCCAGGAGCTCCACCAGGGTCTCCTGCCTGAGGGCGCAGACCGCCACGCCGCGATACTCCGAGACCAAATGCAGCACCGTGTCTGGATCGGCCATATCGATCTTGTTGAACACCATCAAGGTCGGCAACTTAAGATCAAGTTCAGCCAGCAAATCTTCCACCACCTTGATCTGCTCTTCACAGCGGGGATTACTGCTGTCCACGACGTGGACCAGGACATCGGCCTCATGCAACTCTTCCAGTGTCGATTGGAAGGCCTTGAGCAACTCGGCCGGCAGATCGCGGATGAAGCCCACCGTGTCAGTGACGATCACCTCCACATCCTCGGGGAAACGCAGGCGGCGGCTGGTGGGATCCAGGGTGGCGAACAGTTTGTCTTCCGCCAGTATCCGGCTATTGGTTAAGGCGTTTAGAAGCGTCGACTTGCCGGCATTGGTGTAGCCGACAAGAGAAATGACCGGCACAGCCTTCTTCCTGCGGCGTTCCCGGCGCTGATGGCGTTCGGCGCTGATGCCCTTGAGCTTGGCCTCGAGCTTGGCCAAACGGTCCTTGATCCGCCGCCGGTCAATCTCGAGCTTGGTCTCGCCCGGCCCCCGGGTGCCGATGCCGCCAGTAAGCCTGGACAACGAATCGTCGCGACTCTCCAGACGTGGCAGCATATACTTCAACTGGGCCATCTCAATCTGCACCTGGCCTTCCCGGGACAAGGCCCGGCGGGCGAAGATGTCGAGGATCAGCTGGGTGCGATCGATGACTCGGAGCTCGGTATGCTGGACAATGGAATGGGCCTGACTGGCGTTTAGCTCCTGGTCGAAGACCAGGAGGTTAGCGTTTAAGAGCAGGGCCTTCAGCATGATCTCGCCCAGCTTGCCCCGACCAATAAGCAACCTGGGGCCAGACCTGTGGCGCCGCTGGAGCACGGTGTCCAGAACGACGATGTCGTCTGACTTGGCAAGCTCCACCAACTCGTCCATGGAGGCCTGGGCCTGAGCTTTAGACAGATCGCTGACGCTGATGAGGATGGCCCGGTCGCGGCGGGAATCGATGGCAGACAAGGGCTGAGACTGGGCAAAGCGGGATTCCACGGCCGAGATCAGTTCAAGGCAGAACGGCTCTTGCTGGGAAGGCACCACCGGCGGCAAGAAAACCCAATTTTTATTGTCGTGCTGTTCTGCCGCCAGGTGCACTGGATAGAGGCGTTCGGGCAGGCCATCGGCCTGTACCTTGATCACCGCCATCAGATCAAGGCGCAGGAAGACCAGATCCATCAAGTCATCTTCGCTGATGCCCTCGCCCCCCAGATGGGTATGGACGCAGCGGAGTCCCTTGAGCCGGGTGCCGGCGGAACGGGCCGCGGGCAGTACCGGGATCATGATCCCCTTCTTGTCGCCGACAATCACCATCGTTACCCGGCCGCTACGGTCGATGAGCAGGCCAATCTGGCGGCCCAGCTCCATGGAAAGCCGCGCCATATCCCGGGCCAACTCAGGGCTGATCATCAACTCCGGCGGGACCTTGCGCCTCGCGATGCGCTCCAGGGCCTGAAGTTGACCGCTCTTGAGCCCGCCGGTATTGCCAACTAAGGTTTCGATGGGGATTCCTTTATCACGAAGGGGGAGAAGAGTAAGAGTTGCAAAGGCAATAGGCGCGGCTATCGGCCCCGCAGGACCCGCTTGTCACCGACCCGGATGGTAAACTTCATCTTGTCGAAATACTCGAGCAACGGGATGGAGTACTTCCGGGACAATCCGGACAGGGTCTTGAAGCCCTGGGCATCGATCTCGCCCTCCCGGATCAAATGGTCGATCAATCGTTGCTGCATGTCGGCAAGGGCCGCCTGGTCGTAATACAGGTCTTCACTGACCCTCACCACCTGCTGATCGCGGACCATCAACTCGAGGACCTGCAGGACCAAGGCCTTGGAGTAGTGGCCAAGCTGGGTAACAAACTCTTTCTTGGTGGGAGGCGAAAGCCCGGCCGCCTTGAACAGGGCTGTCAATTCCCGCCTCGCCGCCGCCTCGTCCTCCTGCAAGGCAATCTGATGGCCGGATTGACGAATGAGGGCCTGTTCCTGAACAATGGCCCCGTCCTTGGCCAAACTGTTGAGTACCATTTGGAACAGCTTCGGCTCCAGGCCCTGATAGAGCCGGGAGCGCAGCTCCTCCTTGCCCATGCCTTCCAGCAAAGGGTTGTCCCTGTGAAAGCGGCTGAGGATGACCGTCACCTCCTCCTTCAGGCGGCTCATGGTCTCGGCGCTGACCATCCATTGCCGGTCGGAATCGACCATCAGGATGGCACTCTGGGAGATGGGCCGCTCCAAAGTCTTCTTCAGCCGCTTGCCAAAGACACCGAGCCGGATCTCCAGCTCGTTGATGGTCAAGCCATGATAGCCGCTCTCATTGAGGTGAAAGATGGCTAAGGTGTCGAGACTGCCAGTACGATAGAGGCTAAAGGCCTCCTGGTTGGCATCCTTGAAACGCCGCCGTTTCCGGGAAGGACAGTTGTTGAACACCACACCGCCGCCGATGGTCTGCACCGGGGAATAACTCCTGACCACATAGTGATCCCCTGGCCAGACCGCCACCGGTTCCTCCAGGAGGATCTGAACGTTCAACCGCGCCCCGGGCTGGGCCTCCTCCACATCCAAGAGGACAACTCTGGCCATGATCTCGGCGGTGCCAAGATGAACCCTGACCCGGGTGCGATTTTTTAACGGTTTAGAAGTGCTCGACAGGTAGGTAAAATCGGCGTCGAGCATATAGGATGGGAGCAGACAATCTTTGGAGGCCAGCACGTCCCCCCGGCTGACGAATTCCTTCTCCAGGCCCTGCAAGTTGATGGCGGTGCGGTGGCCCGCCTCAACCTCGGCGACATCCAGGCCATGCACCTGGATGCCACGGATCTTGGCAGGCTGTCTGCGAGGATAGAGGCAGACGTCCTCGCCGACCTTGACCCGACCGGAAATCGAGGTGCCGGTAACCACGGCGCCAAAGCCCTTCATGCTAAAAATCCGGTCCACCGGCATCCGAAAAGGACCATGGGCCTCAGCAAAATCCGCGTCACGCACGATTCGGTCCAGGGTGTCCTTGACCACCGGGATCCCCTGACCGGTGACTGCCGAAACCAAGACCATGGGCGCACTCTCGAGGAAACTGCCTGAGCAGAAGCCCCGGACCTCGTCCTGAACCATCTCCAACCAGTCCGCTTCCACCATGTCGATCTTGGTTATGACAATCAGACCCTGCTTGACCCCCAGCAGGGTGCAGATCTCGAAATGCTCCCTGGTTTGGGGCATGATCCCCTCATCCGCCGCCACCACAAAGGCGACGAGGTCGATCCCGGCGGCCCCGGCCACCATGTTCTTGACGAATTTTTCATGGCCAGGGACATCTATAATCCCCAAACGGTGCCCGCAAGGCAGGTCGAGGAAGGCGAAGCCAAGTTCGATGGTGATACCCCGCCGTTTCTCCTCCTTGAGCCGGTCGGTATCAATCCCGGTGAGGGCCCGGACCAGGCTGGTCTTGCCATGATCGACATGACCGGCCGTCCCCAGGACGATCTCCCGCATAGCTTACAGCTCTCCAGTCAGGAAAGGATTAGACCGCGCCTCACGGGCAATGGTCGAGGAGTCGCCGCCATAGCCATGTCCTGGCCAGACCTTAGTCTCGCCGGGCAAGGTTAACAGTTTTTGACGGATGGAGCGCATCAGGGTGGCGGTGTCGCCGCCGGGGAAATCGGTGCGTCCCACCCCGTCGACAAAGAGGGTGTCGCCGGTGAACAGGTTGGGCGCTGAGTACAGGCACATCCCGCCGGGGGTATGCCCCGGGGTGTGCAGGACGGTCAGCTTCTGTTTGCCCACCATGATCACATCGCCATCGTTGACAAGTTGATCGGCAGGGGGCGAGGCAGGCAGGCCAAGCACGGAGAAATAGGCCTTGACATCAGGCCTAGCAAAAAACTCAGCATCCTTGGCATGGATAACGATCTTCGCCTCGGTGGCCTCCTTGATCGGGCCATTGGCGCAGTCGTGGTCTGCATGACCATGAGTGTTGATGATTGTGGCGATGGTCAAATTGCTGGCCTTGGCCGCTGCCAGAATCTTTTCCGGATTGCCACCCGGATCGATGACAGCGGCCATTCTGGTCTCTTCGCAGCCCACGAGGTAGCAACAGACCCCCATGGCGCCAACGATTAACTGCTGGATGATCATGGTTTCGTTCTCCAATCAGCAATCACACTTGTTGGGATCGCAGCCACCACTGCCGCAGCCACAACTGCCCACCGTGGCCAGGGTCACAGGTCTATTCGCGGGCTGTTGCGCAATAACATTGTCAACCACGGCATTGAACGCCGCCACCGCCGGACTCTCGTTGTCAGAAGACAGGTACGGGGCTCCGGCATCGCCGCCCAACACCACCCTTGGGTCCATGGGAACCCGTCCCAGGAAATTTATGGAAAAATCATTGGCCGTGCGCTCGCCGCCACCGCTCTTGAAGACATCCACAACCTTATTGCAGTGTGGGCAGATCAGACCGCTCATGTTCTCAACCAGACCGACAATCCGCATCTTGACGTGATGGCAGAAGTTGATGGATTTACGGACATCGGCCAAGGCGATATCCTGGGGGGTGGTAACCACCAAGGCTTGGGCGTCAGGGATGGTGTTGGCGATGGTCAAAGGCTCGTCGCCGGTGCCGGGAGGGGCATCGATAACCAGATAGTCCAACTCGCCCCAGTCCATATCGGCAATAAACTGGCGGATTGCCTGGACCTTCAAAGGCCCGCGCCAGATGATCGGGTCATCGCGATCTTCCATCATGTACTCAAGGGAAGTGACCTTGAGATTTTCCGTGGCCTGGATTGGGGGCAAGAGACCGCCGTCCCGGCTCGGGTTGGCGTCTTGCAACCGGTGCTCGAGGTTGAGCATCCGGCAGATATCAGGGCCGTGAAGGTCGACATCCATCAGGCCCACCTTCAGGCCGCGCTTGGCAAGCCCCATGGCCAGGTTGGTGGATACCGTACTCTTGCCGACTCCGCCCTTGCCGCTCATGACCAGGATCTTATGCTTGATTTTGGACAAAGACCGCTTGATCGCCACATCCTGCTGGGCAATATGCGATTGGGCATTGGTTGCGGATGAACCACAGCCGGACTTTTTACTTTCACATGTACCGCACGAACTGCTCATGATCCTGACACCCTCCGTTGTAAATAGATGCGCACAGCGCTGTTGTAGATTTTCACACGATTCTCATAAATACAAAATGCATGAGTCGATACTCAAAGCAGTACGGCCAGGCAATTGCGCATTCCCGCTGCCAAGGCCGCTACTATTCGCCTCTTCTCGTCTGAATCCAGAGTCCTGAGTTCTTTGTCCTGGATAACTTCGGCTATCCAATTGCAATAAAGGCTATATGTTCCATGGCAAGTTCCAGGTAAAATCGGTACTCGTCGATCTTGAAGACAATCCGGCGATTATCAAAACCACTGTATTCGCTGCCTTCGCTCACCACGCCCGCTGAGGCCTCAGGGATCAAAGTGATACCATTGCTCAAGGTCAAGGCCTTGGGCTGGCCAAACTTGGCGTTCAAGTCGTACTCGGCTTCGACCAAACGCATGGCACAGCCAATGATCTGATTGGTCAACTCACCGATGGTATCCGCCACCTCGGCAGAAGTGACATTGACGGCCAAGTCATCGGCTGGCATCCCCATGGCCGTCATATAGTGACGGTACAGGAAAAGTGCCGACTCCTCAGAAAAGCTAAAGGCCACCAGACCGTTATAGTCCCCGTAGAACTGGACAAAACAGCCGACATCAGGCCGGAGGCTTACCCTGGGAATACTCTGGATGGTCTTTACATAGGTCACCTCTTTACCAATCGCTTTCTCAAGGGTCTCCTGGGTGGCGTGACAGAAGGCAAGGGCCAAGCAGTGGATTGCAAGATTTTCCATAACTATCCTCAGGTTGAAGTATCAGTCATGATGGGGCTGGCCAAGGGGAAACAGTTTCTCTCCCGCCTTGATCTCCAAGTTGATATGGTTCTCAGGCGGCGGGATTGGGCAAGAAAAATTGTAATTATAGGCACAGTATGGATTATAGGCCATATTGAAATCCAGCACAACCGAATCCCCAACCGGAGTCCCGACCTCGAGATAACGGCCGGCGGGATAGGTCTCCCGGCCATTGGTGCGATCCATAAATGGCACAAAGAGGACACTCTCCGCCTTGGGGTCCTGCCCCTTTTCCTGGTAGGCGAAAAAGGTTATCGCCTGACCCGACACTGTGCAATCAAGCCGGCCAACAGTCAGGTAGATCCGCTCATGCCCGGTGGAGGTCTGGATCCTGAATTCCTTGGGTTGGTCCAATCGCTGATACTTAGCCGCGACCCGATAGGCAATATCGACAGGGTAGTATTCCAGTGCCTTGAATTGCCACTGCTGCTCATTTAAGAGCGGCGAATTCTGGGAGGTCTTAAAAAAACGGTCCTTATCCTGGCGTGCCGCCATGATCGCTTGTTTGTGCTTCAGGGTGTCCAGCCGGTTAGGGCCAGACGTGCAGGACGCCAGGCTCATAAGCACGCACAGACAGGCCAGCAAGGATACCATCATGGGCGTACGGCGACGAGATCTCTCCACAGTCAAAAAATTACAGGGCATGGCCATCGATAAAATCCTTGATTACAGTCGAGTCAGCAGCCAGAACCTCGCAGCGGGTGGGCATGCCGTGCAAGGCTGCCAGGACCGGAGGCAATGGTTGTTCGCCGATGGCCTGGGATACTGCGGCGCCAAACTTGCCGGGGTGGGCCGTGGCCAGGCAGATCATCGGCCGGGTTGCGGAGTAAAAGGTTTGTCCGGCCTTGACTCCCACTGCGGTGTGGGGATCGAGCACATAGCCGGTCTGTTGGTGGAAATCACGGATGGTGGCGATGACCTCAGCCTCGCTGACCCGACGGGCGCTGAAATCTTCCCTGATCTTGGCAATGGCTGCGGGAGCGAAGGCCAGGCGCCGCTCCTTGGCCAACAAATTCATGTCCAGCGCGGTCCGCTCGGCATCTTGCCCATGCAGGTAATAGAGATAGCGCTCAAAGTTTGAGGCCAGCTGAATATCCATGGAGGGGCTGCAGGTCGGCACCACATCCGCCATCGAATAATCGCCCTCCACGATGAAGCGGGCCAGGATATCGTTATCGTTGGTGGCCAGGATCAAGCGATTGATCCTCTTAGTGCCGAGCAGAGCCCGGGCCACATAGCCGGCAAAGACATCACCGAAATTGCCGGTCGGCACTGAAAAGTCAACTGCGTCCTGGCCCTCCTGCTCCGACACCCGGAAATAGCTGTAGACATAATAGACCACCTGGGCCAGAATACGCGCCCAGTTGATGGAGTTGACCGCCCCCAGCCTATGCTGTTCTTTAAAGGGGATATCGTTGAAGATGGACTTGACGATGGCCTGGCCGTCATCAAACGTCCCCTTAATGGCGATATTGAAGACATTGGCGTCAATGACCGATGTCATCTGCAACTCCTGGATAGGACTCACCCGCTTGTGGGGGTGGAGGATGAAGATATTGATCCTCTCCTTGCCGCGAACCCCATAGATCGCCGCGCTGCCGGTATCGCCCGAGGTAGCGCCGAGGATGTTCATCTTCTCGTTGCTTTGGGCCAGCAGGTACTCAAAGAGATTGCCCAGGAACTGGAGTGCCACGTCCTTGAAGGCCAGGGTCGGCCCATGGAACAGTTCGAGGATGTGAAGTCCGCCCTTCTTCACCAAGGGGGTGATCTCTGGATGGGTGAAGGTCTGGTAGGAACAGGTAATGAGCGTCTGTAGCTCAGCCTCCGGGATATCGTCGATGAAACGCGACATCACCGCCAAGGCCAGGTCCGGGTAGGAGAGGCTCTTCCAGTGGGCAAGGGTTTGGTCATCAATAACTGGCAACTCGGTGGGCAGCAAGAGGCCGCCATCAGTGGCCAACCCCATCATCACTGCCTCGGTAAAGGATACAGGTTTGATCTTTCCGCGTGTGCTTATGTATTTCATGAGTGGTTCTCAAGTAATCTGGCAACTGCAGAGAAGACGGAATCAGGAGTCAGGATTCAGAAATATTTCCCGTGCGGTAGTGGAACATTGCTCAGAGGGGTTGCGGGTTCCAACTTCCAAGCCGAACAGTCACTGCCTCTTTTCTTCTGAATCTGATTCCTGTCTTCGGACCCTCAAGAGTCACCAATTTCGAAGGAAGAAGACCGATGCCGATCCGGTCCTCACCATGGTTAGGGCTCAAGCAGACAGACACCTTCCATCTCGCTAGGGGCCGGCAGGCCCATCAAGGCTAAGACGGTAGGGGCGATATCCTGCAAAGCCCCACCCTGGCGCAAGGTCCGGCCGACATAGAGGTCGTTGATCACAATACAGGGCACTGGGTTTAATGTATGGGCCGTGTGGGGCCCGTGGGTCGTCTCATCGTACATGATGTCCGCATTGCCGTGGTCAGCACAGATCAGCACAGTCCCTGCCTGGGCCAGAAATGGCTGAACCAGCCGTCCCAGGCAGGTGTCCACGGTCTCGCAGGCCGTGACCGCTGCCGCAAACTTCCCAGAGTGCCCCACCATGTCGGCATTGGCAAAATTCAACACGATGAGGCTGTATGGGGTTTCGGCAAGCCGCCTGAGCAACTCGTCGGTCACCTCGACGGCGCTCATCTGCGGTTTCAAGTCGTAGGTAGCAACATCCTTGGGCGAATTGATCAATGCCCGGTCTTCCAAGGGAAATGGTGCTTCGCGGCCACCGTTGAAAAAGTAGGTGACATGGGCGTACTTTTCAGTTTCGGCAATTCGAAGTTGCCGCAACCCTTGGGCGCTGATCTCCTCGCCGAGTATCCTGGTCAAGGACTGGGGGGGAAAGAGAACCGGCAGAGCAAAGTCCTTTTCGTAGCGGGTACAAGTCGCAAAGTTAGCCAACTTCGGCCGGTTGGCGGCAGGGAATTTATCAAAATCCTGGTCCGTAAAGGCGTGGGTCAACTGCCTCGCCCGGTCGGCCCGGAAATTGAAAAAAATCACGCTATCGCCGTCACCGATGGTACCCACCGGTTTCTTATCCGCGCCGACAATGACGATCGGCTTGATAAACTCATCGGTTTCATCCCGGCCATAGGCCCCAGCCACCGCCGCCACAGCGTCGTGACAATGGCAACCCTGGCCGTCAACCAATGCGGACCAAGCCAACTCCACTCGGTCCCAGCGATTATCGCGATCCATGGCGTAATAGCGGCCGATGACCGTGGCGATCCGCCCGACACCGATGCTGTCCAGCTCACGCTGCAAGTCCTGCAGATAGCCATGGCCGCTCTGGGGAGGCGTGTCTCGACCGTCCATGAAGGCATGGATACAGACCCGGGTCAGCCCGAGGTCGGCAGCAATCCTCACCAGGGCATAGAGGTGCCTCAGGTGGCTGTGCACCCCGCCATCGGAAACCAATCCCATCAGATGCAGGGTCTTATCGTCGGCCCGGGTGCGGGACAATACCTCAGTCAACACTTCATTATTCGCCAACGCCCCGGTTTCAATCGCCTTGTTAATCCGGGTGTAGTCCTGATAGACCACCCTTCCCGCCCCGAGATTGAGATGCCCCACTTCGGAGTTACCCATCTGCCCGTCAGGCAGGCCAACCGCTCCATTATGGGCCAGCAAGGAAGTGGAGGGATAGTGGCTCGCCCAGTAATCCATGTTCGGGGTATTAGCCATGTGCACGGCATTGGTGGCTGTTTTTTCGCCCAACCCCCAGCCATCAAGGATAATCAGCATAACCGGCGTAGCGTGGGTCATTGGCTCACCACCTCTTTGTGGGCAAGGTCGCCAAGGTTGACTCGAGGGGCGTCATGCCACAGTCCCTCGAGATCATAAATCCGTCGTGCCTCATGGTAGAAGATATGTACGATCACATCGCCGAAATCGAGCAGCACCCACTGCCCCTCCTCAAGGCCCTCCGCCTTGGCTGTGCTGATTCGCTTCAGGCTCATCATCTGATCAAGGGCCGTGGCAAGCCCTTGGACGTGCCGGGTTGAGCGGCCTTCCATGATCAAAAAATAATCAGTAAACCCGGCAGTCTTGCTGACATCAAGCAGCACCATATTCTCGCCTTTCTTGTCGAGAGCAGTCTCGTACAGCATGGCGGCAAGTTCAAGGGGGCTTTTGTCAACAAAAGCCTGTTTCCTTTTTTTCATGATAAAATACACTCCTCACATAAACGGATTCATCCGAGCACAGACATCATACGAGCTAAAAGTTTGCAGCTGTCTTCACCTGCCCTGCTCCATCTCATTAACAAGACAGGCTGGACATTTCCCAAACCCTTGCTATATAATCGATTCGCCCAGACTTTGAAAGGTATATGAATCCGAAGCGAGCAATGACGAAAAATGTAGGCCCGGGGCAGCCGGCCGGATTGTCATGTAACAAAGCCTTTGCCATAAAAATCAAGCCCAACCGCTTCTCAGTTTGACATCTGCCCCCTGTAAGGTATAATCCCACCCGGTTTTGCCCTGAATTTCTTATTTTTTGTTACGGACATCGGGCTTTGCGCGGCATGTACGCAGGCTGACTGTTCAGCCTGCCGAGTCATCTCTTGATTGTTAAGGAAAAATTCATGAACAAGTCCCTGCGTTGGAAAATCACACTGCTTGCCTTCATCACCATTTTCTCAGTGGTCAGCATTGTCCCGTCCCTGACCAGCAATGTTCCTTCCTGGTGGAAAAAATACCTGGCCCCGGCCGGCCTGAAACTTGGCCTCGACCTCCAGGGCGGCATGCACCTGGTGCTTAAGGTCGACCTTAAAAAAGCGGTCGAGAACTCCCTTGATTTCGCGGCCCAGGACTTGAAGGACGCCTTGCTCGGCAAACAGATCTCGGTGGTCAGAACCAAAGCGGCTCAGGCGGACAAGGTGGTATTCACCCTCCCCAACAAGAGCGCCATGAGCACCATCAAGGACATGGTTAAGGGCGAAGGATTCGCCAACCTGGACATCGAAATTAAGGAAGAGGAAGGCTCCTTCCCGCGCATGATCCTCTCCCTCAAACAAGATCGGGTTGACTTCATTAAAAAGAACGCCGTCAATCAATCTCTCGAGATCATCCGTAACCGTATCGATCAGTTCGGCGTCGCCGAGCCGGTGATCATCCGTCAGGGTGAAGACGAAATTGTCGTTCAGTTGCCCGGGGTCAAAGACGCCAGCCGGGCATTATCTCTCATTGGCCAGACCGCCCAGCTCGAGTTCAAGATGGTGGTGGAAAACAACGGCGGCCTTGATCTTAACAGCCTCATCAATCAGGCAGTCTCCTCCGGCAAGTGGCAGCAGGGCCAAAGCACCAAACAGCTCAGCATGGCTTTAAGCCGCGAGTTGCCTCCAGACACCCAGATATACTTCGAGTCTTCCAAAGACACCCAGACCAAGATCAAGACTGAGACGCCGATCCTGATCCACAATCAGGTCATGATGAGCGGCGACATGGTGGCCGACGCCCAAGTACGGGTAGGCGGCACCTTCAACGAACCCTATGTCACCCTGGACCTCACCGGCCACGGAGGCAAGGTCTTCGGCCAGATCACCGAAAAGAACGTCAACAAGCGCTTTGCCATTATCCTGGACGGCAACGTCAAGTCCGCCCCGGTGATCAGAGAGAAGATCCTGGGCGGCAGCGCCCAGATCTCCGGCAACTTCACCTATGAAGAGGCCACAGATCTGGCAATCGTCCTCCGTATTGGCGCCCTCCCTGCCCCTGTCGAGATCATCCAAAACCTGACCGTCGGCGCCTCCCTGGGCCGCGACTCCATCGAAAAGGGTCTGGCCTCCGGTATCCTGGGCACGGTGCTTGTCATCCTCTTCATGCTCATCTACTACCGGGGCTCGGGCGGCATCGCCTGCCTGGCCATGGTCCTCAACGTTATCCTGATCTTCGTGGGCCTGGCCTTCATGTCTGCGACCCTGACCATGCCCGGCATCGCCGGTATCATCCTGTCCATCGGCATGGCGGTTGACTCCAACGTCCTGATCTTCGAACGGATGCGTGAAGAGTTCGCCATCGGCAAATCAACCCGCTCCGGCATCCAGGCGGGCTACGACAAGGCCTTCTGGACCATTGTCGACTCCCACGTCACCACCCTGATCACCGCCCTCGCCCTCTTCCTCTTCGGCACTGGCCCGATCAAGGGCTTTGCGGTCACCCTCTCCTTCGGCGTCCTCTTCAACCTGTTCTCCACCCTCTTCGGCTCCAAGCTGATCTACGATTACATAACCAGCACCCGGAAGCTGAAGCCCATGCACTTCTTACACTTCATCAACAAACCCAACCTCGACTACATGAAGGCCAGGAAGGTCACCTTCACTGCCTCCATCCTGCTGTCGCTCTTGGGAATATTCGCCTTTGTCCAGATCCTGCGCGGCGAGGCCAACCTGGGCATCGACTTTTCCGGTGGTTCGATGATCCAGTACCGTGCCGAAAAGCCCTTTACCTTGGACGCGGCCCGCACAGCGGTCAAAAAGCATGACTTGGGCGATGTCGAGCTCCAGCAGGTGATGACCGAAAATCAGCTGATCGTCAAAATGAAAAAATCGACCGCGAGAGTCGATAACATGACCGACAAGATCACCTCAGCCCTGAATGCCGAACTTCCCGATACCCACTTCAGCGTCGAAAGCACCTACGAGATAGGCTCGTCCATCAGCGACGCCCTGCGCAACAAGGCCGTGCAGGCGATCCTCATCTCCATGCTCTGTGTCATCGCCTATCTGGGCTTCCGTTTCAATCTCCGTTTCGGCGTTGCCGCGGCGATTGCCACCTTCCATGACGTCATAATCGTTGTGGGTATCTGCTACGTCCTCAATATCGAAATGACCCTGCTCATCGTCACCGCCTTGCTGACCCTGGCCGGTTATTCCTTGAACGATACGGTCATTATCTTCGACCGGATCCGGGAAAACATCCACCGCCATGGCCATGACGCCAAGCTGCCGGAGCTCATCAACAGAAGCGTCAACGAGGTCCTCTCCCGGACCATCGTCGTCACCCTGACCACCTTCCTCACCACCTTGGCCCTCTTCCTGCTGGGCGGAGTAGTCATCCACGACTTCTCCTTTGTCCTGATCATCGGCTTTATCACCGGCACCTACTCCTCGGTCTATATCGCCGCCCCCCTGCTTTGCGTGTGGAATAAAGAAGAAACCGCCTGACCCATGACCGCACTGCCCGATCACGCCGCGCCCCTGGACGCCAACGACTCGTTCCAATTTCGTTGCCATCCGGGGGTGCCCTGTTTTACTGAATGCTGCAGGGAACTTGAGCTTACCTTAAGTCCCTACGATGTCGTCCGCCTGAAGCAGGCCCTCTCCCTCAACTCCCAGCAGTTTTTTGATCGCTACGGGATCATCGAGTTTGGCCCAGATGACCTCTACCCCAAGGCGTATCTGGGGATGGTGGACGATGGCCAGGCAAGCTGTCCCTTCGTCAGTGCGGCAGGCTGCCAGGTCTATGTCCATCGCCCGGCCGCCTGCCGCACTTACCCGATTGGCCGCGGGGCCTTCCTCGCCTCTGACGGTAGCCGCCAGGAACGGTTCTTGATGATGCGGGAGGCACACTGCCAGGGTTTTGCCGAAGATCATGCCCAGAGCATCGCTGACTGGTTCAGCCATCAGGAGCTTGCAGAATACAACCGCTTCACCGATCTGATTCTGACCCTCCTCCCCCGCGATGAGGCCCATGCCCTGCGTCGCCTCACCGACGCTGAGGCCACCCTCTTTATCGGCACCTTGTACCACCTCGAAGAGTTCAAGGCGCGGCCGGATCTACCATCTCCCCTTCCCGGCGACGAGGCAGCACTCCTCGCCATGGCCATCGACTGGCTCTCTCACCAGTGGCGCCGGACGCAATAATGGAATCTGGCGGCACGGTCTCGCCGTACCCAAAACTGATCGCTGTCGTTCAGGGCTTACGAAAAACCGCACTTGGCCTGCTCCTGCTCCTCACGGCAACCACATTGGTGTGTTACTGGCTTTCGCCTCGGTTCTTCACGTTGCTGCAGTCCCACCTGCACCAAAAATTGGTCTTCTTCACGGTGGCCGAACCATTCCTGGCCCATGTCAAACTGGCTCTGGCCGCCGCCATCATTACCCTGTTGCCGGTGTTCACCGCCTGCCTGTGGCGAGCCCTGGCCACACCATTTGCCCTTACCAGGCTGTCTCAATTCTTCTTTATTGCCTTCACCTGCCTCCTGTTCTACCTTGGCGCCCTGTTCTGCTATATTATCACCCTGCAGTACGGCATCGAATTCTTGCTGGGATTCAGTTCCGATCAACTCCAGCCCGTGATCTCCATCGACAGATTTGTCAACTTTGTCACCGTCTTCGTGCTGGGATTCGGCCTGATCTTCGAACTGCCCATCGCCATGGTATTTCTGGCCAGGACCGGGCTCACCCCACGTCATGTCTTTGAGAAAAACCGCCGCTACGCGATCCTGGCCATCAGCATCGTGGCCGCCATCCTCACTCCCACTCCGGATGTCTTTAACATGCTGCTGATGGGCGTGCCTCTTTATGCCCTGTACGAATCCGGAATCATCGTCCTCCGGGTGATGCGGATCTCCTAACCAAGCGGCCCGCCAAGCAACCATAGCCTAAAGGCCCCTTGCAAAAACGTCTTCCTGCTCCGCCCAGACGCTGATAATTATTCAAGATACCCTTTAGTCAATGCCCCAGTCTGCCGATAGAGAAGATACTATCCTTCTTGCCTCTGGAGACCGCGCCATGAAGCCTTCTCTTGACCTGCTTCAATCCCCCTCGAGCCAACAGTTACCCGCCACCAACCGGCAGCTGCCATTAAGCATGGGCGAAAGTTATCAAAAGCGCCATCAAACTGTTGCCATTACACTGACCACCCTGGAGGGAGACACCGTCACCCTCAGCCAACAATCGTCAAGCACCCGCTATCGCCAGGAGTCCCTTACCTCCGATACATACCGGCTTAGCGAAAAGGCCGTTGGTCTTGACAGCATGTCCATCGCGGTCCAGGGCGACCTGAACCAGCAAGAGCTTGACGACCTAGCGCGACTCTTCGACGATCTTGGCGCCATTGCCAACAATTTCTTCACTGGCCACTTGGAAGAAGCGGTGAACGGCGCAATGATTATCGGTGACATGGGGACCATCTCGAGTTTGGAGGCGACCTTTACTCAATCCAGTATCCTGTCCTCCCATCTTGCCGGGCCCCACCCCATGCCTTCCTCGCTACCGGGCAGTGACGCCCTGATATATCCCTCTCTGGACAGCAAACTGCCAGACAGTGCCAACGCCAGCCCCGTGCCAGCCCCATCACCGATCGACATCACTAGCGCCCAATGGCGGCAGTTTCTGCACAATGTAAGGCGCGAGCCCACTACAGGCTCACCGCCGAGCAGCGCCCCTCCTACCCATCAGCATCGAACGGCCAAGGATATGCTGGAGCGGGCCAAAGAGACCCTGGCCACTAATCCCCGGCTCATGCCGTTGCTCCCATCCATCGCCACCCTGGCCGTAAACCGCACCGCTGAGAAATACCACCCCCCCGAGACCGCCACCCTCCTGGCCCAATCAACCATTGCTAAATTCAACACGCTGTTGGCAGACTGGGTCTTATAGGATCTTTTTCTTCCTCACGGGAATCGTCAGGCCGGCCTGCTTATTCGTTGACATTATGGCGCGTTCTCTGATTGGATAGAGGCATGACTATGGATTTATCCTGGAGCGCCCGCCTCTCTCTGGCACCAACGGAAGTCAAAAGCACCGCGCAGGAATCATCATTGTTTAGAGGCAACCATGTGGAAATCAAAAGATATCTATTACGTCTCCGACAGCACCGGCATCCTGGCCAACAACCTCGGCCAAGCCCTGATCTGCCAGTTTCCGGAAATCAACTTTCATGAGGAAAAATTCCCCTTCATCAAGACCGTGGCCGACGCAGAAAAGACCATGGACTATATCCTCAAACAGTCCACCGGACGGCGACCCATTATCTTCAGCACCCTGGTCGAGCCAAAACTTCGCGCCATTTTCAACCACCCAGAGGTCGAGCTCTTCGATGTCTGCGATGTCTTTTTGGAACGGCTCGAGCATTGCCTTGAGGCCAAGGCGCTTGGGCTGCCCGGTTATTCGCGCCACGTGGACGATGGCAGCATGTCGCGCAGGGTCGAGGCCATTCACTACTGCCTCGGCCACGATGACGGCACCAAGTTTGACGAGTACCACGAGGCCGATGTCATCCTGGTAGGCGTGTCGAGATCGGGTAAAACTCCGGTCAGTGTATATCTGGCGACCCACATGGGTCTCAAAGCGGCCAACTACCCATTAACACCCCAAAATCTCGATCACTACTCCCTGCCGGAAGGACTACGTAAGAATAGAAAAAAAGCCGTGGGGCTGACCATCGCGCCGGAGATATTGAGCACCATCCGCGAAAAGCGCTACCCCAACAGCAATTACGCCAAACGTTCGACCTGTCTCCAAGAACTCCAACAGGCTCAACAAATTTTTCAAAAATATCATCTCCCAGTGATCAACACCTCCGGCAAGTCCATCGAAGAGCTGGCCACCCAGATATCCCAGGAGATCGGGCTCTCAAAAAAGGCCATCGACCTATCTCCCGAGAAGCCGCACATAACGACCCGTTCCGAAGGGCAATAATGACGCCATACGCCGGGAAATGCGCCGCCATTTGTTGCCGACATTTTTATCGACAAGCACGCCACCCCCAAGTATAAAGATGTCGTACTGACTGTACTCCGACCCGCCACAACGGGCAGCATTGTCCCACGGAACAGGCAATGCTTACGAGACCACCACTCCTGGCAACTCTCGCGCCGCACCGAGGGTGCAGCAGGACACATGATATCCAGTACCGCAAATTACTACGATCAAAGCGTGAAGAAGGAGAGTATCAGATGCGAGACCAAGTGCAGTCCGCCCTTGACAAAATGCGCCCCACCCTGCAACAGGATGGCGGCGATGTGGTGTTGGTGGATGTCAGTGAGGATGGGGTGGTGAAGGTACAGTTGACCGGTGCGTGCAAGGGCTGCCCCATGTCCCAAACAACGATCAAAAACGGGATCGAAAAATTCCTGAAAACCGAAGTTGCCGGGGTAAAAGAAGTTGTCCAGGTGTGAGCCTGCTCTCAGCGACCCGACCGGGATCATTTATGGTATTTCGTCCCTGCCAGAATGGTGAAGGAACGATACACCTGCTCCAGAAGAATTAGCCGGGCCATTTCATGGGTAAAGGTCATGGCTGAGAGCGACAGCACCAGATCAGACGCCGCTAGGACCTCCGCCGACAATCCCAGCGCCCCACCAATGATAAAGCTTGCCGTTCGCCGGTTTTGATCCTGCCATTGCCGGAATAGACTGGCGAACATCTCCGAGTCAACCTGCCTGCCGGTTCTATCCAAAGCCACGACCATCGACCGCGGCTCGACCTGTTCCAAAAGCTCACGCCCCTCGGTTTCTATACGAACCAAGTCCGCCATCTTTCCTTTGCGTTCCCTGACTATCTTGATTCGCACCTGGCAGTAGCGGGCCAGACGCTTCTGAAAATCGGCAATCCCCTGTTCCAGATAGCTCTCGCCTGTTTGTCCCAAAAAGATGCAGTCGATGTTCATGGATCACGCCGTGGTTGGTCTTAGCCCTGGGGAACGGCCACCATTTTCATCCCTGCCTCATTCCAGTGCCAAATCATTTGAACCTTTGCCAGGCGCAGGGGATTGGCCAGCATCGCCAGCGCGGTTCGCTTTCATTCTGTACCCCTAGCCGATCACTCACCCTTGCGGCCCTCTCTCCAAGGTGCTCCCGGGCTCCTATCAACCTGAAATCAAACTTTAAGTTCCTTGAGGTACGAGCAGAACTCCTCATAGCTCACCTCTTTGTTGATACCCGGACAGGAGGCGCGAATCGTTTCAAAGTTGTCCTGGTCGAGCAAGATTGACGGGTGCAGGGGCCACTCGGTGCAGCGCCATGGCTTGCCGGGGTGCACGGTGCAGCCGCCGTTGTAGAAGACGCAGTGGCCATCCACGACCCGCATCTGGACGACATTGTCCTTTTCCCGGAGGTAGCGGTCCTTGAGCTCCGGAATCGTAATCTTCAGGTACGCCGCCATACGGGCGAGATCCCCGGCATCAAGAGACACCGTGGTCTCACCATGGCAACAATAACCGCACTCGCGGCAACGAAAATATTTTTTTCCTTTGGGCATAGTCTCAGAGGTAGCGCAACACACCTGCGCAAATCAGTTTATCAAAGCGTTCTCTGTATCAACGGGCTAAGCCAGAGCCATCAGGCCGAGCCCACTTGATCGTTAAAGAGGAGGATATCGATGCCAAAACGCTGGGCGGCCAGTTGCCATTTATCGCGGTCCGGCGTGTCAAATAGGATGCTTGTCTCAGCGGGGAGACTCAACCAGCCGTTGACGCCCAGTTCGGCCTCCAGTTGGCCTGGCCCCCAACCGGCATAGCCCAAAAGGAAGAGGAAGTGGAGAGGACCGTTGCCTCGAGCAATATCATGGAGGATCTGCGGGTTGCGCGACACCCTGACTCCACAATCAACCTCCAGGCACTGTTCGCTGACATAGTCCGCCGAGTATAGGAAAAAGGCCGCTTCCATTTCCACCGGACCCCCGATATACACAGGCGGCCATTCCCTGTCAATGGCATCAAGACCCACACTTGTAAAAATATCAGCCAAGGAGTGGGGGCTCGGCTGATTGATGACAAACCCCATGGCACCGCTGTCATCATGGGAGCAGAGATAGATGATCTGCTCCTTGAACCTGGGGTCCGGCATTTGCGGGGTAGCGAGCAGAAAGGTGCCCTTCAGTGAATTGCTGCTGTGATAGTCAGCCACCATGCCTCCATGTCGCCGCAGTCCAACGATCCCCCGGCAGCCCAATCAACAAGTAGTAAGCAAAAAGCATCGTCATTCCATGAAGTGAATTACTTTCACAGCAAGCTGCAGTCCAGGGCCAAAGCACTGCCGGCCAGAGAGTGCAACACCACATATGCGTAGTTACCGCCACACGGTGAAAACTCCTCTTAGCAAAGGAGACTAAGACTAACAAGCCATTTTTGCCTCCGGCTGTAAATTATTACACCAGAGAGAGGGGATTGTCTCAGCCCTCGCCGCCCAGCAGGCGGTACACCGCAAAATGGTAGGAGACGGAGGCGAGGAACACGAGGAGCAAGATGGCCGACGCAAGCTGCGCCCGCTTCTGGAACCGACCGATCGCCGTGGCCAGTCCAAAGCGGGCCGGGATCAGGCCAGTCAAGGCAGCTGCCATCCCGGAAAAACCGGCCAGGAGCATGGTGCCATAAATCAACAGACCAATATGCCCGTACTCAGTTTTGAGGATACAAAACGGGCAATGGTGGTACGGCATGGCGTAGACATAGGAGGAAAAGACCGCGGTGACCGCCACAAAGGACAACACGACAAAAAAGAGCCAAAGTCCGCCGCTGATGAAAAGCAGGGGGAGACTGATCCGCCGGAACAAAAAATGGCCGCAGGCGGCCAGGAGCAGCGCCGTGACGTAAAAGAGGATCAGCACCTTCTCCTGGGAGACCACGCCGATCAGGTTAGTCTCACTGCCGCCACCCTCGCCAAAGACCACGGCGCAGCACGAGGTGATGATATCTGGCTTGAGGTTGGCGATGTAGAGAGTCTGCGCTGCCACATCGGCGATCAACAAGGGCAGCAGACAGACCAGCATGATATACTTCACCGTCAGCAGCGGATAGCGCTCCGAGCTGATATCAAGATGGTGGATGACAATCCAAAACCCGTAGACAAAAACCCCAACGATCTTCAAATAGAGCGCTGGCATGCCGAAGGGGTTGGCGGTCAAGGCCCCGGTGGCGCACATCGCCCCGCTGATCACCTGGCTGAAGTTATCGGCGGCGGCGGCAAAGAGAAACAACGACAGGATCTGAAAGCCCAAGGCATACTGAACCAGGGTCGATGACAGCCAGGTCTCGTTTTCCAGGCGGATCTGGCGGGGGCCGTCGCTGGCGGGATCCCAGAACCGGAGGACGCTGAGTGCAGTCTTGCCCGCCATGCCGATCAAGAACAGGGCCACCGCGCTGAGAAGGGTGAGCGCCACACTCCATGGGTTAAGGAACACGGATCGTCCCTTCGTCAATGGCCACGATCCGCTCCACCGCCGGGTGGGCGGTGATAAGCTGGTCGTGGGAGGTGAGGATGATGGTCTTGCCGCTGCGTTGCAGCTCCTTCATGATCTCCATGAAGGCGAGGCTCAAGGCATGGTCGAGATGGGCGGTGGGCTCGTCGGCCAGAATGATGGGCGGATCGTTGATCAAGGCCCGGGCGATGGCCACTCGTTGCAGCTCACCGCCGGAAACCTGCCGGGCCGGAAAGTGGGCACGATGGCCGATGGCCAGCATCTCCAGCAGTCTTTCGGCCCGTCGTTTGCGTTCACCAGGGGCGATGCCCAGAGGCAAGAGCGGCAAGGTGATATTTTCCAGCACGGTGAGGGCGGGAAGGATATTGAAGTGCTGGAAGATGAAGCCGATGGTGTTACGGCGGTGGATGGTGAGAAACCGGTCCGGCATCCTCGACAGCTGCTGCCCAGCGATGGCAGCCCGGCCGCTGGTGGGAGGGAAGACGCAGCCGATGATCGACAGCAAGGTGCTCTTGCCGGAGCCGCTCGCCCCTTGTAGGCAGACCATGCTCTGGGCGGCGATGACAAGGTTGATGCCACGCAGGGCTCGAACCTCGTTGGGTTGGCCCTGATTATACACCTTGGTGACCTCGGTCAGTTCAATGAGCGGTTCGGCCATGCCATAAGGATCCAAAGGTTAATTCAGGGCCGAATCGGCAGGGATAATCGCCGAACGCCAGGCTGGGATAACCGTCGCCGCCAGATAGGGGACCACGGTCAGACACAGGACCAGGAGGAACTCACTCAAATCGACCGTTGGTACCAAACGCAAGGCGGGGTGCAACACCGACCAGCCCAGCATAATCGGCCGGAACAGCGCGGCGTCGAAGAAGGCGACATGGACATAGGCCAGGGTAAAACCGACGGCAAATGACAAAAAGGATACAATCATCGCCTCCCAAAACCGCAGCACCAGGATATCGGCCGTCTGCCAGCCGATGATCTTGAGCACACTGATCTCCTTTTTTTCCTCCGGAGTAAGACCTGAGGCCTTGTCCCAGGCAAAGATGATAAACGACGTCAAGGCCGTCAGCAGACAGATGGAGGCAAACCCGCTCCGCCAGCCAAAGACCGCCTGATAGGTCTTCTGGATCTGCGCCCGGGTCAACACCCGGGTGTCAGGGAGCAGTGAGGCGATCTTCCTAGCGATGGTAGACACCTCTTTGGTGTTGACCACAGTGACGCAGAGGTCGGTGGCCAAGGCCTCTGGCATGGCGAAGAGATCCCGGGCATCGGCTAAAGACATATACAGCGTGTCATGGGTCAACAAATCGGTTGCAGGCTTGAAGGCGCCGGCAATGGTGAAGGCCTTCAAGGTGAGATCAGGCCGGAACAAGGAAAAAATCGGACTGCCGCTGCCTGCCAATGCGGCTTTCGCCCCTGCCCCTGCCACAGCCTCATGGTCTTGCGGCAGACGGTGGGAGTCGATGGCCTGGCTCAGTTGATCGCCCAAGGGCATGGCCGCTGGATCGAGGCCCAAAATGGTAAGATTCGCGCCGCTGGTCTCATGAAAATAGTATCCCCATACCCGGGGAGTGACCGCCCTGACCCCGAAAATGCCTGTCAAGGCCTCGCCATAGTCGACCGGGATCGATTCCTGGCGGCCCGCCTTCATCTTCTGAATCAGGATCTCTGGGGCATAGGCCAGGCTTTCGCTGGCGGCACGGGTCAACGCCTTGGCGGTCATCTGAAAGGAGGCCAGGAGGAAGATCACCCCGGCAAAAACGGCCATCACCCCCAGCGACTTATAACGCCGGCGCCAGATGGTGGAGAGAGAATAGTCGATGATATTGAGTTGTTTGGCAAACACGCAACTACCGCCCAGCATTCGCGACGGCCCAGAATGAACCGGAGGGGAAATGCTCGATGGCGCCAGGGTGGTCCATAAAGGGCACGACCATGTCGGCAATCGCGGGGTGACGGGTGTAGCGCGCCTCGGTGGCTAGACTCAAGTCGGTCAAGCCTAGTGCCGAGACAACGATGCGGAGAGTCGCGGCCTCCTTCTGCCGCTGCGTGGAACGAGCCTGCCGATGCCTAAACAGTGCGGCATCGGCAAGGGACAAGACCACTATGAGGACAAGAAAGACAGCGCTGGGACGCATGAATTATTTCATCGTCTGGCCGGTGCGCATGGACTCCACCATCTCGGCCGTAATTGAGGCAAAGGGGACGATACTCTTGCCATGATGGTCCTTGCTGAACGCCTCGGCTGCCTCTTTGCTGTCAAAGGGGATTAACTCCATGCCCATTGGGCCCATGGTATCGCTGCCCACCACATAGAATGCCAGTTTGCCATCCAGTGCGGCCAAGGTGTAATAGTCCTTGACCACATAGCCGCTAGGGGTTGCACCAGCGGTTGCCCCATACTTCTGGGGGGCAAAGGTAAAGGCCATCATATCCTTAACCCCGTCGAAGTAGTGAACACTGCCGTCGCTCATGGTGACCCGGCAGACCCACTCGGGGTATTTGGCAACAAACATACCGCAGACAGCACACCTGCTTTTCTGGTCCACACCCTTATCTTCGGCAGCCAGGGTACGGTTTGGGTTCATCGAACACACTGCCAACAGTACAGCGCACAGCATTCGGCTCAAAGAGTTTTTCATGGGGACTTCCTCAACAATGTAATCCGAGTACAAGTTAAAAAGACGGGCACGGTATCGTTCTGAAAGCGAACTGGAACTACTTGACAAACGGCAGCAGTAGGGCATCCAGCTGCTCTTTGCTCACCCCGCCAAGAATGGCGCCTACGATCTTATGGGCAGGATCAAGGACAATTGTCTGCGGGACCACCTGAATCCGGTACTGGTCCGCGATCTTCCTTGCTGGGTCAAGGACCACGGGAAACATGATGCCGAGTTCGCTGACAAACTGCTGGACATCGTCGGTCTTTGGCGCGGTGTTCACGTAAATAACCCCCAGGCCCATGTCCCGATATGTCTGGTAATACTCATTAAAAACCGCCGTATCAGCACGGCAATACTTGCAATCGGGGAGGAAAAAACGCAGGACGACCGGTTTCCCCTGGTGCTTATCAAGGGACACCGTTGCGCCCTGAAGATCCTGAACCGAAAAAGCCGGAGCGGGATCTCCCATCTTGAGGGCCCTTGCTCCATCCTTGCCGCAACCAAAAAATATCAAGCCAACGAACACCAGTAGCACCATTGTGCCACTGCGCCAGGCTCGTCTTCGTGCCTTGATCATGGTAGATGCGCCGCCTCCCCTGAACATTCAATCCCCAACAAATGCTGCCGCGCGAGTCCTCCCGACTGACAGCGTTATATCCTTCCAGTAGGGTTCGGCTGACCGTTCCCCTAACTCCGATGGCCTAAACATATCACTGGTGTCTGGAATCCCAGCTGACGCTGACATCCGGAACCCTGCGCCTATGCCTTGCAGCGCAAATGGAGTAACCGCAGAATATCCTTAATACTCCAGGGGTAGATTGGACTTCTTCCAGGCATCGATGCCCCCCTGGAGATTATAGATTTCTTTATACCCCTTTTGGGCCAGGATCTGCATCGCTGCGTAACTGCGCCCGCCGACCGCGCAGACCAACAGTAACGGGCGACCCTGCGGAATGGTAAAGTTACCCTTCATGATATCCCAAAATGGAATCAGGGTCGAGTTGGCAATCTTCCCCGAAGTCAACTCCTGCTGCGATCGGACATCAATGATCAACAGATCCTTCTTGGTCTTGATCAACTCCACGACCTGGGCTGGTGCATAGGAGACATACCCTGTGGCTTTCGATTCAGTAGCCGCGCCCGGGCTGGCAACGGAGCCAGCCTTGGCGTCAGTCTTACCGGCATTATTGGAACAAGCCGCAAGGAGCGCGACAAACAAGACAACCATTTTTTTCTTCATATCCAACTCCAATGACTCAATGATGTTAACACTACGTGATTCAATAGTTTTGACAATAGCCAGTGCCACTCAACCGTGACGGCACCTAAAAAACAACGTGTTGGATCGGTAGAAACGCACCTGGCACACAAAGCAGGAAGGGGATTCCGCAAGATCCCTTTATCTCGTCACCACGACATCCCTAGCACAAAGCATTTCCTGCGAGTTGAGATTGTGCCAAGACCTACGCAGGACAGACGGGGGTTCGACGACGTAAGCACCATCAACCGCGGCCAGTGCCGAGAGCCGCCACCTCTGTTGACTCGCCAGCACTTCAACATCGGAAAACATCCGAAAATCGTAGAGGGCCAACAACGGTTCATAACGACCGTCGACCTGCGGGATCACCGCCCTTCGACCAGGTTGCCGTTGGTCAAGGAGCCAAACAAGGGCATCAGCGCTCATCTCCGGCATATCGCAGGCGCAGGCAAGGATCGTATTCCAGGGGAAGGAACGCATCGCGGAGAGGAGGCCAGCCATTGGCCCCGCACACCCCGGGACATCAGAGAGCTGCGGCAAACCACACCCCTCCATGTCGCCTTGGCCAACTACCACCACCTGCCCGCAGACCTGAGCCAGGGTAGCGGCTGTCCGCTGCAACCACGTCTGGCCATCCCGGACGATCTGGTGTTTGGCATGGCCCATCCGGGTGCTGCGCCCCCCGATCAAGAGACAGCCCAGAACCGGCGTGGCGCGCCATTGCCGAAGCAAAAAAGCGTCAATGCCATGGATCATCGCCTCCCGCCGTCCCGGTCCCTTCTCGGCAACAGCGACGATCTGACTTCCGGCAGGCCGCTCGTGCTCTCCGGAGAGCCAGAGGACTGGCACTGACGGCATGTTCAAGTCTTCTACCAGCACAAGGTCATACCGCCTGGCGCCGTCTTGCAGTTGCTGCGCCGTCAGGCCAGCATTCGCGGCCAGGTGCCGTGCCCGAATCCCTCGCTGCTGAAATTGCTGGACAATGTCCCGGATCAGGCAAGTCCTGCCCACCCCAGGATCACCACAGATGCTTAATACAGGCAATGCGCTCAGCATCGCAGCAAGAATCTAGTAGAAATAGAAATAATGCAGGCCTTCCCGGGTTTATTGTGGTGGCACAATAAACCCTTTCTGAATGGCATACTTGATAAGCTCAGCCGTGCTCTTGATATGAATCTTCTTCATGATATTGGCGCGATGATGCTCAACCGTCCGGATACTGATGGAAAGCATCTTTGCGATATCCTTACTCTTATTCCCCTCGGCCACCAAGGTCACCACCTGCTTTTCGCGGCTAGTGAGCAATTCATGGGGCGCCTGCCCCTTGACACACATGGCAAGGTGGTCCTGAGGGGTAATGGCCGAGGCAAGGGAGGGGGCGATATAGAGATCGCCATCCAGACATTTGCGCACCGCATGCAGCAATTCGGTATCAGAGTCCTCCTTCAAGGCATAACCATCGGCTCCAGCCCGGATGGCGTTGACCAAGAACTCCTTGCTGCTGTGCATGGTCAAAATCAAAATTTTGGCTTTCGGACAGAGCTTCTTAATCTGGGGAATGGCGTCAATGCCTCTGATGTTGGGCATGGAGATGTCCAGAAGGATAATGTCCGGGCAATCCTCCTCCAGAAAGCTGAGCAACTCAGCGCCATCCCCGACATCGCCAACGACTTGCAAAAAGGGCTGGCCGTCAATCACCTTCTTCAACCCCCGGCGTATTAAGACGTGGTCATCAGCAAGAACAATACGTCGCGGCATCACAGTTAACGGCATGGCTGGGGCTCCCTCTTAGTTCCAATCCTCATTTTTCTTCGCGCTGACTCTTGGCCGTCAGCCTGGAGCCTCATCAGGGCTCCTCTGGAAAGCATAAATTAATAAATTACTTTTACGGAAGAGACAATCGGATTTTCAACACACCGGCCAAACAACTCAGAATCATGGCCATGAAGGCTTCGCTAGCCCACGGAGGGCTAGCGGGCAGCGTCCCCCTTGGTGTTAGATCCCGCCGCCAGTTTGGTAATGGCCGGCCCGTAGAAACAGGCTATCATGCCGATGACAGTCGCCACCGTGGTCACCCAAAACAGGCCTAGATGCAAGGCATGGTGCTCATAGAAAAACAGATCGAGAATAAACAGGATCAACCCCAGATGCAGGGATGAGGAGCCGACGCGCAGCCAGTAACCCTTCCGCTCAAAGTTGAGCCGGCCACTCCCGGCCACCGCCATGACCAACACTAATAACTGCAAGGCCAGGGTAATACAGAGGACAACTTTAAGCGCAATCACCACGCCGACCAGCCAAGACACTGCGGCAACCACGGCAATGAGTGCCAAGGCAAAGCGATTCAGCCAGTCTGTGGGCAGGAGGCGTTTTGGCACACAGATGGCCAGCAAGATGATCAAGGCGATGATAAACGGGCTCACCATGCGATTCATGGAGTCCATATAAGCGCTCTTGACAGAGGGCGCGAGCTGCTGCACCTCGCTAAACTTGAAATAAAACATCCCATACACACAGATCCCGGAAATAATCGCCAGAACCACCGCCGTGGCGAGAATCAAATAAAAATCGTATGATTGCTTCTTCTGCATCGCCATCTCAATATCATGTCAAGGTTATTGGAAAGTGTGTTCGCCCGGGAAATAAAAGGACGAAACAAAGGTGAAAACCATGGCCACAAAACAGACGATGCCGAGGGTTGAGGTGAAGTACCACATCGACTTCTTGTTGGCATACAGCCTGGTATGCAGATAGGTGCTATAAATTGCCCACATCATGATCGAAGAACAGATCTTGGGATCCCACCACCAGTTAGGCCCCCACGCCTGCAAGGCCCACGGATAACCGAGGAGCATCCCCAGGGTCAGCATGAAATAGCCAAACTTTGCGCTGTCATACCCCAGGGCTTCGATCTCCACATCACGTTTGACCAGCATGAACACCGAAGTGATGAAGGTGACGGTAACCGCGCTGTACGACAAGAAAAGCATCGGCGGATGGAGCCACATATAGGGGGTGTTGTAATAGAAAATCATCCGAGGGTAGAGCCGCATGAAGACGCCGAACATCTGCCTAGTGTCGTCAGCTGCGGCGTGCCAGGCGCCTATTTCGGCAAAAAACTTCGGCAACGGCTGCAAAAAAGGGTTGGCGACCCCGAAAAGAATCCCCACCTGAATGGCAAGGGCTAGCAACAGTGCCCCTCTGAGACGATGACTTGCGGCCTGGCAAAAGGCGAAAAAAGCCATGCAGGAATAGCACATGAACCAGAAATAGTACTTTTCGTTTTCTACCCACAGCGGGATGATGTACCGGGGGGGGTGCATTGGGTCAATCAGCGGAAAGGCATACTGGGCCTGGGCGTTGATCACCTCAAGCTGCTGATTGACCAACGGCACTATCGAGGCGGGAAACTCCAGGGGCAGTGTCTGATAGATCCGGTAATGCAGCCAGCAGATCGCCACGAATCCTGCCCCGAACACCAGATTCATCCCGAAAAAAATCCATCGCAATGGGGTATCTGCCATGGGTTCCTTGCTCGACACATTGCACAACCCGCCGACTCCAGCCAACACAGCCAGGCCGAGTAACGCCATCATGATGCCTTGACCGATCTGCGCAAATGGCCCTGTGATGCTCTGTAAATCCATACGAGAATACTCTCTTAATAAAGTCAGGAAAAGGAAGTCCGCGGTCGCCGCCAGCGCAGGAAAACTGCGCTTGAATAACAACTGATACACCAATAAATACCGGCCAGAATTTAATCAGATTCCACCAAAAAAAACGAGCTATTTCGCCCCAAGATAGTCATCACCGCCTAGTTGAAGGACGTATTGTCAGGGAGTAATCGCTTGCGCAATGCTGCGTTTTAGAGCATAATTACTAAAAAATACTCCTGCGCAATTCCAAGATTTTCTGGCGGATGATATGACAACCCAAGACAACGACGAACGAAGAAGAAGCCCCCGGGTTCCATGCCACGATGTTTGGCTTCTGATTACGGTGGGCGATCAGGGGGGAATCATTCCTGCGGAGAAACGTCCTGCCCGTCAAGCCAAGGTGGTCAATATCAGCGATAGCGGCATCTGTCTGGTGTCGCAAGATCCCTTCGACCTGGGACAAATTGTCTACTTTACAGACCCGACACTGCCACCGAGCGGGGTTGTAGTCTGGACCTGCCAATCGAGACTCGAGTGTAAGGCTGGTCTACAGTTCTGCCCCCAATAGCTATTCCATCCCCAAAATTCTCATACCGTCCGCCGCCTCCCTCTTCTTTCAACGCTGCCCTCAGTCTGCTCACCGCCACCGTTCCATGAAAAAGCGGACGTTTTTTATTACTCTCACCATCGTTCTTCTTGCCGCTACCCTTGGCCTGCGAGTCTACGTTGATCGAACGTCCCTCCATGAGCGCATCGTGGGGATGATCGAAGACTCTCTCCAGGCCAAGGCCTCGGCAGCTTCCGTGAGCTGGCGCTGGATCCCGACGCCAGCGATCACCATCACCGGCCTCAAAACCGAGTCAGACGCATTGACCCTGGTGGTCCCCACGGCCCATCTGATCCTCAACCCGAAATTCTTCCTCTCCGGCTCCGCCTCGCTCCTCCGCGCGAGCCTAATCGACCCGGATTTCCTGTTCACCAAGCCTACCGCAACAAAAAACTTGACCCAAAAAGCCCTGCCGCTTGGCACGATCCGCATCGAAAATGGCAGGCTCCGCCTCCCCGAGACCCCGGCAACCAACTCTGTGGCGCTCAAGCCACTTTCCTTGACCGGCATCAACGGCACCCTCTCGTCCCGTGTCGGCCAACTCGCCTTCACCCTGACGGCAGAGTCCACCTTCGCCCGAATGCTTCATCTGAGCGCGAGCCTCGACACCCGTAGCGGCAAATACCAGGTGGATCTTGCTGCCTCAGAATTGGCCAGCAGCCAACTGACCAAGGATCTGGGCACGTCCCCATCTGCCCTTCCCCTGCTCTCCCCCATAACCTTCACCGCCCGCCTCCAGGGACAGGGATGGAGCGATGCAACCTGGCACCTGAGCAGCAAAACAGTCCCCTTCTCCATCCAAGAGTACGAGCAAACTACGACTGTGACCGCCGTTGACTGTACGCTAACCCGCCACGATGCCATCACTGCCATCGATATCAATGAGCTCACCCTGAGCGACCCGGCCATGAGCCTGAAAGGGCAAATATCCCGACAGGAAAATATGGAGGCTGGCTCCCCCAATCCGTTATGGCATATGGACTTACGCGGGACGAACATTGACCTGGCCGCCGGCAGGTCCGCCATTCTCGCCAGATTTCCGTCTAATCCCATCGCCCAAAAGGTATGCAGCATCGTCACCGGCGGCATGGCCTCAACCGCTCGCTACACCTTTGATGGCAAAACGACTGACTTCCATCACCTTGAGGCCATGCAAATTTGGGCCAATGCCCTAGATGTTCCGGTCGTCGTCCCTGGCATCGAGTTAAAACTGGACCGGGCAAGCGGCCCGATCAGCATCATTGGCGGCCAGCTAACCGGAGAGAATCTGCAGGCTGACATCGACAAAAGCCACGGCGAAAACGGCAAACTTCTCCTCGACCTACGACACGACTATCATGACTTCCGTCTCGACCTGGACCTTACCGCCGACCTGACCAACCTCAAGGACGTCTTGACCCAAGTCGTGCCATCCCCAGGTTTTCAGAAGGAACTGCGCAGGTTCACGAATGTCGGAGGCCTGGCCAAGGGACACCTCCGCCTCGGTGACGACCTGCGCCAGCTAGAGACCCACGTGGACGTGGCATCAATGCAGGGGCACGGAAACTACAATCGCTTGCCCTGGCCCTTCACCGTTGGCTCTGGCACCCTGACTGTAGCGCCGCAAGAAGTGGAATGGCGAAACGTGCGGGGAAGCATAGGCAGGCAACAGATCAACAAAACCCACGGCAGCGTCAATTGGTATGACGATGTCGAAGCAGACCTGGATGCCCTGGACGCCGACCTCGACCTCTCGGCACTCTATAACGAAGGCTCGGTGGTTATCAATGGCGCCACACTCTCGGCCCGGGAAGGTTTTCATGGTACCCTGGAGGCCCTGACTGGGCAGGCCTCCCTCCGTAACACCACTTTCTCGGGAGGCCTGGGCCAGCCGCAGCAATGGCGCTTTCACTCACTGGTATCGGCGCATGACCTCAAGGTCTCGGGGCCAGGGTTTCCCGAGCTAACCAGCCATACCGTTGAGGGTGAAACCGATCAGGATCAAGTTCGGTTTACCGGCATATTTTCCCTGCTCGACCAGGAGTTATTCCTTGACGGCCGCTACAAGCACAAGCTGTTTCGCGCCATGCGCGGAAGTCTCACCCTCAATGGTGAGGTCAAGCCAAGGCTTGGGGCATGGATTCAAGAAAAACAACTCATACCCACTACCCTTTTCCCCAACCTCCCCTTCCGGGTGGAGCAACTCACCCTGAGCGCGCCAGACCCCAGCACTGGTGCCTCGCAGGCCCGCGGCACAATCATCTCCCTGGCCCCAGGAAGCCAGGCCCGGGCCCAACTCGACATCAACCGCCAGCCAGAGCAAGTCAGCGAGAAAATCACCTTTGTCGATGGCAAGCGCACTGGCACACTAAGTTACCAGGCCTGGCCACGGGAGGAAAAGCAGTCAGTCCTGAGCTGGCAGGGCGATCTGGCGGCGAAGACCTTTGACGACCTCTTCCAGCAGCATATCCTGAGAGACGGCGTCATACACGGCGCTTTCCACCGTCTGACAACCGATCAGGCCGCCATCTACAGCGGCGAGATCCAACTGGAGGGACTTCGGTTCAGCCAGGAGAGCCTGTTCCCTGACCTGTCCATCAACACCCTGCACCTAGCAGGGGACTCCCATGGCATGCGCATCGATCAGGCCGATATGGCTCTGGCCGGATCAGACGTTCAGGTGGCGGGTAGTTTCTCTGACGCCACGAAAGGCCGTATCCTTGATCTCACGATCACCGCCCCTAATCTGGCCTCGGGGGCAATCCAGAAAGCGCTGGACTCCATTAAAGACAATGCCAGCCCCAGCCAGCAGTCTTCCTTCCGCAAAACAATAGGTGGCACCATCGCCATCAATATCGGCACCTTTGACTATATCCTCCCCCCCCCCGAAGAGACAAAACCCGACGAGGCCAGTTCGCAGACAATCAGCATGACGCCTCTCCAGGGCGTGCTCATCATTAAACCGGCCTCGTTTGATCTGGACTTCAAGGCGACCCGTGTCTGTGGGCTGTCAGCACAAGGCGCCTGGCATTTCGGGGACACCGCGGCTGACAACGTGGTAAGATTTTCCTCCGGCACCGAGCCACTGTTTTTCGAGCAGGCATTACCCTGTCTTGGATTCAAACAAAGCCTGATCACCGGCCCCTTTACCACAGAAGGCGAGATCAGCGGCCGCCCCCGGGCATGGAAGGAAGGCACGATCACCCTATCTTCCAAGGAAGGCTTGATCAGACGCATGAACCTGCTCTCCAAGATCTTCACCGCCGTCAATTTCACCGATTATTTCACCTGGCAGGATCTGCCCGATGTCAACGCTGAAGGCCTGGCTTACAACGAGCTCACCATCAAGGCCCACATTGAAAACAACGCCGTCAGCCTCGACAAAACGAGCATCAAAGGTAAAGGGGTCAACCTCACCGGCCGTGGGACGATCGACCTGGCCAACTACGACTCCGATCTCACCTTCTTTGTCGCCCCCTTCAAGATGGTCGACTCGATCATCACCGGTATCCCGCTGGTCGGCCGGGCTTTGGGCGGACCAAAGGAATCGATCCTCACCTTTCCCGTCAAGGTGACCGGCAACATCAAGGCGCCGGAGGTCACATCCCTGGCACCTGAGGCAGTTGGCACCGCTGCTTGGGAGATGCTTATCGACACCCTCACCTTACCCTATCGAATCCTGCACCCTGCCAGGAATGACTGACCTCATGGCCAAGTCCCTCCCTCGCCTCCCTGCCAGCACCCTCTAGACCTCTGCCAACATTGCGATTGACACCGCCATCCGCTTCGCCTATGATCCCACGGAAATTCCCATATCATCTAACATCGGACGCACCATGAAAACATACCGCCTGATCCCCCTCCTCGGCATTGCTCTGCTCCTCGCCCAATGTGTCGGCCTCAATGGCAAACCCGCAGCGCTGGAAGGGCTCAAAACACTGACCGCCACCCAGCTCCGGGAGCTGGTGGATGGCAGTTCGATCTCCATGAATGGATACGGCCAGACCGCCACCGTCGAATTCAACCAGGATGGCAGCCTGAGCGGCAGCAACAGGGGGGGAGAGAAGGATTCTGGACAGTGGAAGGTGATGGAAGATGAGCTCTGTCTGCGTTTCAAGAAGTGGGGGGCGGGGGATGTCAATTGCTACCGGGTGGTGGAACGCGAAGGAAAAAAGTATGAGCTCTTCAACCGCAAGGGAATGCCAACCTATGACCTCATCGTGGTTTCTCCCGGAGAAAAACCGACGCCAGCAACAACCACCCCCCCTGCCCAGACCGTAAACGCAAGTCCCTCTGCCGCCGCCAGCCCGGCCTCTGCGCCGGCTCCAGTCCAGGCCAGTCCCCATGCGGCAGATGACGTCGACTTCATCATCCGCCATAATGCCCAGAACTGCCCCGGCTGCAACCTGGCCCACGCCAAGTTGTCCGGACAGACCCTGGTCGGCGCCAACCTGCAAGGCGCCAATCTCACCGAAGCCGACTTGAGCCACGCCAACCTCAGGCGGGCCAACTTAAAAGGCGCCAACCTCTACCGGGCCGATCTCAGAGGCGCCGATCTCGCCGGGGCCGACCTGACAGGCGCCAATATGACCGAGGCCATCTTGAAATAACAGCGCCAGACTTTCAGTTGCGCGTGGCCGATTGGTAGTTGGCGGTTGACAGGCTGGTCAATCCGGCCCAGTAGGGCCTCTCCGGCAGCAGACTCTCTTCTGGCACGGGGCAGGCCACAAAACTGCACCAGTGCCCCGCCAACAGACAGCAGGTGCCTACCCCTCGGCAAACACCTTGCTCAGTACCTCGCTGATCTCCTGAACGAAGTGAAAACTGATCCCCTTCTTAGCAGTGGGCGGGATGTCCAGGACGTCCTTCTCATTGCGCTTCGGCAGAAAAACTTCCTTGATGTCCGCCCGCACAGCCGCCAGCACCTTTTCCTTGATACCACCCACCGGCAACACATCGCCGCGCAGGGTGATCTCGCCGGTCATGGCCACGTCCTTGCGCACCGCTTTCCCGGACAGGAGCGAGGTCAGGGCCACCACCATGGCCACGCCTGCCGACGGCCCGTCCTTGGGTGTACCGCCCTCGGGGACATGAACATGGATGTCCCGCTGGCCGAACTGTTCGTCGTCGATGCCCAAGGCCTGGGCGTGGGAACGGATATAGGTCAGGGCGGCGGTGGCCGACTCCTTCATTACATCGCCCAGTGTCCCGGTGAGGATCAGGCCGCCCTTGCCCTTCATCGCGGCTGCCTCGATAAAGAGAAGCACCCCACCCACCGGCGTCCAGGCCAGGCCGGTGGCCAGCCCCGGCCCCCAGTTGCGGGCCGTGGTCTCGGGGAAAAAGTCGATAGGGCCGAGGTATTTGGCCACCGTCTTTTCGGTCACCACCCGGGTCTTGATCGAGCCGGAAACCAGATCCTTGGCAATCCCCCGGCAGATGGCCCCCAACCGCCGCTCGAGATTCCGTACTCCAGCCTCGCGGGTGTAGGAGCGAATCACCGTCCTGATCGCCGAATCCCGGAACACCACCTTCTCGTCAGTCAAGGCATGGGCCTCCAGCTGCTTGGCGACCAGGTGGCGTTTGGCTATCATCAACTTCTCATCCTCGGTGTAGCTCGACAACTCGATGACCTCCATCCGGTCCCGCAGAGGTCCTGGGATATTCTCGATATAGTTGGCGGTGGTGATAAACATCACCTTCGACAGATCGAAGGCCAGCTCCAAATAGTGATCGGCAAAGGAAAAATTCTGCTCGGGGTCGAGCACCTCCAGCAGCGCCGATGAAGGATCGCCCCGAAAATCATTGCCCAGCTTGTCGATCTCGTCCAGCATAAACAAGGGGTTATTGGAGCCGGCCTTCTTGAGGCTCTGGATGATGCGGCCCGGCAGGGAACCGATATAGGTCCGGCGATGACCCCGGATCTCCGCCTCATCACGCACACCGCCCAGGGAGATGCGGACAAAATTCTTGTTCATGGTCCGGGCGATGGATTGTCCCAACGAGGTCTTACCGACGCCTGGGGGGCCGACGAAACAGAGGATCGGGCCATGGAGGTCGGCTTTCAGCTTGCGGACCGCCAGGAACTCAAGGATGCGTTTCTTGATCTTTTCCAGGCCGTGGTGATCGGTATCAAGGACCTTGCGCGCCTTTTTCAGGTCAAGGTTGTCCTTGGTGGACTTTTTCCACGGCAGGTCGAGGATCCATTCGATGTATGATCGAGAGACCGTGTACTCCGGCGACGAAGAGGGGATCCTCGACAGCCGGTCCATCTCTTTTTGCGCCGTCGCCTTGGCCTCCGCCGGCAACGCCACCTTCTTCATCTTTTTGCGCAAGTCATCGAGATCGACGTTCTCGTCGCCCTCGCCCAACTCCTTGCGGATGGCCTTCAGCTGCTGGCGGAGAAAGAATTCCCGCTGTTTTTTGTCGATATCTTCCTTGATATTCTTCTGGATCTCCTGGCTGACCTCCAGGGTATCGAGTTTCTTGCTGACCTCCAAGGTGACCTTTTTCAACAGATCATGGGCGCTTTCAATCTCCAGGAACTTCTGCTCCTCCTCCATGGGCAGGTTGAGCTGGGAACCGGCCAGGTAGGCGACATGGTAAGGGTTCTGCAGCGACATGATGGTCATGGTCAACTCGTCGGGCAATTGCGAGAGTTCGGCCATCTTCTTGAACTGGGTGCGCAGATTGAGGACCAGGGCGTCCATCTCCTGACTCTCATCGATGTGCATGGGGATCGCCTCCACCCGGCCCACATGGTAGGGCTCATTCTGGGTAACCTCGAGGATTTTGATCTTGCGCACCGCGCTGACCAAGACCTGGTAGACGCCATCCTTGTCTTTCAAGATCTTGTGGATGTAGCCCAAGGTGCCCACGCTATAGAAGTGATCCACCGGGACAGTGTCGCCCTTCTTATCCTTAGTCGGTCGATGGGCCACCATGGCCACCAGCCGGTCCTTGATCAGGGCGTCGTCGATCAGATTCTTGGAGCCCTGATGGGATACCTGCAGGGGAAAACCCATGCCAGGAAAAAAGATGAACCCCTGCAACGGCAGGATCGACAGGACGGCGGGAACAGCCAATTTCTCTGGATCGGTGCCGATCTGCTCCTTGGCGCCAGGGATTTGCTCTTCTGGTGTTTGCTCGCTTGACATTGCCGTTGTTACCTCGCGTTAATTTCTACGGTGCCCTGATGCCGGACAATGGGCAGCCACACAATCAAAAAACCATTCTTGATCTCGGACCGGGTCTTGTCGACATCGACGCAGAGCGGCAAAGGAATCCGGCAGGCAAAATGCCCGTACTCGATTTCCAGGCGGTGCACATGATTGATGCCATTAAACCCACATTTGCGTTCGCCGCTAACGGTGAGATAATTCTGTTCCGCCATCAACTTGATCTTCTCCGGCTCAATACCTGCGACCTCTGCCACCACGATCAACTCTGAGTCAGACTCGTAAATGTCTACTGGCGGTTGCCACAACGAACAGGATGAAGTCTTCATCCGGGAGACGTTCAACGTCCTCATGATCCGACCATAATGTCTGTGCATGATCCCAACCACCCCCTATCTACCATGAAAAATTATATAACTACCTGGAAGTCACAATTCTGAATCCAGGAGTCAGAATAAAAACAGGGAAATACACTTCAAGCTCTCGCAAGAAGTAATCAGACTTCCGCATTTCCCAAAAAGATGCCTCTGACGCCCTGTATCTCTCTATTCTTCCGGCTTCTGTCTCCTGACTTCTGAATTCCTGCTGAGTAGTTACAAAATTATGAGGATAACCGTAACCACCGCGGCTCTTCAGGCTGAAGACAGCGGCTTCTCCAACCCCAGCAGTTACTTATTACTTTTAATTTATTGGGTGTCATGGTAGAAAGCAACGGTTTATTTTACCGCCCTCCCTGCTGACCCATCTGACTGACCGTCGGGAATTCCAGCCTTCTTTTCACACCGGGAACGAACGACATTTCACGGAGACCGTTTTCATGCCTTTCCTGGGAGAAGTATTCTCAAGCGAGATCATCAAAAAACCTGTCCTCGACCTCCGGGGGGAGGAGCTTGGCCGAGTTCGTGATCTGATAGTCATTAAGGGCGAGCACCTGCCCATCATCTCGGCCCTGCTCATCGAACGGAAAAAGAAAACCTACAGCCTGGCCTGGGATGACCTCACCCTCTTCAACAAAAAAATCATCTCCACCAAGTTGTACGCCGACACCCTCAACCCTTACACCCCCAACGACGACGATCTTTTGATCCTCCGCGACATCCTCGACAAACAGATCGTCGATGCCAATGGCGCCAAAGTCGTGCGCGTCAACGATATCAAGCTCGAGGGGTACAACGACAACGCCGTACTCTTCGCCGTCGATGTCGGCATCCGTGGCATCTTGCGGCGTCTGGGCATCGAACGCTCCAGTGAAGAGCTCTTGGGTTTCTTCAACACCTCACTACCCTACAACCTGATCAGCTGGAATTATATCCAACCCTTGCGCCCCGAACTCAACGCCATCGCCCTGACCATCCCCCGGCAGATGGTGGCCGACCTCCATCCGGCAGACATCGCCAGCATCATCAGCCAAGTCTCCCGGGAAGAAGGCACCCACCTCATCGCCGACCTCGACGTCGAGACCGCCGCGGAGGCCCTGTCGGAACTGAAACCGGAGATGCAGGCCGATATCATCAACCTGATGGATACCGAAAAGGCGGCGGAACTGATTGAAGAGATGCCGCCCGACGATGCCGCCGACATCTTGAACGACCTGCCCATGGAGCGCGCCAAGGAAATCCTGGAGCATGTGGAAAAGGAAGAGGCCGAAGACATCCAAGAACTGTTGAGCCACGAAGACGACACGGCCGGCGGTCTGATGACCAACGACTACATCGCCTATCGCCCGGAGATGACGGTGGAAGAGGCTACCAAACGGCTGAGGGAAGATGCCAAAGAGGTAGAGACCGTCTACTACATCTACATCCTGGACTGGAACGACAAACTGATGGGCGTCACCTCGCTTCGGGAGATGATCCTGGCCGAACCGGAGTGCCTGCTCGCCGACATCATGAAGACCAATGTCAAGGCTATCCACCCCGCCGCCAAGGAGATGGAGGCCGCTGAAATCGTCTCCAAGTACAACCTGTTCGCCTTGCCAGTTGTCGACGAAGAGGGGTTCATGCACGGCATCATCACGGTGGACGATATCATTGACGTCCTCCTGCCCCCTGAGCACCGGAGAAAACGCCGAAGGAACCTATGAAATTCTCGTTGCGCAATATTGTTATGTTCTTGAGCGTCATGGGGCCGGGTATCATCACGGCCAACATCGACAATGATGCCAGCGGCATCACCACTTACTCGGTGGCCGGAGCCCGCTTCGGCTACACCTTGCTATGGACCCTGGTGCCGACCACCATCGCCCTGGTGGTGATCCAGGAGATGATTGCCCGCATGGGGGTGGTGACCGGCAAAGGCCTGTCCGACCTCATCCGCGAAAATTTCGGTATCAAATCCGCCTTCTACATGATGCTCGGTCTGGTGGTCGCCAACTTCGGCAACACCGTGGCCAACCTTGCCGGCTGGGCAGCGAGCATGGAGATCATCGGCCTCAACAAGTACATCATGGTGCCAATCGGCGCCGTGGGAATCTGGCTCCTGGTGATCAAGGGCAGCTACCGGATCGTCGAACGGATACTGCTCGTCGCCTGCCTGATCTACTTCGGCTACGTGGTCTCCGGCGCGCTAGCCAGACCGGATTGGATTCCGGTACTCAAGGCCACTGTAATCCCGCAACTGCATTGGGATGCCGAGTACATCATGCTCAGCATCGCCATCATCGGCACCACCATTACCCCATGGATGCAATTCTACCTCCAGTCGTCAATCGCCGAGAAGGGGATCAAAAAGGAGAACTACGCCGCCACCCGCCTTGATGTCATCATTGGTTGCTCCTTTACCGACCTGATCAGTTTCTTCATTATCGTCACCTGCGGCACTATGCTCTTTCCGCACGGGATCAAGATCGCCGAGGCCTCCGAGGCCGCCATCGCCTTGAAGCCCCTGGCCGGGGACTACGCCTACCTCATCTTTTCCCTCTGCCTTGCCAACGCCTCGCTGCTGGGTGCGATCATCGTCCCCTTGGCAACGGCCTACTATGTCTGCGAGGCCATGGGCTGGGAGGCCGGCATCAACAAGACCTTCAACGAGGCCCCCCAGTTCATGTGGACCTATACCCTGACCATCGTCTTCGCCGCCCTGGTCATCCTCATCCCCGGCGCGCCGCTGGTCTTCCTGATGGTATTGTCCGCCGTGATCAACGGCCTGCTCCTGCCCTTCGTACTGGTTTACGCCCTGCTCCTGGTCAACGACAAACGGCTGATGGGCGACTTCACCAACCCGCCGAGCTACAACTACATCTCCTGGGGCACAGTGGCCGCGATCATCGCCCTGACCATCTTCCTTGTGGTCACCACCATCGTGCCGATGAAGGTGTTAAGCTGATTGGTATCGTCCCAACAAAAACAGGCAGGGTGGGCATGGCCACAGTCGCGCCCCACCCCGTTTGGCTTTCCAACCCACCAACGGAGGAACCACCATGAGCAAGACAGAGCAGAATCTATGGGCCGCCTTTGCCGGCGAATCTCAGGCCAACCGTAAATACCTGGCCTTTGCCGCTCAAGCCGACAAGGAGGGATTGCCCCAGGCCGCCAGACTCTTTCGGGCTGCTGCGGCCGCTGAAACCATCCACGCCCACGCCCACCTCCGGGCCTTGAAAGCGGTGGGCACGACCTTGGAAAACCTGAAGGCGGCGGTGGCTGGCGAAACCGAGGAGTTCACCTCGATGTACCCGGCCATGATCACCGAGGCCGAGGCGGAAGGCAATAAGGCAGCGCGGCAATCGTTCGCCTTTGCCAACGAAGTGGAAAAGACCCACGCCGGATTGTATCAGAAGGCCATCGACGCCTTAAACAGCATGGCCCAGTGCGACTACTACGTCTGCAAGGTCTGCGGCCATACCCACGAGGCCCATGCCCCGGAGAAGTGTCCGGTCTGCGGCGCCAACGCCAACGCCTTTTTCAAGGTCGACTGAGACATAGGGCCTTCCATCCCAACGGGGTTCGACCGTGGGGATGGAAGGCCCTCACTACTGCAACCGCTCCAGGCTCTTGACCACCTGATCGATGAAAATCCGGTTGATCGCCGGATACATACCCAAGCCCTTGTACACCTGCCGCCCCTGATATTCCGCCATGACAGCCTCGACCACGATCCCGGCGGCCTGGAGTTCCATGGCCCAGGACGGCACGCCATCCTCGTCGGCATTCTTGCCCATGATGTCGTTCATGACATGATCCCCGGCCACATACATGAAGGGGACAATCCTCACCCGCTTCGGCGAACAGGCCTGGGCCTGGGCCAGGGCCTGTTCGCGGGTCAACACCCCCTCCACCGTGCCGACAAAGACCGTGCCGTATTTTCGGCTCAGATAGCGATCAAGCCCTAAATACGCGCTGTTGGCCCCGGAAAAGGTCTCCGGGGTGCCATGGGTTACCAGTACGGTGCAGCCGTCGGCTGATGGTAAAAACTCCGGGGCCACAGCGCTAATCGCGGCAAAGGCCCGCTTCCAGGTATGGAGAAGAGTGCCGCCGTACTCGATGCGCAGCCCAAGACCGCGAAAGGCGGCAATCTCCCGCTCCATGTCATCGTACTCCTGACCCGGGAAGATGTGGAGCGATTGGATGGCGATCCGGCGATAGCCCTGGTCCTGGAGATCAGCCAGCACCTGGGACAGACTCCGGTAGCGACGCGATTCGCCCTTGTCGGCAAACTCCTTATTGGCCCGCTCGCGGACGATCTCCGAGGTGTAGGCCCAAGACACCGGCGCCCCACGCCATGGGTCGGGCATCTCCTTGCGCAACTGCTCCTCGAAAATATCGTAGGTTTCCCGGGCCTGGGTGGTGGTGCCGAAGGCGACCAGCACAATTGCCGAGCCTTTCTCCAGGGTCCTGGTCTTGGCCAGGGCTGGCGCACTGGAACAGATCCACACGATCATGAGCAGGGACGCCACCACCAGGGGCGCCACCGCACGTTGCAAGGCCAGAGGCCTTGGCGTCTTTCCTTCCCTGTCGCGCAGACATCGCCTGATCACCTGCTGAAAGCAATCCCAGCTCTTGGTGGCCATGGCCCCTTGTTTGGCATACGCCAACTCCTTCTGATCCATCACGTTTTCTCCTTGTCTGGTTCCGGCCGGGGCAAAAAAAATCCCCAAACCATTCATAAAAACGGTTTGGGGATGTCCCGGTTACCCACCAATCCACTGCGCATCGCCGTCCCTCACCACGAGGATAGCGATTATCTGGTCCGGCAGGTATTCTGACTTCCTCCCCTGCCAGTCGCCTTCCCATCCGCTAGTACAGCGAAACAGTGGCACATGACTGGCTGGTTGAACATGTTTCCACGCTCAGAGGTTACAGCGGCGGGCCCGCTCCTGAATTGCACAGGATTCCCTATTACGTCCACAAAGGACACCGAAACAGTGCTGCATCTATTCCACGAAACAGTTTTAACGGCAATCGTTTTTTCGCCACACTCTAGGCGCCTACAAAAAAATCAGTCCCGTTTCTTGTGTTTTGTGGTATGCCTAATGATAGGAAAACTCTGATTAACACCCTACTTCCATGTCATGATACCATTTCGCCGACACCTTGCCATAGTCTGTATCGCCGCCCTGTCAATTACCGCCGGAGGCTGCAAGCAGCAGACAAAAACCCCTGCCAGCGGGGCAGAGACCCGCCAGGATGGCTCCATCTATGCCGGCTCATTTAACAAGGCGGGACAAGCCGAAGGGGAAGGCACCATCACCTACCCCGATGGCCGTAAGTATACAGGTCAATTCGCCAATGGCGTCAAACAGGGCAACGGCGTCATGACCTTTGCCAACGGAATGCGCTACACTGGCCAATTTATCAACGACGCCATGGAAGGACAAGGCACCTTGTCGTACCCTGATGGTCAATTATACGCCGGCCAATTCAAGAACGGGAAGTTTCACGGCACCGGCACCTTTCACTATCGGCATGCCGTCTTTACCGGGACATTCGTCAACGGAAAAAAAGAGGGACAAGGCACCCTCGCCTTCACTGACGGCGGCACCCACACCGGCCAGTTCGTCGACGACCTGCCCAATGGTCAAGGCGAAGCAAAATACGCCAACGGCGAGACCTACAGCGGCGAATTTAAAGACGGCAAGAAGCACGGACAAGGAACTTGGTCCAGCGCCAACGGAGAAAAATACTCAGGCCAATTTGAAGATGACGCCTTCCAAGGACCAGGCACCTTCACCTTCAGTGACGGCAGTATCCACAAGGGGCTCTTCAACAGAGGGTTACCCGACGGGCAAGGCATGTTCACCTCCAGCAGCGGCGACAAGCATATCGGCGTATTTGCCCAAGGCGTGGCCAACGGCCCAGGTACCCACACCTACGCTGACGGCAGAATTTACAAGGGTAACTATAAAGACGGCCATCTCTTTGGGGAAGGGAGCGCCACGTTCCCCAACGGCAACCACTACGAAGGACAATTCGCCCATGACAAATTCAACGGCGATGGCAAGCTAACCAATCCCAACGGCGAAGTTTATATTGGACAATGGCAGAATGGCCTGGAAAATGGAAAAGGAACATTCACCTACCCAGACGGCGAACAGTACATTGGCCAATTCGCAGACGGACTCTTCATGGGCGAAGGGGCCCTGACCACAGCTGACGGCCGAAAATATGTCGGTCAATTCGCCAATGGCGCCTTCCATGGCCAAGGCTCCTTGTTCAATCGGAGTGGCGAATTTTTTGTCGGGACCTGGCAAGCAGGCAAAATGAATGGACCAGGCTCGGTAACCTACGCCGACGGCAGCAAATTCGAAGGGACATTCAAGGATGATCTGTTCTCTGGCCAAGGCATCATGACCTATGCCAACGGCTCTCGCTACGACGGGCTGTGGGAGGGTGGCGCTTACCAGGGACTCGGCACGCTTACCACCGCCACCGGTGAGACCTACACCGGCAACTGGCAAGGTGGGCGCTTGGTGGGTCAAGGCACCATGACGCTCCCCGACGGTAGCACCTATCAAGGCGAATTTGCCAACAACACCTTCAACGGCATGGGGACATATACCGCCGCCGATGGCGCGACCTATGTCGGCCAATGGCGCGACGGCTTGCAGAACGGCTACGGCGTCTTGACCCAAGTAGACGGCAGCGTCTTGGAAGGCCTCTTTCGCAATGGTGAGTTCAGCGGCGAAAGTGAGGAATAGGAGAAAATACTCCCCGGAGGAGCAATGAGGCAGCCAAGAATGCTTTGTTGACCTTTTTGCATTCTTGGCGCCGCAGTAACTCTGCAGGTGAAATAAGACCTGAACGCCTACACAAAAAACGGCGCGTGGTTCGAGGTGAAAATTGGCGGGAGGCGCTTCAAAATCGTATCAATGGCCGGATGGCGTTTGAACTCCTCATCCAAAAACCGCCGGATCGCCTGACGATCCCAGCCCCGGGGATGCTCAAAGTCAGTGTATAGTGACAAATCACCCTCATAGAAGGTGCCGGTGGCCAACCCACCGGCCTCTGGACTCGAAATCGGCATATTGAAGATCGCAAGATTGAGGAAGCTGATTGCCCAGTGGTGCTTCACCACGAAGTCCATGGTCCGCCGCGCTTCGGCCAAAGACTCGGCCGGGGTGCCGAAGAGCAGATAGACAAAGGTGGCTATCCCCGTTTCCGCAAGGGCCTTAAGGCTTGCCGAGACCAGGGCGATGTCGGTTCCCTTGTCCGTGCCATCCAACACCGACTGATCCCCAGATTCCAACCCCAGCTTCAACATCAAACACCCAGAAGCCTTCAACTTCCTACAAAAAGCACTATCCGCAAGTTCCGGGACAATCCGGGAAAAGCCATACCACGGCACACCCAGCGGGTGCTCCATCAAGCCCCGCATCAAGGCCGGACTGACGGCATTGTCCAGAAAATGGATCAGCGCTGGTCTTGTCTCCTCGGTCAAGCGGGCGATATCTGCCAAGACCTGGGGAACCGGCACCGGACGATACGGATTTTTTTCGGCCAACTCCGGGCAAAAACTGCACTTCTGCCAATAGCATCCAGATGAAGCCGCATAGGGAAGGATGAATCCTGGCGCCAGATATTCGACGAGCGGCAAGCCGGTGTAGTCGGGACAGTAGTGCGCCGAGGCGCCTGCCGGCCCACCGCCCAAAAGATCCAGCAGCGGCCCCTCACCTGGCCCTGCCACCAGATGATCGACCAGGCCCGACAAGGGGTTCTGCCAGCCAGGGTGACGCATCCAAGAAGTGACCAGCCCGCCGCCTAGCACCACCGGTAGCCCTGGAAAATGCTGTTTGATAAAACCTGCCATGGCCAATGCGACATTGGCCTGACTCAAATAGTTGAGAGAAAGGCCAACCATGCCGGGCTGAGCCTGATCCAGCACCTGGGGCAACCTTTTGGAAAAGTAGGGATAAAAGATATTCTCTTGGGGGCTTTGCCAGGCGCGAAACAGATCGCCGGATTTGAGCGGCGACAACAACGGGTCTTGGTAGTTGGCAAGACTTACGGTCAGCCCATGGGACCGGCCGGCCACCTCAAGAATCCGGTTGACATCGCTAACCGCCCGATGATAGCGCGACGGATTTCGATACAAGGGCCAACTGCGCAGCGAGGCTAGGTTGGCCGCCAGATTCCGTCCAGCCCGCCGGGTCCAGGTGTCGCTCTCGGACGCGGGTTTCATCCCCAACAGCGCCAGAATCCCTTCCATATTGGCATCCAGCACGGTGCAGTTCAGACCGTTCTGCCGCAAGGCACCGGCCAACAGGGGAATCCCGGCCGGTGGCTCGCACGGTTTGGCTAGCGGGGGGTGGATGAGCAGCATGGGAGGGAATGGCGTACGCCCCGTGAGACGGCGCGCCAAGGGTATTCACCCCAACGGGAGATCAACATCGAGGCGCTCAGCGCAACCAACCGCTGGCCAACTCAGGGTCGGGCGGCACCCCGAGAGTGACTGTGACGCCAGACTTTCCGCGGGCTTCGACCTGCCCGGGCATGGGCTGGCCTCCAGGGCCCTTCTTGCCGTAGCGGGCCACGAGCCCTGCGGCCCGTTCAAGGTCAGCCGCCACCGTAAGGTTCCTGAGCAGGGCCGATGGCCCTGGCCGGTCGATCAGTTTCATACAGAGATCATCCTCTTCGGCGAGATCAAGGACAGCTGGATTTTCTTCATCCCGCCTGCCCATGACCAACCACGCCCCGCCAGGGAGGACGAAGTGACGGCCCACGGTCAACAACCGCATATCGTTGCACCGGATCAAGTCATGCTCACCGTAATACCGCTTGATTCTGGCTCCCACGATGGGATCGGTCAGGACACACCCCCCCGCCGGGCTGGGGTAGTCGGTGATGCCCATCTCTTGGGCCAAGGCAATCTGGGCAGATCGTCCACGACCGGCAAAATTGCAGAGCATGTCGCGATCCACCAAGCCATCGACTTCTGGCCGGGTGGGCAGGAGGTGCTTGGCGCACAGGGGGCGGAGCAGGATGCCATCGCAACCGGAGTCGCGCTCAACCACCCGCATTGCGTCACGACGCTGGGACATCGGCCGCTGCCCCACCACCTCGCCGGAGATGAGAAAGGAGGCCCCTTGCGCCGCCATCATCTCCCTGGCCTTGCTCATCATCAAGATCTTGCAGTCGAGACAGGGGTTGAAATGCTTGCCAAAGCCATGGGGCGGGTTGCGCAGCAAGGCGAAATACTCCGCGCTGACATCGATCACCTGGATATCGATGCCGTATTTCTCCCTAATGCCAGCGGCATAATTGGGCTGGTCAAGGATATGGTAATCAAAAAACGGCGTGACGTACTTGACCGCCATCACCTCGATGCCCTGACAGGCCACCACCCGGCAGGCCAGGATGCTGTCGAGGCCGCCGGAGAAAAGGGCAATCGCACGAGTCATGGGATGCGACCCTGCTGCGAGGCGTGATTGCGGCCGATGAGCTCCGCGGCAAAGGCCAAGGACTGTGGCGAAACTGAGTCGCCATCCAGCATCCTGGCGATCTCCGGCAGGCGGGCGGCAGGTTCGAGCTCGGTGATGGCGGTGGAAGTCCGGCCATCGGCCAAACGCTTTTCCACCAGGAAGTGGCTGGTGCCAGCAGCGGCAATCTGGGGAAGATGGGTGATGCAGATGACCTGGTGGCGCTGGGCAAGTTCCCTGATCTTGCGGGCCACCGCCTCCGCCGCCTTGCCGCCGATGCCGGCATCGATCTCGTCAAAAATCACGGTCTCCACCGACTCCTGACGGGCGAGCAGGCACTTCATGGCCAGCATCACCCGGGAGAGCTCGCCGCCGGAGGCAATGCTGGCCAGCGGTTTTACCGGTTCACCGGGATTGGCGGAAAACATGAATTCGCAGCGATCCCAACCTGTCCTGGTCATTGCCGCAAGGGCCCTGCCATCATGATCCTTGAAGGCCACCACAAAGTCGGCCTGGGCAAAACTTAATGCCCGCAGCTCATCGCGCACCGCCTGGCCGAGCCTGGCCGCCACCTCCTTACGGGCCAGTGACAGCGCATCCGCCCCCCGAACCAGATCGCTCTCAATAACGGCACAGCGTTTTTCAACCTCAGCTATCCGTTCATCCAGGGCGTCAAGGCCGCGCAACTCGGCCCGCGCCTTGTCGGCATAGGCCAGGATGTCAGTCAAGTCATCGCCATATTTACGTTTCAACTGCTGGAGGTAGGTGATGCGGGCGGCAATCTCTTCCAAGGCCAGATCATCGTCCGGCACCCGGTTTAGGTAGTCGCGGATTTGCCCGAGGTAGTCTTCGACGAGAAAACTCTGCTCAGCCACGGCGGTGGCAAGCCCTGATGTCTCCTGATCGATGGCGGCAATGGCGTCGATGTCCTTGCGGGCCAGGCGCAAAGATTCAGATGCCGACTGTAGTTCCCGGTAGCACTTTTGACCGAACTTCCGCAGATCGGCAGAACCCTTCAACCGCAGCCGTTCTCTGGTGAGCCGCTCGTCTTCGCCCACCTCGATGGCCGCCGCATCGATTTCTCGAAGTTGAAAAGAGAGAAAATCGCGGCGTTGCTCCTTGTCCATCTCCTGCTTCTTCAGGGCCTCAAGTTCTGTTTTCTGCTCGGCCCACTGATCAAACAGGCTGGCCACCGCCTCTCTCTGCGGCCAAAGTTCGCCGGCCATGTCTATAAAATCAAGATGAAATCTGGGGTTTAGCAACCGTTGGTGATCGTGCTGACTGGCGACGCTCACCAGATGCTCGCTAATGGACTGCACCAGCCGGGCGGTGGTCAAGCCGCCGTTGAGGTAAAACCGGCTCTTACCGTCATTAGCGACGATGCGCTTGATCAAGAGCTCATCCACCTCGTCATCAAACCCCATCTCGCGAAGCTCATCATGGAGGGCAACGGAGTCAGGGCAATCAAACCGCGCCTCCACCACGGCCCGGGCCGCGCCGGTCCTGACCCAACTCGATGCCGCCCGAGCGCCGGTCAACAGGGCAATGGCCTGGAGGACGATGGATTTACCCGCCCCGGTCTCACCGGAAAACACAGTCAACCCTTGGCCCAGGACCACATGAAGCCTCTCGATCAAGGCCAAATTTTCAATACGGATTTCGGTAAGCATTCACCATCTATAATCCCAGACCGCAGCCAGGGAAAAAGTGTTTTTGAACGACAATCCTGGCGGACCAGTGAGACAAAGTCTCTCTTCTCGCCGCCTCAAGAGGCATAGCCCCGGCGAAAAATTCTCATCACCTCACAACAAGCCAAGTTCGCGCAGCATGGTCCTCGCCGTTACAAACAGGGCCTCTTTGCCCTCGTCGCTCCTGGCCTCGACATAAAAACGGACCTTAGGTTCCGTGCCAGAGGGTCTGATCATGATCCAGGAGTCATCGTCTAAGATCAGCTTGTGGCCATCAATGGTGATTACCTTGGCAACGGTGCGCGAAGCCTCGCCAACTTCGACCTCAGTCCCCACCGCATACCGGTCCAGTCCCCGCAAGGTATCGGCCAGGGCATC
>Ga0233425_10001445_pt1 | contig 53307 bp, 43 predicted proteins | sample Watercolumn_Towu_2_FD_181712 | JGI IMG/M metagenome (GOLD analysis project Ga0233425, IMG submission 181712) | Freshwater microbial communities from Lake Towuti, South Sulawesi, Indonesia - Watercolumn_Towuti2014_140_MG | ecosystem: Environmental > Aquatic > Freshwater > Lake | place... | reverse complement strand
GGTAAGCAACAGGACGGTAAGCAACAGGACGGTAAGCAACAGGACGGCAAGCAACAGGACGGTAAGCAACAGGACGGGCCCGCTACGCCGGCGAGAAAGCGCATCGAAGCTGCTCAGGAGCGAATGAAGGAGGCGGAACGACATTTGGCCGAGGCGCGCCGCAAGGAAGCTCGGGAAGAGGAACAAAAGGCCCGCGAGGAACTGGAGAAGGCCAAGGCGGAGTTAGAGCAGATTTTGCGACAAATGCGGGAAGAGGAGATGCAACGAACGTTGGCGATGCTCGAGACACGATTCCGCAAGATGTTGCAGATGGAACTCGTGGTGTACGAGTCGACCAAACGCTTTGATCGCATTCCCGCGGCGCAGCGTGGCGACGAGGTGACGGTGCTGGTAGGTCGTGTCGCGGTTGATCAGCGGAAGATCATGTACGACGCCGAAAAGGCGTTGAACCTGTTATTGGAAGAGGGTTCGTCGATTGCGTTGCCGGAAACGGTGGAGCAGATGCGGGACGACATGGAGATGGTTGCGACGCGTCTGGACCGGATCGAAGTCGGGACGGTGACACAGGGCATCGAGGAAGAGATCATTGCGACGCTGGAGGAGATTATTGAGGCCTTGGAGAGAGCGCAGCAGGATCTGGATAAGCAACAGCAGCAGCAACAGCAACAACAGCAACAGCAGCAGAATGAGCAGCCGCTGGTGGACAAGATCGCGGAACTCAAGATGATTCGATCGTTGCAGTTGCGAGTCAACAGTCGCACCAAGAGGTATGCGCAACTGCTGGACGACGACGAGGATCCGGTGGGTCAGGCGACGGAGGCCGAGTTGCTGCAGGCGCTCGAGAAATTGGCGGAGCGAGAGCAGAAGATTCACCAGATTACTCGCGACACCGTGCTCGGAAAGGGGAAACAATGAACAGCATCAATTGGTGCGCAACCGGCCGAAACGGGCGTAGGCTCCGTCATGTTCCCTGCAACTCCTGGCGGCTTGGAATTGCTTGTTCCATGGCGCTAGTCGTGGCGGGTGGAGTCGTGGCGGGTGGCGTTCCGTTCACGATCCGAGCGGATGACGAGCTGTCTCAGCGAACAAGCTGGGCGCCGGCCGATCCGGCGCAGGTTCGTCAGGAATTCGACAACTGGCTGGCGTTGCGCGAGGTAACACTAGAGCAGCGTGCGCAGCTGGAGGCGATCTGGATCGGCCGAGGCCCCCCTGCTCCGGGCGCGGAAGTGCTGGATCGCGTGATTCAGCTGACTGCCTGCGTCGAGCCGGAGGCGCGGGAGCTGGCGGTGCTGCTGAAGTCGGATGCCATACCGGCGCCGATTCCGCGGTTTGCGATCCTGGACAGCGAATCGATGCCGATCTTGATTCGCGGCAGCTTGAAGCTCGGGTTGGGGCGCTGGCTGGCGCAGCGCGAGTTGTTTGATGAGGCACTTGAACAGTTGACGACGCTCAAGATTGAGGATGTTGTCGATCCGGCGTCCCTGTTGTTCTATCGCAGCGTGGCGCACCACCAGCTCTTGAAGAAGGAACAGTGTCTTCCCGATCTGACTTTGTTGATGCGGAACGAGGAATCGATTCCGCGCCGTTTCCACACGATGGCCAAGCTGATGCAGGCTGACCTGCAGTCATTGAAGCCCGATTCCCTGGACGAGGTCGCACGCATGATGGACGATATTCGCCGACGTCTGGATCTGGGACGGGCCGGCCGAACGGTGCGTAAGGAAGAGGATGATGTGATCGAGAAGCTGGATAAGATGATCGAGCAGTTGGAGCAACAGCAGCAGCAACAGCAACAGCAAAGCAGTGGTGGTTCCGCCGCTCCGAATCAGCCGCGCCCCGACAGTACGCCGGGTGGCGTGAAGGGCCCGGGCAACGTTGACGCTCGCAACATCGGCAACAAGGCCGGCTGGGGAAACCTGCCACCCAAAGAGCGGCAGGAGGCGATGCAGAACTTGAGCAAGGACCTGCCGGCGCATCATACCGACGCGATCAAGCAGTATTTGAAGAAACTGGCACAAGAAGAGCGGCGCCGCTAGAGGCCCGGTGGGCCGCGCGGATCCGCAGGAGCGCAATTGCAAATGGGCATGATTATCTTCGCACTGATCGGCGGGCTGATGGGCCCGGAATTCAGGGCGACCACGCTCTCGGGAGCCGCCAACTCGGGCGAGCTGGTAGAAGTATCGCCCGACGGTCTGGCGATCCGCACGGCGGACGGTATCGTGCGCATGGATGGACGTCAGCTTGCGACCGTTGACGCGCTGGCGGAGCCGTTGGATGCTGCGCCCGGCAACGATCTGCAAGTGCAGCTGATCGATGGTTCGCGGCTCTGGGGAAACCGGTTCCTTGTCACACGCGGGACCGCCAGCCTGGCGCGAGCTGAAATGGAACCGGTGGAGATCAGTTCGCGGGCGATCCAGTGGATCCGCTTGCGACAGTCCGCGGAGCTAAACGCCATGTGGAACGAACAACTGGCGATCGAGGGCAAAGGCGATGTGGTCGTTGTGCGCAAGACGGCGCGCCCCGTGGCCGGCGAGGAACGGGCCGCTACGGTGCTCGATCGCGTCGAGGGAATTATCAAGGAAGTCGCGGCGGATACGGTGCATTTCGAGTTGGACGGGGAACTGGTGAAGATCAAACGGGAGAAGCTGGAAGGACTCATCTTTTTTCAGCCGCCGGGGCGCGAGCTGCCGGCTGCCGCCTGTCGCCTGACCGACCGGTCGCGCTCGATCTGGAATGCGAAATCGATTGGACTGGAAGGAACAAATTTGTCCGTGATCTCCGTCGCCGGCGCAACCTCCCGGATCCCTCTTTCGTCCCTGCGACAACTCGATTTTTCCGTGGTCAACACGCAGTATCTGGATGCCATCGAACCCGATAGCTGGGAATGGCAGCCGTTTTTTGAGTCGCGGGTCGCCGCCGGCAACCTGCAGCGGTTCAGCGGCCGCGGATTGCCCGACGGAGTTGCTTCCTCAGCGATGCGGCTGGCCGGGCGCTCCTACGATCGCGGCTTGCAAATGCGCAGTCGCACGGTCGCCACCTTTCGGATTCCCAAGGACGCACAGCGATTTCTCGCCACCGTCGGGATTGATGATCGGTTGGGTGATGCCGGGAATGTGCAGCTTGTCATCCGCGGTGACAACCGGCAGCTCCTCAGCCAGACTATCGTCGGGGGGACCGAGCCTTTCGAGGTTTCCCTGGATATTGCGGGTATGCGTCGCCTGACGCTGCTGGTCGACTACGGCGACGAATTGGATATCGGCGATTATCTGGATCTTTGCAATGCGAGGTTTACACGGTGAAGCCGCAAAGATTCGATCGCCTGGCAGTCTTGTGTCTGGCAGCATGGGTGACGGTACTGTATTGCCGGCCCGACCTTTGCGCCGCCGACCTGCCTCCCTCCGTCCAGGCAGCGGAACAGCAGCGAATTGAAGCCATCGAAAGGGCTTCCCGCACCGCGATTTCGGTATTCGAACCCAGCGGCAAAGGCGGAGGGTCCGGGGTCGTCGTTTCCGCCGACGGCTATGCTCTGACGAATTTCCACGTCACCCAACCGTGCGGCGATTACATGCGCTGCAGCATGGCGGACGGCCGCTTCTACGACGCGGTCATCGTCAGTTTTGATCCGGTCGGTGACGTGGCATTGATCAAGCTGCTTGGCCGTGATGACTTTCCCTATACGCCGCTCGGCGACAGCGATCAGGTTCGCGTCGGCGACTGGTGTTTCGCCGTCGGCAATCCGTTCCTGCTCGCCACCGACCTGCAACCTACCGTCAGTTATGGGCTCGTGTCGGGCGTGCACCGTTACCAGTACCCGGCGGGAACCTTTCTGGAGTACGCCGACTGCCTGCAGACCGATGCCGCCATCAATCCGGGCAACTCGGGCGGGCCTCTGTTCGACGCGGAGGGTCGACTGATCGGCGTCAACGGCCGATGCTCGTTCGAGAAACGCGGGCGAGTCAATGTCGGCGTTGGCTATGCGATTTCGGTGAATCAACTCAAGAATTTCCTCGGTGTCTTGCGCAGCGGTCGCATACTCGACCACGCCACATTGGGCGCGGCGGTCGCCAGCGACGATCAGGGTCGCGTCGTGGTTACGAATATCCTCGATACGGCCGATGCCTACCGACGCGGCTTGCGCTACAACGACGAAATCGTATCCTTCGCCGGACGAACGATCAGCACCACGAACATATTCAAGAACGTACTCGGAATTTTCCCCAAGGGGTGGCGCGTTCCGTTGGAATATCGCCGCAATGGCGAGCGACGGGAAATTCTGGTGCGGTTGTCTGGAGTGCACAGCGAAGAGGAATTGCTGCAGCTTGTCCAACCCAACGCCGAACGCCCGGGCCGTCCCGCTCCCGACCCGCGTCGGCCAGGCAGGCCGCAGCGGCCGAAACGCGAGCCAGACAAAGCACCTCCCGAGCGGCCCGAGGCGCCCGACCGGCCCGAGGCGCCCGAGAGCCCCGAGGGGCCCGAAAAGCCGGCTCCCGACGGAGCGCCACCGAGTCCCGCAGCCGAGAAGATCCCCGAGACCGCTCGAAACTGGATCAGCAAGCGCACCGGTTTTTCCAATTATCATTTCAACGAACTGGAACGCCGTCGCGTCTGGGACCGCTTTCGATCCCAGCACCCGTATGCGGCAGAATCCGGCAATTGGAAATGGCGGGGCGACTGGGGCGGTGAATTCGAATTGAATTTCACGCAACGGGCAATATCGGCCCGATTCGCCGCAGGTGTCGCCGGCGTGGAACTGGACAAGGAACTCAGCGAACAGCTCGATCCGCCCGGCAGCGGTGGATTGCTGCTGGCATTGTTCGCCTGGCAGCGTCTGCTGCGCGGCGGCCCGGACCAATTCGGCGACGTCTACTACTACGGCACCGCTCCGTTGCCGACGCAACAGGAATTGTGCGATGTACTGATCGGCACCTACAAAGAGTTGGAATGCTATTTCTATTTCCAGCCGTCGACGGGAAAACTGGTGGCGATGGAGCTGTTCCCGGATGCCCATGTCGATCCATGTGAGGTCTATTTCGACGATTATCGCGACGCTGGCGGACGGTCGGTGCCGCATTCCCTGCAGGTCCGCCACGGTGACCTGGACCTGGGTACCGCGAAAATAAGCAGCTTTGAATTCGTGCAGACTGAGGCGGAGCGATGATCGTGGCACGGAAGATTAACTGGTCCGTCCGACGGCGTGCCGGCATGGTCGTGCTCGCGGCGGCGGTGTCGGCGGTGCTGCTTGCCGGTCCACGACAACTGGTGGCAAACCCGTCGTTGGCGGACGTCGTCAACGGCGTTCAGCCCAAGGTGGTCAAGGTCTATGGCGCCGGCGGCATTCAGGGGCTGGAGGCGTATCAGAGCGGATTTCTGATTTCGGCCGACGGGCATATTCTCACGACCTGGTCGTACGTGTTGGATACCGCCGACGACTCGGTGGGAGTCACCTTGTCCGACGGTCGGCGGTTTGAAGCCCGTGTTGTGGGAAACGACCCGCGTTTGGAAATCGCGGTGCTGAAGATCGACGCCAAGGATCTCCCCTATTTTGCCCTGGATCAAGCGGTCGAGATTGCGGCGGGAGCGCGCGTACTTGCGTTCAGTAATCTCTTTGGCGTTGCCACCGGCAATGAGTGGGTCAGTGTGCAACGGGGCGTGGTCATGGCCCGAACGCAGTTGTCGGCGCGCCGCGGAGCATTCAAGACCACCTACGATGGTGCCGTGTACGTCCTCGACGCGATGACCAACAACCCCGGCGCGACCGGCGGAGTTCTCACCGATCGGCGCGGCAGGCTGGTGGCGATCCTCGGCAAGGAATTGACGAACGCTCAAACCAACACCTGGCTCAATTACGCCATACCGATCGCCGAGTTGAATGCGGCCGTGGTCGACATCCTGGCGGGCAAGACCCGCCCGCGAGCCGCCGCGCGCGACAATCTGAAGAAGCCGAAGGAGCCGATTCAGCTCCCGCTGCTCGGCATTCATCTCGTTCCCGATATCCTGGCAAAAACGCCTCCCTTTATCGACGACGTCGATCCCGATTCGCCCGCGTACCTGGCCGGTCTGCGCCCGGACGATCTGGTGCTGTTCGTGAACGATCGCGTCGTTGGCTCGTGCAAAGCGCTGTTCGAGGAACTCACTTTCATCGACCGGCTCGACGCGGTGCGGATCACCGTCCAGCGCGGTCAGGAGTTGATTGAAGTTACCCTGGAGGCTCGACCATGACCTGCACGGAACGGGGCGCGCCGGTAACATTCTTCGTCGTACTATCGGCGGCGCTTGCGATGCCGTTCTGGTCGCCGTTTGCCGCGCGGCCCGCCGCCGCCCAGGACATCCAGGAGGACCAGGAGCTGGCGATTCAAGATGCCGTGCGGCGGATCGCGCCCTGCATTGTCCGGATCGAGGCACTGGGAGGACTGGAAAAAGTCGGACAGGTGCTGGTCGGACAAGGGCCGACCACGGGCCTGATTGTCTCCAGCGACGGCTATATCATCTCCAGCGCATTCAATTTTGCTCAGCAGCCATCGTCCATACTGGTAACGCTTCCCTCCGGACAGCGGACGGTCGCCAAACTCGTCGCGCAGGACCTGGCCCGCATGCTGGTGCTGCTCAAAGTCAACGCCGAAGAACCTCTGCTGTTTCCCAATGCCGTGCCGCGCGACGCAATGCGCGTGGGACAGACAGCGATCGCCGTTGGCAAAACTTTCGACACTGCCCAAACCAACGTCTCCGTCGGGATCATCAGCGCCCTGAATCGCATCTGGGGCAAGGCAATCCAGACCGATGCCAAAATCTCGCCCACGAATTATGGCGGACCTCTGATCGATCTGCAGGGCAGTGTGCTGGGAGTGCTGGTGCCGTTATCGAACCAGTCCCAGTCGGAAGTGGCGGGAGCGGAACTGTACGATTCCGGAATTGGTTTCGCAGTGCCCCTGACGGATATCTATCGCAATCTCGAACGACTGAAAACGGGGAGCAACCTGCAACCCGGACTGCTGGGCGTGTCGCTCAAGGGCACGGAACTGTTTTCCGAGGGAGTGGTGATCGGCGCTTGCCCGGCGAAGTCGCCCGCGGCGAAGGCCGGCTTAAAGATTGGTGACCGCATCGTCGAGGTCGATGGACAGACCGTGACCTGGCAAGCCCACTTGAAACATGCGCTCGGGCCGCATTACGCCGGCGACTCGGTCAAAGTCGTCGTCGAACGGGATGGCCAGCGCCTCCCGGTCGAGGTGGTTCTTACCGACGCGGTGGAGCCGTACGTACATCCCTTCGTCGGCTTGCTGCCTGGGCGCGATCGTGATGGCGCTGGCGTGCCGATCCGATTCGTTTATCCCGCGAGTGGTGCGGAACGAGCCGGATTGCTCCCGGGCGATCGGATCGAATCGCTGCAGGGCACCGCAACGACGAGCAGCGCACAGATACGCGAATTGCTCGCCGGATACGATCCGGGCGGCAAAGTCTCGCTGGGTGTGCGACGCGGCGCTGAAACGCGCACGGTGGAATTGACTTTGGGCTCGCTGCCCGCCGACGTTCCCGCCCAATTGCCGCCCGCGCGGGCGAGCTTGCCGCAAGTCGCGGAGCGTCCACCGTCCGGCGTGGTGCCTATTCGTATCCCGGAAGACGATCACGAGTGCGTCGCGATCGTTCCCGCCTCTGTCCATCCGCAGGGACAATATGGTGTCGTGGTCTGGCTGCATCCGCCCGGCGGATTTGACGACAAGCAGATCACCGAACGATGGCAGGGGCACTGCGAACAGGCCGATCTGATCGTCCTGGCGCCCAAGTCGGCCGACCCCAATCGCTGGCTGCCGACCGAACTGCCTTTCGTACGCAAGGCGCTCGACCAGCTTATGCGATCCTACCCCATCGATGCCGCGAGGATCGTCGTCCATGGCTACCAGGGCGGCGGCGCGTTGGGTTACTTGTTTGCATTCGAGCATCGCGACCTGGCGCGGGGCATCGCCGCCGTCGACGCGCCGGTACCGATGCGCGCCGCCCCGCCGGACAATGATCCGCTGCTGCGACTTGCCATCTGGACCGCCTATTCGACCAAATCAAAATTGGCGGGACCAATCAAACAAGGAGCCGACCGGCTGCAGGCCGCCAAATTCCCGGTCACGACGATTCCCCTGCCGGAACCCCGTTACCTGGACGACCAGGAGTTGGCGGGATTGGTGCGTTGGATCGACACGCTGGATCGATTCTGATGGACTGGCGACGGCACGTTCTGGGGGGAATCGGTGCTTTGTTTCTGACAGCAGGCGTTTTTCGCCTCGTCGCCACCGGCGGAGATTTCGGCGAGACCTGGACCAGCCTGGGAATGCGCGTCGGTGTGATCCTGGTGGCGATCTGGCTGGCCCTGCCGCAAATCCACCAGCTGCTGGCTCGCGTGCCGCTTTGGCTGCTCGTGACGCTGGCGATCGCATTCTTTTTCGTGCTGCGCAATGCGCGACTGCTGCCGATCGTGCTGCTGTTCGTTGGTGCGATCGTAGCGTTGAAAGTCGCCGGCCGTATGCTGGGCGTCTTCAATTCGCCCGACTCCAAATGGAACCTCTCTCGCCGAGGACGCGTGGTCGATACGCGGAAAGCGGCCCAGCAAGCTGCCGATCGCCGCCCGAACAGCGCGAGCGGCGCGAGCGGCGCGAGCGGCGGTGCGAGCGGCGGCCAAAGTCGCGGCGCGGAGTCCGGAAGCACCGATTGAGCGTCGGAATGGGAGCTGTCAGTTATGAGCTGCGTTGTCGTTCAAATCACCGATTGCCACTTGTTCGCGGATCGGACAAAAGAGCTGCGCGACGTGGCCACCTGGCCTCGTTTCCTGAAGCTGCTCGACGACCTGCGCGAGCGAGTTCCTCAGTGCGACTTGCTGGTGCTGACCGGCGATACGGCACACGATGAACTGGCAGCCACGTATCGGGAAATCGCCGGCCCGCTGCAGCCGTGGCGAACCAGACTGCGGATCCTGCCGGGAAATCATGACAACCGTGAAGCGCTGGCCGAGGTCTTTCCCGACATCTGCCGACCGACCGACCAACGGTTGGTTTTCGAGTACCGTTCGGCGCCCTGGACAATCCTGGGGCTCGATTCGCATAAGCCAGGTGAATTGCCCGGACGGCTCGGAACAGCGCAGCTCAACTGGCTTGAACAGAAACTCGCCGAGGCCGCTCCCAACGACCAGATCTTGATCATGCTGCACCACCCGCCCATTCCCGTTGCCAGCGCCTGGCTGGACGCGATCGGATTGGAAGATGCACCGGAACTGCGAGATCTGGCGCAGCGTTACCGTCAGCTGCGCCTCGTTACCTGCGGCCACGTCCACCAGCCGATCGCCGGCAGCTTCGGCCATGCGACCGTGCTTTCCACGAGCGCCTCCGGACCATGCTTTCAAGCCCGTCTACCCCAACTGCGCATCATCCCGCAGCATCCTTGCTATCGCGTGATCGAACTGCACGAGGACGGCGAATGGACGTCGCAAGTGGTCGAGGTGCATGGATCGGCCGAAAGCTAATCCATAATCTGGCAAATTCTCTGAACCGGGACGTATAATCGGTAAGGCGTTTCAACCATCCAAACTCGGGGTCCTGCAATGGTGTCACTCGTACTGGAACAATCCGTTATTGACAAATTGACGTCCCAGGAAACAGGAGTGGAGGTTCGAGACAACACGGGAAAGCTCATCGGATTTTTTCATCCTGCGATCGCCCCGTGCGACGTTGATGAATACGAGTGTTCCGTGAGCGAGGACGAGCTCCATCGCCGGCAAAACGACAAGGGAGGACGGCCCCTTCGCCACATTCTGGACGACTTGAGGAAAGGGCCGTGACTGAGCCACAGACGGGTCTCTCGCGAGAAACGTCTCTCCCATCTCCACCGGTATTTCCGGGGGAGATGGGTCGGGGATGAGGGGGCCGGAAGAGGCGTGGTGCGGCGCAGCCGGTCATTTCGCGACCACGCGAACCCTCGTGAACTCTGCGGCGTGGCCGCACATCGCGCCGTGAACGGCCGTCAAAGTTCGGCGAATGGTCCGGCTGCCTAGCGCGACGCCTGCTCCGTTCCCTCCTCACCCCCGTCCCCGCTCCCAGAGTACTGGGCGAGCGGAGAACAGATTGCCTACTACGGCTCGCCTGGTTTCAGGTGCCGTACGAAGAACTCGTGCATGCGTCGAACCCCGTAGGCGCCTCCCATGCCGTGTCCCGCATTGGGGACCAAGAGCATTTCGAAGTCCTTGTCGTGGCGAATCAAGGCGTCGGCAAATCGCAGCGTCGATTCCGGCGGTACGTTGGTGTCCAACTCGCCGACAATCAGCAGCAGCTTGCCGCCCAACCGATGCGCGTTGTCGATATTCGAGCTGAGCGCGTATTCGGGACCTACTGGATAACCCATCCACTGCTCGTTCCAGGATGCCTTGTCGAGCCGGTTGTCATGGCAGCCACAACCGGCGACCGCCACGCGATAGAAATCGGGATGAAACAAAACCGCCGCCGCGGCATTCTGCCCGCCGGCCGAACCACCGTAGATCCCCACGCGTTCCAGGTCGAGATAGGGATAGACCTCCGCTGCGGCGCGTATCCAGCAAATACGATCCTCGAAGCCGGCGTCCTTGAGGTTCTTCCAGCACCGATCGTGAAACGCCTTCGAGCGATTGGCGGTCCCCATGCCGTCGATCTTCACCACGATGAAGCCCCGCTCGGTCAACGCCGCATAGCGCGGCTGGGGCGAAAACGACTTCGGCACGTGCGAATCGTGAGGTCCGGCGTAAATCTCCTCAATCACGGGATACTTGCGGCTGGGGTCGAGGTCACGCGGGCGGACGATCATGCCCCAGATATCCGTAACCCCGTCGCGCCCTTTCGCGCGAAATACTTCCGGGGGTTGCCAACCCGTCGATTGCAATGCCTCGAGATCCGCCGTCTCCAGTCGCACCACCAGCTTACCATCCTCAACCCTCCGTAGTTCCGACTTCGGGCCGGCATCGACCCGGGAATAGGTATCGATCAGGTACCGACCATCCGGAGAATACTGTACGGAGTGCGTCCCGTCACCGTCGGTCAGCCAGACCAGGCCAGTACCGTCCAGGCCGACTCGGCCGTAGTGGATCAGGTACGGGTCCTGTCCCGGGAAACAGCCGCTGGCGCGAAACCAGACCTGTTCGGTTTCCTCATCGATGCGATCCAATCCACGTACAACCCATTCACCTTGCGTGATCGGATTGCGAACCTCGCCGGTTGCCGCATCGATCAAGTACAGGTGCCGCCATCCGCTGCGTTCCGAGACATGAATCAGCCGGTCGGATTTCTGCAGCCATTGGACAATCGGCAGGTTATTGCCTTCGGTGTGCGCTGACCAAATGAAGGTGTCGGTTCGCTCGTCCACCAGCATACGGACGTTACCGGTCTCGACTTCCAAATCGAAGACGCGAAACCGTTGATGCCCGCGATCGATTTGCGAGTACCGCAACCGGCGGGAGTCCTGGGTCCAGCGCGGCTGCGGCCGTTGCCATTCATGTTCGAAGCGGTCGACGGCCGGTTTGTACTGTCGGCCGCTTTCGACGTCGAAGATATTCAGTTCATAGGTTGGAAAGCGATCCCCGGGTTGCGCGTAGGGCCGGGATTGCAAGCGAGCCCGTCCGCCGCCTTCGGGCGACGATTGAATGAGGAATACTTCCTTGCGCTCGCCCGGCTCACGTCGAAAGCTGGCCAAGCTGCGCGAATCGGGCGACCAACTCACCTCCTCGTAGGCCAGGTCGGCGCTGCCGTCCCGGCTGAGTACGCGCTCTTCCCCGTTCGAGCTCGCCACCAGCACCAGATTATGGTCGCGAATCAGCACCGACCAGTGACCGTCGGGGGATTGTCGGCCGCGATCGCTAGATTCCTGGCGATCGCCGCTGCGCGAATCGCCGTTGCGCCGGCCAGCTCGGCGTGGAAGCGTGCCGTCGAGTATCGCCGTGCCACCGAATTCGATCGCTTCGAAGACTCCCTGCGATTCACCGTCTTCCCTGAGCACCAGCCAACGGTGGCCGGCGAACGTGTGCTGTTCCCGCCGCGCACCCGGTGGGAGCTTACCATACGAGGTCCGCGCGCCGCCCGGTTCCAGCCAGAATATCTCGACCGCCGCTTCCAGCCGATTGTCGAAACGGATCGCCGTTTCCTCGCCCGTCCGCGTCGACGGCCGCACCGTCGCTTCGGCCACCAGCCGTTCCTCATCCTCCGCAGGGTCGGCAGTCCCGTCGACCTTGCTCAGCCGCCTTGCAAGCGGATCCCATTCCCAGCTCGCGCCGCGACCGATTAGTCGCAAACGGCCACTATTCGCGGCGAACCGAAGGCGAACGATCGGCAATTGATCGGGGCGAGTCCCGTCGCCAATCTGGCGGGCCACCTCTTGATGGTCAAACGCTGGCTCGCGTGTCCCCAGCAGGCAATCCACGACGATAAATTCGCGTCGCCCTTGGCGCAGTTGATTTCGGTACCAGAACCGGTTGTTATCGGCGAACCAATGCGGCTCAACGCGGTGACGGTAGATGCGCGCATCTTGCGTGCGCTGGTCGGCGGAGTTTGCCTGGGGACTTTCCATGTCGACGTCGACTGAGGGATCGCGCGAGGGCAGTCGCGCCCGCTGTTCGCCATCGGCGAGCACCGGCTCCATGGCGCGAAAGCCGTTCGCGTTCGTGGAAATTGCGATTACAAGTCCAAGAACCATTGCAGTGAACGGTCTGAGCATTGAATTAGCCTCGCAGGAAATAATAGGCTGCCAAGAAAAAGCCGATTCCGATCACGATCCCGCGCACCAGCGACCGCGGGAGCTGCCGAGCCAACCTCGCTCCACAATACCCGCCGACGCATCCGGCCGCCGCCATTGCCGCGGCAAAACGCCACTCCACCTGGCCTGTCACCACGAAAATCAGAACCGCCGATCCATTGATGCACGATCCCAGCAGGCTTTTTAATCCGTTCATTGCGTGAATATCCGATAAGCCGATCATCGCCAGCGATGCCAGCATCAGGATGCCAATTCCCGCTCCAAAATAGCCGCCATAGACGCCGACCAGGAACTGGAAAATCGCGACTCCGAAGACCGTCGTGCCGTGCGGCGTCTGTTGCGACTTCCCGATGCCGAGCCGCTGCGCAATGAACGGCTGCAGCGCGAATAACGTTGCTGCAAGCAGGATCAACCACGGCACCAGTCGCGCAAACGTCTGCGCGGGTAACAGCGTGACCAGCGACGCGCCCAGCGTACCACCGATCAGACTGGGTGGCACAAGCCGAACGGCCCAGCGGCTGGCGGTGGCATATTCCCGTCGATAGCCCCAGAGCGCCGCCAGCGACGCGGGAAAGAGTCCAACGGTACTCGTCCCGTTCGCCAGAACCTTGGCGGCGTCCGCCGGCATTCCTCGATGCACCAGCACCGCCACCAGCGCCGGAAATGTGAGCAGGGTGCCGCCACCCGCCACCGCGTTGATCCCACCCGCCAGCGTCGCAACCAGAATCAAAATCGAAAACTCAGTCCACATCGTTTGCCAGCCTCGCGGCGTCGTTTGCCAGCCTCGCGGCATCGCGGTACCAGATGACCGCGAAGCCTGCCATCAATGCCAGACTGGCCCATTGAAACGCGGTCAGCCCGCCCCAGAATTCGAGTTCCGGTCGCAGGAACTCGGAGAGAAACCGATACGCGGAATACAGAATGACATACAGCTTGACGCGATGGCCGGGGAACCAGCCTCGCCGTTGCGCGTACCACAGCGCCCCCGCGCAAATCGCGTGAAACAATGCTTCGTAGAGCTGCGTCGGATGACGCGGAACTGCATCGACCGAAGGGAAGACCACTCCCCACGGAAGGCGCGTCGGTACTCCATAACAACAACCGGCGACGAAACACCCCAGCCTGCCCACGGCGATGGCGACCGCGACGGGACAGGCAAAACTGTCGCCGGTACGAGTGCGAATATCGAGCGTCCATTTGGCGATTTCGACCCCCGCGTATCCGCCTGCCAGCCCCAGCAAAATGGTCTTCCCGTTCCCGAACCAGGCCCAGCCACTGAGAAACTCCGACCAGTCCGCAAAGACATACGGAAGTCGCGCGCCGATCATCGCGCCGCACAACGCTCCCACACCGATGCCGAACCGTTCGAGACGCGACAGTCCCAAATCGCGCTGGGTCTGGCGAGCGATGAGCGCGGCGCTCAGGACCGCCGATCCCATGATGACGGTATACCCGACGTTGATCACAACGATCCCTCGATCGCCAGCGATTCGAACTCGTCAGCGGATCCCGCGAGCGCAGGCAACGGCAGGTGCCCGTCGCGATAGAGCACGTTGTAAGCGCAGAACGGGATCAAGTGGCCACTGGGCAGGATGTGGTGGACACACGATTTCATCAACTGTCGAATGTCAAAGTTGTAGGCGTCCATGAAACTGGTCGTCGTGATGCGGAAGACGTCCGCGGGCGACAAGTCCTGGCGCAGCGCGCGCTGGAAAAAACTCGCTGCCACCTGGGCAAGTTCCGCTGGCAGTCCGGCACGATCCGGCGCACTCCCCGAGTTCTCCAGACCGACCAGGCCGGTGCTGCCGCAATCGCCGGCGCAACCGCAGGGCGAACGGGCCAGGAACTGTCGTATCAGCCGTTCGGCACTGGCCCGGTTGAAGCTGATCCCGTTCGCCAGCAGGTCCAGGTGCTCGGCAATATCGATGAAGCGGGTCAGAGGCACGACACGACCTTCCAGGCGATAGCCGTACGCCAGCGAATGTGCATTGGGGTGCGCGCACGGCAGTGGCAGGAAGTCGTCTTGTGTCCACACTCCCTGGGACTGGGCGGCAACCGCGCGAATCACGTCGGGAAACGTGACACGGCTGTCGAGCGATTCAGGTTCCACGGCCCGTCCGACGTAGGTGGCCGGCTGAAAACTCACCCCGGTCACCCAGGGCCGCTCCGACGCAAAACGGACAATCTGGCCGAGTTGCCCCAAGTTCAAATTGCGTTCGACCGTGCAGACAAGGGTGATACGAATACCGACTTCGCCCAGCAGTTCCACGGCCCGCAGTTTGGTCTCCGTCAACGATTCGCCACGCAACTGGAGTTGCGTCGAGTCATCAAATCCGTCGAACTGCAGGTAGACTTCCAATCGATGCCGTCGCGCCGCCAGTTCGTCGCGTAACCGAGCATCATTTGCCAGACGGATGCCGTTACTGTTGATCATGACGATATCGATCGGCTGGCGGCAGGCGTCGTCGAGAATGGGAATGAATTCCGGGTGCATGGTCGGTTCACCGCCCGACAGCTGCAGAATTTCCGGGCGACCCTCGTAGCGAACCAGGTGAGCGATCGCCGATCCGCATTGTTCGCGACTTAGGTGCCTGCCGCCCGGCCCGCTCGAGGCGTAGCACATCGGACAGCGCAGATTACAGTTTTCGGTGATCTCGAGCACCGCCACGCAGGTGTGCTGCTCGTGCTCCGTGCACAGGCCGCAATCGTAAGGGCATCCCCGCCGCGGTTCGATCGCGAAACGTGCCGGGACCCGGCCCGGCAGACTGTACTCCATGCGGTCGAACAAGCGTTCGTCGCCGCAGACAAAATCGACCCGCTCGCCGTGCAACGGACAGAATTTGCGGAAATAGATCCGGCCGTCGCGCGCCACGATTTTCGCCGGCACCACCGCGAGGCAAGCCGGACAGAGACTCTGCGTCACCCCCAGAAATCGAAAATCCCTCAGCGCCAGATCGGCCATCTTCTTCTATCCTTGCTTGATGTCGCGGCGCCATCGATACACGACCCATTTGCCGAGCACGAAGCCGATGAGCAACGTCGCAATCGTTGCACAAAGTGCGGCAATCGGGATAAATGATTCCTTGCCACCGGACAAGCAAACCGCGCAGAATGTGCCGACGGCGGTGACCAGGACAACGTTCAGCACGACCACGGAAACGCCCAGCGAACAGCAAAACAGTACGATCTTGCGTTGGGGAGAGATGCGGATGCCGGACTTGCTACGCCGCTGCACCAGGAAGACCGTCCGCATCAACGCCGGGAACGCCACGATCGCCAGCGCGATCGCCAGACCGGGCGCGGCGACGAACAGGCCAAGTCCGACCGCCGACAGAGTGATTATCAGGAACACCGTCGCCAGGGAGAATTGCCCGCCGGCGATCGCCGCCGCGCGATCCGGCGATTCTCCCCGACTCGCCTTGCTGGCTGGCGGGACGGGGGACGCACTCGAGAAAGGACTTTCGCCTTTGGTCGCCACGCGAGGTTGGCTTGTGCCGTCCAATACCGCCGCAGGCGCGCTCGGCGGCTCAAGAGTCTGAAAACAGAGCCAACAACGGGTATCGCCCACAAAATTCTGCGCACCGCATGCACAGCGACGCCCCGATTCTGAAGCCACTCCGCTCATCGGGCAGCCCCTTCTGCCGACGATTCGCAAAGGTCGTCCACGACCTTGCGAACATGCCGGACCCACTGCCCCACGACGATCCCCGTCAAGACGATTCCGGCGACGACCATCAACTGCTGATAACGCGGCACCGACGGCAAGTCAAGGTCCTTGAGAAGTCCCACCGGCCAGCGCGTGCAACCCAGCACGACCAGGTAGCCTCCGATCGCGCTACAGGTCGCCAGACGCACGAGTAACAGATTCATGCGTAGGCCGGACATGGTCAGAATCAGGAAATAGCCAAGGACCAGCGGGCTGCGGGCACCATTGGCAAGCAAGAGTGTGAAGGTCAGAAACAGGCTGTCCAGCAACATGCAGACCAATGGCATCCAGCGAGGAAAGACCTGATCCCGCAGCAGCGAATGCACCAGCCAGGCCATGGCCAGCCAACCCGCCGCGATGGCAGTGACGGCGATATGCAGCGGCGTGGCGAGTGCCGGCCCGTCGCCCAGTTGCAAAAATCGCAGCCATTCCATCCGACCATCGGCTGCGGCCCGGTGAAGGAGATGGATGCCGTAAAACGCTCCCACGGCGCAGATCCGCAGCAGGTTGACGCGCAGCTCGGCCTCGTATTGCCGCCAGCGGCAAGCCGTTTCCCATCGCTGCTGGCTGACGTCCGGAATGGTCATGGCAATTCGCCGCTCAATTCGCCGCTCACTTCGCCGCTCGCGCGCGGCCGCCTACTTTGCCGCTCGTGCCGCAGCGGGCAGATGATATCCCTTGCGATTCAATCGAATCCGATACAGGCTCTGGCCGGCCGTGATGTACAACAGGTTCGCATCGTTGCCTCGGCCAAACCCGACATTCGTGGGCACTTCCGTGGCGATGTACGCCAGCTCTTTTCCTTCCGGTGAATAGACGACGATTCCCGGTCGATTCTCGGCACGTACGGCGACGTACAGGTTGCCTTCCTCATCGCAGATCAGGCCGTCCGGCCCATCCTGGGGAGCGTAATTAACCAGTTCCTTGCGGAATGTGGCGGTCCCGTCGGCGTGCAGGTCATAGGCCATCAACGCCATGTATCCCTTGCGCAACGGAGTCGCGACCTTGTCGGCCTGCCGGTTGGGATCGCCGCCGAGCCGCTCGAAGCCTGTTGCGCCGTTGTCGTTGCTGACGACGTATAGTGACTTTTGATCCGGGGACACACAGACACCATTCGGCTTTCCGGCGTCGCTGATAATACGATGGACCGAGCCGTCGGTATCGATTCGATAGACTCCCATTACGGGTTGATCGATGGTCTCCCAGCCCAGATAGCGCGGGTCGCTGAAATACATACGGCCCTTTTCGTCGATCGTCACGTCGTTCGGTGAATTCAACGGCCGCCCTTCGTACATCCCGGCCACAATGAAGCTCTTCCCCGACTTCATCTCGGTGCGCGTGACGCGCCGTCCGCCATAGTCGGCTCCTTCGCAGACGATCATGTCGCCGCCCGCATCGAACTTGATGCCGTTGGACATGCCGCTGGGCGACCGATAAATGGCAGTCTGGCCCGTTCGCGGGTCGAACTTCCAGATATGGCCGGCATGAATTTCGCCTCGTTCATTGCGGGCCCGGTGGGAGAAGGTAATGTCGCTGAAATAGACCTGGCCGTCGGGCGCCACCGCGACGCCTTCGGTCAATGTGATGCCCTCGAACAGTTTCTCGGGCTTGGCGCCCGGCGGTACGATCGGATCGGCCGCCGCGGCCATCGTCGTGCACAATGCCGTAGCCGCCAGCCAACCCCGTGTCGAAGCTCCGATTGTCTTGCCGATCATGTTGAACCTGCTTTCGTGGAGGAAACAATGATGTCTGACGCCGACTGTACGATCGAAGACCGCCGGTCGCTGAGCACGTACCAGGGCGGCCCATCGAACATGGACTAATCCTTGAATCCGAACGCCGCGGCATTCAGTACACCGGAAACAACATCTTTGGTAAACCGTCCGATCAGTTTTTCCGTGAGTTCTTTCTGCAGATGGTCGGGGTACGACTTGGCGCCGTTTGGATCTTCAATCGCTTTACCGGCAGCCGTGGCAATGGCGCCAGTGAATAAATCTTCGCCCAGCTTTCCGATGAATTCCTTGAGATAGTCGCGGACGGCCTCCTGCATTTCCTTGTTCCCGACTTTCTTCGTCATCGCCTCACTGATCGGCTTCGCCAGCGCATCGACGATCAGGATGGAATGGGCAAACGCGGCGGAGGCGTTGAGGATGGCTTGGGTGAAATCGATCTTGGGCGGCTTGCCGAGCGGCACGAATGGCTTGCCGATCGTGCCTTGGCTCGCGTCCTGATTCGGCGAAATAGCGCTCCCTTCCTCAAAACCGACCGCCGCAACCGATTGATCGGGCCCGATCGACATCTTTGCCTGCTTGCCCGACAATTCCTGCAGCGAATACTTGGCGATTTCCTTGCTGATCGATTTGGCGAACTCCTTGGCGAAGGCGGCAGATGCCCGTCGCAGCATCTTGGCGTCGACCAGTTTACTGAGCTTTTCCAGTGCCATGGCCGCTTTGGCGACATATTTCGCCTTGGCCAGTTTCTGAACGATCCGCGCGCCTTTGGCCGCTTTGGTCGCAGTCCCGATCAGCGCGTCCTGGGCGATTTCGGAAATGATCGCGATTTCGCCCTCGATCACCGTCTTGAGAAATTCCATCTGTTTCAGCGCCGGCAGCAACGCAAAATAGTCATTCAAGCTGCCAGCGCCGGGCCGGGCGGTTAAGCGCTGCGTGGTGTTGCGGCCGCTCAACGGCACAAGCGCCTTATCCACAACGATGTAGAAGCTCGCCGAGACCGTGCCCCGCCAGGGATCCGCCGGGTCGGCGATGATACCATCCAGACGTCGCAGTAACTTGAACTTTTCCGTCTCGTGCAACCCCGCCAGGCTCGAGAGTACATCCCACATATTGAAATCTTTAGTTTCGATTCCCGCTTCCGGAAACATCTGCTTCAATGTCCGGGCTTCGAATTCTCCTTCGCCGAAGAAGTCGCCTTCCTGGTAGTAATCTCCGCTCGATTTTTTCAAACATAAACGAATCGACGGTTTGCGCGGTTTTCCGTTTTCGTATTCCCAGAAAACATCCTTGCCGCCGACGCGACCAAAACGAATGATCGATCCGGCCGGCTGACTGACACGCCCATCGACGCCGATCGACCGCGGGACGCCGCTTTCCTGTAGGGCCAACGTGCCATCCTTCACCTGCTGGGGATGGCGCGTCGAATCGACGGTTCCGGGAACGCGAGCGTTGGCCATGGAAATCCTCTGGCGCTGACAGTTTGGCAACGAGCGGGTGGTAAGGGGGCGACCGCAGGTGCCCCGAAATTGTAACCAACCGGTGCCCGCGTTAGCCAGCCTCCCATGTTTCGCTGCAAATCTCGGTGGTTCATCGTCGAAACTGTCGAATATCAATGAGCAACTGCTCCCACTCGCCTCGGAACGGAATGGCGCGATCGTCGACGTAGGCGACGGCGGGTGGTTTGTGCTCGCAAATCTCGTCGACTTCGATTCCGTGTCGAGCCAGCCAATGAGCGATTGCCTGGCGACCTTCCAACGTATGGCAGCGCGCGGAGTGGACAACCACACGGTACGTTTCCCGTAGCCTGGCAACGGCGTCGCGAGTGCCGTGAACGGGTGGATCGGGAATGACATCCGCTCCGCACCAGCCCGAGCGGTAGGAATGGAGCACGCCGTCAAAGTCGAGGCAGACGGTTCTGCGGGAAAGTTGAATTCCCTGGCTCTCCGCCAGCGCCAAATCCGCGGGCCGAGTGGCCAGAATTCGCTCGATCGCCTCGTGCCCCTCCAGCCAAGGGTTGTCGTTAAACGGCTCGTCGTTCCAGACGCGGGAATAATGCGATCGCGTATGATGTCGCCCCGGCAATCGCAGCCAGTCGCCATAATGGTCCCACCGCGCCTGGCCGGGAAAAATCTCGGGGGCCACGTCGAGTCCGCGACGACGATAATCGGCAGTCAGGCGTTTTCCAAACTCATGAACGCTCTTGGTCGCCATCGGCTGCGCGAACAGAACCAGGATGTGGTAGCCTCCCTGGCCGTTGGAATCGAGCAACAGAGGATCAAATCCCTGCTCCGCCAGTTGCTGCCACCAGCTTCTAGCCGCCACAAAATTTCCCTCGGCCGTGACCGCCAGATCGTCGATATCGTGGCGATCGATGTCGATCGCCAGCCAACGCGAAGTTTGATCGGAACTGGCGCTATGCACACCGAGTACGCCACTCCCCGAGCGGACTTTGAAGTGCTTCTCCAGCGATTCCAAATCGAGAAACACCTTGCCTCGCTCATCTCGAAAGGGAGCCGTCACGACGCCGATTCCTGGCTCGCCGTCGTCCGCCTTGCGGCGAACATACCGTCCCCAGACATCCGTTCGATTGACGAGGTGCGTCAGAACCCAGGCGGCAAGCCGGGGAGCCTGTTCGCGCCACTCGTTGGCGATTCTTTCTGCGTAGTCGGCCATGCTTGCTTATGGAATCAGACGCCGGAGCGCCATTCACGGACTTCGCTGGTTCGCTATCCCGCAGTCTGACTTCGGATCGAAGCCCCAGAGCGTACTCGCGCGCTCTGGGTGATACGCGGTGAGGCATTTGATTCGCTTGCCGAGTACCGCTCGTACAATGCCCAGATCTGCCTGGCCCGCAGCCGCTTGACATCCAAACTGAAACCGCTGGTGGTCCAAAGGCAATCCGCTGAAGAAGCCTCCTCCGCCACGTCTTCCCGAAGCATCAGGTCGAGCCAGGCGAAGGCCCAGAACGGGATGCGCGGACCGATCTCCTCCGCATCTTCAAAATGGGAAAGCACCTGCTGCTGGATACTCAACAGTTTCCGGCTGGGATTGCCCGAGCGCTCAAAGTACGAGCACATCTGTTCCAGCAGTTGAACCAGCCGACGACAACCGACATGGTCCTGAATCCGCAATTCACCGTTTCGTACCACGACCCATCCGGTCGCCTGCACCGCGTTCAGAATATCATCGAAGGTAAAACCAGCTGGAAGCTGGAACAGGGTCCCGGAACGATCGGCCGCAAATGCCGAGGGGCAGTGGAACCGGACCCAGCCGTCGTCGGCCGATTCGATGACGAGTCGCTCGAAGTACATGGCTCACTCCCTGATGCTAGGAAATCACTCGCAAGGCGGAAGGGGACGATTGACTCAACAGTCTGGAAAGATTGTGACGAGCGTCCTCGTAATCGGGTACGAGTTCTACTGCCCGGCGCAAGGCGCTGACGGCGCCAGGCAAGTCGCCGGTCGCTGAAAGTGTAATCGCCAAGTTGTTCCAGGCTTCCGCGTAGTTCGGGTCGCACCGCAACGACAAGCGGAAACTGTCGAGAGACTCAGGAAGGGCGCGGAGCGCGTAGAGCACGTTGCCCAGGTTGAAGTGCAGGCTGGCATCGTCGGGAGCCAGCCGAATCGCTTCGCGATAGGCGTCGGCCGCTTCAGCAAATTTTCCCTGATCCTCAAACGCGAGTCCGCGGTCAAACAGCTCGTCGACGTTGTCGGCCGCGGGGAGAGGACGAGCGGGAATCTGCAAAATCGTGGTCGGGGTTTTCGGGGAATCATCAAAATCGAACCGCTTTTGCCCATTGGGCTCGATCAGATCGCCGTTCAGACGCATCAGGAGCCGGCCGTCCTGTTCCAGCAGGGACACCTGGTCCAACACGCCACGTTGGGCGGGCAACCAGGATCGCATTTGATCGAGGCCCCGCCGAATTCTGGCCAGTGACGCGCCTCCCGCCAGGAGCTCGCAGAGCTGCTTCGCGCTGGCGACCTCGGAATAGGAGAAGTACGAAAAACGATGCACGGATTCGACGGGCTGTATCAGTCCCATCCGCGCCCAGCGGCGGACGTTGGCCGCCGAGACACCCAGAATCCGCGTCAGGTCCGAAATGGTATGCCGCGCTCGCAGCGAATTGGCCGAGGCAGCGAGGTGGATCGAATCGAAGAACTCCTCCTCATTGAGGAACGTCACAGGATAGCCATAGTTCGCGAGTTTTCGAGCGCGCCTCAATATGGTCGATGGCGAGCCGTCGCGTTGTGCGGGCCAGCCGTCGGCACCAATCACCAGCAGAAAACTACCCTTCACAGGGTTCTTGAGAAACGTACCGCCGAACGCCGAGACGAGGTCGGCAAATTCCGCATGCGTCATTGCCGCAAGGCGACCCGTGACACATACACGCTTGCCCCGCAGTGCCTGCCTGTTCGTGTTCTCAAGATCGGAATTCACGAGACGCTCGAAGTGGTTCAAAGGTTGCCTAAATGGGGCGGTGTCGCTCCGCGACAGCGCGCCGAGTTGCGGCGGAGCAACTCGGCCACGAACTATCCCGAGGCTCGTTTTCGCTCCTCCGAGGAGCGCACGCTCGCGCTCTTGGCAAATCGCAGATCCAGGCTTTGCTGGAGCGACACACCTTGACTCGCGTGGTCGAAACCAGAGCGGCGCCCCGCCTCGGTGCAGATATCCTCAATGCGTGACGCGTCCTTTGCGATCAGCGACCAGGCCTGATCCCGGTGATTTTGGGAGGCAGACACCGCGTCGTGGCGAGCATTGAAATAGCGGACGCTCAAGACATCGATGTCGGCAATCTCGGCATACCCGCCGAAGGCCGGAGTGACGTGATCTCCAGCCGAGCGTTTGACCCAGTCATAGTACACCCTGACTCGAATCTCCCGCCCATAGGGCTCGCAGGCTTCATCTTCCAATAACCAGTCAATGCAACCAGAATGGTTCGCTGCGCGTCGCTGAATCGCTTGCGCCTTGTCAGCGATTGCCTGATGGACTTTGGCGAGTGCTGCCAATGCATCCGCAGCAACAGCGCCCGTCGCGATAAGTTGGCTCAAGCTCCGAGCCGCCAGTTGTGCCTCCTGCAGCGTGAGTTCGAGGTCAAATTCCATAGGATGTTAATGCCTTTTCCAATCGCGCTAACCGGTCTTCTTCCTGGTAACACGTTTCTTTCGCAGCGACGGTGCCATTCCGGGTTCGTCCGCCGCGACCGAGTCGACAGCAGCGGGTGCGGGCTCCGTGCCTGCCAGCTCTTCGACCGCTGGAACCTGAGCCGTCGCGGCAATCGGAGGTGACTCCGTCGACGCGATGCGCTGCCAGCCACTTTTCACGTTATCCTGTTTGAGCTCTTCGAACAGAGCCTTAATTTGCGAGCGCGACGACGAGACGAGAATCTCCCGCGCCAGGGCGTCTTTGCGATTCGGGCTGAAATCCGTGTAGTGGGCCACGTACGCGGGAAACTCGTCGTTGCCGGTCTGTTTGTTGGTTTGCCAGAGCAGGAACTTGCGGACCATGGATTGTCCCTTCAGTTCCTTGGTGTACACCTCGCGCCGCAGTATCTCGCTTACGGGAAGCGTCATCTGACGCGAGTCGCGATTGACGCCAGGGACGTCCACCAGATCGGTTACCTGGGCAATTCGAATATCCTGAGAAACGACGGACTTGTCGGCCCTGCGGCGAACAAATTGCGGCGAGATGATGGAGGCCAAGGGGAGCTTGGTGATGACGTTGTACTTCCGGCTGCCGTTGACGTGATAATCGAGCACCATGCGATCGACGGTTGCACCCCGAGTCGTTTGGGAAATCAGGTCGAGACAACTGACTTCGACGACCCACTCCGGCTGCACCATCTGATAGGCGACATGGTCCGAGTTGACTTCGGCATATTCGCTCTCCACGACCATGTCCTTGAGATCACAGAGCATTGCACGCCGATCTTGCTCGTCAAAGCCGCCTCCCACGCGGCCCAGGACCTGCAGTGTTCCCTCGGGCCGCATCACGGCCAAAAGCAGATCGTGCAACAAGCCTTGACGGTCTCCCAGTGATTCCGTGAAGCCGATCACCGCGGCATCGAGCGTATATCGTGGCTTGACCTTGAAGATGCCGGCCGAGTCGTTGCGGACTACCAGTCCTTCGGCGTCTTCCTTCTCGACCCATTGTTCAAACAGTCTGCTGACGCCGGCCAGATCCGGGACCACCTTGGCTTCGACGGGGTGAATTCCATTCCCTTTAGCGAACCACTTCTCGAGCGTCTTCCAGGTTTCAGCGAACGGACGCGTCGACGTATCGCCATCGAGCGACAGTATGTCAAAGGCGGCAAAGCGTAGAGTTGCCACGTCGGAGATCGATTGCGGCTGACGGGCTACCCTGGTCACGTCATGCACGCGCGGGCGGCGATCGTCGCGCGCTACATACAACTCACCGGCGATCAACGCTTCTTTAACATTGGCGGCAGATAAGAGCTGTGCTGCCTCGTCGAGCCAGGGGATTCCCGCACGAACCGTTCCACCTGGATTGATCGTAAACGTCTCGCCCTGGCGAAACACGAGTACGGTGAACTCGCCATCCATTTTGCGGCTCACGTGATACTCGGCGGCGGGCATCTTGAGCGGGATGTCATCGCGATCGAGTGGTTGCATCCGGCCGCTCGATCGCCGGCGATAGTCCTGTACGCGAGGCAAGATGCTGGGATCGGAAACGGCTGTCGCCGGGGCAACTCCGTAGTCGCCGAGCTTGATTTCGATACGTGACCTGTCGAGCAACCTGGAGACGCTCATGCGCGGCTCTCCTGGCTTGGCGTCTCCTGGCTTGGCGTCTCCTGGGGCGCTTTGAGTTCCAGGGCCGAAAAATGCAGCACCAGGACGTACTTGTCCCCTTGCGTGCGCCCTTCCAGGAAGCCGCGGTAAGGCGATCCGCCGCGGCGCAAGATGAGCGGTTCCTTCGATTTCGGCCCCGCTCCCAGCAGCATCAAGCTGTCTTTCTCCTCCAGTTCCTTGGCCATGCGGTACAAGAAGTCGTAGGTCAATCCGTTGGTGTGATGCAGTTGCACCTTGCTGCTGAAGACGAACTTGCGACAGGCCTGCTCACGCTTGACGTACACGCCGGACCAGCGCAGCGGTTGCTCGCCGGCCAGATTGGGACCCAGCAACTTGCGGGGGCGGCGCTCACGCTGCGTGCCGTCCGGGTTGCGAATGATCTCCCAAAAGTGGACCTTGTGCACGATCTGCCCGTCGGGGTTGACGTAAACCCGAGACGTGTCTTTCAATTTGCGACCGGCATTTTCCAGGTCCACCTCGGGGTCACCGGCGAGCAAGGCTCTGCCGACACCGGGCAAGTCGCCATGTTGGACCAGGAGTGCATCGAGATCGCGATCGATCGGTCCCTTGAGGAACCGGGCGCTTTCGACCTGGCGGTCCTGCTGGTCGACCCAGCGAACTCGGGAAGACGATTATACGTTTTCGAGTGCGACGCGGGCGTCGCGCCCCGCGCTGTTTGCAATGTTAATTTCCGGCACGCAGAAGTTCTCGCAAGTCGCAGCTAAATCATGTCGAAGTCCATGAGCTCCGTCTCGTCGAGTTCTCCTTCTTCTTCACTAATCGCCATCTGCTGCAATCCGATGAATTCAACTTTCGTCGGATTGCCGACCGCCAGGAAGACGTTCCCGTCATCGCCCTGTAACAGAAACCCCGTATCTGCTTCCAGTCCGCCCCGATAACTGTAGGGGAATTTAAAGATCGTGCCCCGTGTCAATTCGGCCGTCAGATCGGCCGTTTCTCCCTCGGAGGTCAATTGGTACACGAGCCGGATATTGTGCCTCAGGTATTCGTCGACGGCGGCGTTCTCGAACAGTTTGATCGGCGCACTGAACGACGACGGCACGCTCTGGATCTGCTGGCCTTCGACGTCAATCGGGCGGAGAGTTTCCTTTTTGCACCAGTTGCCGTCGACCGAAAGGTAACCGAAAGCCGTGCCGCCTCGACCGACCAGCGTGCGGCCGTCACTCGCCAAGGTTGCCAATTCGCAGGGGCGGCCCTGGTCATCGAGAGCCTCCGCTTCTTTGTATCCGTATAACTTGCTGCGGTCCACCTTGTTCATGGTGAACGCCAATTCACGATCCCCGAATTGGAAAACGAGCGGCTTGGCCACACAATAACCCTATGATGCTATTGCGAAAATGCAACGCCGATTCTACGCGGAGACCAAGGCCGACGACAAGCAAAATCCTGCCGACATCAGCCAGCCGGGCGCGGTCCGGGTTCCGGTCGTGCGAATGATGCGCGGATTAGCGAATGTTCTACCCCCGGGTACCGTGGGCCGATACAAAAGGCGGCGAAATTGCAGAGTTGAGGCGCAAACGATGAGAGTTGCCGTTGCGCGCAACGAATCTGTACTCCCCTCGCCCACGGTATTTCCGGTGGAGAGTGGTCGAGTGTGAGGGGGGACGGAGTGGACGTTGCGCTACGCGACCGGACTCTTGGCGAAGATTGACAAGCTCAAACGCAGCCCGCCAGGTTGCATGTCTATTTCAGGAAACCGAACAGTTTGCCCTCCCGTGGTAGGGCGGGTCTCCAGACCCGACCGGCGCGCCCTTGGCGAAGACGCGCCGCTTGGCAATGCGATCTTCCCGACGATACGATGGAGTCGCAATCAGAAGTTCGTGGGGTATTGTGGTGATGGTGGAACCGGTGGACGGACGTGTTCGCGTCGGAGTGGTTGGCCTCGGCCGATTCGGACGACTGCACGCGCTGACACTGGCCGGATTGGCTGAGGCGCGGCTGGTGGGATTGGTAGCGCGCCGCACCGAATCGCTTGCGTCACTCTCCCGGGAACTGCCAGGGGTTCCGGGTTGGACGGATCTGGAGGACGCGCTACAGCAATCCCAAGCGGAAGCCTGGGTCGTCGCCTGTTCGACTGTCTCCCATGTGTCGGTGGCGCGGCGGCTGCTGGAGGCCGGCAAATCGGTTCTTCTGGAGAAGCCGATCTCGGACGACGGGAACGAGGCGGGCAGTTTGATGCCATTGGTCCGGGCCGATTCCGGCAACCTGATGCTCGGCCATATCGTGCTCTTTAACAGCGAGTTCCAACAATTGCGCGAAGAGGTCCGGACGCGGAGCCCGATTGCGTACCTGGATTGTGTTCGGCATCGGCCGGCGAGCATCGTCGGGCAGTTTCCGGGCGAGAACCCCCTGCACGCGGCGATGGTGCACGACCTTTATTGCGCCCAGGTTCTGTTCGATTGTCGCGAGCCGGCGTCGTTTCATGCGCGGTACCATCGCACAGCCGCAGGCGCGATCGATCTGGCACTGGCTGAACTTTCCTGGAACTGTGGCGCGGTCGCCCGATTTGCCGCTTCGTATCTGACACCGGCGGGCATGCCACCACGTGGCTTCGACCGTTTGGAGGTTTTCGGCCGCGATTGGGCCGCCAGGATCACCTCGAATCCGCGCCCCGTCGAATTCTGGGATGCTCAGGCCTCGTGGCCGCTCCCTTTGGAGATCCGCCCTGGCCCGATGCAACCTGCCGGAATGATGGCGGAGGAACTGCGCTGTTTCTGCCGCGTGGTGCGCGGCCAGCAAAAGGTTCCCGTGGGGGCGTCTTATTTCGACGCACTGCAGGTGCAGCAGTGGATGGATCGACTCTCCACCGCCGCGGAGTAAGAGACACCGCGGAGATTGCGGAGACGAACCGCGGGGGGCCGACTTTGATCGAACGAAAACGGATGAATTGGCAGTCGAGTCCGGGCGGATCGCGCGTATACTGTTTTTTATGAATCACTCAGACAAACTGCCGTTGACGCGCCGTGAATTTACGCAGGGCGCACTGCTGGCTGGCGCCGCCGGCCTGATCACTCCAGCGCACGGCTTCACGCGGGCAACGACGGTCTACCCTGCAAACAGCGACTGGCCAATGTATCGCCGCGATCCTGCTTTGACGGCAGCATCTCCGTTGCGCGGCGGTCTTGGCGCGGCTCCTCAGGTCGTTTGGTCGCTGGAACTGGGCGGGCCCACGCTCCCCGCGGAAACCCTACTGGTCCGCGATCTGACAGGGAGCGGCAGCGACGACTTTCTCACGATCAGCGCAGATACGCTTACCTGCCGCGACGCGCGCGGACAACTGCGCTGGCGGCTGGAGAACATGCTGAATGTATCGATCCAGCATATCCTGGATTTCGCGGGAGACGGCTCACGCGGGATTCTGCTGACCACGAACCGCGCGGGCAGGGTCGATATGTTCATGGTCGACGGCAGGACCGGAAAAGCGACGCACCTTTGGCTCGACCAGAACAACTTTGGCGGCCACACGCGCGTGGGAAAACTCCTGCCGGATCGGAAAGGTCTGCAGATCGCGTCCACGTCGAGCGGCCAGACTCCTCCGGAGCCGCACGGGGGCCATGTGCGGCTGGTGAGTTTTGACAAGGGTCTGGATCAGCCCATCTTTCACGTGAACCAGCGCGTCAACGGCATCTTTTATTCGCCGCTGATCCTGGTCACCGACATGGACGGCGACGGTCAACCGGAAATGGCCGTACTGAGCCATGAACAGCTCTGGGTGTTTGATCCGCGCGATGGCTCGCAAAAACTCTACGCCGCGTATGGCTCGGCGATTCGGACCTACATGGCCACAGTGCAGGCGGTGCGGATTCGGCCCGAAGATTCATGCGTGTCGCTGGTGATGATCAACCCGTCGCTTCCAGGCTTGAAGGCGATCGAGCAGGACGGCAGTTCGTTCGCTCGGGAGTTATGGCGGGTCGTCATAGGCGGTGTGGAGGATCAATACCAGAAGCGCGTCACGGTCGTTCCGGCCGGCGCGAGCCTGGTATACGACCCTGGCGGCGATGGCCGCCCGCTCGTGCTGGTCTTGATCAAGAATGAGCATGCCGATGCTGCCACGCATCTAGTGGTATTTGACGCGCGGACCGGCGAACGCCTGGCCGAATCGCCCGAGGCCCAGGTAATCTCGGCCGACGATCTGGACGGTGACGGCCAAGTCGAATTCATGCTGCAGCGCGGAGCCGATCTGGCCATCTGCCGCTGGGAGCCCGACCAATTCCGAACTTTGTGGCAAGGCGCGGGCGTACTTCCCGTTTTGCATCTGCCGCCGACCGAAGGCAATCCGCGACTCACTTCCGGTAGCAGCCCCATTGCTCGCGGCAATGTTCCCGTTTGGCGCGTGCGGGAAGGCTCGCCCGAATTCCTGTTGCGATTCCCGCAGGGCGTGTTTGCCTGCCGGTTGGTGCAAGATAAGTTGGAGCGAGGCGAAGCGGTCTTGCAGCACGAGGCGATTGGAAACGCAGCTGTCGCCGCCCCGCAAAACCAGCGCGTCATCTGGGATGGCGCGAAGCTCGTCACGCTGGTGGACGGCCAGGAAGTGTATCGTTATGTCCCGCCAGCCCCGACCACTTATCTGGCACCGTCACCGATTGTCGCCGATCTGGCCGGCCAGCGGCGAATTCTGGTTCGCGACGCTAAGTCCAATTACTTGCTCTGCTCGCCAAAGGGCCAACGGGAACGCATTTGGGCGGAGCGGACCCATGAAGTCGCGGAACTGATCGTCGACCCGGCGGGGCTGGGACCGCTGGTATGCGACGTCGACGGTGACGGCGAGCCGGAAGTGGTGCTCACCGTCACCGACGACGGGCCCCGCCCGGTGTGCCTGATTCTCGATCAAAACGGCAACGAAAAGCGCCGCTGGGAACTGCTGCCCGGCATGAAGAACTTGAACCGGGGACCCACCGGCCGGCTCGGACCGGGGCGCGGGCGCTGGGTCCTGCTGCGCATGTCCGGCGAAAATGCGCAGGGAGAGCGGACCTTTCTAGTGGCCGCCTACGACGGCCAGACCGGTCAACAACTCTGGGTGCGCAGCCATTACGGCACCTACGGCGAAAATCCCGTGGCCTTCGTGGCACATTTCCCCGGCGCGGTGTGGGACTACGACGGCGACGGTGCCGACGAATGGCTCGTTTGCTCCGAGAACTTCTACGGTATTCTCGACGTCGCCGCGAACAAAGACCTGGTTGGTCCGGTCGTCCTATCCGATGCGCTGCCGGGGCACTGGACCGCCTACACATTCCCCTCGCTGGCCAGTTTGCGCGACGGTGACAGACCCTGGGTCGTGCATCACAGTGCCTACGCGCTGGGGCTGGTCACGAACCTCGAAGGCCAACCGGTCTGGCATTATGGGATGACGCGTGACACCGCCAGCAAATGGGCACAGTGTACCGATCTGGATGCTGACGGCCGTCGCGAATTGGTGCACGTTCAGCCCGACGGCGTGCTGCGCTGTTTTTCCCTGGACTCCCATGCGCGCTGCCCAACCTGTACACCCGCATCGCCGCTTGCCGAACCCGCTGGCGATCCCGAACGTTGGCGGCTCGACATGCAACGCCCGATCAGTCGCATGCTCGCCGCCGACCTGGACGGCGACGGGCGGATGGAACTGCTGTTCGGCTGCGACGACGGCAAACTGTACGCACTCGCCGAGCGCAACGGTAAACCGATGCTGCTGTGGAGCGTCTCCCTCGGCCGCCGGGTGGGCGAACCGATCCTCGCCGACCTCGATGGCGACGGCTTGCCGGAGATTCTGGTCACCGCCGAAGACGGAAAGCTGTATTGCCTGAAAGGCAAGTGAATCAGACGGCCGGCACCGGCGCGCCCTGGGCTGATAAAAAGTCTTCATTGATCGGTGGGAATCGCGTTGCGCGCGACATGCCGTTTTCGCGCGATCGGATTCCGAAAGTCTGTAGGGTGGGTCGAGGTACTCCGAGGCCCACCAGAGCTCCCAGGTATTTTCTGGGAGAGTGGACGGGTGGGCTGATAAAAAGTCTTCACTGATCGGTGGGAACCGTGTTGCGCGCGACATGCCGTTTTCACGCGATCGGATTCCGAGAGTCTGTAGGGTGGGTCGAGGTACTCCGAGGCCCACCAGAACTCCCAGGTATTTCCTGGGAGAGTGGACGGGTGTGAGGGCATTGCACGTGACGTAGCGCAACGCTACCGGCCATTTCGCGACCTTGCCTTACTTGATCATGCCGAGTGCGTCGCGGAGTGCGACGTGGGTCGCGGTGGGCACTTCCTTGACCCGCAGCGCGACGTTTCTTGCGTCCCATGCGTGCCCGTGAGATACTGCCGCGGCAAGGAGACTGTGACTTTCAGGTTCTCCGGGTGCCGGCAGACAACACCACTTATGCACATCCGTTGCCCCCATTGCCATAACGCGATCGAAGTGGTCGGTGATCAAAATCACGCCGGCGTGGTCTGCAGCTCCTGCGGCAGTAGTTTCAATCTGGTGGGAACGGATACCACGGCGACCTACCATCAGAAGTCGAGTCGCATTGCCCATTTCGAACTCGTTAACCTGATCGGGATGGGACAGTTCGGGGCCGTCTGGAAGGCGCGCGACACGCAGCTTGACCGGCTGGTAGCGATCAAGATTCCCCGCTTGGGTCCGCTTGATCCCGACGACACCGAGATGTTCCTGCGAGAGGCTCGTGCCGCTGCCCAACTCAAGCACCCCAGCATCGTCAGTGTACACGAGATCGGTCGAGACCACGGTCAGGTCTACATTGTCAGCGACTTCGTACTGGGCGCGAATCTCAAGGAATGGCTGAGCGGCAAGCGACTCAGCTGGCGCGAGGCGGCGGAACTTTGCGCCGCCGTCGCCGACGCGCTGCATCATGCGCACGAGGCGGGTGTCGTACACCGCGACATCAAGCCGAGCAATATCATGATCGACGACCTGGGCCAGCCCCATCTGATGGATTTCGGGCTGGCGAAGCGGGAAACGGGGGAGATCACCATGACCATGGACGGACGGGTGATCGGCACGCCGGCCTACATGTCTCCCGAACAGGCCGCCGGCAAGTCGCATCAGGCCGATCGTCGCGCGGATATTTATTCGCTTGGCGTCATCCTGTTCGAATTGCTCACCGGCGAACTACCGTTTCGCGGCGACAAGGAAATGCTGCTGGTGCAGATCCGCAACGAAGATCCGCCGCACCCTCGAAAGCTCAACAGCCGCATTCCCCGGCCGTTGGAGACGATCTGCTTGAAGGCGCTGCGGAAGGAACCGGACCGTCGGTATGCCACGGCGGCCGCACTGGCAGCCGACCTGCGACGCTGGCTCAACGGCGAGCCGATCCTGGCCAGGCCGATGAGCCGAATCGAGAAGTCGGTGTTGTGGTGTCGAAGACATCCAGCGACCCTCGGCTGGGTCGTCTCGCTCTTGGTGGTTCTGGCGGCGGCGACCTCCATCCTGGTGTGGCAGAAGGATCAGCATGCCAAGCGCCGCGACGAATTGCTCGTCAAGTCGGTTCTTGTGTCACGGCCGGACGCCGTGCCGCTTGCGATCGACAACCTCATGCCGATCCGTTCGCGCGCCATGCCGCTCCTGCGTGCCGTTCTGGATAACTTTTCCCTCGCTGTCGATCAGCGTATGCGTGCCGCCTTTGCGCTGGCGCAAATGGGGGACGTCCAGGCACCATTCCTCGTCCAACAGATTGAGACGGCGCCGGCGGGAGAGGTTGAGAATCTAATCTCCGCCCTGTCGCGATCCAGGGCGGAATCGGTGCGACAAATCCAGTTCGCCGCGATACGACATTCGGACCCGCACTCGGAATACACGGTCCGCCTGGCGATCGTCGCTCTGCATCTGGGCGATTTCGCACTTGCGGACGATCTGTGCAAATGGAGGCCCGATCCCGTCAGCAGAACGAAAATCATCGAGACCGTTCCCAACTGGCACGGAGAGCTGAGCAGTCTGGTGGACTCGGCGTCGCGATCCGACAGCGGACCGCTGATCTCGGCCATTTGCCTGGGAATCGGCAGCATTCCGCGGCAACAGGGCACAGCGATGGACGGATACGTCGTTAACCGAATCTGCGAGTGGTTGCGGACGAGCGCGGACGCTGCGGTTCACAGCGCTTCGGGCTGGGCGTTGCAACAATGGAACAGTGAATTTGTGAATCGGCACGAACCGACACAGCCCGATGAACGCCTGGACTGGCATCGGAACAGCCTGGGCATCACCATGCTGCGCATTCCCGCAGGCAGGTTCCAGCGCCAGGCAGTCGAAACGGACTCGACCGAGCCAGCGAACCAGGTCAAAGGGAACCAGGAAGTGATTTTGACACGGCGGTACCTGCTATCGGATCGCGAGATTTCGGTGGGGCAGTACCAGCGATTCATCGACGATCTGGAGTCTGCGACCGTCGACAAACCGTTGAACTGGGACGGAGCTCATCTGGACTCGAGCCCGTCGGCGGATCATCCGGTGCAGCAGGTCAACTGGTACGATGCGGCGATGTTCTGCAACTGGTTAAGCCGTCGCGAGGGGTTACGCATCGCATACGAACCGACCGGGGCCAAAATGTTGGATTCGAGCCTGAATCCGACAGTATTCGATGAATTGCGGCCTGTGCCTGATGCGGATGGATACCGATTACCGACCGATGCGGAATGGGAATTCGCATGCCGGGCTGCGGCCAGCACACGCTACTGCTTCGGTCACGATCCGAAGCTGCTCGACCGCTACGCCGTCTACCGGTTGATTCAAGCGCAACCTTGCGGCAACAGGCTTCCCAACGCGTTTGGCCTGTTTGACATGCACGGCAATGTTTGGGAATGGTGCCAGGACTGGTACGCCGCTTACGGCGCGGAACGGGAAGTGATTGACCCGGTCGGCCCGGCGCTGGGAGAGACTCGCTCGGTGCGTGGGGGCGCATTTGTGAGCAATGCGTCTTATCTGCAGTCGGCGAATCGCATCGATATTTCGCCCATCAGTCGCAACGCCGATACCGGCTTTCGGATTGCCAGAACCAGTCCTTGAGCCGCGCACGTCGCAAGACAAGACGATCGTTCGCCTGTCCCGTGCGATGCGTGCGCGCCGGAACGCGACCGGCGAGCCATATTGCAGGGCGTTATGCGATCCGGCAGGCGAGAATGCGACTTGCAATAAACGCTGCCGCTCGCCAAACTGAAACGGTACCCCACGACCATCCCCTGCCCTTTGGAACTTGCCGACCTTGAGTTGCTTGCGTCGCGTTTTTCCCGTTTCGCCGTTCCTGTCGCGTTTGGCGATAACCCTGCTGGCCCTGAGTCCCGTTTCGGATGGTCTGCGAGCCGACGACGTCCCGTCGTTTCGTGACGACGTGATGCCAATCCTGACCCGTTTTGGCTGCAACGCGGGAGGTTGCCACGGCAAATTGGCGGGACAGAACGGATTCCGCTTGTCGTTACGAGGGTTTGCGCCGGACGCAGATTTCGAGAGTCTGGTGCGGGAATCGAGGGGACGACGACTCAGCCTCGCGGCACCCAGCCAGAGTCTGCTGTTGCGCAAGGCGACGGGCCAGCTACCGCACGGCGGCGGCGTACGATTCGCCGACGACGATCGGGCGGCGGCCGTGCTGCGGCAGTGGATCGCCGCAGGAGTGCCCGGGTTGGCTGACTCGGAGCCGCGTGTCGCCGATCTGGAACTCTCTCCTGCGGAGGCGCTGCTGCGCCCGGGAGAGACGGTGAGCCTGCGGGTGATCGCCCGTTTCGACGACGGCCAACGCCGCGACGTGACCTGGCTGACGCAGTTTGCCGCCGCCGACGCGAGCGTGCTGGAGGTCTCGCCGGATGGCTCAATCCGGGCCGCGCGCAGCGGAGAGTCCGTCGTGCGGGCGTCGTTTCAGGATCAAGTCCAGACCGCATCCGTGACCATCCCGTTTGTCGCCGAGACATCGGATCAATGGTACACCACGCGTTACAACGCCGTGGACGATGCCGTCTTCGACAAATTGTCGGCCCTACAGATCGCTCCGTCGCCGATCTGCAATGACGCGACGTTCTTGCGGCGCGCATTCCTGGACGCCATTGGTACGCTCCCCACCGTGGACGAAGCACAGCGGTTCCTGGCTGACACACGCGCGGACAAACGGGCGCGGCTGGTGGACGAGCTGCTCTCGCGTCCGGAATTTGTCGACTACTGGGCCCTGATCCTGGGCGATCTGCTGCAGAATCGAAAGGAACGCGATCACGACGTGCGTGGAACGAAGGGCGTGCGCGGACTGCACCGTTGGCTGCGTGCGCAACTGGCCGCAGACAAGAGTTGGGCAGAGATCGCCACGGCGGTATGGAAAGCCGAAGGCAGCGTGCAGGATTCTCCGGCGGTTGGGTACTACGTGGTAACCATTGGCGAGAAATCGGCCGAGCAATCCGAAATCGGCGATTCCGTTGCTCAAGCGTTCCTGGGAATACGCATCGGCTGCGCACGCTGCCACAATCATCCGCTCGAAAAATACACCCAGGACGACTATTACCACTTCATCGGTTTCTTTTCCCGCCTGGTCCTGGACCGCAAAAAACCCGAGGAGGCACCGACCGAGCTATTTGCGGAGAGTGGTCACTGGTTGAACCTGCGCCGTCAGCTTCGCCAGGAACTGGAGCGACGCCAGACGCTGGAAACGTCGGCGAGCGATGAATCGGCGCTGGCGGAGGCACGGAAGAAGATCGGGGAACTCGAGCGGCAGCTGGCCGAAGCGCACGCGAGCGCGGTGCGCGTGCGCCAGCCGCGAACCGGTCGCGAGCTCGCACCCCGATTTCTGGACCGCACCCCCGCCGAACTCGCCTCCGGCGCGGATCCACGCGACGCCTTCGTGAGCTGGGCCACCGACGCGAAGAACGAGTACTTCTCGGGGGCGATGGTGAACCGTTTGTGGAAGCATTTTTTAGGCGCGGGCCTCGTCGAACCGGTCGATGACTTGCGCGCGACGAATCCGCCCTCAAACAAAAAGCTGTGGGACCTGCTGCGCCAGGAATTCGTGCGGAACGGATTCCAGTTCAAGCCAGTCATGCGTCTGATCATGACCTCGCGCACCTACCAGTTGTCGCCGGAAACGGTCGCAGCGAATGCCAGCGATTCCCGGTTTTACTCCCATTTCTACGCTCGCCGACTGCCCGCCGAGGTTTTGCTCGACGCCGTATCGCAAGTCACCGGCGTGCCGGAGACGTTCCCCGGCTATCCTCTCGGTGTGCGGGCGATCCAGGTTCCCGATCCGGCGGTGGAATCGTATTTTCTTACGGTCTTTGGCCGGCCGGAGCGGACGACCGCCTGTGCCTGCGAGCGCTTGGGTGACGTGACGCTGCCGCAGTTACTGCATCTGCAGAACAGCGACGGGTTGTTGCGGAAGATCTCGTCGCCTGACGGCGCGCTGGCCCGGATGCTTGACGCCGAGAAGGACGATGCGCGGTTGATCGATCGCTGCTACCTGGCCACGCTGAGTCGCCCGGCCAGCGACGAGGAACGCAGCGAGGTGCTGCGGCTGATCGATGCGGCATCGACGAGCGATTCGCCGGCGTTGCGAAGCGAAGCGTATCAGGACCTGTTGTGGGCTTTGATCAATTCCAAAGAGTTTGCTTTTCAGCACTGAACGCGGCAGCGGAGAACGGCCAGATGACCATCGATCTGTTTTGGAATCGCTCGCGCAGGACTTTTCTCCGCCTGGGCGGGCTCACCGCGTTGGGTCTGGGACTGCCGGAGTGGTTGCGATTGCGAACCGTCGCCGCGAGTCCGGCGAGTAGCGGCGGGACGCGCCGCGCTAAATCCATAATTCTGGTATATCTGGGTGGAGGCTTATCACACCACGACAGTTTTGATTTGAAACCCGACGCGATCGACGAAGTGCGGGGAAAGTACCAGCCGATCGCCACCAACGTGGCGGGCCTGACGATCGGCGAGCTGCTGCCGATGATGGCGCGGACGATGGATAAGGTCTGCCTGGTCCGTAGCGGAGCGCACCAGAACGATCACCACGAGACAGCGACCAACTGGGTAATGTCGGGGCGGTTTGGTTCGGCGTTCGGCGACTGGCCCGCCATGGGCGCCGTGGCCGCGCACGAAAGCGGGTTTCCAGGGACCCTGCCACCCTACGTCGCCATCCCCCGCAATCCGTCGTTTACCTGGGAACTCGGCAAGAGCGCTTTTCTCGGAGGGCGGTACGAGTCATTCAAGGCGGGCGATCCGAACGCGGCCGACTACCGGGTGCGCGACGTGATCGCGCAGGAGCCCCCGACGGAAATTCGAACCGATCGGCGGCAATCGCTGCTCAAGGCCGTCGACGGTTTCGCCCGGCGCGTCGCAGGCAACGACCAGTTGCAGGCATTCGACCAGTTTCAGCGGCGGGCGACGGAGATGGTGCTGTCGGGCGAGGCACGTCAGGCATTCGCGATCGATAAGGAGTCCGTGGAGATGCGCGAACGCTATGGGCGAACGACGTTCGGCCAGAGTTGCCTGTTGGCACGCCGGCTGATCGAGCACGGTGTCACCTTCGCCACGGTGAACTTCGGCGGCTGGGACCATCATGCGAAGATTTGGGATGGACTGCAACAGAAGTTGCCCGATTTTGATCGCGGATTCTCCGCTTTGATCCACGACATGCACGATCGCGGGCTCCTGGCCGATACGCTGGTCGTCGCGATGGGCGAATTCGGTCGCACGCCCAAAATCAACAAGGACGTCGGCCGCGATCATTGGGCGCCCGCCGCGTCGCTGATTTTCGCCGGCGCCGGCGTCGTCGCCGGCAAGGTGATCGGCGCAACCGACAAAGACGGCGCGCAGGTCGTCGACTCTCCGGTTCGACCCGCCGATGTGGCCTTCACCGTGCTGCGGTCCCTGGGGATCGATCCGCACAAGACGCTGCTGACTCCGGACGGTCGCCCCGTCGCCATCCTCGATGAAGGTGCACCGATCGATGCGCTCTATTCTTGAATCGGCCGGTCGATGCCTGCTGTGCGCCGCCGGCCTTGCATCGCTGCTCGCCGCCGACGACAAGCCGCCACCGGCAAAGAAACCGCCTCGCGTGGCACTGGCCCATCCCCTGGCGGTGCCCACCGGCCGAACCACCAAAGTCGTGTTGCGAGGATGGGAGCTCGAACAGGTCACGGAAGTTCGGCTGTCCCGCGCGGACGTGCAGCTCAAGCTGCTTGGCAAAGCCAAGGCAACGGTTCCCAACAAGCAGGATGCCAAGCAAGTTGGCGACAGCCAGCTGGAGTTGGAACTGACGGTTGCCGCCGAGCCGGCCCACGGCGAGCTGACCCTGGTGCTGGCGGCACCGGAAACGGAGAGTCCACCTTATTCCCTTTTGCTCGGAGCCAGCGAGCCGCGCATCGACGAGGTGGAGAGCAACGATGGGTTTCGGCAGGCCCAACCGATTCGCGTGCCCCAAGTCGTCGACGGAGCCATTCATGCGGATCAGAATGTCGACGTCTTCGTATTCGACCTGGCGGAACCGCAAACCATCGTAATCGAAGCGATCGCACAACGGCGCGGCTCGGCACTCGACAGCCTGCTGACGCTTTACGACGAACACGGAAAAATCGTGGATAGCTCGGACGATACGCTGGGCACGACCGACTCCCAAATCGAACGACTGCTGTCCGCCGGCCGCTATTTCCTGTCGCTGCAGGATGCTCACGACCGCGGCGGACCCGCTCACCCTTACCGCCTTGTCGTGCGAAGCCCGTAGGGTGAGTCAAGCCGTAGGGTGAGTCGAGCCGTTGTGGGTCGAGCCGTAGGGTGGGTCGAGCCGTAGGGTGGGTCGAGGTACTCCGAGGCCCACCGGCACCAGTTTTCGCGCTGTTTTACGCTATTGCGACACGATTCTGCGGTCGCGTTGCTCCGCAACTCGACGCTGTGTCGCGGACCCTGGATGATGCCGGCTTACCTTGGCCACGCGACCACAAATAGAATGGCGTTCGCGCGTCAACCATCGAGACGGTTTGGTTCGCGCGTGGCACAACGTGGAGAGGAGCTTGAAATGCCAATTCGCTACGAACATGTTGAACCGGTCGCGACCACTCCGGAGAGTGCGTTCGCTGCCATCGATGACTTGCCGCTGACGGCCAAGTGGCTTCCACCCTGCGTCAGCCTGACCAAGATCGGCGATGGTCCGAACGCACCCGGAGACAGGCTGCGCTACGTCTTCACGCAAGGAGGACGCCAGAGCGAGATGGATGGCGAGATCCTCGCTCGCGTTCCTGGCGAACGGCTATTCTGCAGGTACAGCGATAGCGCGTTCGATGTGTCGGTGGACCTGCGAGTTGCTCCCGCATCGGGTGGAGCGCTGACCACGCACATCATCGAGATCGCGCCCAAGACGCTGCTGGGAAAACTGATGTCACCCCTGATTCGCCTCGGTCTAGGCAAGCAGACGCGCGACGCCGCGGCCAACTTGAAAAAGCTGCTCGAGAATGCCCCAACCCCATAGCGCGGGCCGACCACAATGTAGCCGAGTCGCTCCGCGACTCGGCGTCGAGTTGCGGAGTGGTGTAGGGTGGGTCGAGGTACTCCGAGGCCCACCAGAATGCGGTTCGCCTCACCAAAACGCCAACATGCAAACAACGTCCATAACCAAACACCGCGTTACACGCTGGTTGGGATTGGCTACAGACAATGGTGGGCCTCGGAAATACCTCGACCCACCCTACGGGCTTGGGTGTAGGGTGGTGTAGGGTGGGTCGAGGTACTCCGAGGCCCACCAGCGGCGCACCGCGGGTCCGGTTGAGTACGACAAATACGAAACCTATGATAACGCTTATCTACGGACGGGTCGGCACAGTGACCACCTTGTCCGGTGGAACGTCGGAAGGATTCCTTCCGCCCGACGACACGTGTCCCCCAACGAAAGCACCTCGCATGCGACTGTTAATTCCTGCGCTGCTGACTGTTGCCGCGTTCCAAGTTCCAATCGGTTTCGCGGCGGACGAGCCCGCCTTCTACGATCCGGCCGAGAAGCAGATCGAAGGCTGGACGATCAAGGTCGATCCGCAATTGCTGGCGAAGGAAAACGAGGAGGTTGCCACGCAGGCATTTACGGCATTGGCCAACCATCTGCAGCGGGTGAAATACATCGTTCCGAAGCAGCGTTGCGAGCAGTTGCAGAGGCTGCCGATCTGGCTCGAACTCCATGGAGCCCTCGCCAGCATGCAGTACCATCCCGACCGCGGCTGGCTGGTCGCCAACAAGCACGACCCGCGCCTGGAAAAGCATGTGCATATTCCACGAGCGAAGGAACTCTACGATCCGCAGATGTGGGCCAAACATCCCTACGTGGTGCTCCATGAGTTGGCCCACGCCTTCCACGACCAGGTTCTCAGCTTTGATCACCCCGCAGTTGTCTCCGCCTACGAAAACGCTCGGGAGAAGAAACTCTACGACGAGGTGTTGCTCTACACCGGACAGAAAGTGCGGCACTACGCGCTGACAAATCACAAAGAGTACTTCGCCGAATCGACGGAAGCCTACTTCGGGGTGAACGATTTCTATCCCTTCGTGCGGGCAGAGTTAAGAGAACACGATCCTACGATGTTCATGCTTCTGGAAGAGATCTGGGGACCCGTGCGATAGGTTGACGGACAGGAGATGGAAATGCACAAGGATACGACCAAGTACAATGCTGCCCAGGCGCCCGCCGATCGTGCCATCTGCAAGCTCCTGGCGCAGCAGATCGATCGGCATCTGCCGGATGCTGAAAACAAAATCTGGCACGCTCATCCCGTGTGGTTTCTCGACGGCAATCCTATTGTGGGCTATAGCAAGCTGAAGAGCTGCATACGTCTGCTGTTCTGGAGCGGTCAATCGTTCGAGACCGAGGGTCTGACAAAGGAAGGGAGCTTCAAGGCCGCGGAAGTCCGCTACACCTCGGCCGACCAGGTCGACACGGACCGATTAGGGCAATGGCTGACCGAAGCTCGAGACATCCAGTGGGACTACAAGAACATCGTGCGACGTAAAGGCCGCCTGGAACGATTAAGATAGCGCCTCCGACTCACAGGGAAGCGTGTGCCAGATCGCGCGCGGCAGGTGCGCCGTTACGTCACATGCGGGGCCACTTCTGATCCACTATCTGATCAGAAATAGGGGATCTCGCAAAGGCGCAAAGGAATTTTTCATGCGAGGAGTGGTGGGGGCTTCCAGCGCTTCCAGCCCTCGCCGAGTCGGAACTGCCGGAACGGAAAATCGAACTGCGAATCCCGACGCATTGCCTCCCACTCCCATCGGAGCCACATCGGCGGTGGCTGCATCCGAATGCCCCTGGCTCGTCCAGGGAATTGCTACGTTCTGTGCTACAGTCGCGCGACGCTTGGCTCTTCGGTCGAGCGATTGATGTTGCGGACAGGTCAGGCGACGGCGAGACCGAAACGGAACGAGCTATGGGTCGGGGGATGGAATGGACCGGCATTGGCTGGAAGCCTCAGCCCAAGCCACGCCACGCGTCGGTTCCTAATTCAATGAACGGTCCTTACAGGACCGGGACGATTGTTCCGACGCGGTTCACCCAGGCCTTCGGCCTGGGCTGACAGGACGACGCCTTCAGCGTCGAAGAGCCTCGCGGTTCAGACTTTGTTGCGATGCTCAACAAGTCCCCCGCCGAGCCCAAACACGCAGTCCGGGTAGCCTTTGCCGACTCGCACAAAGTCGCGGCGCATGTGAGCCCAACAAAAGGCCAACAACAGCTTCCCATCTTTGACCTGCGGCATCGCCTTGTAAGCACTTTAGCGATCCACCATCAACACGCCTTGCACGTCCCCGGGAAAGTGCGACTGGGGCACGTCGCGACCGTAACCCGCTGTTCAGCCTCCCTTGGCCCGTTCCACGGCGAAGTCGATCAGAGGCTGGCAGCGGAAGAAGCCCTCCCAGAAATTGTGCCCCTGCCCTTGTGCGACGATCAGTTGAAAAACGTCGGCGGCAGCGTTCTGTTGATAATGCGCGCGCAGCGCGGCGGAATTCTGCTCCAGCGGTACCACTTTGTCTTCGTCGCCATGGATAATCAGCACAGGAATGCGTGCTTTGGCGAGCACGCTCGCTTTGGCAACCGGATTTTGCTCGGCAAGTCCGGCTTCCAGTTGCTGGGGGGTGATGCCATACGCGCCTGCAGCCTGCGTCAATCCTGGGTAGGAACGCAGGTCGAACACGGGGTAGATCCCGGCAATACCGGAGACCTTGTCGGGATTCCGAATCGCCCAACTGGCGACCCACAACCCGCCGCGACTTCGGCCCAGCAAACAGGGCTTCGCTGCAAATCCACGTTGTCGCGTCAACTCGGCATGCAATGCGTCCATCAGCATCTGCCCTTGCGGGCTGCCGTAGGCCTCGCCGGCGTCAATTCCGGCGACGGCGACTCCCGCGGCCAGGAATTGCTCGTGCATCCATTTCTCGTGCTGGTCGGGATAGCCCGGCAGCGTCGGCGCATACATGACCCAGGGTTGCGGCTGTCGCCGCTTTCCCTCTGCCGGTAACAGTACAAAAGCTGGCCGGCCCTGCAATTCGAACGATTCGCCGGGCAGGATCAGTTTCTTGATCGGACCATCGGCTGCGGCCGTCGGCGCGGTCGCGATGGCGATCGCCAACATGAATGTGCATTGCCATGGGCGTCGATTTCGGGTCATAAACATCTCCTGGTGGGCCTCGGAATACCTCGACCCACCCTACCGCTCGGAATACCTCGCCCCCCCTACCGCCTGGGATTCCGGTCGAAGCCATGTTTCTTAAATTCAGTTTCCTGGGTCAATCCGCTGCAAGCAGCATGACAAAAAAGACGATCGCCTGCAGCACGGTCAATGCGATGCTGATCGCGGCGAGCCATATTCCGACGATCGTCTGGCTTCGGCCGGACGGATCGATGGAACCGCCGTTCATTCGCTTCAGATCCCGCGACCCCATGACCAACGCCGCGATCGAAATGCCGATAACAACGGGAAAGGACGGAATGCAGGCGCACTGCAGCAACGAACAGCACAATGCCGCGATTCCCAAGCCCATGATCAGGCCGGCACGATGCGATGGCAGGTAAGTTCCGAACGGATTGCCGGCATGGTCGGGGTTCGGTCCGGCCAGATCGGAATAGGGATTCAGCGGCACCGCGTTGGCCAGCTGTGGAAACAGGTCGACCGCCCGCCGAACGAAGTCATCGCCCGCTTTTTTCAGCATTGCCCTTGGATCGACCCGTCCTTCGCGAACCCAGAGCTCTAATTCGGAACGAGTTACTGGCCCGTAAGTCGTTCCATCGGGCCCGATCATCGTCCAGCGGTCATCCGCAGTTTGATGGGTCGCCGGGGACGACGGCCCCGGCGTCGTTCCGGGGACCGATGCGGTCGCCGGCTGGTTGACGGATGGGTAAGTCAGGGATGTCAGACCGGGCAACTCCTGGAGCGCCGCTCCTTCCGGTACTGCCGGAATGTCCATCACCGTTCCGCAACTGGGGCATCGGGCCTTCTTGCCCGAATCAGTATCCGGCACGCGTAGCCGCCGCTGGCAGCCTTGACAGGTCAATTCCATCGCCAATCGTTCCTTCCGTCAGCCCCAGGCGCTGGAAAAGTACAGCAGGATCATGACGCCAATGCCGGCAGCAAAAATCCAGCCCAGCGCCATGACCATGCCCAGGTTCTTTCCCCAGGTTGTCCACTGCCGGCCAGCGGGGTCGATGCGCCCGGCATCCATTTCCAAGAGGTCAGCCGACCCGATGACCCACGCCATGATCGTCAGAACCGGGCACCAGATCGCCATACCGACAACGGCAAGCATGAGAATGAACCGCCCCCGATGGGGTCGCAGGTATTGAAAGGGCGCGCTGGGAATGGGCGCGACCACAGCTGCCGACTCGGCCGAGTGCGAAATCGGAACAAACTCGCGAAGCTGCGGGAACCACTGGTCGGCGCTTTGCCACTCGCCATGCTCGCGAAGCCTGCAATCTTGGGAGACCCGCCCTTCGCGGACCCAGCCGTCCAGGGTCTCCCGATTTACCGGTCCGAAAATCTGGCCTTCCGGTGTCTGCATGTAGGTTGCCGGGGGAACGGGACCAGTAATTCCGGGAGTTCGCGGAGGTTCAGCTGGTGGTCTTTCGCCATAACCGGGTGAAAGCGACGGTGCCGCGGCACCCGCCGTTTTTTCCGAGGCCAACGTCGGCAATACCGGTGAACTGGCGCTTTCACGCGGCGAAAATGGGGAAATCGTATGACATCCGGGGCATTCGACTTGGGAACCGCGGTAGCTGTCGGGCACGAGCAGCCCTCGTCCACACCCCTGGCACTTTATTTCGACGTCCATCGAATTGATCGACTTTAGGATCGTTGGCGAAGCGAGCTGGCAGTCTAGTCGACGAATCTGCCGCAATCAATGTACGAATCCATTGCCGGAAATCGATGTTAGACCATAGAATGGGTTGAGGATGTTGATCGCGAGTCGTGATCGCGATTCCGTCGAAGAACGTGGGATCGTTCAAGAACAGGAGCCGGCGTCGTGGATACGGCGTTTTGGATCATCAGCGGGATCGTAGCGTGTCTGGCAATGGTTGCGGGGTGGGTGTTTGCGCGGAAGTTCCGACGCTGGCGTGAATCGTGTCGAGCGCACGACCTGGCGCAAGCCAAACAGCGTTTTCATCGCCGTCGCGAGTGGTTGGAAGCTCGCTTCATGACCCTGGCGTCCCAGTCCGGAAAGCCTCGAGGGCTTAGCTGGGCCGAATGTGACTTTGAAGACGCGGTACACTTCGCGCGCGATCGGCAGTCTGGGCGATTTCGCGCGCTGGTCGGCATGACGATCCGCTTTGAAGCGGTGATCGGTGGAGACCTGGAAGACAACCCGAATGTGAAGAACCTGCGGGCGGCGACGGCGGTCTTCCGTATGGAGCGGAACGAGTGGATGACGGACGGCATTGCCGTATTCAATTTGAGTCCGGCCCAGACGATTCGCCACTATCGGCACGAACTGGAAGAGCTGCCGGTTCTTGCGCCTAGCCTTTCGGAACGCGGCAAATAAAGCACTTGAGGTATTCCGTTTCCGGACATCCGATTCGATAGGGATGGTCCGGTGCGGCTCCTCGTTGTTCCAGGACCTGGATGTCCCGGCCGCATTTCTGAGATACACCGCCCAGCATGCGCTGGAATTCGTGTCGGTTGACACGCCCGGAGCAGCTGCAGGTGACCAGGATGCCGTCCTCTTCAAGTAACTCGACGCCCAGCCGATTCAAGCGATGGTAGGCGCGGAGTGCCTGATCAATCGAATGTCGCGAACCGGCGAAGCGGGGCGGGTCGAGAATGACCATCCCGAATTTTTCACCGGTGGAGCGCAGCGCATCGAGTTTTTCGAAACACTCGCCTGTTTCGAACTGGACATTCGCGATCTCGTTCGTTTCCGCGTTGCGTCGGGCCTCATCGATGGCGCGCTGACTGGAGTCAATTCCCAGAACGCTGGCGGCGGCGCCGAGGCGTGCGGCGGCCAATGCGAAGCCGCCCACATAGCAGCAAACGTCGAGCACTCTTCGGCCCGAGGCGTAGGCCGCGGCCGCTCGATGATTCTCGCGCTGGTCGAGATAGCCACCCGTTTTCTGGCCTGCGGCGAGGTCAACGCGATACCTCAGGCCATGCTCCACAATCTCCAGTTCCTCCGGCAACGATTCTCCCCAAAGGTGTTCGTCGCCAGGCTGCATCCCTTCGGCTTGCGCGATCTTGGCATCGGTGCGGCAAATTACGCCGCGAGGGTTGGTGAGTTCCAACAACGGTTGCAGCCAGGCCTCGCGATGCGCGGCGATGACTTTGGCAGTCACCTGAACGACAAGGTACTGCGCGTAGCGATCAACGATCAGTCCGCTGAGTCCATCGGCTTCGCTGAAGATCAGTCGTGACGCGGCTTGGGGCGCGTCCAGTCCCAGGTCGTGCCGCAGCTTCACCGCCGAGCGGATGCGCTCGCGCCAGAACGTCGTATCCAACGCCTCACCGGCGCGCCAACTGTACAAACGCACGCGGATATGGCTCTTGCTGTTGTACATCCCGCGGGCAAGCCATCGGCCGTTGGGCAGGATCAGATCAACTTCGTCGCCGTCCTGCGGGGCGACCTCCGACGAACAGAGAGACTTCGCCAGCACCCATGGGTGCCGGGCCAGGAACGTCGCCTGTTTGCTCGGCTTGAGTACGACGGTGCATGCCATCCGCAGAGTAAAGCCTGCTTTGGCCGGTACCGCAAGGGGCAGGAGCAATGTTGATTGTCCGGATTGCGGTCGATATTCTTAGTAAACGCGGAGCGATTGCCCCGCGCCCGACAAGAAGGACGTATGCCGACGCGACCGGTTCAACATGCATTCGCTGGTTTTCGTGCTCGCGATCACGAAGGGATCGTCGTGTCGAGCCGCCGTGGCATGCTCAAGGCCAGCCTGGCAGGCATCTGCGGGCTGTCAGCAGCCGACCTGTTGCGCGCCCGCGCTGCCGATACGCCGGTTCGGCCAGGCAACGCCATGGGAGCCGGCGATGCCAGGAACGGCCAAGCGACCAACCGCCCCGTTTCCGGCCGCAGTGTCATTCTGCTCTGGCTGGCAGGAGGCCCTAGTCACATCGACACCTGGGACCCGAAACCAGATCGGCCGATCGAGAATCGAGGACCGTTTGGTGTGATCGATACTCGCCTGCCTGGAGTGAAGATCTGCGAGTACCTGCCGAAGCAGGCAGCGATGCTCGACAAATTCACGTTGATTCGCAGCGTGGACGCCCGATTCAGCAATCACGAGCCGAACACCGTCTTTCAGACGGCGAATCTGGAAGCGGAGCCGCGGATCAACCCCAAGGCGGAAATGTATCCGGCTCTGGCTGCAGTGGTGGCAAAACACCACGGCGCGAATCAGCCGGGAATGCCGCCCTACGTCGCGTTCATGAAATCGCGTTCGCATCTCGCTTTCGCCGGATACCTGGGCAAACAGTACGACCCGTTCCTCGCCGAGCAGGCTGCGCGATTGCCGATTTACGATCTGATCGGTAATGACACGGGTGCCAGGAGCGGCGCGGATCTGTTCCGCCTGCCAACGCATCTCGACGCCTCGCGCCTCGACGACCGCGGCCATCTGCTGGCCTCCTTGGATCGCCTGCAAAGAGGGCTCGACCTGCGCGGATCGATGGATGCGATGGACGCTTATTCCCGGAAAGCGGTTGAAATGGTCACCGGCGAACGGGCTCGACAGGCGTTCGACCTTTCCTTGGAACCGGAAGAGGTTCGGCAGAAATACGGCAGCCATCTGTGGTGTCAGCAGGCATTGCTCGCCCGACGACTCGTCGAAGCGGGAGTCGCGTTCGTGACGCTCGACCTGAGCTACCATACGGCATCGGGAACATGGGACACGCACGGCGACAACATTCCGCCGTACGGTGGAATCTGGAACGGGCTGAGGCCTTTGCTGCCGCTATTCGACCATCTTTCCACGACGCTGGTGCAGGACCTGGAGGAACGCGGGCTGCTGCAGAATACGCTCGTGCTGGCCATGGGGGAATTTGGCCGCACACCGCGGATCGGCACGCAGGGCAGCAGCGACGGCAGGGATCACTGGCCGGTAGTAATGTCGATGCTGGTTGCTGGAGGAGGATATCGACACGGCCAGGTGATCGGTTCCACCGAGAGCGACGGCGGACAAATTCGCGAGCGGCCCGTCACGCCGGGCGACCTGGCCGCGACGATTTTCCACCACATGGGTGTACCTTTGGATTTCACGTACGAGGACGACAAACGCCGTCCGATTCGTGTGATCAGCGACGGCAGCCCGATCTTCAGTTGATGGCGGACGCCCTGTGCAATGTCACAGCTTAATCGTTGGGTCCGCGTTATTCGTAGGACGGGTCTCCCGACCCGTCCTGCTTACACGGACGGGTCAGGAGACCCGTCCCACGGACCCGAACTTTTAGCTGTGGCAAAGCACTAGTCCTCGTGAGCCACCTGCCGGACCGTGGACCGCATCGGCTCCACAACCGTAAAGTGCTGCGACGACGTCGGCCGCCGATCGCCCCGTGGCTCGCGAGCCGCGACGCGGACGAGCTTGCGATAATGGTCGTTGGACGGCTCGAGTTCGGCGGCCGAAGTGAGGCAGCTCAACGATTCGTCCGGCCGTCCGGTCACCTCGAACAGTAGCCCGAGCTGATAGTAGGCCTGGGCGTTACGTGGCGAGCAGGCCAGGATATTCCGCAGCTGTTCCTCGGCTTGCGGAAACCGCTGGGTCGCCGTAAGGATATCCGCGAGGACCAGGCGAGCTTCCGTATTCTCGGGTTGCCGAGCCAGGATCTGCTGCACTTGGTTTTCGCATCCAGCCAGATCGCCGTCGGCTTGCCGGGCCAGCGCCGCCTGCAGCTGCGCCTGCGTGCGCCGCCGCTCAAAGTTGTCGACGATTTCACGGCGTGGGGGCATGTTTTCGCCGGCGGCCGCCGGTTGTCGCTCGTCTCGGAGAACACTCAATCGGGCCGCGGAGCAGCCGACGGTAGCCGCCGGCAATAGTGGAACGGTCAAAAGCAACGCTGCCGATCTCGCGACGACCCAGCTTGTCCGTGAGCGGCTTGCCGCCGGCAGGCCACTCAGTGCAGCTGACGGAATTTCGTTGCGACCTGTTGGAGTCATGGCGTGAGTCCTTGAAGCGGTTCGATCTGCCTGGAATTTCCCGGCCGCCCGGGATCGAAGAAATTCGGCGGTGACGTCGGAGCATCGATCTCGGCCGGCGACGGCGATGGACTCCAGGGAAATCCCTGACGCGAATAGTCGCCCCGCGGCAGCCGCGGTGGAGCCGTACCTTCATTCAGCCGCCGATCGACCGGTTCGTCGAATTCGGGATAGGCTTCCACGATCTGTTTGCGCAGCGTGGTGATATTCAGATTCATTGGATCGAACTGCAGGGCCAGGTTGACGTATCGGAAAGCGTTGACCTCATCGCCAGCCGCCCAGGCCGAATTGGCGAATCGCAGAAATCGCTCGCCATAGAATCGTTTGCCGATCGGCGACATCTTGTCGCGGTAGTAGTCCTGGCGCGTGAGGAAATCGTCGCCCTGCTGCTCGGCCTCGTGGTTCATCACTTCATCGTTGACAATCCGCGGCGAGATCAGCACGATCAACTCGCGCCGATCCTTGGTCTCGGTCTTGCGGCGAAACAGCCAGCCCGCCCACTTCAAATTTCCGAGCAGCGGAATCTGCGATGCCGTTGTCGCCAGTTCCTCCCGGATCAGACCGCCGATAATCACGGTCGAACCATCGTAACAGAGGATGTTCGTGGTGACTTCCGTCACTTCTTTGTCGGGCAGCGTGAAGCCATTCAGAACCCGCACATTGCCGGACGAAACTTCGGGGTGTACTTCCAACCGGATGGTACCGTCCGAGGAGATGAAGGGGCGAAAGCGGAGTTGCGTCCCGACATCGAGAAACTGAATCGATTGCGTGGCGGCCGTTTCGGTGACGGTCGTGCTCACATAGCCGAGTTTCGATCCGATCAGGATCTCGGCGCGTTGCCGGTTGAGACAGGTGAGTCGCGGGGAGGCAATCACGTTGGTATCGCCAATGGTCTCCAGGGCGTCCATGAAAACGGCAAGGCTACTGTCGAGGAAGCCTACTTTCAGACCACCTTCCTTGGTCGAGATGTCCGTAAGCGCGCCGAGCGGCGCTCCCGAGATCAATCGCACGTGCGCCTGGTCGCGGAGCAGCGCGAAATCGACGCCGCGACGGTTCGAGTCGTTCAGACGCACGCTCAGCACCATCGCCTCGATCGCGACTTGCCTTGGCCGCTTGTCGACGTCATTGACAATCTGGTCGATCTGCCACAGCACGGACTCGTAGTCCCGCACGATCAATACTTCGCCCTGAGCGTTCGAATCGCTGCCGGTATTCTCTGAGCTGACCGGGATCCCCGATTCGGCCGCGGCACTGATGCTACTCTTGCCGACTTGTCGCGTGAGCAGCGGCGTGATCAATGTCTGCAGTTCGCTGGCGCGCACGTAATTGGGATAGTAGATCCGGGTGCGGACGGCATCCTGCGCCGTGTCAATGTCGCGAAAATCCTCCTGGGTACCGACATACAGGAACGCTCCTTCGCGGCGGGAAGTCAAGCCGGTCGTGCGCAAGACGATCTTCAACGCTTCCTGCACATCGACGTCGTTCAATGACATATTGACGGTAATTGGCGGCGATGCCGCGTTGATGCTGCGACTGGTCACCACGCTGAAGTTTCCTTCTTTCGCGATTCCGTCAAGCACGGCACGGATATCCATGTCGCGGCAGAGCATCGTGAGACGGCCCGCGCCTTCCGGTCGTAGACTGAGTGCCGGCTGGCGCAACGCCGCGGCCGCCGCTGTCGTTGTCGAACCGGAGCGTGCTCGTGGGGAACCGAGTTCCGTTACCTGACGACGTATCGCGGTACCTTGATCAACCGGCCCCGCGTCATCCTCGGTTCCGCTTGCCGCTTCGCTGGCGGAATCGGCAGCAACATTCGATTCGGTATCGGAAAGTCGGCGGTTTACCTTTCCGCGCGGCCCGCGCAAGGAGGGCACGCTGCGGCGAGGCTCGTCATCCGGATCTGCTTCGGACTCGCCCATTCCGCTTTCGTCAGCCTGTTCCTGATCCGATTCGGCAGACGACGGGGCCGACGATGATCGTGCCGATTGGCTGATGGTCGACGGCTGCCGCGCCGCGGCCAACTGCTCGCGCAACGGATTGCCGGCATGTTGAATATCGCCTGTCGTCGTTTTAACCGACTGGACCTGCCTTTCCAGTTGTTCGATTCTGCGCGTCACCAGATCGTGATAGGAGGCAAATAGCGGGCTCTGATCCAGCGATTCCAGGGATCGGAGTCGCGTCGGCGCTTCCGAAACGTTCGTGTATCTCTGCGACTCGGTCGGCGTTGTCAACGGCTCGAAGTCCGCGACCGGTGTGGATGGAATCGGCGACGATCCCTGCAGGCCGCCACCCGGCGGAAGCGAGAGCCCCACCGCCAATGCGGTGGCAATGCCTACGGCAACCAAGGTCGATAGCAGTAGTATCCGTTGTAGCAGCGACATGGACCGTCCTTGATCCTTGGGATCAATTACTCTTCCTGAAGTTCGCCCGGCGTATCGGCGGCAACCGCATATAACGGTTCGAGCCGCGGCAGCAGCAGTGCGACGATCTCTCTACCCGATCGCAGTTCGACGCGATCCTCAGCCACGCGTTCCAATTTCACCACGCTGCGCGGACGCCAGCGGATGCCGAGCAACCTCAGATCTATGGTCTCACCTTCTCGAAACGCCCAGCCGTTGATCGATGCGATGGAACGCTGCGGGCTGATAATCGTACCTTCCAGCCGCAACCTCCCCACGGCCCGCTCGAATTCGGATACGGTCTGTTCCGAATCGCCGCTGGCTGCCTGAAGGTCGACTTCGGGTATTTCGATCGATGCGTGGTGAAACGGATTTCGAGATTCCGCGTTCCAGGCAATCGACCGCGCGCGGGGATCATGGCGCATGCGCTCCAACACTAAGTTCCAACGTGATGCGATCGCCTGCATCTGTTTCAAGGTGTCCGTCATGGTATTGGCTGCCGAGGCCTGTACCGCACCGGACAGCGCTGGCATCGTCGCCGCGCCGCCGACGGGGGCCGGTGGAGCCGATTTGGTTGCCACTGACCGATTCCCTTTGCGCGACCATTTCGCGACCAGCGGCACCCAGAAATACAACGCCACGGGGATCATCATCGCCAGTACGACGCATTTGCGTGGACTGCGCCGCATCTCCTTGATCGCCAAGTCTCGTATTTTAGCCAGTTTCACAATCAACTCCGGAGGCGCCCTCCGCGCTCTTTCCCGGCTCCTCATCTATCGGTATTCGACAAAGTTAACCTAACCGGATTTTTCGCGATTATCGGTAAAGCTTGCCAGGTTTTCGGCGAAGATGATCAGCTGCAGCTTGCAACGTACGAGATCCAGCTTGGGATCGGGGCGGTCAATTTCCAATTGCTGGATCCAGAGTCCGACGACCGACTCCTCAATCCGATGCACAAAATCAAACAGGTTTGCGTAGGGACCGGAACAATCCAAGGCGACGCGGTACTGGCTGATGGTCTTCAGGCGTTCGCCCGACTGGGGTCGGATACCGTTGACCTCCACTCCCGCCACTTCGGCCAACTCGGCGAATTTTCGGTAGACATCCGCCAGGCGGGTTTCGGAGGGCGCGGTTTGCTTCCATTGGCGGGCGTAGTCCTGGGCGACTTTGAGCTGGGCTTCGGTTTGAGCGATATCAGAGATCAACCGATCCGAATCTACAATCTGCCGTTGCTTATCGCGCAATTGGTGTCGCAACCGAGCCAGCGCTTTCTGGGAGGGAACAAACACCAGAAGCGAATACGCCACCGCTCCACTCGCGATCACCAGCGTGATCAGTACCGACTTGGCTTTGATGGAGACGGGTTTCATAGTGTGATCCGATAGGCGGGAGACGCGGCAGCCGGCCGTGACGAATCGACCTGATTCATTTCCTCGAAAAGCCCCGGCGACAGAACCGCTCGAATTTCAAACTTGCCGCCGCGTGGGGTCGATTCCCGCGTCGATTCGAACGAACGGAGTTCGGCCTGGCTGAACAAACCCGACTGCGAGAGACGGGCCACGTATTCGTGCAATTCCACGGCATTCTCGGTCACTCCGCTGACATACACAATCGATTGTGCTCCCTTGGAGGATTCGAGCAGCTGCTTCAAGTCATACTCCGCGCCCTGGAGTTCCGCCTGCCCGGCGACGGGCTTGGCAATCACGTTCGCTGATTTGGGGACCTCGTTGACAACCCGCAGTGCGGTCAACACGCAGGATGCCGGCAACCGGCTGGCGATGCCGGCCAGCACTTGCGTTCTTGGCCAGGGATGCTGCAGAAACGCATAGAGCGAAACCTGCTGCTGCAGGTGGCCAAGTTCCGTGCGAAGCTCCGTGTGCCGCAACGCCTGTTGCACGGCGAGCGAATGCTGGGGAGTGACTTCCGCGAGTCGAGCGCGGGTGCCACCTCGGGAAACGACCTGGTAGAACAATGTCAGCAGGACGACGGAGCCGAACAGCCCCAGCACGACGAACTGCCAGATTCGTGCGCGGCGATGCGTTGCACGCTCGCGGAATTTCTGCGGCAGGAAGTCGATGGTCTGCATACCGATTTAACTCGATTTACTGTTAGGTTCGGTGTACCAATTAAGTCGGGCGTAATGCCAGGCCGGTCGCGACATCCCATTGTCCGCGGCGTCCTGAAAGGTGTTTGGCCGCATAGGGACGCAGGGAGTCGCTCAATTCACATTTCAGGTCCAGGCGTTTTCCGATCCACTCCATCATCTGCGAATTGGATTCCCCTCCGCCTAGTACGAGCC
>Ga0233425_10001444_pt1 | contig 53316 bp, 39 predicted proteins | sample Watercolumn_Towu_2_FD_181712 | JGI IMG/M metagenome (GOLD analysis project Ga0233425, IMG submission 181712) | Freshwater microbial communities from Lake Towuti, South Sulawesi, Indonesia - Watercolumn_Towuti2014_140_MG | ecosystem: Environmental > Aquatic > Freshwater > Lake | place... | reverse complement strand
CGCGGGTGGTCCCCAGGACACCACAGAATGATCGCCCCGCCGCAGCCTGCAGGCCCTGGAGCCTGGAGCCTGGAGCCTGGAGCCGACGATTATGGCCGGTTGTCGCACAGTGGCACAGGCCGTGATCGATGCGGCGCGACTCGTCTGCACCAGGCTGGCTCTCCCCTGGCTGGGAGCGCTCTCTCGAGCGCTGGCACGGTATCCGCTACACTTCTCGGACATGTGGTGCAGGTTGCCGATCGTCGCCGTCGTCCTGATGGCTCTCGGGTGCGAGGAGCCCTCGGGGCCACTGTTCACCGAGTGTCCGGAGCACGGGGGGCCCTGTCCCGACCCGCTCGTTATCAATGAGCTGATGTCCCTGAACGAAGGAGCGTGGATCGACGAGTCAGGAGAGACCGATGACTGGATCGAGCTCTTGAACACGGGCGATGAGCCGCTCTCGCTCCGGGGATACCGCATCTCCGACACCAACGACACGCTCCACCGGCTGCCCGACGTGCTGCTGGCGCCTGGCCACGTGGTCCTGCTGTGGGCGGACCGCACGACCGCTCAGGGCGAGCTGCACCTGCCGTTCAAGCTCTCGTCCGAGGGCGAGACGGTCTACCTCGTGGCGCCCGACCGGCGGCTCGTGGACCGGGTCCGGATGCCGGAGCTCCTCCCGAGCGAGAGCTTCGCGCGGCTCCCTGACGGCAACGGCGAGCCGGCGATTTGCGGGTGGGCCACCCCGGGCCGGCGCAACGGCGACACCTGCGGCCCGCCGCCGCCAGCCGAGCTGCCCGAGGAGGTCGAGTTCGAGGAGTACGTGTGGCCCGTCCCCTGGCCCGAGGCGCCGGAGCCCCTCGTCCTGACCGAGATCGCGCTCCGGCCGGCGGGCTTCGTCGAGGTGCTCAACTCGTCGGACGACGCGGTCGATCTGGCGGACTACGCAGTGACCGTCTCGGACACCGGCCCGGGCAGGCCGTGGCCGACCCGCAGCGACGGCCGGCTCCTCGCCTGGCCCGTCGACGCCCTGGAGCCGGGCGAGCGGGTCGCGGTGCCCGTGGTCGAGGACGACGTCGCGGCGATCGAGGCCACGCCCGATTTCGAGGGCGTGGTGACACTCTGGGGTCCGGGCGACGACGAGGTCGTCGAACGCGTGGACTTCATGGCCTGGCCCGAGGGCGCGGCGCTGGCGCGCGTCCCGGACGCGACGGGCCGGCATCGCTACTGCGCGGTCCTGACGCCCGGTGAGGCCAACGACCCCTGTGACCCGCTCGAGAGCCGTCCGGTCCGCGACCGGCTCCGGCACCTCCGGACCCCCGGCGACTTCGCGGCCCTCGCCGAGGGAGGCGGCGAGCTCGGCATCGATTCCGTGAAGTTCATCGTGGACATGGAAGCGGGCGACGCCGTCCATTTCCTCGGCAGCCGCGACTGGGACCTCCACTACACGTTCATCCGGGAGCTGATCGACGGCGAGGAGCACCTCGACCGGTGCGACCCGGAGGAAAACGCGGTCTTCCGCGAGGGCTGGCAGTGGTTCAGCCAGACCGAGTACTTCACCGTCGAGGGCCGGCGCTACCTGCTCGGGACGCTGGTCCACCACGGGAGCAACGACCTGTGGACCGTGGAGTTCACCACGGGGGACCGGATCGTCGCGTCCCAGATGCTCCGCGCCTTCTTCGCGGTCGCTCGCCATGTCGATGAGCCCGTGCGTTGGGCGCTGCGCCCGCAAGGCGACCGACAGGTCGAGCAGATGCTCCGGATCGACGGCGAGGCGCCGATCGTCGATCAGAACGCGCCCTTCCGCGGGATGACCTTCCAGCCCCTGACCGAGGGGATCGCGTACGGCGTGCTCACCTTCGTGCCGGTGGCGGAGCTCGAGACCATGCCCCTCGGGCCGCAGGTCGTCGTGGTGACGGACCAGGTGCCGAACGACATCCCGTTGGTCGGCGGGCTGATCACCGAGGCGTTCCAGACGCCGCTCGCTCACGTGAACGTGCTCAGCCGCAACCGGGGCACGCCGAACATGGCCCTGTACGAGGCCCGGCAGGACCCGCGTGTCGCCGAGCACCTCGACACGCTCATCAGGCTCGAGGTCCGTGCCGGGACCTTCGAGATCCGTCCGGCGGAGCCCGACGAGGCCGAGGAGTTCTGGCGGTCCCGCGGCCCGTCCGGCGATCCGCTCCGGCCGAACCTGGACACGAGCGTGCGTGGAGTCCGGCTCCTCTCGGACCTCGGCCTGGACGACATCGACGCGGTCGGCGCCAAGGCAGCGCTCCTCGCCGAGCTGATGCGCATGGCGACGTCGGACCCGGACAACGAGTGCCCGGTCGCCACGCCCGGCGCCGCCTTCGCCATCCCGCTCGTCCACTCGCTCGAGCACCTCGAGGCGAGCGGCGCGGCCGCGCTCCTGGAGCGGCTCAGGGAGGACCCGGAGTTCCGGTCCGACCCGCGGGTGCGGGCCGAAGGGCTCGCCGAGGTCCGCGCCGCGATCCTCGAGCACCCCGTGGACCCGGAGCTGCTCGAGGAGGTGACCGACCGTGTGCGGGAGCTCTTCGGGTCGGTGAGGGTCCGCTTCCGCTCCAGCAGCAACACCGAGGACCTCGAGGGGTTCAACGGCGCCGGGCTCTACTTCTCGACGAGCGCCGAGCTCCGCGACCCCGACCGCTCCGTCGAGGACGCCATCCGCGCCGTGTGGGCGAGCCTGTTCAACACCCGGGCGTACGACGAGCGGACCTACTTCAACGTGGACGAGGGCCGCGTCGCGATGGGCGTCCTCGTCCACGAGGCGTACCTGTCGGAGCGCGCCAACGGCGTGGCGATCAGCCGCAACATCCTCGACCCGATCCGATCCGACCAGTACTACATCAACGTCCAGGCCGGGGAGGCGAGCGTGACCAACCCCGCGCCGGGCGTGACGACCGAGCAGTTCATCTACCGCGTCGGGCGGACGCCGCGGGTCGTCTACTTCGCCGAGAGCAGCCTCCCCGGCGGCAGCCCGGTCCTCACCGACGACGAGTACGACACGTTGGCCTGCACCATCGACAACATCCACGACCACTTCCGCGCGCTCATCGACCCCGACGGCGAGAACCGCTGGTTCGCGATGGACATCGAGTTCAAGCTGATCGGCGAGGATCGGGTGCTCGTGGTGAAGCAAGCCCGCCCGTACGTCTTCGCCAATGCACAGCCCTCGCCCGACTGCCGGGAGTTCTGAACCGATCGGGGAGATGTGACGGCGACGGCCTCCCGGTGACCGCTCATTCCCCGTGTGTGCACGGGTGGTCCCGGGGCGGTGGCCTGAGCAACGGGTGGCCTTCCTGCCAAACCACCGGGATCGCAGCCCAGACCGCCGATGAAGAACCGAGATCTGCAGAGCAACACGTGGACCACCGGGCCGTGGAGCCGGACCGGGTGGCGCTCGCTGGACAGCGGAAATGGCTCACTCGTAGTGCGTCCACATGCGGAGCACCTTGACGGTCTTCTCAGGCTCGAGGACCTGGTAGACGAGCCGATGTTGGATCGTGATGCGTCGGGAAAACGCCCCAGCGAGATCGCCGACGAGCTTCTCGAAGGGTGGGGGCGTCTGGTATGGATTCTCCCGGAGGATGTCGAGGAGACGCTGTGCCTTTGCCTTCAGATCGGCCGTGGCGAGCTTCCTCGCGTCCTTCGCGGCCTGCTTCGTGAACACGAGCCGCCAGCTCACCAGTCGAGCTCCCCTTCACACTCTTCGACAGGTGTCTTCATCCCCTCGATGATGGACTCCCGCATCCCGGGCATCGAGAGGAGGTAGAGGGTCTCCTGGACGGCTCGCCAGTCGTCTTCCGCCACGAGGACCGCGTTGCCGCGCTTACCGGTGATCTGGATTGGCTCGTGCGACTCGGCCACGCGATCCAGGAGCTTGTACAAGGTATTCCGCGCCTCGGTCGCCGTGATGGTCGCCACGGTTCACCTCCAATCACGCACGGAAAAACGTACGATACCGTTGAGCTCCCGTCAACCTGCCCAAGCTCATGAGCTCGTTCAACAGGAGCTCGAGGCTCCCCGATATCGCGGAGCTCGTTCCCGGCCATATCGAGGCTCCGACATGGTTGCTTCCTCGCCTCCGGAAGATGGGAGGTTGGAACTCCTACAGCGGATTTTCGAATCAGTCACTGCGCGCGCACGGGTGGTCCCGGGGCGGTGGCCTGAGCACCGGGTGGCCGTCCTCCCACACCACGGGGACCGCGTCCCAGACCTCGCGCATCAGGTCGCAGTGGTCGCGCTCGAACACGCTCAGGTCGAGCATGGCGTGCTGGCCCAGCTCGCTGGCGATGAAGAGTTGCGATCCGCGGAGCAGCACGTGGACCACCGGGCCATGGAGCCGGACCTGATACAGTCGAGACCCGGTCTCGAGGCTCCAGATGCCGAAGCTGCCGTTGGCGAAGCTCACCGCGAGCGACCCGGCGGGCCCGGCGAGCAGCCGGACGACCGGACTCGCCGGCGCACCCTCGAGCGGCAGGCGCGACCTCGACTCGCGCCGTGACGACACGGGCTGGAGCTCGACGCTCCCGTCCTCGAACCCGACGACCAGGGTGTCCGGAGCGGCGTCGCGCACGGCTCCGATCGCGGCCAGGGCCGTCACGCCTGGCCCGACATCGATCGAGGTCTCGAGTGCGCCGTCGGGACCGAAGACGCGGACCTCGCGCTCGCCCGCCACGAGGATCCGGCCGCGGCTCCACACCGCGACGGTCGCTCCCTCGGCGATCCGCCGGGCGTCGGCGCCGGCCTCGTGCAGCGAGACTTCGCCGCGGGCGATGGCGAGACACCCCGCGGGCACCGCCACGACGCGGGCCAGCCCGGGCACCTCGCGGGCGAGCAGGCGCCGGTCCCGGGCGATGTCCCACAGCTCGAGCGAGCCGTCGTGGGTCCGGATGCACAGGAGGGGCGCTCCGTCGGCCTGCTCCGCGGAGCGCGCCCGCTCCTCGACCGCGCGCCGCCACGACGCGCTGTCCGGGGCTCGAGCTGCCGGAGCCCCTCCGTCGAGCATGACCCAGCCCTCGTGCGAGTACAGCTCCACCGGGTCGTGGAGCAGGACCGGAGCCTTCCACGCTGGCCGCCCGGTGGCCGCGTCCCAGACCCGGACCGTCCCGTCGTCGCTCGATGTAGCCACGAGCGTCCCGTGGTGGTCGAACGCGATGTCGTTGACCTCGTTCGCGTGGCCCTCGAGCACGAGCGGCTCGCCGCCCGCGGTGTCGTAGATCCGGGCGAGGCGGTCCGAGGACGCGGCCCCGACCCGCGTGCCGTCGGGGCTGAACTGGACCCCGTAGACCCTCCCCTCCATCCGTCCCAGGACGCGGTCCCGGCCGGTGCGGAGGTCCCAGAGCCGGACCGTGCCGTCGGCGCCGGCCGAGGCCAGGCGCTGGCCGCCGGGATCGAAGCTCGCGTCCATCGCGCCGACGTCGTGGCCCCGGAGCTCGCGAGCCAGCGTGCCCCTGGCGACGTCCCAGATCCGCACGGTGCCATCATCATGGCCGAGCGCGAGGAGCGAGCCGTCGGGGCTGAAGCTCGCGCCCAGCCCCGGGTGCGTGCTCCCGGCGAGCGTCGAGCGGAGCGCGCCGCTGACCGCGTCCCACAGCCGCACGGTCCCGTCCGAGCTCACAGAGGCGACGAGCGATCCGTCGGGGCTGTAAGCTGCGACCCAGACGCGCTGGTCGTGGCCCCACAGCACCCGGTCCCGGTCGCCAGTGGCGGGGTCCCAGAGGCTCACCGTCTCGTCGAAGCTCGCCGAGGCGAGCGTCCGGCCGTCGGGCGAGTAGTCGAGCCCCACGACAGATCCCGTGTGGCCCCGGAGCACCTTGGCCGGCTCGCCGCTCGTCACCCCCCAGATCACGATGTCGTTGTCGAAGCCGGCCGAGGCGAGGTGGCTGTCGTCCGGGCTGAAAGCGAGGCCGTGCACGGCGTCCGTGTGCCCGCCCGGAGGCTGGCTCGCGTCCTCCGACGACAGGTCCCAGAGCCTGACGGTCTCGTCGTACGCGCTCGAGACGAGGTGCCGTCCGTCCGGGCCGAACGCGACCCCGGTCACGGCGTTCGAGTGGCCCCGCAGCGCTCGCACCGGAGCTCCGGTCCTCGCGTCCCGGAGCCGGACGACCTGGTCCACACCCCCCGAGGCCAGGAGCCGTCCGTCGGCGCTGTACGCGACCGTCATCACCGAGCCCTCGTGGTCCCGCAACACCGCGTGTCTGGCGCCGTCGGACGCGCTCCACATCCGGACCGTGCCGTCCATGGATGCGGAGGCGAGCGTCCGGCCGTCGGGCGAGAAGGCCACCTCGGAGACCTCGCCCGTGTGGCCCGTGATCACACGGACCTCGCGGGCCGACGCCTGGTCCCAGAGCCGGACCGTCGCGTCCGCGGACGCCGAGGCGAGGAGGTCGCCCCCGGGGCTGAAGCACACCGACCGCACGCGGCCCGTGTGGCCGCGGAGCACGACGGGCTCGCGGCCCCCGGACACGCTCCACACGCGCACCGTCGAGTCGGACCCCGCGGTGGCCACGGCCGCTCCGTCCGGGCTGAAGGCGATCGACCGGATCGGGCCCTCGTGCCCGCGGAGCTCGCGCGCGACTCCCCGCTCGAGGTCCCAGATCGAGAGCCGGCCCCACGACCCGGCCGCGAGCTTCGTGCCGTCGGGCGAGAAGGCGACGGAGAACACGTGATCGGCGCTCCCTCGAAGGACGCGGACCGCGAGAGTCCGCACATCGATGAGCGGGACGGACTTCGAGGAGCTCGCCACGGCCGCCACGTCCCCGTCGGGCGAGAGGGTCACGTGGTAGAGGTAGGCGTCGAGCCAGCGGGCCCAGACCAGCGGCTCCTGGCGGAGGCGCCACCACAGCGCGCGCGCGATCGGCGAGTCGGCCGTCTCGAGCGAGCCCCGGAGCTTGGCACGCGCTTCCAGCATCTCGGACCGGTCGAAGGCACCCCGCGCGCCCTCGCGTTGCGCCTCGGCCCGCTGGGCCAGCGCCTGCTCGCGTTGCTCCTCGGCCAGGGCGCGCTGGTGCTCGGCCCGTGCGTGCTCCCGCCGCGCCTCTCCGACCATGACGGCGAGCACGATTGCGACGAGGGCGAGCACGGCGATGGTCCCCGCGACGAACGCCCGGCGGCGTCGGGTCCGCTGTGCATCCCGCGCCTCACCCGCGGCCAGGAACCGCCGCACCCGGTCCGGGATGGACGAGCAGCGCGCGGCCCTGAGGAGCGCCTCCTGGAGCGCCGCGCCGCGCCACAGCTCTTCCTCCTGGCATCCCCGGCGCTCCCACAGCTCGGCTGCCTGTCCCACCTCGTCGAGGAACGCCACCTCCTCGCGGCTCTCCTCGATCCAGCGGGCGAGCCGTTTCCAGCTCGTCACCAGCGATTCGTGCACGAGCTCGAGCTCGGCCCGCTCGCCGTCGCCGGACCTGGCCTTGCGCGCCACGACCGCCCTGGCCTCGGTCAGCCGTTGCAGCACGTCAGCGGCCTCGGGGACGAGGCCGTCGAGGAGCGCGCGCATCGAGACCACCCGGCGGGCGCCGTCCGGCGTGACCAGCCGCAGGAAGATCTCCCGCGCCGTGCGCACCTGCTCCGGCGAGAGGCCGGAGAGCACCTCGTCGGCGTGGCGGGCCAGCGCGCCGCTCACACCACCCACGGCGTCGTACTCGTCGCGGGTCAGGAGGCGCCGCCCCTTGTCCCGCCGCTGCCACAGGCGGGCGCAGGCGAACTGGAGCAGCGGGAGGCACGCAGGCTCGTCGCGCACCGCTTCGAGCATCTCGCGCGGCAGGTCCGCGTCCTCGTAGCCGAACCCCACCGCTTCCAGCGGCTTGACGAGGATCTCCTCGAGCGCCTCGGGGTCCGGCCTGCGGAGCACGACGATGTGTCCGAGCGCCCGCCGGGCGAGCGGCGTCTCGGCCGCGCGTCCGAGGAAGTCGTCGCGCAGCGTGACGACGACCCGCACGGGGCCGAGCGGGTCGTCCGCGCTGCTGAAGATCGCCTGGACGAACGCGCGGCGGACGTCCTCGTCGCCGGTCAGGGTGTAGAGCTCCTCGAGCTGGTCGACCAGGAGCAGGACCCGGCAGTCCTGCTGCTCGGCCAGCTCGGCGAGCACCACGGCGAGCAGCTCGGGAGACTCGCGGAGCCGCTCCCGGAGGTCTCTCGTGTCGGCGCCGGTGTCCGCCGCGTCTCCGGGGGCGGCCTCGGCTCCCTTGTCTCGGTCGGTAGGCCCGGCTTGGGGTCCGTCGGCGCGTCGCGTGTCGCGCTCGGGCCGGACGGAGGTCCTGCTCGGGATCGACGCCGCCGTGGCCGGCGTGAACTCCGATCCGAGGCGGCTCTCGGACGCGCCGGCCTGGGCGCGGCGGACCAGCGCGGCGAGGGCCTCGAGAGGCCTGGCGCCAGGGCGAAAACGGAGCACGCGCCAGCGCCCTTGCTCCCTGAGCCTGGGCACGACCCCGGCCTGCACGAACGAGCTCTTGCCCGCGCCGGACGGCCCGACCACCGCGAGGACCGGCTCCTCGCGCAGACGTTCGAGGAAGGCGTCGACCTCGGCGTCGCGTCCGAAGAAGAGCTCGGCGTGCTCCTCGCCGAAGGGGAGGAGGCCGCGGAAGGGGGGCATCTGGGACGCGGGTCGCGCCCGGTCCTGGCCGAGGAGCCCTCGGAGCGTCCGGGCCATGTCATCGGCCGAGGGCCGTCGCGCCGGGTCCTTGTCCAGGCACCGCGAGATCAGGTCCCGGAGCTCGGGTGAGACGTCCAGCGAGTCGCGCAGCTCCGGCGCGGGCAGGTCCGAGACCACGCGGTCGCGGACTTCTTCCTGGGTCGCACCCTCGAAGGGGACCTCGCCCTTGATCATCTCGAACAGGATCACACCGAGGGACCAGATGTCGGCGGCTCCGGTGCACGCATCGCCTCGCCACTGCTCGGGCGCCATGTACCGCGGCGTGCCCGCGACGCGCCCCTGCGGGGTCTCGTGGCTCACGGGCTCGATGCGACCCTCGCCCGGCTCCGGAGGACCCGGCGGCTCGGACGGGTGGTCCGTGACGTCGCCGACCGGCTTCGCGACGCCGAAGTCCACGACGCGCAGACGCCCGTCCTTCGGCAGCATCACGTTGCCGGGCTTGAGGTCGCGGTGCAGCACGCCGTGGCGGTGAGCCTCGGCGAGCGCCTCGGCCACGGCGAGGCCGGTCCTGACGACGTCGTTCGTCGAGAGCCGCTCGTCGCGCATCCGGTCGCGCAGGGTCTTGCCGTCGAGGTACTCCAGGGCGAGGTACGGGCGACCCTTGTGCACGCCGACGTGGTGGATGGTGACGATGTGCGGGTGGTTGAAGCGCGCGGTGACACGCGCCTCCTGGAGGATGCGCACGAGCTCTCGCTGCCGGTTCGTGTCCGGGTCCTCGAGCCGGACGATCTTGAGCGCCACTTTTCGCCCGAGCCGGACGTCCCGGGCGAGGTACACCTCTCCCATGCCCCCTCGCCCGATGAGGCGAGAGACCTTGAAGTGGTCCACGAGCTCGCCACGGTGCAGGACCCCGTGGGCCCTCGGCTTCGATGTGTCCAAGCCCCTCACGCCGCGCACCGGGATGATACCGCAGTCGCGGGTTGCTATCATGCGCCGTATGGATTCCCACGATAGTCTCGATCTCGGCGCGGTCGTACGGAACGAAGGCCCTCTCGACCCCATGCGTGCCGCTGCGCTCGTCCGCCAGATCTGCGGCACCCTGTCCGCGATTCACGATGAGGGACGCCTGCACCTCGACATCACGCCAGCGCGGCTCGTGATCGAACGCGGGGACGACGGGACCGAGCGAGTGAGGCTCCTCGATCCCGTCGCCGTGCGGACCGGGGACGACGCCGCCACGACCGTGCCGGGGTCAACGCCAGAGCTGCCGTTCTTCCAGGCGCCCGAGCAGCTCCGGCGCGTCCCGGACGTGGACCGGCGGACCGATGTCTACTCGGCCGGCGCGGTCCTGTACACGCTGCTCACGGGGATGGTGCCCTTCCAGGCGGTGTCGCGCGCCGACCTGGCGCTCAAGGTCTCGGTGTCCTCACCGCCGCCGCCGCGATCGATCCGGCCCGAGATCCCGCCGGCGCTCGAGCAGGTGGTGCTGCGCGCCATGGCTCGCCAGCCGTCGGACCGGTTCTCGTCGATGCGGGACCTCGCCGACGCGCTCGATCCGCTCGCGCTCTCGCGACCGCCGGTCATCGCGAACGCCACCGCTGCCGTGGTCCCTCCCACTGTTGTCGCCGGCCCGTACGGCTTTCCGGCTCAGTCGTTCGGACAGCCGTCGTTTCCCGCGAGCCAGGGATACACCCCGGGCTTCCCGGTGGCTCCGCGGCCGCCGCCTCCGCTGCGTCACGGCTCCGGGGGCGGTTCCGCCGTGGGGTGGATCATCGGCATCAGCGTCGGGATCGTCGTGCTCGGGGTCATGATGGCCGTCGTCCTGGGTGTTCTGCTCGCCCGGACCGGGGGCGGTCCGTCGTTCGGCCCCGACGCGCAGCCCTTCGCGCAGGAGACGCCCCCGTTCGAGCTGGCGCCGATGCCGATCGCGCCGCAGCCGCTGCCGCCGCCCACGCCTCCCTTCGACACGAAGATCGGCGCCGCACAGGTGGACGTGACGGTCTGCGTGATGTCGCAGTGCCCCTTCGGCGTCGCGGTCGTCGGGACCATGACGTCCCTGGCTCGAAAGATCGGGCCGGGCATGCAGCTCGACCTGGAGTACATCGGCACCGACGTGAACGGCGAGCTGTCGTCCATGCACGGCCAGAGCGAGGTCGATGGCGATCGGCTCCAGCTCTGTGTGCAGCGGCACGCGACGTACACGGCCTGGCTCGACTACCTCGACTGCCAGAACCAGCGATGGCGGGAGATCCCCGCGGGCTGGCAGGAGTGCGTGCTGTACGCGGGGGTCGATTTCGAGACGATCCGCGTGTGCTCCACCGGGCCAGAGGGTGACGCGTTGCTCCGTGAGTCCTTCGCGCGGTCTCGGGAAAAGAACGCCCTGGGGAGCCCGACCATCTTCATCGCCGGCGTCCAGCACAGCGGCGACCGGGGCGAAGACGTCCTCGGCCCGATCATCTGCAGCCAGTTTCCCCCAGGCCTCGCCCCGTCCTACTGCGTGCAGGTCCAGGGACAGGCCGTAGCTCCGCCCGATGTCCCGCACGACACCAGTGTGCCGGAGGGGATCGGTGAGCCCGCCTCCATCCCGGTCCGAATCCTCGTCGATCAGCGATGCAAGACCCGCGAGTGCGGCTCCGTCGAGCGGTTCGAGTCCCTCATCCGGCGCGAGGTCCCGGGCGCCGAGATCACGAGGATCGATGTTCAGACCCTCGAGGGGATGGCCCTGTGGCGGCACCTGAAGATCGTCGCCGCCGACGCGCCCAGACCCGCGGGGAGCGGTCGCCCCTTCGGCCTCCCCCTCGCACTGTTCGGGTCGACCATCGAGCAGGCCGGCTACTACAGCCGACTCAGCTCCCGCATGATCCGGGTCGGCGACGAGCACATGTTCCAGCTCGGGAGCTGGGACCCAGAGTCCGAGATCTGCGACGACCTCATCGACAACAACGGCGATGACCGGGTCGATTGCCAGGACCCGGGCTGCGAGGCGTCGAAGGTCTGCCGCCCCGAGCAGCCCAGGAAACTGAGCGTCTTCGTGATGAGCCAGTGCCCGTTCGCCATCAAGGTGCTCGACGGGATGGACGCTGTCCTCACGCGGTTCGGACGCGACCGTTCGAGGCTCGACTTCCGGATCGAGTTCATCGGCCGGGTCCAGGACGACGGCGCCTTTTACTCCATGCACGGCCAGGGCGAGGTCGACGAGGACCTGCGAATGGCCTGCGCCCAGCACTACTACGGCGGGGGCTACGCGTTCATGGACTACGTCCTGTGCCGGAACAGGGACTTCCGGTCCCCGGAGTGGCGGTCCTGCGTGCACCCACCGCTCGACGCGTCCGTGATCCAGGAGTGCGCCGAGGGACCGGAGGGGCGCACGTTGCTCCGGGAGAGCTTCGGGCTGGCCCGGTCGCTCGAGATCACCGGCAGCCCGACCTGGTTGCTGAACAACCGCTACGACATGCAGGGCCGGGAGCCGGACGCGATCTCGGCGGCGTACTGCGAACGCAACGCCGTGGCCGGCTGCCCGGGGCGGTGAGCACTGGCGGGGGAGGAACTTTTCTGAAGTTGCATGAAAGTTCCTCCCCCGGACCCCCTCCTCAAAAGACTTCACACAGTATTTTCGTGAGCGTGAGCGTGAGCGTGAGCGTGAGCGTGAGCGTGAGCGTGAGCGTGAGCGAAACGACTTGGAACGCGAGAACACCGAAGAGAATTCCCTGGAAGTCTTTCGGGAAGGGGGTTCGGGGAAACTTTTTCTACCTCGCGCGGCTTCAAGGACTTTGATGTATTGAAGATGAGCGGAGTCCAATTGAGAGCATTGGACCTCTGCCCGCGCGAACCACAATGAGGGGGTTCCCCCGTGAACAGTTAGTCCAACCCCAGCTTGCCCGGGTTCATGATGCCAGCGGGGTCGAGCAGGCCCTTCACGCGCCGCATCAGCGAGAGCATGCCGGGGTCGATCTTCGGCGCGAGCTCCTTCCAGGCCCAGGCCGGGGTCTTGTACATGATGAAACCCCTCGCCTGGAGGAGCCGGAGCAGCTCGAGGTTGAGCTCCCGCACTCGCCTCACCTCGTCCGCGTCCTTCTTGTCGAAGATGGAGATGAGCCGGAGCACGCCGAAGTGGCCGCCGCGCATGGGACGGGAGACGATGAGCGGCGCGAAGCCGCGGCGCGCCATGACCGCGGAGCCCGCCTCCGCCGCCTCGGCGAAGCGCGAGAGCGGACCGTAGGTGCCGATCCACGTGAGCCCGCCGCCGCCGTGGCTCGTCAGGAACTCGAGGTCCGTCGGGAAGTCGGCGAACGCCGCGAGGCCCGGGTTGACCTTGACGAGCTCTCCGACCTCGAGGGGGGCCTCGAACCGCTCGCCGCCGCGCCGCACCTCGGAGAGGACGTCCCGCAGGACGTCCTCCTTGGCGGCCATCTCGGCAACGGTCTCGGCCGTGAGGTCAACGTAGAGGAAGAAGATCGGGTCTCCCGCGGCCGGCTCGGGGTGGGGGCGTTTGACCCCGAGCATCATCTTGGCCGAGGGCCACGACAGCCCGCCGATGTCGTCGCAGGTCTCCGTGCGGCAGAGGCGGCGCATCGCGTCGTAGGTGCCCTTGATACCGTAGCTCAGGATGAAGAGCCGCTTGTTCAGCGGGTGGAGCGGCCAGAGCTGGAAGACCACCTTGGTCACGATCCCTGTGGTCCCGACCCAGCCGATGAACAGACCCGAGAGGTCCGGGAACGGGACGAGCCCGTAGGCCGAGTCCGAGAGCGCCCACGAGCCGGTGCGGACCAGGGAGCCGTCGGCGAGGACCACCTCGAGGCCCGAGATCCAGAGCGACTGATCGCCGTACTTGAGCGACCGGTTGGTGAGCCCTCCCATCAGGGCGTTGAGCGCCACCGACGTGTAGGGCGGCGCCAGCGAGAAACCCAGCGTCAGCGGCAGGTCGTTCTCCCGCAGGTGGTCCTTGATCTGCTGCTGCGTCACTCCCGGCTCGAGCACTGCGTACATGTCGTCGGCGTTGACCTCGACGACGCGGTTCATTCGCGAGAGGTCGAGGATCAGCCCGCCCTCGGAGGCCAGGGCCAGCCCGCCGATGTTCGTGCCCGCGACCCTGGCGGTGACGGGCATCCCCTGCTTGCCGGCCTTCCTGACGATGGCCTGGACCTGCTCGGTCTTCGTGACGAACGCCACGAGCCCCGGGTCCACCGGCTCGACCTCCGTGAAGTCCTCACGGTACGCGGCCATGTCCTCCGGCTCGTGCAGGACGTTTTCAGTGCCCAGGAGCTGTTCGAGGAACTCTCTCATGATTCACCTTGCCGGGATCGCACCGGAGCCAATCAATGTCCGGGCTCGCTCGCCACGTGCAGCAACGGCAGGAGCCTGAGCAGCACGAAGGGGTTGCCGCCGATCGCGATCTCTCCCGCCAGCACCGGGCCGATGACGCCGCCGCCCGTGGCCACGCGCAGGAACGCGCCCAGCCCGCCGCGGACGCGCGCCCGCGGCTTCTCGCTCGGCCCTTTGACGATGGTGAGCGTCCCGCCGGCGAACCTGAGGGTGACCACCATGTCGCTCGCCTGGACCTGGATGTCGGCCACGAGGTCGCGCACGCGAGCGTACTTCGTGTCGTCGGCCATGTTGTCCGCCAGGATGTTCCGCATCAGCAGGCCGAGCAGGCTCTGGGTCTCGGGCTGATCGACCACCACGCGCTCCGCGGCATCCACCTGGTCTCGATCGCTCATCACCGACCTCGCCCGAGTTAATACCACGTAGACTCCGGCCAGTGGAGTGTCTCTCCGAGAACTTTCGGGCGAAGTCACAGGCGTGACGTCGGGCCTTTGTTCACAGACCCGGGTTGGCTATAGTTTGTAGGTGGGAGTGCAGAGACGCGATGCCGGTGATCTTCCGGTACAAGGGGTATCGTTTTTTCTTTTTCTCGAACGAGGGTGACCCGCGGGAACCGATGCACGTTCATGTGAGGAAAGGCGAGGCCACCGCCAAGCTCTGGATCGACCCCACGGTCGCCGTGGCCGAGGCCTATCGGATGGATGCGTCCGAGCTGAGGGAGCTGGCCAAGGTCGTCGAGGAGAACCGGAACGTCATCGAGAGGAGTTGGAATGAACACTTCCCCGAATAAAGCACAGGCCATCAGGCTCACTTTCGACGAGGACAGCTTCTCGGTTTTCCTCGCCGACGGCAGGATGCTGAACGTGCCGCTCGCCTTCTTCCCTCGTCTTCTAAATGCTGACAAAGACCAGCGCGAGCACTACGAGCTCAGCGGTGGCGGTACCGGCATCCACTGGGATGATCTCGACGAGGACATCTCCGTCGAAGGCCTCCTCCTCGGCGTCGGCGACAGGACGCGCCGCTACCTGGAGCCGTCTCGGAAATCCGCATAGCCGAGAACACTCTGATCACCTCCCTTCACCTCCTTCCGTCACTATCCTGATAACAGCGGGCGGTTGTTCGTCCCTCCGAGCACGCGCGGTTCGCGTTCCGTCACGACCCGGACCACTGGGTGGAGAGCTACCCGAGCCTGTTCGACCAGCCGAAGTCGTCACTGCGCAAGAAGCCGGAGGTGGGGGCCGCGAGCACACCCGCCGAGGAAATGGCTGACACGGTGGTCTCCGACAGCCCGAGGCCGGCCGACGACGCGGCGCCGCCAGCGTGACGACCGGGTCGAGCCCGGCCGTCCGGCCTCCCCACCGTTCGACGACCAGCCCTGACCTTCCCCCGATGATGCACCGCCGATGAGCCCGTCGGCGGGCATCCGCCTCAAAGCGGGGTCACAGCGTTACCGTCACGGCTCCGACCCGTCTTGCATTGTGCGCCGCCGATGAAGACGACGGCTCGAAGCCGAGGCCGAGCGGATCGCGGCGGCCTCGCCTCGGCTCCGACCCGATGTCCAATGGTGCACCGCCGATGAAGGCGTCGGCTCCGACCTTCCATTTTTTGTGCACCGCCGATGAATGCGTCGGCTCGAGCCGGTGGCCGAACGGATCGTGGCGGTGCCGCCTCGGCTCCCACCCGATGTCGTATGGTGCACCGCCGATGAATGCGTCGGCTCGAGCCGGTGGCCGAACGGATCGTGGCGGTGCCGCCTCGGCTCCCACCCGATGTTGAATGGTGCACCGCCGATGAATGCGTCGGCTCGGAGCCTGGGTGACGTGGTGCTAGAATGCTCTCGAGGGGAGGTCGAGACGTGATCTGGCACTTGGTCATGATGATCGCTGTATTGGCGGGGCTCGTCGGAACAACCGGATGCCCTGACGCCGATGACGACGGGGTCCCGAACGACGACGACAACTGCCCTGCGGACCCGAACCCCTCGCAGGATGACAGCGATGGCGATGGTATCGGCGACGTGTGCGACTCATGCCCGGACGTCGCTCACTGCGAGCCAGGGACTTGCCTCCCAGGGATGGTGTGCGGTGATTGCCCTTGCAATTACGGTTTCGATACATGTTGCGGACGGCCCGGCCGCGAAGGAGATACGTGTCAAAACACGATTTCCGGGTTCCACTGGCCGTGCGACGAAGGCTTCGTGTGTGAAATAATAGGTTTCAATGAGTGGGGGTATTGTCACGAGGCCGGAGGTCCTGATCAACCGTGCCTCCCGGGCGGTGAGTGCGACGAGGGACTCTTCTGTGTGCCCTTCCTAGTTGTGTATGGAAGGAGCGGTAATATCTACCGTTCTATGTGTGCCCCGGCAGGAGGTCTTGATCAAGCGTGCCTCCCGGGCCATGAGTGCAACGAGGGACTTGTCTGTGTGGAGAACTGGGATAGTTATGGACTACCTGCATGGATTTGCCGTCGGGAGTGAGTACGGCTTCCGCGTGGCGAGGACACTCGACCCCTGACGAGCCGTGCCGGGGAGCCGAGCTGCCCCCATTGCCTGGAACCGCGCGCCCGCTCATCCGACAGCCTCGTCCTCGGGCGCCGAAGTGATATCATCAGGCCGAATGACGTCGCCGCCAACCCATTGCCTCACGGTCGAGATCGGCGAGGACGGGATGCGAGTGGATCGGTTCCTGGCCAGCCGGCTGCCCGGGGCGTCGCGCGCCATCGTCAAGCGGCTGTTCTCCGAGGGCGCGGTGATCGTCGCCGGGAAACCGCGAGCCAAGGGCGACCCCGTCCGGCGCGGCGAGGTGGTCGAGGTGTTCGCGCCGGAACCGCTCGATCGCGCCGACTGGCCCCCCGCGGCCAACCCCGACCTCATCGTGCCCCTCCTCCACGCGGACGAAGACCTGCTCGTCGTGGACAAGCCGGCCGGCATGCCATGCCACCCGCTCCGTCCTGTCGAACGCGGGACCGTGGCCAACGCGCTCGTCGCCCGATTCCCGGAGCTGGCGCGCGCGGGCGACGTGGCGCGCGAGGCGGGCCTGGTCCACCGGCTCGACACCGTGACGAGCGGCGTGCTGGTCTTCGCCCGGCGCCGTGAGAGCTTCGAAGATCTGGTGACACAGATCCGCCTGGGCGGCTCGCTCAAGGTCTACCTCGCCCTCGTCGAAGGCGATGCCTCGGGCATCTCCCGGCGCCTGGAGTACCCGCTCGTCTCGAGAGGCCGCCGCGTCGTGGCGCTCACCGACGGCAGGGACCATGACGAGGCCCAGACCGCGACCACCGTGGTCGAGCCGGTTGAGGTGCTGGGCGACGCCACGCTCGTCGAAGCGAGGATCCGCGCAGGGCGCCGGCACCAGATCCGCGCGCACCTCGCGGCGGCAGGCCACCCCATCGTCGGCGACGTGCTCTACGGAGCGGGGGCGACGGACCTCGTCGAGCGCCCGTTCCTCCACGCGCACCGCATCGCGCTGGCGAGCCCGTCGCGGGGCACGCCGCTCCAGGTCGAGGCGCCTCTCCCGGCCGACCTCGCGAGCGCGATCGAGGCGTCGAGGCACGGACAGACGCGTCGCGTCGACGACGACAGCGCCCCGGGCCGCGATCCGCGTCGAACGGGAGATGACGCATGAGCTTCTGGACCGACGACCCGGGAGGCGGCGACCTGGACCAGGCGCGGGAACGCATGGTCGAGGTCCAGCTCGTGCCGCGGGGTATCACTCACCCGAGCGTGCTCGAGGCCATGCGCTCGGTACCGCGCCACGAGTTCGTGGCCATGCGCGAGCGGGCGTACGCGGACAGCGCCCTGCCGATCGGCCTGGGCCAGACCATCAGCCAGCCCTACATGGTGGCGGTCATGACCCAGGACCTGTTCCCGGTCGCCACGGGACGCGACGTCAAGCGGCGCCTGGGGACCGTGCTCGAGGTCGGCGGCGGCAGCGGGTACCAGGCGGCCGTGCTCGCCACGCTCGCGGACCGGGTCGTCACCATCGAGCGGGTCCCGGAGCTCGCGGTCCGTGCCCGGGAGACACTCTCGCGGCTCGGATACGACAACGTCGAGGTCGTGGAGGGCGACGGCACGGTCGGGCTGCAGGAGCGAGCCCCGTTCGACGGCATCCTGGTCGCCGCGGCGGCACCCGCCCTGCCCCTGGCCTTGAGGGAGCAGCTCGCCGTGGGCGGCCGCATGGTCGTGCCCGTGGGATCGCGCGGGCTCCAGGAACTGGTCGTCGTCCATCGCACGGCCTCGGGGTATCACCAGCACGAGCACACGCGATGCGTGTTCGTCCCGCTGATCGGCGAGCAGGGGTGGAGCGAATGATCCGCACAGCCCTCGTCCTCCTGACCGCCGTCACGGCCGCCGCGCCGGCTCTGGCTGTTCCGGGCCCGGAGTCCGTCGCGGTCGTGGCCAACGCGAACATCGCGGAGAGCGTGAGCCTGGCCCGGGCCTACGCCAGGGCGCGCCAGGTCCCGGACCGTCAGGTCTGCCTCCTGGACCTGCCCGACGTGGCGGACATCACGCTCGAGGAGCTCCGCACGCTGGTCATCGGAGGGATCGAGGCGTGCCTCGCTCCGGACGGGATCATGGACCGCATCGAGGCGGTGGTGCTGATGCGCGGCGTCCCGCTGCGGGTGGCGATCCCCACGGACGCGGGTGACCAGCGCGTGTCGCTGGCCGCGGCGCTCGGGGCCTGGCGCTCCGCGTCGGACGACGGCACGCCGCTCGTGGGCCGCCCCCCGGGCGAGATGGCCACCTGCGGGTCCTCGCCGTGCTACGCCGCGGCCTGGCGCAACCCGTTCCGCAGGGGCGCGTTCGAGGCGGGCTGGACACAGCCATCGCAGGGGATCGAGTGGCGGCCGCTGCTCGTGACAATGCTCCATGGCCGGAGCTTCGAGGACGCGGCGCTGCTCGTCGAGAGCGCGCTCGCGGCGGAGGAGCGCGGCGGCGCGGCCGGCGAGCTCCTGTTCATGGACGGCGCGGACCCGGCCCGCGGAGCCCTGGACGCGGAGTACGACGCGGTCATCGAGGTCCTCCGCGACCGGGGCTTCACCGACGTGTCGAGGGTCCCCTTCGACGCCGACCTCACCGGACGCACGCTCGCGTCGTTCGTCACGGGCACCGCGAGCATCGGCCTCACTATCGAAGGGAACGAGTTTCTCCCGGGCGCCCTCGTGGACAACCTCACCAGCTTCGGCGCCGTGCCCGAGAATTTCATGGACGCCGAAGCGGGCGAGAGCCAGGTCTCGATCGCGCGCTGGGTCGCGCAGGGCGCGGCCGGCGTCCACGGCACCACGGACGAGCCGCTGAACAACGTGTTCCCGTCCCGCTGGTTCATCGTCGACTACATCGACGGCTCGACGCTCGCCGAGGCATACCACCGCCGCTTGCCGAACGCGTACTGGCGCAACCTCGTCCTGGGCGACCCCATGCTCGCCCCGTACGCCGTGCGCCCGACCGTCTCGATCGAAGGAGTCGCCGACGGCGAGACCGTCGGAGACGCCAGGTGGCTCACGGTGCGCGCCGAGGACCCCTCGGGCGAGCGGGAGATCGATTGGATCGCGCTGTTCGTCGACGGGCTCGAGGTCGCCCGCGTCGAGGACGGCGCGACCGAACTCGTCCATTGTTTCGATATGAGCGACGGGGACGGGGTCCAGGTGCTGGCGGTGGCGCAGTTGGCCCAGGACGAGACCGTCGTGAGCGTGCACCAGCCCAAAGGCTGGACCGCGGTGCGCGTGAATGGCGCTCCGGGCGCTCACGAGTGCGCCGGAGACGAGGACGCCGGCCCCTCCGACGCCGACGTCGCTCCCGGCGACGCGGACCAGCCAGGCGACGCGGACCAGCCGGACGACGCCGACATCCAGGGCGCCGATAGCGATGTCGACTCCCCTGATGGGCCGGGCGGCGATGCCTGCTCGTGCCGGGCCGTCGGCAGGCTCCGGGGTCGTCGTCCCGGGCGGCTCGTCGCCCGCCTCTGGTGAGCCGAGCGAGACCCGCTGGAGCCTCGCCGAAGGAATGATAGACTTGGAGCGATGCCGACCTCGGCCTCAGGGCTCGCGCCAGGAACGAAGATAGATCGCTTCATCCTGGAGCGCCCGCTCGGAGAAGGCGGGTTCGGCGCGGTCTACCGCGCGCGGCACGCCCTGCTGGGACATGCGGTGGCGCTCAAGCTCCTCCACCCCGAGCACGCGGCCTCCGAAGAGATCCTGGAGCGCTTCTCGCGCGAGGCGCAGGCCACGGTGTCCATCGGCAGCGAGCACATCGTCCAGGTCCACGACTGCGGGACCTCTCCGGAGGGATGGCTGTACCTCGCCATGGAGCTCCTCGAGGGTCGGTCCCTCGAGGAGCTGCTCAGGGAGACCGGTGGGCCGATCGCGGTCGACCGGGCGGTGGACATCGCGCTCCAGACGCTCGATGGCCTGGCGGCCGCTCACGAGGCGGGGATCATCCACCGCGACCTCAAGCCGGCCAACATCTTCCTGACGCGGCACCCCGACACTGGCAACGACCTGGTCAAGATCCTCGACTTCGGCGTCAGCAAGGTCACGAGCGCGGCCAACCAGAAGGCCCTGACCCAGACCGGCGCGATGCTCGGGACGCCGCTGTACATGGCTCCGGAGCAGTTCCACAACGCGCGGGACGTCGATCACCGCGTCGATCTGTACTCCGCCGCGGCCGTGACGTACCTGATGCTCTCGGGCCGCGTCCCGTACGAAGCGGAGAGCTACGCCGACCTCGTGGTCAGGATCTGTTGCGAGCCTCCGCCGCTGCTGTCCAGGATCGCGCCGCACATATCCGAGGCGCTCGCCGCGGTCGTCATGAAAGGGCTGGCCACGTATCCCGAAGACCGCTGGCTCGACGCGGGGAGCTTCGAACGGGCGCTGGCACGAGCGCACACGACCGGCCAGGTTGACGAAGTCACGCCGCACCCCGAGGCGACGGCTCCCACGATGCCGGGCACGGCGATCCCGCTCGCCGAGGCCGCGACCATGCTCCCGGTGGACGTCCGCCCCTCCACCGGGGGCTCCGGTATCCCTGTCCCGGGCACGCGAGTCGCCGGCCCTGCCGAGGCGCCCCCGCCGCGAATGTCGGGCGCCAGCTCGGTGTCCGCCGTAATACCGCCACCCCCCGGGCACAGCGCTGCCTCGCACCCCGCATGGCGCCGGTGGCTGGTCCTCCTGGTCGGAGTGCCGCTCGCGGCGGCGCTCATCAGCGGTGTGATCGCGGGTGTCGCGTGGATCACGCTCGACGTCCTGGACGACCAGACGGAAGAGGTGGCGAGCGCCCCGACTCCGGGACCGGCCCGCAACGTCCCGCCCGCGACACCCGGCCCACCGACGCCACCGGCCCCTGGCCCGCAGCCAGCGGGCACGGCTCCCGAGGATCCTCTCGGCACGCTCATCACGACGGTCCTCGGCGGCGTGGGAGAGCAGATGGCCGGTCAGGCATCGACCGTGCCCATCCCGGGTGACGACTCGACGGGCGTCGAGCTGTTCGAGCCGCAGATCATCGGCGAGCTCGGTCCACTGGAGTTGCGCCGGGCGCTGCTCGCCGCGCAGCGATCCATGGCTGAGTGCCGGCAGCCCGGGCAGCACGTCCGCGCCCGCATTCAAGTCCACATCAACATGAACCAGGTCTTGCTGGCGGCGCCGGCCGCGACAAACACGGCTCCACGCGAGATGGCGACCTGCTGCGCCGAGCGGTTCCGGTCCTCGCTCCCGGCGGGCTGGAGCCCCGGCTCGAACGGGATGATCTTCTTCGACGTGGTCCTGCGGCCGCGCTGATGCCTCGAGCGACACCCTTGACCGCTTCACATGACCTCTGGTAGCTCTGCTTCATCATGGCGTACGAACCATCGCCGGAGCTGCTCGTGATACTGCGTGATCCCGAGACGAAGGGGCCGCTGCGCCTGGCCACCGACGGCGAGCTGGCCCGCCTGCGGGAAGCCGTGGCCGCCGGGCGCGCGGCGCGGGCCGACGGCAAGGACGTCCCGGACGAGATCGAGGCCGCCTTCCTGGCCCAGGACGGTGCCGTAGCCTACGTCGTGATCGACGGCATCCCCGTCCTGCTGGTCGAGGAACGGCTCCAGCTCGACCCGCCACTGAAACTCGACGCGAAGATCGAGAACCCGACGGTCCAGGGAACGCCGTAGCCCGGACGCTCACTTGCGCAACAGGACGTACACCGCGCCGGTGGCGCCGTCGTACCGTTGCGCCGAGGTGAATGCCAGGACCTTGGTCCCGATGGACCCGCGGGTGAGCCACGCCTTGAGCCTCTCCTTGAGCACCGGGACCTTGTCCTTGGAGCGCAGGCCGCGGCCGTGGATCACGAGGACGCAGCGCAGCCCCCGATCGTGCGCGGACTTGATGAAGGTGCCGACTTTGGCCCGCGCCTCGTCCCGGTTCAGGCCGTGGAGATCGACGTGGTCCTGCACCGAGTACTCGCCTCGCCGCAGCCGGACGACGATGCGGCGGTCGAGCCCCTGGACGGCGCCCTCGATGTACTCGTCGGTGTCGGCGATGTCGAAGGGGACCGATCCGTCCACGAGGTCCTGGAGATGGGCCCTGACCTGCGCCGCTTCATCGAGGACCGCGCGGTGGGGAGCACGCGAAGCCGGCCGCACGCGCCGCCTGCCGTCGATCGGGACGACGCCCTCCATGGCCTCGGCGAGGGCCGCCGCGTCATCCTCGTCGCGCCGCCGCTTCCCTCCCATCGACGATCAATCTAGCACAGGTCTCCGGAGGAGACGGCGCACCGCGGCGCGCGCCGACTCGATCCCGGTGAGCACGCCGTCCTGGTAGTGGAAGTCCGTGTCGTTCGCCAGCTCGGGGAAGTCCTGGGGGCTGAGCAGGTCGTCCGGGGTCAGGCGCGAGTTGATCCTCTTGGCCAGCGCGGCCACGCGCTCGAGCTGGGCCTGGCCGAGCTCCTCGAGAGCCCGCTCGAGCTGGCGCCGGAGGTCTCGTCGCTGGTGGAGCCAGTAGAACGCCGCGATGACCAGCGAGTGCGTGACCTCCCCCCGACGGATCAGCGCCTCCACCTCGTCGAGGTCGAGCTCCAGCACCTCGATGTCCTCGGCCGGATCGGGGTCGCCGTCGCTCACCTTGCGCAGCCCCGTGGCGAGGAACGTGTACTGGACATTGTCTTGTATCGCTGGGTTCGGATGGACCAGACCCAGCACCTCCCACGTCGCCGCCTCGTACCCCGTCTCCTCGAGCAGCTCGCGTCGTGCCCCGTCTTCCGGGCTCTCGCCGGCCTCGAGCACACCACCCGGGATCTCGAGCGTGACGGTGCGCGTCCCCTGCCGGTACTGGCGCACCATGACCACGCGTCCGTCGTCGGTCAGGGGGACCACGTTGACCCACGGCCCCGATTCGAGCACGAAGAACGGGATCTCCTCACCCGTCCGCGGGCTGATCGATCGCCTCTCCTGCAGGGCGAAGACGCTCGTGGATATCAGCGTCCGCGCCCCCGTCTCCTTCCAGTTCTCCATGTCAGGCTCCAGGTGGGAATGATCCGATGTCGTCGACGGTCTTCACAATGCTGCCAATCGCGCCGACAGCGAGCTCCTCTCGTACTCGGCCGGGCCGACGGAGTCAATCGCCGGAAGCAGGACCATAATCGTCGGCTCCAGGCTCCAGGCTCCAGGCTCCAGGGCCTGCAGGCTGCGGCGGGGCGATCATTCTGTGGTGTCCTGGGGACCACCCGCGAGGCGAAGAGTCAGAGGCTGAGCCATGCCAGGTTTTCGCACTGAAGCCTGTAGTCTGTAGCCTGCAGCCTGTCGGCGAAGCCGACGATCAGGGGCAGGAGCCGTTCGACGTGATGGGAATGGCCGCGTGGCGAGCTGACACAGCCGTGACAAATGCGCGCTAGCGTGTATTCCCGAAACGGCAAGCGGCCTCGGTCCCGGAGTCTGAAGGACTGATGTGCATCGCAGGGTTTTTTCCGAGTGCAGAAAAGCGACTGGTATGTCATGTTTGCCGGGGCTGAATGAAGGACTTCGACGCAGTGATCGTGGGGGCGGGACTCGGCGGCCTTTCCTCCGCTGCGAAGCTCGCCACCTCGGGCCTGCGCGTACGGGTGCTCGAGCGCCACATCCGCCCCGGCGGTTACGCGACGTCCTTCTACCGTGACCCGTACGAGTTCGACGTTTCGCTCCACGCGTTGTCCGGCATCGGCACGCCCGGCCTTCGCGGTCTCCTGTGGACCGTCCTGGCCGACCTCGGCGTCACCGACGAGGTCGAGTTCAACTTGGCCGGCCACTTCTATCGCTCCGTAGCACCGGGGTTGGACTTCCGCATGCCGTCGGGCCGCGAGGCCGCCCTGACGGCGCTCGTCGATGCCTTCCCCGAGGAGCGTAGGGGGCTGACCCGGCTGATGCACCGGTTCTTTCAGGTCCGCGACGATGCCGCGGGCTTGCAAGGACGAAGGCCATCGGTGGTGGAGTCTCTCATCAAGCACCCGCTGCTGTCGCACGCCGTGGCCTCGCCGCTCGCGGTCGCGCTCTATCACGAGGTCAAGGATCCCCGGGCGCGGCTCGCCGCGGGGCAGATCTGGAGCTACTTCGGCCTCCCCCCATCCCGCCTTTCGCTCCTCATGTATTCGGTCGGATTCACCAACTACCTGACCTTCGGCACGGCCTACCCCAGGGGCAAGTCGCAGGCCCTGTCGAACGCTTTCGTCAACGTGATCGAACGGGCCGGCGGCGAGATCTCCCTCGGCGACGCGGCCAGACGCATCCTGGTCCGCGACGGCGCGGTAACGGGCGTGCTCACCGAACACGAAGAACACCTGCGCGCACCGGTGGTCGTGGCCAACGTCAACCCCGTGACAGCCGCTCTCGACCTGATCGGCCCGGACAACCTCCCGGAGCGGTTCCTGCGGCGGCTCTCCATCGCGCGTCCGAGCGTCGGCTCGTTCTGCGTCTACCTCGGCCTGTCGGCGGACCGCACGGACCTCGGCCTCGAGGACTACGAGGTCTTTTTCAACCACACGTTGGACCTCGACGAGCAACTCCCATCGCGCCCAGGGCTCGAGCCGCCCGGTTCCTTCCTCCTGTCGGCCTACAACGTCATCGATCCGGAGTTCTCTCCTCCGGGGACGAGCGTCGTGACACTGGTCGCACCGGCCGTGGGCAGCGAATGGGCCAGGGTGTCGCCAGCCGAGTACCACCAGCTCAAGACTCGGTTCGCCGAGCACATGATCAACCGGGCGAGCGAGCTGTACCCGGCGCTCCGGGACCACATCGACGTGCTGGTCACCTCGACGCCAATCACCAACACACGCTACACCGGGAACATCGACGGGGCCATCTACGGCTTCGCCTGCACGCCTTCCGAGAACCCTGCTTTCCGCCTGGAACGGCGCGGGCCGGTGGCGGGGCTCTACTTCGCCGGCGCGTGGACCCAGCCCGGCGGCGGTTACGAGCCGAGCATCAACTCGGGTCACCTCACGGCCCTCGCCATCCTGGAGGACCGGGGGGTCATCGGGAAAGGCCAGGCGGAGAGGGAGTCACGAGGCGCCGCATGAAGCTGCGCGACTACTGGACGCTGTTCGCCGACGCACCCACCGTGGCCCGGACCATCGGGACCTGGCGAGCGGCGCCAGCCCTGGTCGGAGACAGCCGCGCGTTGGGAGGGCAGCTCGGCGCGGTCGCCCGCCACATCCATCCGACGAGGCTCCGGGTCCGCCTGTCCGGCCGGAGGTGGGAGACCGACGACACGGTGACCCTCACGCTCACGCCCATCGACTGCCCCCTCCCGGCCTTCCTCCCGGGGCAGTACGTCAACGTGTTCGTGTCGGTCGGAGGGGTCCACACCAGCCGCCCCCTGAGCATCTCCTCGTCCCCGAGCCGTAGGGGCATGATCGATCTGACGGTCAAGCGCAAGCCCCTCGGGTTCGTGTCACCCCACCTGACGGATGTCGTCGAAGTCGGCGACACACTCACCATCACCGGGGCGGAGGGAGACTTCCACTTCCACCCCGCTCGGGACACCGACGACCTCGTGCTCATCGCCGGGGGTGTGGGGATCACCCCGTTCATGGGGATGATCGAGCACCTGCTCGAAGCCCGGCCACAGACGCACATGCTCCTGATCTACGGCTCCAGTGACGCCGACCGGATCATCTTTGCTCAACGGCTCGCACGGCTGGCCGCGGAGCACCCCGATCGGCTCGCCGTGGTCCACGTGATCGAGCGGCCCCGCCTGGGATGGCTGGGTGAGACCGGGCTCATCGATGCGCGTATGCTGCAGCGACTGATCGGCTCGGGCGACCTGGGCCGCAAGACCTTCTTCCTCTGCGGACCGCACGCGATGATGGTCGCGGTACAGGGGATGCTGGCGGACATGGGCGTGGCACGACGGCGTGTCAGGCAGGACTGCTCCGCCGTCCGAACGGACGTTGTGGGCGCGCCCGGCTGGCCCCCGGAGGTCGACCCGCTCGACCGCTTCACCGTCCGCATCCCCAACCGTGGCGTGGTGCTCGAGGTCATGGCCGGCGAGAACCTCATGAGCTCGCTGGAGCGGGGTGGCGTCCTCACGCCGGCGATCTGCCGGGTCGGCACGTGTGGGTCTTGCCTGACCAGGCTCATCGAGGGGCAGGCGTACGTCCCGCCCGAGGTCGCCGTGCGACGCGCTGATCGCGAGGCCGGATACATCCATACCTGCACCACTTACCCGCTCAGCGACATGGTCCTGCGGCCGCCATTCGAGGCGTCTCGCCGGTCCAGGTCCCTGGCTGCCGGGACGATCTGACGGCCAGTCACACCGCGCCATTTCACGACCGCCCCTGATCGTCGGCTTCGCCGACAGGCTGCAGGCTACAGACTACAGGCTTCAGTGCGAAAACCTGGCATGGCTCAGCCTCTGACTCTTCGCCTCGCGGGTGGTCCCCAGGACACCACAGAATGATCGCCCCGCCGCAGCCTGCAGGCCCTGGAGCCTGGAGCCTGGAGCCTGGAGCCGACGATTATGGGCCGCGTCCACGGCTTGCCGCATCAATATACGCGTGATATAAGGCGCCGCCTCACGAGAGGCCGGGCCACGGCCGAGGACCGCGGCTCGAAACGACGCACGCGACTCTTCAGGTGATCCGTCGGTGGTGCCTCGCCGGAACGCGAGGTCCGGCGGGTCGGGGTCGCGGAGGATCAACCACGGAGGACGAGATGTCAGAGGTGAACGAGGTCACGGAGAAGAGCGTCGAGCCACCGCCGCCCCCGGCGGAGCCGACCACGGCGGACATCCAGGTGATGCTCGACGAGGCGAGCGATCCGATCAGCCTTCGGGAGCTGCTCGAGTCGGGCGTCCACTTCGGGCACCAGACCAAGCGCTGGAACCCCAAGATGCGGCCCTACATCTACGGGGCGCGCAACGGCATCCACATCATCGACCTGCAGCAGACCGCGGACCTGTTCCGCAAGGCGTACCGGTTCGTGGTGGAGCAGGTGGCGCGCGGTGGCCACGTCCTGTTCGTCGGCACCAAGCGGCAAGCCCAGGAGATCGTCATCGAGGAGGCCACCCGCTGCGGCATGTTCTACGTCACCAACCGCTGGCTCGGCGGGACGCTCACGAACTTCAAGACGATCAAGGGAGCCCTCGAGAGGATGCGGCAGATCGAGCGCATGGGCGAGGAGGGCACGTTCGATCGGATGACCAAGAAGGAAGGACTCCATATCAAGCGCGAGCAGGAGCGCCTCGAAAAGCACATCGGCGGCATCAAGAACATGAACTCCTTGCCTGCCGTGCTGTTCGTCGTCGATCCCAAGAAGGAGGAGATCGCCCTGCGGGAGGCCCTCAAGCTCGACATCCCGATCGTCGGGCTGACGGACACGAACTGCGACCCGGACCCCATCGATTTCCTGGTCCCGGGGAACGACGACGCCATGCGCTCGATCCGGACCGTGACGCAGAAGGTCGCCGACGCCTGCCTCGAGGGACAGCGCCGGCGCCGGGAGTTCCTGTCGTCCACGACCGCCGGCACACCCCGCCCGGAGAAGACCGGCGCGGGACCGTCGGTCGCCTATGCGAAGCGGGCGGGAAAGCGCCGGTGAGCCTGCGCTCCGGTCACCAGGTGGATTTCTCAAGGAGAACACAACATGTCGATGGATAAGATCAAAGAGCTCAGGGAACGTACCGGCGCAGGCGTGATGGACTGCAAGCGCATCCTCCTCGAGGTGGACGGCGACGTCGAGAAGGCCGTGGTCGAGCTCCAGAAGAAGGGCCTCGCCAAGGCGGCCAAGAAGGCGGCCCGCATCGCTGCCGAGGGCGTCGTGCACGCCTACGTCCACGCGGGCTCCCGGATCGGCGTGCTGGTCGAGGTCAACTGCGAGACGGACTTCGTCGCACGCAACGAGGAGTTCCTCGCGTTCGCCGAGGACGTGGCCATGCAGATCGCGGCCATGAGCCCGCGATACGTCAAGACCGACGAGATCTCCACGAGCGACACCGCCGTCCAACGCGAGATCTTCACGGCCCAGGCGGCCGAGAGCGGCAAGCCGGCCAACATCGTCGAGAAGATGATCGAGGGCAAGCTCGCCAAGTGGGCCAAGGAGGTCTGCCTGTACGACCAGCCCTTCATCAGGGACGACAAGAAGACCATCGACCAGATCCGGACGGCGCTCATCGCCAAGACCGGCGAGAACATCTCCGTCCGGCGCTTCGTGCGGTTCGAGGTGGGCGAGGGGCTGGAGAAACGTTCGGCCGATCTCGCGGCCGAGGTCGCCGCGGAAATGGCGAAGTACCAGTAGAGCATGACGGGCGGGGCGGTATACCGGCGAGTGCTGCTCAAGGTGAGCGGCGAGGCCCTGGGCGGGGAGGCGGGCTTCGGGCTCGACCCCGGGATGCTGGCTCACGTCACCCGTCAGGTCTCCGGAGCGCGCGACCTCGGCGTCGAGGTCGCGATCGTCGTCGGCGGGGGGAACTTCCTGCGCGGCGTCACGCTGAGCGCCGCGGGCTTCGACCGCGTGACCGGGGATCGGATGGGCATGCTGGCCACGCTGCTCAACGCCCTCGCGCTCGCCGCGTCGTTCACGCGAGCCGGCTTCGGCGCCGTGGCGATGAGCGCGGTCGAGGCCAGCGGCGCGATCGACCCCTACCGGCGTGAGGCCGCGGACCGCGCCCTCACGGGAGGCCAGGTCGTGGTGCTCGCCGGCGGGACCGGCAACCCCTTCTTCTCCACCGACTCGGCGGCGGCACTGCGCGCCGCAGAGCTCGGAGCCCAGGCGTTGCTCAAGGCGACGAAGGTCGATGGCGTGTACGACCGGGACCCCGTGCGCGATCCCACCGCCACGCGGTTCGACGCTTTGACCTACCAGGCGGTGATCGAGCGTTCGCTCGGTGTCATGGACCTGACGGCCGTGACCCTGTGCCGCGAGAACTCGATCCCCATCGTCGTGTTCGATCTCTTCGCCGACGGGGCGCTCTCCGCGGTGCTCGAGGGACAGGCGGTCGGTACGACCATTGGACCGAGCATGAAGGTGTCGTGACATGCTGGACGACGTGTACGAGACCATGAACGACGGGATCAGCAACGCCCACAAGGCCCTCGGCCGGGAGCTCGCCAAGCTCCGGACGGGCCGCGCGAACCCCGCTATCCTCCAGGGCATCCGGGCGGACTACTACGGCCAGATGACGCCGATCGAGCAGATGGCGTCCATCAGCGTTCCCGAGCCCCGGCTCATCATCATCAGACCCTGGGACAAGGCGGGGTACCAGGCCATCGAGCGGGCGCTGCTCACGAGCGACATCGGTCTGACCCCGAACTGCGACGGCGAGTTCATCCGCATCCCGATCCCTCCGCTCACCGAGGAGCGGCGGCGCGACATCGTCAAGCTCGCCCGCAAGCACAGCGAGGAATGCAAGATCGCCATCCGCCACGCACGCCGCGAGGCCAACGAGCTGCTCGACTCGTTCAAGGACGACGGCGACATCCCCGAGGACGACGCGGTCCGCGGCAAGAAGCGCATCCAGGAGCTGACCGACGAGGGGATCAAGAAGACCGACGAGATCGTCGCACGCAAAGAACAAGACATCATGGAGGTCTGACCTCCGTGCCGCGGTCCATCGAACCCCTGCTCAAGCCCCGCGCGGTCGCGGTCATCGGCGCATCGCGCCGCCGCGGGACCATCGGAGGCGAGCTCTTCCACAACCTGCTCCAGCAGGGCTTCAACGGACCGGTCTACCCCGTCAACCCCACGGCTCCGTTCGTCCAGTCGGTGATGTGCTACCCGGCCGTGTCCGACATCCCCGGCGAAGTGGACCTCGCCGTGATCGCGGTGCCGTCGCAACACGTTGTCGCGGCCCTCGGCGAGTGTGCTGCCAAGGGCGTCAAGGCGGCGATCGTCATCACCGCCGGCTTCCGTGAGACGGGCGCCGAGGGCGCACGGCGCGAGGCGGAGCTCGTGCGGCTGGGCCGCACACACGGGATACGGCTCCTCGGCCCCAACTGCCTCGGCGTGATGAGCTCCGACCCCGGCGTGAGCCTCAACGCGACCTTCGCCGGCACGTTCCCGAGGCCCGGGCCGGTGAGCTTCCTGTCCCAGAGCGGCGCGCTGGGCGCGGTCGTGCTCGACCTGGCCGCGCGGCGGGGGATCGGGCTCGCGTCGTTCGTGAGCGTCGGCAACAAGTGCGACGTCTCGGGCAACGACCTCCTCGAGTACTGGGAGCAGGACGACTCGACCCGGGTGATCCTCATGTACATCGAGTCGTTCGGCAACCCGAGGAAGTTCGTGCAGCTCGCGCGGCGAGTGGGCCGGATCAAGCCGATCATCGCGGTCAAGAGCGGCCGGACCCTCGCCGGGTCTCGTGCCGCGGCGTCGCACACCGGGGCCCTGGCCGAGACCGACATCGCCGCGGACGCGCTCTTCCGCCAGGCCGGGGTCATCCGCGTGGACACCACCGAGGAGCTGTTCGACACGGCCGTGCTCCTCGCCAGCCAGCCGATCCCGCGAGGTGGACGCGTCGCGGTGCTCACCAACGCGGGTGGGCCCGGCATCCTGGCCACCGACGCCTGCGAGAGCGCCGGGCTCCACCTCGCGTCGCTCGGCGCGGAGACGGTCGAGCGGCTCCGTGCGTTCCTCCCCGTCGAGGCCAGCCTGAACAACCCCGTGGACATGATCGCCTCGGCCACGGGCGACGACTACCGCAAGGCCGTCGAGGCGCTGCTGGCCGACCCGGCGGTGGATTCCCTGCTGGCGATCTTCGTCCCTCCGCTCCTGATCGAGACGCGCAACGTGGCCCTGGCCATCGAAGAGGCGGCGGCCGGGGCGATCAAGCCGATCGCCGCGTGCTACATGGACACCGGCGGCCACGGCGACGGTCCGGGTGACCCGTCGCCGGACCAGGCTCGGGTCCCGTCGTACCGATTCCCGGAGGCCGCGGCCAAGGCGCTCAGCCGCGCCACGACCTATGGCGAGTGGCTCCAGGTCGCCGACAGCCCGGTCCCTCGGACGTCCGTGGACGATGTCCAGGTCCGGAAAACCGTGGATGCGTGCAGGGGCGCGCTCGAGGCCGAGGGCGAGCCCGCATGGCTCAACGCGTCCGACGTCCCGCGCCTCCTGGCCGCGTTCGGGATCACGACCCCGGAGAGCGCCGTGGCGATATCGCCCGAGCAGGCGGCCGACATCGCGGAGGAGCTGGGCTTCCCGGTCGCGCTCAAGGTCGTCTCCGATCGCGTGACGCACAAGACCGACGTCGGCGGCGTGCTCCTCGACCGGCGCGACCGCAAGGAAGTGCGGCAGGGGTTCGAGCGGATCGTCGCCAGGGCGTGGCAGGCGGGCCTCTCCGAGAGCGTCCAGGGCGTGATGGTCCAGCGGTTCGTCGAGGAAGGGATCGAAGCCGTCGTGGGCGTCACCCACGACCCGTGCTTCGGCCCGCTGATCATGTTCGGGCTGGGTGGCGCCTTCGTCGAGCTCGTGCGAGACGTCGTCTTCCGGCTCCACCCCCTGACCGAGCACGACATCGGCACGATGATCCGGAGCGTGAAGGCGTCGCGGCTCATCGACGGCTACCGCGGCGCTCCGCCTGGGGACGAGGCCGCGCTGCGGGACCTGCTCGCAAGAGTCAGCCGGATGGTCGAGGACATCCCGGAGCTCCTCGAGATGGACCTGAACCCGGTCAAGATCCTCCCCCCGGGCGAGGGATGCGTCGTCGTCGACGCTCGGATCCGTCTCGGCAACCCGCGCCAGATGGTGTGCGCTCGCTGAGCCATCCTCCGCCGGGCTTGCGGCACACGGCTGTTCGAGGCCAAATAGGGGCTGAAGGTGTGCTGATGAACGGTCGGCTCAGGTTCGGGTGGCCGTGTGTGCTCGTGGTCTCGCTCGGCGTATCCGGGTGCTCCGACGAGGTCCCCGTGGAGGAGGTCCCTGAGCTGACGGTGACCATCGTGTCGCCCGAGATCAGGATGCCCATCAGCGGGCAGGAGCTCGTCCTGGTCCGGGCGGAGCCCGAGGAGGAGGTGCTCGGCGTCGAGTTCTCGGTGGACCGCGACGGCATCGACTCCAGGTACGATGTCGACCTCACGCCGCCCTTCGAGTCGGTCCTCGACACGCGAGACCTCCCCGACGGCCCCCGGGAGCTGCGCGTGACCGCCGTGGGCCGGCACGGGCAGACGGCCGGGGCCTCGGTGGTCGTGCTCATGGACAACGTCCTGCCGTCCCTCGAGGTGATCGCGCCCGTGCCGGGGGAGGTGGGCTTCGTCGAGGACGGGACCGCCAGGTTCACGGTCCGCGCGTGGGACGGGTCGGGGATCGAGCGGCTCACCCTGAGCGTCGACGACAGGGAGCTGACCGACGTCACCACCCTCGAGGGGGACGTCTACGAAGGCACGATCGATCTCTCCGCGTACACGGACGAGGTCGGTTCGTCGCTCGTCGAGCTCGGCCTCTGGGCGCTCGCCGAGGACGCCTTCGGACGCCAGAGCGCGGTTGCCGCCACTCTGACCGTGGCGCGGCGCCTGCGGTGGCGAGCGGTCGTCCCCGCCGCGGTGGCCGGCGCTTCCGCTCCGTCGCCCGACGGCCGGATCTCCTACATCGCTACAATCCAGGGCGTGGTCCACGCGCTCGACACGGAGACCGGAGCCGAGATCTGCCGATCGAGCCAGGGTCCCGAGATCTACCGCGGCCCAACGGTCTCGACCGACGGCGCGGCCGTGTACGTCGGGACGGCGTCGGGGATGCGGGCCATCACCGCCGCGCCGACCTGCTCGGACCTCTGGACCGCCCGCGCGGGGGAGGTTGCGCAGGGCACGCCCCAGGTGCACCCCTCGAACAGGGTGATCTACTTCACGACCCGCGAGGGCGGGCTCCACGCGGCGTCTCCCGACGGTGAGGTGCTCTGGACGAGGGCGGACGTCGGGCTCGTACGTTCGGGTCCGACCCTGGTCCCCGAGCTCGGCCTCGTCGTGGTCGCCTCGGACGACAACTTCCTCCACGCCGTGGCGCTCGACGGCGCCGGGAACCCGCTCGACGGCTTCTTCTGGAGCGCCGAGACCGGCGCTCCTCTCGAGGCGTCGGCGGCGCTGGATCACCACCGGATCTACGTGGGCTCCACGGACTTCAACGTGTACGCATTCGACGTGTTCGACGGCACGCGGATCTGGGACGCGCCGTTCGCCACGGGGCGGCAGATCACGACGACGCCGTTCATCGACGGGGCGCGGGACGTGTACGTCACCAGCCGCGACGGATCGTGTTACAAGCTCACGCCGGAACGGACCCTGGTCTGGTCGTACGAGGTCCCGAGCGGGATCGACTACTCGGGGCCTGTGGTCGACGAAGCCGCGGGCCTGGTCTTCTTCGGCGAGACCGGGGCCACCGGCGCCGACGGGATGATGCACGGCATCCTGCACGCGCTCTCTCGGGAGACCGGCGAGGCCGTCTGGACCGCCACGCTCGACGGCTCCCTCTCCGCGACTCCGACGCTGATCGACGGCACGGTCATCGTCGGCGCGTCGTCGGGCCTCGTGTACTCGTTCTTCATCGACGACGCGGCCGCCCTCGCCACCCTCGGCGACTGATCCTCGACCATCCGATCGCTGGGGTCGAAAGGCTCCGGTGGGGTCGATGGTTCCTTCGTGGGGTGGGGACAACTGACGCCTGGACTCGCACGTCATCGCAGAGTTCCAACATCATTTCATGGAGTTCGGGGTGTTCCCGCTGTGTGGCACCAATCCTGCTGGCTATTACCCCTGAAACGAAGGAGAGGAGAGGGACAATGAGCTGGCGACACATCGGTCTTCTGAGTGGACTCGTGGTCATCATCGGCGTCATGGGCTGCGGCGCATCGCTCGATCCGAGCGGCGAGCCCGTGGTGGACGACGGGGTGGAGGACCCGCTGCCCCCCGCCGACGACGAGCTGATGCCCAACATGAACGACCGGGAGTCGATCGACCTGGCGCGCGATGCCATCGTCGTCGGCCTGACCATGGGGAAGGGTCTCGTCACGGACGGCGTCAACACCGAGCTCGCCCGTCACGACATCGACTTCGATTACATTGGCGGCGAGGCGATGACCGAGATCCCGGACGACGCGATCTCCGCGTGCCCCTACGTCGAGAACCGCGCCAACAGCGGCGCGACCGCGATGTCCTGCCGGCTCCTCGTGGAAATGGCCCGTGACACCGCGTACGTCAGCGAGTCCGACGTCCACGCATCCGAGGCCCTGGGCTCCGAGTTCGACGAGGACCGGGCCGTCAACGAGCACTGGTTCTACAACGGCCTCACCTCGGGGATCGAGGGCGAGTACCTGATGGCCGTCCGCCGCCTCCGCGAGGCACGGGTCTGCGACCAGGAGCCTGCGCCCATCGAGTCGTCCCGCGAGCAGGGCGTGGCGGTCGGACGCGAGATGTTCGAGGGGGTGCTGGCGGAGCAGGTCGCCGCCACGCCGATCACCCAGTGCGACATCGACGGCGGCATCGTCAGGCCGGCGCTCGCCAGGGCGCGCGGCATGGTCGAGTCCACCTTCACCTCGCGCCCCCTGTGCGACGGCTACGAGCCGACCGACATGGACGACCGCGCCGAGTTCCACCAGGCCCGCAACGAGTACTACAGGGGCATCGGGGACGGCGTGGAGGAAGGCGCGATCATCGGGTCCGAGCAGCTCTTCCGGACCTGGGTCTGCCAGCCCCCCGCGGCTCCTCCCGGCGGCGGCACGGGCGACCCGCTCGTCCTGGACCTCGACGACGACGGCGTGCAGCTCTCCGGACCGGCGAACGGCGTCATGTTCCAGCTCGGCGACGCGGTCAACCGGAGCGGCTGGGTGGCGGACGCCGGCGACGGCCTCCTCGCCATCGACCACAACGGCAACGGCGTCATCGACGACGGCTCCGAGCTCTTCGGTGATCGGAGCTGGACCCCCGAGGGTCTGACCGAGGCCAACGGCCTGCTGAGCCTCGCTCGCTACGACCGCGCCGACCTCGGCGGGAACAACGACGGCGTCATCGACCAGCGCGACCTGGTCTACAGCGCCCTCGTCGTGTGGCGCGACGCCGACCTCGACGGCCAGACCGGCGCCGGCGAGCTTCACGGGCTGTCGGCCCTTGGCGTCGCCTCGATCTCGCTCGATTACGTCGAGTCCGGCGCCGCGCTGACCGCCTCCTTCGAGCGCGCCGACGGGTCGGCCGGCATGGCCGCCGACGTCTGGCTCCTCCAGCACTGATTTCTGCCCCCTCCCGCTCCCCCTCCCGCTCCCCCTCCCGCTCCCGCTCCCGCTCGCTCCTTTCGATCCAGCGACCCCGACTTCCGAGTATTGGCAACAACCGGCCGGACCAGTACCATCGCCTCATGGACCCCGTGGTGAAGATCGAGGACCTCAAGCCCGGATACGTCGTCGGCGGGCTCAACCCGGCCGGGCCGGTCAAGGTCAAGTCCATCCGGCAGTTCTCCGATCGGGGCGTCGAGGTCGTCTACGTGGACCACGAGGGCAACCTCGGGAGCAGCTTCTTCCTCGCCGACCAGCAGCCCGTGATCGAGTTGATCTGGGGCGGCGGCTCGTAGGCGCTCGGGGATCTTTGACCACCCCCACCCAGCCCTCCCCCGGCGGGGGAGGGAAAGCCGGGGATCAGGACAGGCTGGCGAACAGGTCCACCGTGACGAGCTCCAGCGAGTCGAGCACGACGTCGGCGACGGCGAAGCGCGCCCGCTCGGGGCCGGCCGTCTCGGGGACGGCGATGCAGCGCATGCGGGCCGCCTTGGCCGCGATCACGCCGGGGAGTGAATCCTCGAGGACGACGCAGTCCGTGGGATCGACACCGAGCCGCGCGGCAGTGGTCAGGAACACGGCCGGGTGAGGCTTGCCGTACGGCTCCGACTGGGCCGAGCAGCGGACCTCGAACGCTCCGCCGAGGCCGAGGCGCTCCAGCGTCGCGTCGATCAGGTCGAAGCTCGAGCCGGTGGCCAGCGCGGTCCGCAGGCCCGCGCACCGCGCCGTGGCCACGGCCGCCGCGGCCCCGGGCTTGGCCTCGCCCCGATCGCGCACCAGCGTCACCACCCGCTCGACGATGGTTGCGCCGACCTCGGCGATCCCGGGTCCTTGCCAGGGGTGGACCGCAAACCAGTGGCGCACCACCTCGTCCACCCTGAGCCCCGTGGTCCGCGTGCAGTCGCGGTCCGTCAGCCGCAGCCCGAGCGCTCCGAACACGTCTTGTTCCGCCTGCCGCCAGAGCGGCTCGGAGTCGACCAGCAGGCCGTCCATGTCGAAGATCGCAGCTCGAAGCATGAGGCTCCTGTACCACCAAGCATTGAGACCTGCTACCCGAGGTGGACGACGTGGACACAGTGGACCAAGTGGACCTGGTGGACTCCCTGGGAGAGGGCCGGTGTGAGGGCGCTCATCATTCGCAGGTCGCATTGGGGCTGGCGGGCGACGGGTAGGCCCAGCACCAGTCGTCGCGCGTGTCGGTGTCGGGCGAGTCGTGCGGGAAGCGCTGGATGGAGATCGTGTCCGACTCCGCGTGCGTGTCGACTCCGAGGCCGTTCCAGCGAGTGGGCCAGAGCGGCGTCCCGGCCGGCTCGCCCCACATGACGAAGTCGATCCCGAACCCCCAGAGGTCCCGGAGCGCCACCGTGCCGTCGCCTTCGGGGGCCAGCGCGATGTTCTCGCGGCCCGTGAGGATGGCGTCTGGGACCGTGTCCAGAGGCCGCTCCGAGAGCACGGCGAACTCACCCGGTTCCAGGAGCCCGTGGAGCGGGAAATCGCCGACCGAGCCGCCGTAGTACGGCGCCGTGTAGCTCACGTACACGTCCGCGAGGTCGACCGTGTCCGGGCCGGGGTTGTAGACCTCGATCCAATCGGGGCGCCCGACCGACACCTCGCTGATGACGAGCACGATCCCCATCGGCTCGAGGCACGATGGCGCGCTCTCGAGCAGGTTGACCTGGGTGAGGCAGAAGTCGTCGGCCGAGTCGGTGTCCGGGTCGCCCGGCCGTCGTGAGAGCGTGGTCCGAGGGCCGGGCATGGGTGTGGGCTCGTCCTCGTCCCATCCGACCCAGCGGATCCGCGAGCCGCCGCCGGCCAGGAAGTCGATGACCGTGCCGTTCGGGTCTTGCAGCGCCAGCGCGATTGGTACGAGACCGTCGATGTTCAGGTTCTGTCCGAGCTCGAGGAACCCGCGGACGAGGTTGCCCGCCGTCCCGTTGTCGCGCAGGACCAGACGGGCCCTCGGTCCGACCTCGGCCCCCGCGAGGGGGATCACACCGGAGCCCAGGTCGTCGCAATCCCATCGGACGACCCAACCGCCGAGGTCGATGGTCTCCGATGTCGTGTTGTAGATTTCCACCTGATCGTCGGTACCCTGCGAGTCGAGCTCGGTGATGAGCACCGCGGAGGGCTCGTACCGGGCGATGCACTCGGTGCTCGCGTCGCCCGGCGTCGGCCGCCCCACGCAGAAGTCGCTCGCGCGGTCCGAGTCGAGGTCGTCGCTCACGCGGGACAGGACCGTCAGGGTCTGCGGGATCGGGAGCGGCGGGTCGTCGGTCCAGCTCAGCCCGTCCGGCGGCGCGGAGGCCGACCCGCCCCAGCGCACGAAGTCCACCCCTCGCTCGTGCGTGGCGAGCACGGCCACGGAGCCGCTCGAGTCGACGGTCCACGGCAGGTCTTCTGCGACCTCGTGCGCGCCCTCGATGCCGCTGCCGGCCTCGGCCAGGACCAGCCGCTCGCGCGGGCCGAGCGTGGCGCCGGCGAGCACGCTCGTCGTCACACCGCCGCCCGCGCTGACCGCGACGACCGTCCAGCCGTCGAGCGGGATCGTCTCGTCGGTGGTGTTGCGGAGCTCGAGGTAGTCGGCGTTGATATCGGCCGGGACGTTGCCGTCGGCCGCGGAGACCTCGGAGATCAGCACCGCCTCGGGGTTGACGACGAAGAAGTTGAGCACGGCGAACGTCGAGCTGACCACTGGGATTGCTGCCTCGTCGCCGCAGGAGATCGATGCCCGGAGCTGGACCTCCGCCGCGTCCTCGGGCACGTCGTGCGTGGTGAGCCACGAGAGCCCGAGCTCGATCCCGTCGGGACCGGCGCTGACGCCTCGAGCCAGCTCGGGCTCGGCCAGCGTGGCCGGCGTGAAGTCACCCTGGGTCCGGCGGAACTCGAGCGCGACGTCGCAGACGGCTTCCTCGTCGCTCGAGAGCATGAGGTAGACCGTGGTGTCGCCGATCGTCGGGTCCACCGGGTCGAGCAGCGAGATCCAGGGCCCCGGCTCCGGGACCCCCGCGTCCGGGAGCTCGGGCCGCCCGTCGTCCCAGCAGGATGGGAGGAAGGGGAGGAGGAGGAAGAGAGCGCGAACGCGGGACCGTGAACGTGGACGTGCACGAACGCAGGCGAGCAGGAGGACGAGCAGGGGGATCAGCAGGAGGTCGCCAGCCACGGCGCCAGGTCCGGCGCTGCGGCACGAGCAGTCGAGGCCGCCGCCGCCGACATCCAGGGGAGCGGCCACGACCTCGGCTACCGTGACGGTCCTCGTCGTGGTCGAGACCCCGTCGGGTCCGGACACGTGGAGCCGCACCTCGTACTCGCCCGGCGCGGTCCAGGCGTGCGTCGGAGAGCGGGCCGACGACGCCGTCCCGTCGCCGAAGTCCCAGGTCTGCGACTCGACGAGGCCGCGCGAGATGATGGTCAGCGCCGCATCCTGACCCGGCGCCGGAGCGGGGGGATCGACCTCGAAGGACGCGAAGGTGCGGTAGGTGACGCTCACCTCACGCGGCTCGGAGACGAGGCCGGGCGCGAGGTCGGGCTCGAGCTCGCCAGTGACGCGCACCACGTAGCTCCCCTGGGGCGCGACGAGCGACGCCTCGTGCGTGCTCACGTCGCCGTGGGTGGACGGCAGCTCGAGCTCGATCGCGGATTCATCGACCACCGTGCCGGTGGCCGCGTCCGCGAGCTCGATCGAGAGCCTGGCGTCCTCGAGGTCGAGGTTGCCCTCGTTCTCGATCGTGACCGTGACGTCGAACGGCTCGTCGGGTCGGGCGATCCCGGGCGCGCCGATGGTGGCGACGATCTCGGTCCGCGCCGAGTCGACGAGGAGCACCGCGCGGTGGAGCGTGCCTCGCCGCCCGTCGGTGTCGTCGGCGAGCCTCAGCGTCCAGGTCCCGGCGATCGGCCCGCCGCGGAGCGCGTCGAAGACGCCGGCGAGGTGCTGCGAGCCGAGGATCGAGTTCACGTTCTCGACCCCGAGCTCGTCGTCGGTGGCGATCTCGTGCCTGGCGACCGTGCCCGCGGGGTTCTCGAGCTCGATGACGAGGTCGCCTGTGCCCTCGTGGACGACCGTGAGGTCGAGGTAGACGAACCCGGCGACGTCCGAGGCGCACAGCGCGCTCTCGCACGCGACGTCACCGGCCACCACCAGGCCGATGCCGCTTCCGTCGGGGATGGGCATGCCCTCGAAGTCCGAGGCGAGCACCGCGCCGGAGTCGTACGTGAGCACGGCGTCGTGATCGCCGACCCGCATGTACCGGTGGACGTAGGTCTGGCGCGGGCCGACCTCGGTGACCGGGACCGCGTCGACACGCATCCGCTCGACCGTCCAGACGGGCGGCGTGGCGAAACGGGCCTGGTACAGGGCGACGAGCCCCGCCACGTGCGGCGCGGCCATCGAGGTCCCGCTCAACCCGTAGATCCCGCCGGCGTCGAGGTCGTTGCCCGGCGCGACCAGGTCCACGAGCGCGTTGGTGTCGGAGAAGCACGTGACGGCGCCCGGGACGACGGGGCCCGTGCCGCACTCGAAGCCGAAGGCCGGGTCGTCGTAGCCAGCGGCCACTGCCACGGCGGAGGCGACGCATGAGGGCGGCGCGATGGCCGACTTGACGAAGTCGTTGCCCGTCGCCACCACGGGGAGGACCCCGGCGTCGCGCGTGTTGGCGAACGCGGCGACATATCCGCCCGCCATCCAGCCCGTGCAGTACCCGGTCTGGGCCGGGTCCACCTGGCTGCCCAGCGACATGTTGGCCGCGACGATGCCGTACTCGTCGCGGTGGGTGATCACCCAGTCCAGCGCTTCGACGACGTCCCCGTCGTTGGCGACCACGCCGCCGTCGAACCCTGTCGACGGGTCGGGGTCGTACGCCGCGAACACGCCGAGGCTGAGCAGGCCGGTGCCGGGCGCGACGTCACCGACGATGCCGCCCACGTTGGTGCCGTGGGACTCCTGCTCGGCGACGAAGCGCGGGTCCGTGCTCCCCGAGCCGAACGCGAGGGTCGCGAAGCCCTCGAACACGAGCACGCGGCAACCCTGAGCTCCCGGCTCGGGGCAGGTGCCGAAGTGCCCGTTCCAGTAACGGATGCCCGAGTCGAGCACGGCCACCGACGTGCCGTCGCCGACGTACCCCGCCTCGTGCCAGCGCGACGCTCCGACGTATGCGAGCGACGAGTCCGTCAGGAGCCGTCGCTGCTCGTCGCGGTGGATCGCCACGACCTGGGGATGCGATTCGAGCTCGAGCCGGTCCAGCGCGTCGATCTCCATGCGCAGGAGCGGGAAGTGACGGTACTCGCCGGTGACGTGCGCCGCGGCGGCGGCAGACATGGTCGCCACGAGGTCGGCCCTCGCGTCCGCGATCGCCCGCTCGCGGTCGTCAACCCGCTTGCGCGTCTCTTCCTCGTCCGCCCACCCCGGCCCCTCGGGGAGGTCGCCGGAGGCGACGAGAGATGCCCCGTCGGCGGTGACGAACTCCACGAGCACGGGCTCGGCAGACGCGGCAGCGGGCCAGCACAGGCCGGCGAACATCAGCACGTACGCGTAGGACGATGGTCGGTTCAGGTGCATCGGCGCCACTATTCTAAAAAAATGAAACCTGACGCAAGGGCCGTGTCGTGGTATTTCCACCGTCATGCGACTCGTCGTGAAGACACTCGGAGCTATTGTTCTGTTCACCGCTCTCTCTGTCCCGTCGCCGGCATGGGCCCTCGACCACCTCGTGCTCGGCGGCGACCTCTCGTATGCCCACGAGTTCGTCGGTGACGGGCACCCAGGCGGCGGGGCCGGCCTCCACGTGTGGTACTCGTTCTACGACTGGGTCGCCGTGGGCGGGAAGCTGGCGTGGGCGGGGCACGCGGCGCCCGGTGCGGACGGCGAGGACGCGCTGCGGAACGTCATCACCGCTGCGGCGGGGATGTACTTCATACTCGACATCATCAGGGTCGTGCCGTACATCGGCTTCCTCCCCGGGGTCGCCATCTCGATCCAGGACGAGACGGAGATCGACTACCTGCTCGACATCTGCGCGGGCCTCGACGTGCTCATCAACGCGCGGCTGACCGCGGGAGTGGAGCTCGCCTACCAGCTCCTGGTCGGCGACGACGTCCTCCCCGCCCGGCTGGTCGCGTCAGTGCGGTTCAGCTGGCGTCACATCATCTTCTAGTCCGGCCCACCGCGAGCGCCGAGAGGCCGAAGGGAACCCCCGTAGACGGCTCGAGCGCACGGAGGATCGGCACGAGCGCCTCGAACACCGCGAGGTGGCGCTCGGAGAACATCGTCCGGCGCAGGATGCGGCCGCTGACGAACCACCCCGGCACGCCGAGCGCGTTGAGCTCGACGAGGTGCTCGAGGTCCAGCCCCGCGGCCAGCAAGGTCGCTCCCAGCTCGGCGACGCCGTACCGGCGCCGGTGGCCGAGGGCCCGGTCGCTCGCTCCGTAGAGGACCTCGTGCGCCGGGACCTGGACCACGACGGTCGATCCGGGCCGCAGGACGTTCCCCACGTTCTCGAGCGCCCGGATGTCGTCGTCGATGTGCTCGAGCACGTTGAGCAGCACCGCGCAATCGAGGTCCTCGTCCCTGAGGGCGAGCAGCGCCTCGTCGCACGCGTCCATGACCTCGACGCGGAGCCGTGGCGGGTGGCCGATGCGCCGGTGGAGCTCGTCCACGAACGGACGTTCGACGTCGATCGCCACCACCCGCTCGAGCTCGAGGAGGTGCGCCGTGATGTTCCCCACGCCACACCCCACCTCGAGCACGCGTCGACCGAGCCACGGGCGGACGAGGTCCAGGAGCCAGGCTCGGTACCTCGTGGCCGCCTCGACCCGCTGGAAGGACTCGCGCATCGTCCGATCCCGTGCTTCGAGGGACGCTGGCATGTGGCGGTCATACCAGCCCGAGCGTGGAGATTCCACCGCGTGCGGGCCGAGCACCGACGACCGGTTCCCAGCTCGCCCTCGATGTGCGGTATAAGAAACAGGGCCACTCGTCACGGGAAGGGAAGGCGGTTCATGAGGTTGATGGTGGTGCTCGCGCTCGCGCTGGTCTGGTGCGCGCCGGGAGCGCACGTCGAGGTGAGATCAGGTTCCGCGGCCGCCGACGGCGGGACGTCGGGCCAGCACAGCCCCGGCTCCGCCGACCCGTCCAGCGTGGCGCCGGCCTCGGACGGCGAGGTCTGCGCCGTGCGTGACGCCATCGCCGCGGCTCTCCGCGCGAGCTCGGAGGACTGGGCCGCCGGCCTGGCGGAGGAGACAGCGGCCGCGAGCTGCTCCCTGGAGCCCGACGGCACGGCCCGCATCGGACCCTGGTCGATGAGCGCGTGCACGGGAGATTGCGCGCTCCAGTTCCTCTACCGGCGGGCGGGGGCGCAGGTCCCGGCGTACGCGGCGCGCGTGGAGCGGACGGACCAGGGGTTCGCCTGCACCGACCTGGGACAGTTCCTCGTGATGCCGTAGCTCGAGCTGAAACCTGGAGCCTGGTGTCGCCTCTGCGCTATCCTTCGACTCACAAGAGGGCGACATGGACAGGCGGACCCTTCTGGCGATCTTCACGGTGATCACGGCGAGCTGCGGCGGAGCGCAGCACGCCCGCGAGGCGGAGCGGGTCCCACTCGGCCAGGCGCGGGCCGTCGAGGTCCTCGAGGAAGTCGTCCGCGAGCGCGACGTGGGGGACCCGACCCAGAACGTCGAGGCCAGGCTCGGCACGAGCACGCCCGTCAACGTGGACGTCTTGGTGCTCGCGATCGGTGCAGGGTATGTGTACCTGACCGAGCAGGACCGCCGCGCCACGGGCCAGATCCCGCCCCAGGCGGAACGCTCCGACCTCTATGCGGTGCGCGGCGAGCTGCCACGAGGTCAGGAGCTCCTCCTCCTCATCATGCAGGACACGGACTTCACCTATTTGCCGAACCCGCGCCCGGACGACCGCCAGCCCGAGGACCGGACCATCGACGACGTCGAGGCCAGATTGCGCCGCGACGCCCGCGACTTCCTCCAGGCCGTGATCGACCTCCGTGGCGGCCAGTCCCGGTGAGGCGTGGCAGGCAGGACGACAGGCGCGGTGTAGAATAGCCGGCGGAGGAGACGATGAGTGTCAATCGTCGTGCGATGTGGACCCTGGTCGCGGCCGCGGCCCCGATCGTTCTGTCGAGCCCGGCCTGGGGACAGACGACCTATCGCTTGTCCGACGGGGGAAGGTACGTGTGGGACATCCACGACCGGACGGGGGAGATCGTCTCCGGATCATCGGGCGCGTTCGACGGGTTCGGACGCGTCACGGTGGACGGGGTGCCCTACGACAACCCGGCGGGTGCCGCGGGCCTGACCACCGAGGGCCGCGAGGTGGTGTTCCCGGAGGAATCGATCGCCGGCCTCGAGGTCTCCCGCAAGGTGTACGTGTCTCCCACCGACGCGCTCTGTCGGGTGATGGACATCCTGCGCAACCCGACGGACCTGGACATCGTGGCCGACGTCGCCTTCGTGGGCGACCTCGGTTCGGACGCGCAGACCGGGGTCCGCGGGACGTCCGACACCGACACGCGAGCCGAGACGTCCGATATGTGGGTCGTCACGGACGACAGCACGGACGGCGGCGGCACACCCGCCGTGGGCGTCCTGTTCCGCGGGCCCGGCCCGAGGCAGCCCACGAGCGTGCTGTACACCGCGTCGGATGGACCGGCGGATCTCATGACGCTCACGTGGGAGGACCTCCGAGTCCCGGCCGGGGCGACGGTGATCCTGATCACGGTGTTGACCCAGCAGTCGCGGCGGAGCGACGCGGCCTGGATCCTCGCTCCCCTGACGTCGCTCGCCGGCACCGCGGCCATTACCGGGGTCGATGACGAAGAGCTGGTGAGCATCCACAACTTCCCGCTGGAGCCGGGCGTGTTCGAGGGCACGGCCCTCGTGTTCGGCGTCAACGCCGGCGGCACGTTCATCCTCCCGGCGCTCGACTACGGACTCCGTCGGACCGGTGACGATGACTGGCTGATCGATGCTACCCCCTGGGAAGCGTGGGCCCTCGAGAGCAGCCGCTTCTCCTTCATCAACCATACCCCCGACGAGGACGACGAGCTCCCCATGTACCTGACGGCGCGCTCCAGCGACGCGCCGACCTTCGTGATCACCCAGACCACGGGTACGGCCGACGTCGAGGTCCTCCAGACAATGACCCACGAGGACGGGTCCGACGCCATCAGGATCGATGTGGAGCTGACGAACCTCACTCCGTCAGACCTCACCGATCTCATGTACCTCCGCGTCGTGGACCCCGACCCCGACTTCTCGCTCGGGACCTCGGACACGGCGAACGATCTCGTCGACGGCACGAATGGGGTCGTGCTGACCGCGCGGGGGATCGTCAGCGGCCGCACGATCGCGATGGCGACCGATGAGGACGGCGTCGTGGCCGCGGTGATCGCGGCGCCCTGGCCGACCGATCCCGGCACGGTGATCGCCGCCGCGGGGGATCCCGAGGGAACCCCGTCGGACAGCGCGATGTACTTCGTGTGGGACCTCGGCGACCTGGCGGCGGAGGCGAGCGTCGAGCTGCGCTTCTGGTACGTGGCGAGCGCGAGCACCGACGAGGCGCTCGACGCCGTCAGCGATGCCGGCATCGACGTGCCTGGCGTGACCGACCGCGACGCGGACGGAGCCTTCTGGCCCGACGACTGCGACGACGCTCGCGACGACGTCTATCCGGGCGCCATCGAGGTGTGCGACGAGGCCGACAACGACTGCGATGGCGAGACGGACGAAGACCTCGGCTTCACCCTCTACCGAGACGTCGATGGCGACGGGTTCGGCGACCCCGACGATGTCCTGCGCAACGCCTGCGAAGGCGACCTCGCGGGGTACGTCGAGAACTCCGATGACTGTGACGACGCCCACGCCGAAGCCCTCCCCGGCGGCGAGGAGGTCTGCGACGAGCTGGACAACGACTGCGACGGCGACGTCGATGAGGGCGTCGATCTCCTGACCTTCTATTACGATGGCGACGGCGACGGCTACGGCGGCTCGGGCGTGACCACAATGGGGTGCGCACCTCCGCCAGGCTTCACCCGGACACCATCGGACTGCGACGACCTCAGGATGGACGTCCACCCCCGCGCCATCGAGCTCTGCGACGGCGTGGACAACGATTGCGACGAGGAGGTGGACGAGGGTTACCCGAGCTGGACGATGTACAGGGACGCGGACGGAGACGGCCACGGAGACTCGGACGAGCAGATCATGGCCTGCGCGGATCGCGAGGGCTACGTCGAGCTCGGCGACGACTGCGACGACAACGACCCGGAGCGCTTCCCGGCGAACCCCGAGGTCTGCGACGGGATCGACAACGACTGCGACGGTGATGTCGATGAGGCCGCCGGGTGCTCGAGCGACGGTGACGCCGACACCGATGTCGATAGCGACTCCGACTCTGACACCGACGGCGATGGGGACGGCGACGTCGACTCCGACGCCGATACCGACGCCGACAGCGACGCCGACGCGGACAGCGACGCCGACCTGGACATCGATGGGGACGGCGGACTCGAGGACACGGGAGCGTGTTCCTGCGCCGCGGCCGGAGTTTCGTATGCCGGAGGCTCGCACGCCGCGCTCCCGCTGGTCCTGAGGGCCCTGTTCGGCGACCACGTGGCGAGACGACCTCGCTGATGCCGGTCGTGTCGGGAGCTGACACGCTGCGACGTTCCGGCGACACCGCCACGGACGGACCCGATCCCGCCGTGGCCGAGGCCCAGGGTGGGAACATGGCCGATCCACAGCAGGCGACCGAGACCGAGGAGACACCGGAGCTCGCCGGTGCCGGGAGCAGCGACGACATCCTGGGTTTCGGGCTCTTTCCCACGCGCCGCGAGGGAGTCCTCCGGGGCCCGGTCGCCCTGACCGGTGCGCTCGGAGCGGCCGTCGTGATCGGCGCCTTCCTGTATCTGTCCGACCAGAACTCGGATCGATGGGAGCTGCGGTGCACCCACGATCGTGTGGAGCCGCGCAAGGGCCTCTATTTCCCGTGGGGGACACGGCGCCTTTCCGACGACGCGCACGACCTGCTCGCGCTGCCAGAGGGCATGTCGTGCGCGACGACCCGCTTCTCGTCCCTGGTCGAGCTCGACCGGAGCTTCGCCGACCTCCTCCTCGACACGGCCGAGCAGCGCATGCAGCAGGGCAATCCCGAGGCGCTCGCCCAGGCCCGGCAGGACGTCGAACGCGCGCACCGCCTGAACGGGCTGGCGGCCGAGCAGAGGAGCCGTGCCGTCGACCTCCAGGCGGACATGGCGTATCACGAGGCGCGCGAGATCCTCAGGCAGGTCGAGCGGAACCTCTGGCAGGCCCGCCACAAGCTGGAGAGGGCCCGGAGCCTGGGGGCGGAACAGCGGATCGGCGACCTGGAGGGATGGCTCCAGTTCGTGGAGGGTGAGACGGAACGGTTCCGTCCGGCCCTCGGCCCGAACGACGTGCCGCCCGGGGAGCTCGTGACTCAGATACCAGATGCGGGCGCTGCCCCCGCGGTGCCCTCACCTGACGAGGAAGATACGTTTCTGTAAGGCAAGAGACGCAGCTCGTGAGCGTGAGCGGCTGACGGCACTAGCATCTCACGGGTTCCTCGAAGCTCTTCCTTTCCAGTGTCAATCTCCTGGGGAGCAAGGCGGTACCAGGAGAAGGGCTCTGACTCTGTTTCGCTCACGCTCACGCTCACGTCGGAGTTGCACCCGTCCAACGCGTTTGTTCCTGCAGGACCCGTGGCAGGAAACGACATGGGATGCTAGCCTGCCCCCTCGTGAACCACCGAGATGACGAAGCTCCGGAGGACGACCTCGATCCCGCGGGCAGCTCGATCGAGCACGAGGACGTCGACGCCCCGGACGAAGGCCGAGGGCTCGCCGACGATGAAGGAGAAGATGAGGACGAGGAGGACTCGGACGAGGATGACGACGAGGAGGACTCGGACGAGGATGACGACGAGGATGAGGGGCAGATGCCGGCTCCGATCACCGCGCGTCGTCGTCGAGCGCCGAGCCCCGCATCGATGGCCGTGACCTGCATCGTGCTCGCCGTGGGAGCAGCCTACGCCCTCAACTGCTGGGTCAACGTCCAGGCCGCGGAGGATGTCAGGCTTCGCTGCGGGATCGCCGAGGAGCGGGTCGAGATGAGCATCTCCGACCTCCACGACCAGCCGCTCTTCGCCGCGGACTGGATGATGTCGCTCCACAGGGCTCGCCGGATCTACCTCCGCGAGATCTGCGGCGGGACCCTGGACCAGCTCGCGTGGTGGCGCTGGAACGTGTTCCGGACGATCACCGTCCGCCTCTCGCCCGGCGCCCAGCAAGACGTCGAGCGCATCCTCGTCCGGGCGAGCTCGAGCTGCGAGTCCGAGATCCGCGACTACGAGTCGGCGCTCCAGCGGGAGATGGAGTCCAACCCGGTCGAGTCGAAGGTCAAGACCATGGTCCGCGAGATGGTCGCGTGGCAGTACGACTCGTGCCGCGATCTGGGTCAGGCCGTGCAGGGAGGTTTCTGGCCGCCGTTGATCGCCTCCGGGCCGTCCGAGGTCCCGCGGGCCCTGGCCCGCATCCTGCCCGATTCGTCCCGGCCGTCGGAAGGGACGTCACATGTGCAGTAGGCTCGTCGCGATCGCCTCGATCGTTTCCGCGACGGCTGTCGCGTGCGTCGCCAGCACTCCGCCCCGTTCCCTGCCCGGCGCCCGGGACCAGAGCGCGACCGACTTTCAACCGCTCGCTCCGGAGCTGGTCGATGAGCTCGTCGCCGAGGCCGAGCAGGTCCGGGAGCTCGAGCTGATCGAGCCGTTCGAAGCCGTCGCGGTGACGCCCGACCAGATCCGGCTCCATATCCGGCAGCAGATCGAGGGCATCGAGATGGCGACGGCCGAACGCATCCTGCGCGCGTTCGGGTTCACCCCGGAACCCGTCGACCTCGGGGAGCTGCTCACGGAGCTCCTCGGCTCCGAGGTCATCGGCTTGTACGACCCGCACACCGAACGGCTCATGGTGCTCGGCTCGATCGCCGGCAGCCTCGGCTCCGAGTCGCTCGCGGCGCTCGAGGCGCGCGCCGTCCTGATCCACGAGATCACGCACGTGCTCCAGGACCAGCATTTCGACACCCTGGACCACACGAGCGACGAGGCGTGGACCGACGACGCGGGCACCGTGTGGTCCTGCCTCGCCGAGGGCGACGCGACGCTGTCGATGCTGGTGGCCATGTTCCGCGGCGTGGGCCTCCCCATCGACGCCACGCTGCAGCCGGGGTTCCGCGAGCAGGCGGAGCAGTTCGCCCAGGCCGCGCTGCCCTCGTCTCCGGCCCTCGGCCAGGCCCCTCCCTACTTCGGGCACGTGCTGGCGGCGACGTACTTCGACGGGCTCACGTTCGCGGCAGACCTGCGGCGGCTCGGCGGCTGGGACGCCGTGAACGAGGCGCATCGCTACCCGCCGCAGTCCACCCGGGACGTGTTGCATCCGGCCTTGTACCTGGAGGGCCGCCGGCTCTTCGAGATCGACCTGCCCGACGTCTTCACGTGCCTCCCTCCCGAGACTCACCGGCTCGTCCACGAGGCGACCCTCGGCGAGCTCGAGACCGGAGCGTTCCTGCTGCCCCTCCACGACGCCGAGCGGCTCCGGGACGCGGCGGCCGGGTGGGCCGGAGACCGTTTCGCCGTGTTCGAGTCCGCGCCCGATCGCCTGACCCTGGTCTGGCGCCTCAGGTTCGAGGGCGCGGAGGACGCCGCGGAGTTCTTCGAGGCGGCGATCGACGCCCAGGTCGCGGCGGGCCGCGGGCCGTGTACCGGGCAGTGGCAGCGCCGGGACGTCGCGCCGGACGCGACCCGGTTCACCGTGTGTAACCAGGGCGCGGACCGGCTCTCCCAGCTCGGAGCCGACGTCGCGATCGTGCGGGGTGCCGATCCACAGCACGCCGAGGGCCTGAGCAACACCCTGCTGGCCGCGCCAGCCGTCGAACGCCTGTCCACCCCGCCCCAGCCACGGCTCCTGGACCGCATCACGGAGCTCGACCCGCCGTGACGGCGGCGGTACTGGTCAAGAGAAAATCGTGGTGTCCTACAGTTGTCGAGCCGTTCACGGCGAGGGGTCCGTGTGTCGAAGCGCCTCGGGCAACCCCTCGGCTGCCGCGGCCGCGCCATGCGCCAGCGCGTCGTCGCGTGCGCCGGCCGTCCAGAGCAAGTTCCCCGCCACGAAGAGGTTCCGCGAGTAGTGACCGATCGATCGGCCATCGCTCCAGAGCGGCAGGGAGCCGGAGAACGCCGGGACGCCGTCGAGTGCGACGGACCGGAGCGGGGGCAGGACGTCGTGCGGGACGCCGGCGCGAAGTGCGCGGAGCGCGTCGGTCGTGCGGCCGAGTCGCCAGAGGGCTGTCCCTCGGTCGAGGCTCACCTTCGCGAGCACGCGGCCAGCCGTCGGCTCTCCGTGTCCGAGATCGGCCACGGCCGACTCCACTCGAGGGGTGAGCTCGTCGGGGATCACGGCAGCGAGGGCCGCGTCGTCCGGGCATGCGTTGCGATCGTGGAGCAACCAGGGGCCGGTGCACCCAGGGTCCCCGATCTCCCGAGCCTCCTCCCAGCTCTCGAACAGGACGGGCCGGTCCGGGTTGGCGGCCCGGAACCGCCGGATCCGCGCCGGCTGGCCTCCGGGCCCCCGGAGCTCGATCCGTGTCAGGTCCGGGTGCTGGCGGAATATCCGGTTCCAGTGCCACGACGCGCCCGAGAGCCCGCGGGCGAGCACCACGACGTCGGGCCGTTGCCGCTCGACCTCCTGGAGGTACATCATTGGGAAGACCCAGTGGTCGGATGACACGACGACGATCGCGTCGGGCGGGGCGCTGCGAAGCGCGCCCTCGGCCAGCATCCGCGCGACACGGTCGCGATGCCTGGTGCGCTCGAGCAAGGGCGGTGGCGCGAGGGCGACCGACGTGGCCAGGGCCGCTCCGAGCGCGGCGGTCAATATCATCGACCGGCGCGTCCCGAGCCGGGCCAGGAGCGCGGCCACACCCGCGACGAGGAGCCACGTGGGGAGCATCAGGTAGCCCTGGTAGTCCGAGACGTCGGGGTAGAGCACCTCGTTCGACGCCAGCCACGCGCACGTCGCGCCGAGGCAGATCGGCGCGCTCCCGCGCCCGAGCCCGGTCCGAGCCCCGAGGATCAGATGTGCCGCGAGCCCGATCACCACGATCGGCAGCACCCCGCTCGTGATCGTCCAGCCAAGCACCTCGACGAGGTTCGAGCCGAAGGTCCCGTGGCTCGTGCCCACGTTCTGCTCGAAGTCCGCGAACGCGAGGTACCTCCAGAGGAGCTCGCCCCTCAGCGGGGCGCCCCACACGAAGACGTCCTCGCGCGTCCCGACGAGGAAAACATACGAGTACGGGAGGAGCCCGACCGCGAGCCCGACGAGGGTCCAGACCACATGCGCCGGTCCGATCCGACGCCGTACCAGGGCCGTGAGGAGCCCGGGCGCCGCCGCTGCCGCCGCGAGCGCGGCCACGAGCGGGTTCGTGGCCGCCGCGAGGCCGAGCCCGAGGCCAGCCGCAGCCCAGCGCCGCGGCTTCCGGCAGGCTTCCGGCCCGGTCAGGACGCCGGCCACGAACGCCACCGACCAGAGCGCCAACCCCACGGCCAGCGTGTAGACCTCGATCCTCGTCGCGTTCTCCCACAGCACCGGGTGCACGGCGAGCACGGCGATCGCGGCCGGCGAAAGGACCCGCTGCCAGGACCGCACCGGCGCGTCGGGCGCAGGCGGGCCCGCCATCGTCTCGGCCAGGCTCGCCACGGGGATGACGGTCAGCGCTGCCGCGAGCGCCGAGAGCGCGTTGAGGCCGACGAGCGGAGGGACCCCGGGGACGTGGGATGCGAGGAATCCCAGCACGGCATGGAGGGGATGGCCCGGTGGATGGCTGAGCCCCCCCTGCACGGCGGCGATGGCGAGCTCGGCGCTGTCGAAGTACCACAGGTCACGGCTCATGGTCAGCAGGACCACCACGGCGACGGCCGCCGAGGCGACCCACGCCGGTCCGCGTGACTCGAGCGGGAGCCAGAGCGTCGACCAGCGCCTCGGCCTGTCCCAGCCCATCTGTCGCTCCTCCTGTCCCATCCATACCACGCAGGTCCGGCCAGATCCCAGGTCTCCTGTTCCCCAGTTCGTGCTCGTGCTCGTGCTCATGCCCGAGTCTGCCGGAACCACTTTATTTCGCGCGGCATTTACGTATGATGCGCGAGTCTTGGAGGACGAGAGACATGACACCCATGCTCGGCATCCGACGCGAGGACAAGAGCCGATGGGAGCGGCGCGCCCCGCTCGCGCCCGAGCACGTGCGTCAGCTCCGGGAGCAGCACGGCGTCACCACCGTGGTCCAGCCCTCGAGCATCAGGGTCTTCCCGGACGCCGAGTACCGCGACGCCGGCGCGGTGATCGATGAGGACCTCTCGTCGTGCAACCTCGTCGTGGCGGTCAAGGAGATCCCCACTCCGCTCCTCCGACCGGGCATGGCCTACATGTACTTCTCCCACACGATCAAGGGACAGGCCCACAACATGCCCATGCTGCGCCGGCTCGTCGATCTCGGGTGCAGCCTGCTCGACCACGAGAAGGTCATCGACGATCAGGGACGGCGGCTCGTGCTGTTCGGGGTCCACGCCGGGCTCGCGGGTATGATCGACAGCCTCTGGGCGCTCGGGCGGCGCCTGGAGCTCGAAGGCGCGACCACGCCGCTGATCCGGATCGGCCAGGCCCACACGTACCCGAGCCTCGCCGCCGCCGAGGAGCAGCTCCGGGAGGCCGGGCGCGCGCTGGCACGCGACGGGCTGCCGAGCTCGCTCGGCCCCGTCGTGATCGGACTGGCGGGCTACGGCAACGTCTCCCGCGGAGCCCAGCACGTCGTCGACCTCCTCCAGCCGCACGCCGTGGCGCCCGAGGAGCTCGACGGCCTCGCCCCTGGAAAGCTGTACAAGGTCGTGTTCAGGGAAGAGCACATGGTGGAGCCCGCGGTCGAGGGCGAGCAGTTCGACCTCCAGACGTATTTCGCCCACCCGGTACGGTTCCGGCCGACCTTCGCACGCTTCCTCGACCACCTGACGGTGCTGGTCAACTGCATCTACTGGGACGCGCGATATCCGCGGCTCGTGACGAAGGCGGACCTTCGCCGCCTCTACGCACAGGGCGCCTCGCCGCGTCTCCGGGTCATCGGCGACATCTCGTGCGACGTGGACGGATCGGTCGAGGCGACCGTCAAGACCACCCAGCCCGACGCGCCGGTCTACGTGTTCGACCCGCAGGCGGAGCGGGCCATCGACGGGTTCGAGGGTCGAGGCCCCGTGATCATGGCGGTGGACAACCTCCCCTGCGAGCTGCCGCGCGAGGCCACGCTGAGCTTCGGCTCGGCCCTCGCGCCGTTCATACCGGGCGCGGTCACGGCGGACTTCGGCTCCTCTTTCGACGAGCTGAGATTGCCGGCCGAGCTCAAACGTGCGCTCATCCTCCACCGCGGGACGTTGACGCCGGGGTACGAATACCTCGACAGCTACCTTCGATAGAGGAGAACCAACCATGACCACACGCGGAAAAGTACTCGTCCTCGGAGCCGGGCTCGTCGCACGCCCCCTAGTCCGATACCTGCTGGACCGGGGCTTCGCCGTCACCGTCGCGTCGCGCACGGTCGCCAAGGCCGACGCGCTCCTCGACGGCCACCCGGCCGGCCGTGCCTGTGCCTGGACGGCGGACAGG
>Ga0233425_10001443_pt1 | contig 53332 bp, 40 predicted proteins | sample Watercolumn_Towu_2_FD_181712 | JGI IMG/M metagenome (GOLD analysis project Ga0233425, IMG submission 181712) | Freshwater microbial communities from Lake Towuti, South Sulawesi, Indonesia - Watercolumn_Towuti2014_140_MG | ecosystem: Environmental > Aquatic > Freshwater > Lake | place... | reverse complement strand
ACTTATAGGACCGGGCAGGGCTTGCGCCAAGTCAAGGTCTGGCGCGGATTGGGTTGCGGTGAACCGATCGTCGGGATCGGCGCTTCGTCGCCACAACCCTCCTCCCTTCGAACAGGCAGGCGACGCTGCCGGATCAGCCTCGCCACCCCTGTCGGAGCCGGCGCGGCTGTGGTAAATAGACGCCGACCGCAACGGATCAGGAACGATCGCGACCATGGCCACCTACGACGTCTTTCTGAGCTACCCCACCCGCCTCCACCGGGAGGTTGCCGAACTGGCCGGGAAGCTGGCAGGGGCGGGGCTGAAGGTGTTCCTCGACCGCTGGAATCTGGTGCCCGGCCAGCCCTGGCCCAAGGCCCTGGAACGGGCCCTGAGCCAGTGCGGCGCGGTGGCGGTGTGCCTCGGTCCCGGTGAACTGGGGCCGTGGCAGCAGCGGGAGCGGGACTTCGCCCTCGACCGTCAGGCGCGCGAGCCGGAGTTTCCGGTCATTCCCGTGCTATTCCCCGATGCCGAGCCGGCCCTGGGATTTCTGGGTCAGATCACCTGGGTCGACTTCCGCGGCGGGCTGGACCAGGCCTTGCCGCTGGCCATCCTGTGCCGGGCGATCCGCCGCGAGCCGCCGGGACCGGAGCTGGCCGAACGCATCCGGGAAACCCTCGCCGCCATCAATCCCTACAAGGGCCTGGCCTATTTCCGCGAGGAAGACGCTGCTTTCTTTTTCGGGCGCGAGCTGGCCGTGGCCGCCCTGCTGGGCAAGCTGCGGCAGGGGAACTTGGTGGCGGTGGTCGGCGCCTCCGGCAGCGGCAAGTCCTCCCTGGTGCGGGCCGGGCTAATCCCGCGGCTGCGCCGCGACACCGGCTCGCCCTGGGAAATCCTCACCCTGGTGCCTGGAGACCGGCCCTTCTACAGCTTGGCCGCCGGCTTCCTGCCGCTGCTGGAGCCAGAGCAGGGGGAGAACGACCGCCTCATCGAAACCGGCCGCCAGGCCGAAGCCCTGCTGAACGGGTCTGTGCAAATCCGCGACGTGGTCGAGCGCATCCTGGCCAAGCAGCCGGGCACCGAGCGCTTTTTGCTGGTGGTGGACCAATGGGAGGAGTTGTACACCCTGGTGCAGGATATCTCGGAGCGGCGCGACACAAGGAGCGAACTGATTGCCGAAGCTGTCCCTGCCGCCGAAGTCGCCGGCCGTTTCGTCGACCAGCTGTTAGCGGCAACGGCCGCCGGCGCCCTGACCGTGGTGCTGACCCTGCGCGGCGATTTCGTCGGCAAGGCCATTGGCTATCGGCCGCTGGCGGACCGCATGCAGGACGCCCAGGTGTTGCTGGGGCCGATGGCGGAAGCCGAGCTGCGCGAGGCCGTCGAAAAGCCGGCGGAGCGGCTGCATACCCGCTTCGAATCGGGCCTGGTGGACCGTTTGCTGGAGGACGTCGGCCGCGAGCCGGGCCATCTGCCCCTGCTGGAATTCGTGCTGCAGCGCTTGTGGACCGACCCGGAGCGCCAGGGCGGCGACTTGCGCAACGCGGCTTACGACACCATGGGCAAGCTGCAGGGCGCGCTGACCCAAACCGCCGACGACATCTATGGCAAGCTGAAGCCCGCCGAGCAAGAGCAGGCCCGCCGGCTGTTCCTGCAGTTGGTCAAGCCCGGCGAGGAAGCCGCCGACACCCGCCGCCGCGCCCGTCTCGACGAACTGGGCGAGGAGGTTCGTAGTCTGGTCGCCCCCCTCACCCGGGCCCGGCTGCTGGTGACCGACCGGCCGGGCGGGGCCGAGACCGTGGAGATGTCCCACGAGGCCCTGATCCGCCACTGGGGCCGGTTCGGCGACTGGCTCAGGGCCGACCGCGGTTTTCTGCTGTGGCGGGAAAGCCTCAAGGCCCTGATGGAGGAGGGCGGCCTGCTGCGCGACGCGCACCTGGCCAAGGCGCGGGGCTATTACCAGGAACGCCGCGCCGACCTGAACGGTAGGGAGCGCTGTTACATCGAGGCCAGCATCGCCTCTGAGGAGGCCAAGCGGCGCCGTGTCCGTCGTCTGGCTGCTGCCGTCTTTGCCGCCGTGCTCGGCGCCTGCGGCTGGCTTTACGTCAGGCTGGATGCGGAATGGGAAAAGCGCCGGCCGATCTACCGGGAGGAGGATTATGTGCTCATTCCCGCCGGCAGCTTCCAGATGGGATCGGGTGAGAAACAGGAAGGCGACGAGAGCTCTGACTCGGAAAGGCCACTGCACGCCGTCACGATCAAGGCCTTCAGGCTGTCTAAATACGAAGTGACCTTCGAGGAATACGACCGCTTCGCCTACGCCACCGGCCGGCGGCCGCCGTCGGATCAGGGCTACGGCGCCGGCATGGGGGAAGCCGAGGAGCGCCGCCTGCCGGTGATCAACGTCAGCTGGGACGAGGCGATGGCCTACGCCGGCTGGCTGTCGCAACAGACCGGCAGGCACTTCCGCCTGCCCAGCGAGGCGGAATGGGAATTCGCCGCCCGCGCTGGTACGGATACGCGCCGCCCCTGGGGCGACGATGCCGGCCACGGCGAAGCCTGCCGCTACGCCAACGGCCTCGACCGGAAACACTTCGGGGATTTGAAATCTAGCGGCTACAACGTCTTCGACCCGCTGGCTTGCGACGACGATTTCCTCTTCACCGCGCCCGTCGGCCGGTTGCTGCCCAACCGCTTCGGCTTGTACGACATGCTGGGCAATGTCTGGGAATGGGTGGCGGACTGCATGCACGACGATTATCGGGGAGCGCCGGCGGACGGCAGCGTCTGGCAGGAGGGCCTGGATTGCAGTCCGCGCTTTCGGGTGGTCCGCGGCGGTTCCTGGAACGACCAGGCGTCGGCCCTGCGTTCGGCGGCGCGCGACAGGCTCTCGCCTGACGACCGCGACAACGACCTCGGCTTCCGTCTCGTCCAGGACCCATAGCCCTTTGTTCTTTGTTCTTTTTCCCTTTGTGCTCTTGGCGGCCCGCAGGGCCGCCGCGCGGGTTTTCGCGGTCTCCCGGGGCGGGCAGCGCCCACCGCGCTTGATCGCGCCGCTGCCATCGGTGAAGATGTTGGACAGGGGAACGGACCTGAGGCGTCGGCGGGGTGGTCCGCGGCGGTTCCTGGAACAACCAGGCGTCGGCCCTGCGTTCGGCGGCGCGCAACAGGAACACGCCAGACGACCGCAACAACGACCTCGGCTTCCGTCTCGTCCAGTCCACCCGCGCGGCTCAGGCCGTGCCCGGAGCCGGCCCGTTCACGGATGGGCCGGGCGTGGTGCGCGGGTGTCCATGAGTCCGTTTCCCGGCCTCGCAGGGAGGGGAGCGCCAAATAGCTTGCCACGGGACGGCAGGACGCGGGGCTGGTAGGCCAGGCCGAACGCCCCGCGCTCCGCTTCCGGGACACCAAGAGCCCGTTGAAGGGTGGGTACCGCCCCATGGCCGGTCGAGCCCGCACCCACCCGTCTTTCCCGCCCCCGGGGTTTCGCTGCGCTCGACCGACTGACGATGGGTTTCGTCTTTGCCTCTACCCATCCTTCTACCCCGCAAACTTCTGTTTCTGGACCATCGGCCGAGAAATCAGGGGCTCCCAATCGGTCTGGCGCTTCACGACGGCGCCATCCGCCGCAGGTGGTGGTCCACCACGCCCCAGGCGCCGCCGATGCCGAGGCCAGCGGCGCCCAGCAGCAGGCCGAGGGATTTGCCGGCGCTGAGGAATTGCAGCTGGATATCGGCGCCGTAGAGCTGGGCCAATCGGGTCACCGGGGTGTCCAGCAGGAGCAGGAGCAGGGTCATCAGCAGCCAGGCCAGCAGGCCGCCGCCGAAGCCGTACCAGAAGCCGGTGTAGAGGAAGGGACGGCGCACGAAGGCGTCGGTGGCTCCCATCAGCTTGGTGATGGCGATCTCCTCCTGGCGGTCGTGCAGTTCCAGCCGGATGGTGTTGCTGACGATGAGCAGCACCGCCAGCGCCAGCAGGATGTCCAGCAGGCCGACGGTGCGGCCGGCGATGCGGAGGATGGCGGAGAGCTTGTGCATCCAGTCGGTGTCCATTTGCACCAGGTCGGCTTCGTCGATGCCGCGCAGGTCCTGCAGCAGACGCTCGACGTCTTCCGGGCGGCTCAGGGAGTCCTTGGGGGCGACCGCCACCACCGCCGGCAGCGGGTTGAAATCCAAGAGCCGCAGGGCTTCGCCGAAGCCGCTGTAACGCTGGAATTCGCGCAGGCCCTCCTCCTTGGTGATGAGCCGGGCCTCCTGCACCTGGGGATGCTCCGCCAGCTTGCGGGCGATGCGGGAACCGACCTCGTTGACGATCTCCGGCTTCAGAAAGACGGAGATGCGGTTGGTGGCCTCGAGCTGGGCCCCGGCCCGCCCGAGGTTGTCCACCAGCGCATGGAAGCCGGCGGGCAGGGTGAGGGCGATGGCGATCACCAGCACGGTCAGGGAGCTGGCCACGGGCGTGCGGTAGAGGCGGCCGAGGCTCGCCACCAGCAGGTGGGCGTGCATGAAGAAGTAGTTTTCCAGGCGCTGCACCCAGGGAAGGGCGGCGAACCAGCGCAGCAGCCGATTGCTGCTGCGCCGGGAGGATCGGGGCAGGCGTCTGCGGGTCACGGTTCGAGCTCCGGTTCCAGACGGCCCTGGTCCAGTTGCAGGACGCGGCTGCCGAGCCGGGAGATCAGGCCCAGGTCGTGGCTGGCGATCAGCAGGGTGACGCCGACCCGGTTGAGTTCGCGGAACAGCAGCATGATTTCCTCCGACAGGGCCGGATCGAGGTTGCCGGTGGGTTCGTCGGCGAGGATCAGGGGCGGCTTGTGGACGATGGCGCGGGCGATGCCGACCCGCTGCTGCTCGCCGCCGGAGAGGCCGCGGGGGTAGCGCCTCTCCTTGGCCAGGAGGTCGACCTTGTCGAGGGCGGCACGTACGCGGCGGCCGATCTCGGTGGGACCGAAGCCGGCGATCACCAGGGGCAGGGCGACGTTGTCGAACACGGTGCGGTCGTCGAGCAGGCGGAAGTCCTGGAAGATCAGACCCAGCTGGCGGCGCAGATGGGGGATGTCGCCGCCGCCGAGGCGCGCCAGATTGCGTCCGCCGACCGTGATCTGGCCGCGGCTGGGCCGCTCGATCAAGGGGATCAGCCGCAGCAGGGTGCTTTTGCCGGCGCCGGAGGGGCCGGTGAGGAACGCCATCTCCCCCGGCTTCAGGCGGAAGCTGATCGCCGCCAGGGCGTCGCCGCCCTCCGGGTAGCGCTTGTAGACGTTGCTGAACTGCAGCAAGGGCGCGCTTCCTCAGGCGAACAGGGCATCGATGAAGCGGCGCGCATCGAAGTCCTGGAGGTCGTCGATGCTCTCGCCGACCCCGATGTAGCGGATCGGGATGCCGAACTGGGAGGCGAGGGCGAAGATCACGCCGCCCTTGGCGGTGCCGTCCAGCTTGGTGAGGACCAGCCCGGTCAGTCCCACCGCCTCGTTAAACTGGCGCGCCTGGCTGATGGCGTTCTGGCCGGTGCCGGAATCCAGCACCAGCAGCACCTCGTGGGGAGCGCTGGGGTCGAGCTTGGCCATGATGCGCTTGATCTTGGCCAGTTCTTCCATGAGATTGGACTTGGTGTGGAGGCGGCCTGCGGTGTCGGCGACGAGGACATCGATGCCCTTGGCCTGGGCCGACTGGATGCCGTCGAAGATGACCGAGGCCGAATCGGCGCCGCTGCTCTGCGCCACCACCGGGATGCGGTTGCGCTCGCCCCAGGTCTGGAGCTGCTCCACCGCGGCGGCGCGGAAGGTGTCGCCGGCCGCCAGCATCACGCTGTTGCCGTCCTGCTGCAGGCGTTTCGCCAGCTTGCCGATGGTGGTGGTCTTGCCGACGCCGTTGACGCCCACCACCAGGATGACGAAGGGCTTTCCGGAGGGCGGGATGCGCAGCGGCCGGCTGACCGGTTCGATGAGGTGGAACAGCTGGTCCTTGAGGTGCGCCATCAACGCCTCGGCGTCGCCCAGTTCGCTGCGTTCCAGACTGGCGGTAAGGTCGGCGATGATGGTGCCGGTGGCGTTGACCCCGATGTCGGCCATCAGCAGCTGCGCTTCGATTTCCTCCAGCAGGTCGCGGTCGATGGCCTTGCGGCCGAGGGCCACGTTGGCGAGGAAGCCGGTCAGGCCGCTGCGGGTCTTGCCGAGCCCGCTGCGCAGGCGGTTGAACAGGGTATCCGGCTCCGGCGGCAGCGGGATCTCCACGGCAACGGCTGGCGGGGTCACCACGGGCGCCGCCGGTATGGGCTCCACCAGCGGAGCCGGCACGGGCGCCGGTGCGCGCAGGTACAGGTTGAGGTGGAGCACGTTGAGCAGCAGCACGCCGGACAGCAGGCTGTGGCCGAGGCTGACCGCCAGCGGCAGCTGGAAGCGGATGGCGGCAATGCCGAAGGCGATCTGCACCAGCAGGAGGAAGGCCAGCAGCATGGCGGCCTTGCTCAGGCCGGCGCTGCGCCGGCTCGAGCTGACGCTGAGATAGAGCGAGCTCAGCAGCACGAAGACCACCACCGCGCCAATGCGGTGTGCCCAATGGATGGCGGCCTGGGCGGAAATGGAGAGAGCCGGAAGGGTGGCTCCGTCGCCCGGCAACCGGGGCTGGAAGCCGCCCGCGTAGTCCACCGGCGGGTTGAAGCTGTTCAGACACGTGGGGAAGTCGGGGCAGGCGAGGCCGGCGTGATGGACCCCGACCCACAGTCCCAGCGCAGTCTGCAGCAGCAGCGCCAACAGCCCGAGCCGGGCGAGGGCGCGCAGGCCCCAGCCGACGCCGCAGGCCGGCCGCTCCGACTGGCTGCAGCGGACCCCGTACAACAGCACCAGGGTCAGCAGCGCCAGCACGCCGTGGGACCACACCAGCAGGGGGAAGCCGGTGCCGGTCGCGGTAGCGCGGATACCCAGCAGCACCTGGCCGCCCACGGCGGCCAGGGCCAGCCACGACAGGCCGACGGCCCACGGGCGCCGCAGCGGCGCGGCGAAGGCCCAGAGGGCGCCGGCCAGCACGGTGACCGCCAGGGCGCCGGCCAGGTGGCGGTGCGCCAGATAGGTCCAGTTGCCGCCCCAGCCCAGGGCCTGCTGCAGCCACGCGCCCAGGGCGTCGGCCGGGAGCGGACAGCCCGGACAGGGCGGTTCCAGCCAGCGCAGGTAGGTGCCGAACAGGATGACCAGCAGGCCCAGGGCCGGAGCCAGGAGGGTGAACTTTCTGTACATTCGGGTTATCCGTGGGGTTGCAGGCGGCGCGTCAGCCGATCTGGGAAATGCGCAGCAGCCGCTGCAGGTCTTTCAATGGGGCGTAGGGATCGAAATCGGCGGGGTACCACAGCATGACGTTGCCTAAGGGATCCATGAGGATCAGCATGCCGTCCTGCAGCGGCTGTCCCACCGCGTCTTCCAGATCGCGGCGGAATTCCGCGCTGGCCTCCGTCATCAGCAGGGTCGGATCGGTGTCGGCCAGAGCCGCGAAGGCCGCCGCCCGGGCCGGTTCCGCCGCCAGCAGCAAGCGCCGCACCCGGCTCAGTTCCTTGCTCAGCATGACGTGGATGCGGCCGGTCTTCTGCGCCGCTTCCAGACAGGCGGCGCTGCAGCTCGAGCCTGTCACCGGCAGCAGCATGATCCAGTGGCCCTTGAGCTCGGCCATGGACTGCGGCGGCGACAGCGGGTGCTGCAGCAGCCGCTCCTGGCCCAGCGGCCGGGCCGGATCGATGAGGTTGCCGCGGTTGGCGCGCGCGCCGCCGCTCACCCGTTCCGGGTGCTGCGCCAGATACCAGGCGGCGCCGAAGGGAAGCGTGCCGATCAGGCAGATGGCGATGATGATCAGGCGGTTGCGCAGCAGATTGGGGTGGCTTCGGGTCACGGTCGTCAAGCAGTGTCGGTGGATTTGCCGGCCGCTTTCCGCTGGAAGCCGTACCACAAATAAAAAATCAGCGCCGCCGCCGCAAAGGAAAACCACTGCAGGGCGTAGCCCTGGCTGGTTTCCGGGTGGAGGTCGGGGCGCTGGGCGGCGATCTGGAAACCCCCGGATTCGCCGGCCGCCAATAATACCTGATATGGCAGCACCGGATAACCGAGGCGTTGGGCGAGGCGGGCAGGTTCCGCCAGCTGCACGACTGCCGGCCAGCCGGGGGCGGGAATGTCGGCGCCGCGCAGACGCCAGCCCACCGCCGGCAGGCGGTCGATGCTGCCGCGCACGGTGAGCGGTCCGACCGGCGCCGGCAGCGCCGGCAAACGGCTGCGGCCGCCGGCGAGAGGCAGCCAGCCCCGGTTCACCAGCACCGCGTTGCCGTCCGCGAGCCGCAGCGGGGTGAGCACCCGGTAGCCGGGCCGGCGGTCGACTATCTGGTTGTCCAGCAGAAACTGGTGATCCGTGTCGTACTGCCCGGTGGCGCTCACCGGCAGGTAGCGCAGCGGCTCCAGGTCGGCCGCCGCCGGCGGCAGCGCTCGCGGCGGCAGCCGTTCGCGCTCATGCTGGCGCGCCATCAGTTCCCGCTTCAACTCGGCCCGGCGCAGTTGCCATATCCCCAAGGAATTGAAGCTTGGGATCAGTATCAGGACCAGCACGGTCGGCAGCCAGCCCGGTCGGAAAATAGTGTTGTTCAAGATCAGCCTGCTTTTGGCATACTAGGGAAGTGCAGAATTGGTCCGATTCGCGCAGAGGCCGGATCCCTGGCGTTTCCGGCGAACCGCGTGGACGGCCCTCATAGGTCGGATCGGAGCTTGCCGAAGGGTGGGTGCGCTGCAGGTGCGGCTCCGGCACCCCATCACGTGAGATTTCCTTATGCTTACCAAGTCATTGATCGTCCTTGCGCTGCTCCTGATCATCGCGAGCCTGGCGAGCGCCCTATTCTATCTGGTCACCGACCGCAGCCGCTCGCCGCGCACGGCGAAAGCCCTGACCTACCGGATCGGCATGTCGCTGGCCTTATTCTTCCTGCTCCTGGTGGGCTATCAGTCCGGCTTGTTGCACCCGCACGGCCTGGCGCTCAAGCCGGCGAAGGCCACGGCGGCGGAAATTTCCGAGCGCTGAGTCACATCTCAGGGAGGACGGCTATATTTGGAGGACACCCTTGATCGTGGCTTCAGGCGTTGGCCATTTTTCTCTGAATTTGTCGGCGAAATGCGCGGTGTAATGAGCTGCACCGCCACAGACGGCTGCGCTAGGTCGCTTTGCGACACCGGGAAATCGCTTGTTCCGGTGGCGGCGGCTGAACATTTGAGACGGATACTTTCGGCGCATCCCGAATAAGGACTGGCGGTAGCTTCGCGACAGCCCCGATGCTCGTGAGAAAGACCTGGACAGGCGTCGCAACCGACTGATTGGAAAGCAAACACTATGGGCAATAGACGACCTCCTGCAGCCGCTGCCGAGCCGGCGGACAACAGTGGCGTGCTACCGCGCTACCTGGGCGCCGCCACGGCCTGCCGCGACATGATCGTCGAGCGCTTCGGCGCGCTGTTCAACGAGCTGTTCGATCACGTCGACAGCTTCGTGCTGGCCTATGCGGAGAATGCCAAGACCAATGAGGAGCGCAACCGCTGCTTCGAGTTCATGAGCAACGTGCTGCTGCACCAGGCTGCCTGCGAGCGCAGCTTCGTCGCGGAGCTGGGCCGTGGCTTCGCCAATTTCGTGGAAGGCCGGGCCGTGCCGCTGCGCGCGGTGGAGGAGCCGAAGCAGAGCAGCGGCGGCAAGCTGAGCCTGGTGGAAAAGGACGACTACGAAGTCGCCCTGGCCTTCGCCGGCATGCTGCATTTCGCCAACACGGAATACTCCCAGCATCTGCTGATGCTCAATCACCGCCTCGCCATTCTCAACGGCGGCGTCAAGCTGGGGGAATACAGCCCGCTGCTGCCGGGCTCGCCGGCGCAGGTCTGCGATGCCATCCAGAACGCCCTGGACACCCTCGACATCGAGATCGACCACCGGCTCAAGGTGGCCTTCGTGCGGGAGCTGGACCAGCGCATCCTGCGCAAGGGAGAGCCGATTTATGCGGAATACAACGACATCCTAACCAACAACGGGATCCTGCCCAATCTCTCGCTGGAGGCGATCGGCTACCAGCAGGGTGAAGCCCAGCGGGGGGACGCCGCCTCCGGCGAAGCGGACGAGGAGGACACCGAACTGTCGGAACTGGCTGCCGGCGCCGCGACCGGCGACGAGCGGCCGCACCCGCGGCGGCGCAAGGACGACCATGCCGGCGGCGACGAGTCGTCCCTGGACCGGGAAATCTTCCAAAGCATCCAGGAGGTGCTGGCGCGGCGCCATCAGGGTGCCCGCATCGGCGGTGTGGCGCCGGCCATCCAGGCTCCGACCAATGTGCCGGATTTGATGGCCGCCCTCAAGCTGCTCAACGTGAGCGCGCCGCCGGTCACCCAGCAGCAGTATGCCCAGCTTTCCCTGGATACGGTGAAGGAGAGTTTCGCCGACCAGCTGGCGCGGCTCGGCCAGATCATCAAGGAGCAGCAGGTCAGCACCGCCGATGCCGACATCATCGATCTGGTGGGCATGCTGTTCGAGTTCATCCTCAACGACAACACCCTGCCGGATTCGGTCAAGGCACTGCTGAGCCATCTGCACACGCCCATCCTCAAGGTGGCCCTGCTGGACAAGAAGTTCTTCTTCCGCAGCCGCCATCCGGCGCGGCGGCTGCTGAACGCGCTGACCCAGGCCGGCTCCCTGTGCAACGTCGACGAAAGCGAAGATCAGGGGATGTTCGGGAAGATCCAGAGCATCGTCGACCACGTATGCCAGCATTTCGACGACGACACCGGCATCTTCGAGACCCTGCTGGAGGACTTCAACAACTTCCTGGAAGGGTTCAACCGCAAGTCGCGGGTGGTGGAGAAGCGCTCGGTGGAGACCGCCAAGGGGCGCGAGCGCTTGCGCGAGGCGCGGCAGGCGGTGACCCGCGAGATCATCGACCGCACGTGGAACCGCTCGGTGCCGAAGGTGGTGGAAGGGCTGCTGATGGGGCCCTGGGCCAATCTGATGGTGCTCACCGCCCTGCGCAATGGCCAGGATAGCGAGGATTGGAAGAAGGCCCTGGCCTTCGTCGACGACGTCCTTTGGAGCGTGGCCCCGAAGGTGTCGGAAGCGGAACGCACCCAGGTGCGGCAGCGGCTGCCGGAGATTCAGCAGGCCCTCAGGGAGGGGCTGAACCTCATCGGCGACCCGGAGATCAACACCAATGCCCTGCTTCAGGATCTGGCGGAGTATCACCGGGAGATGCTGGAGATGCCACCGGAGAAGGTGATCGCGGCGCAGCGCCCGGAACCGGCTCCGGTTCCGGCGGCGGCACCGCGTCCGGCGGCGCCACCACCACCACCACCACCACCGAGACCGATCTGGGAGGACGTGGAGGTGGAAACGCCGGAAGAGCGGGAGCATCCCTTTCTCAAGACCGCCGACCCGGTGTTGCTGGGCATCGTCGACCACCTGCGCAGCGTCAAGCTCGGCACCACCTTCGAGTTCACCGACTTCAAGCGTGGGGTACGTTTTCGCGCCAAGCTGTCCTGGTACAGCCCCAAGACTTCCTACTACATCTTCGTCAACCAGACTGGTATCCAGGTGGCGGTGAAGTCGCTCCGGACCCTGGCGAAGGAGTTGCAGATCAGCGAGACACGGATCGTGCCGCAGGCGCGGACGCCATTCATGGAGCGGGCGCTGCAGTCGATCCACGGACTGCTTTCCCGTTCCGACAAGAGCGAACCGGGGGTGCCCGAACTTGCCCCGACCCACAACTATCCCACCAGCTACTGAGGCGGCGCTGCGGCGCCCGCCGTTTCTTCATTCCTGATGCCGATGGCTGCCGACGCGACGGAAGACCGCTGGTTGGAGGCCTGGCTGGCGGCTCCCTGGCCCGCCTTGCTGCGTTCGCCGCAAGGCGGCCGCTGCCGGGTCAACCGCTGTCTGGCGGCGCGCCTCGGGGTGGGCTGCGACGAACTTGCCGCCGGCCAGGTGATAGAGGAATCCGACCATGCCGCCCTGCTGCAGTGGGATGCCCCGTATCTTCAGGTGGGCAGCGGTGCCGCCGTACGATCCTGGGAACGCACCCGGGTGGAATTGGGAGGCGGCTGGGAGGCCCATTATTTCTCCGACGTGACCGAAGCCGAGGCCTTGATCCGCGATCTGGCGAGCCTCGAGAACCAGGTGCGGCAGCTCGAGATCAAGGACCCCGAAACCGGTCTGCTCAACCGCCACGCCATTCTCCACGCCCTGGACAGCCAGATCAGCCGCAGCCGGCGCTACGGCAATCCGCTGGCGGCGGTGGTGCTGCGGCGGGGTCAAGCGGAAGCGCCGGCTGCCATGCGGCAGTTTTGTGAGGAGCTCAACAGCCGGCTGCGCTGGGCCGACCAGATCGGGCGGCTGGATCGGACGGGATTCCTGCTGGTGCTGCCGGAGACCAACGCCGCCGATGCCGCCGCCCTGGCGGCGCGGCTGACCGAATCCGCCGCCGCGGTGCACCGCAGCGTCACCGAGTGGCAGCGCGGCGACGACGCCCGCAAGCTGTTGCAGCGCCTGGGCGAAGCCTATCCATGAGGCTCGGGCAGGAATCCTCCGGTAGCCTCAAGCCGATCAAGATCGGCCTCCCCGGAGAGGAGATCGGCAAGAAGGACCTGATGGCGGTGGTGCGCCGCTTCCGCAACCTGCACGCCCTGCAGCTGCTGCGGATCCAGGAATCACTGGCGCTACGCCAGCGGGATTTCCTGGAACTGCTGCCGCTGCTGTTCCAGACCAATCACCCCCTGCTGCCCGGTTTCGTCTCCCTGGAGACGCCGGCGGGCATCCCCGACTACCAGCCCGGCCGCCGCACCCTGCTGCGGGCGGAGCGGCTTACCAAGAGCTTCGAGTACCGGCGCCGCGCACTCACCCGCTATCCGGTGTGGGGCATCTATCTGATGGGCAGTGTCGGCAGCATCGCCTATTCCAGGAAGAGCGACCTGGATATCTGGCTGGTCCACGATCCGGAACTGGAGCCGGAAACCCTGGCGGAACTTCGGGAAAAGGGCAGGGCGGTGGAACAGTGGGCGGAGTCCCTCAAACTGGAGGCCCACATCTTCTTCATCGACCCGGCAGACTTCCGGCGCGGCGTCGGCCAGCCGATTTCCACCGAGAGCTGCGGCAGCATCCAGCATCATCTGTTGCTGGAAGAGTTCTACCGCACCAGCCTCTATCTGGCCGGGCGCATTCCCGCCTGGTGGCTGGTGCCGCCGGAACAGGACGCCGATTACACCGGCTACCTGCGTCACCTGCAGGAGAACCGCTTCATCAACGAGGCCGACCTGATCGACTTCGGCGGCCTCGAGCAGGTCTCCGCAGAGGAGTTTCTCGGCGGTACCCTGTGGCATTTGTATAAGGCCATCGGCGCCCCCCACAAGTCGCTGCTGAAGCTGCTGCTGATGGAGAGCTACGCCGACGAGTACCCGGCGCCGGCCTGGCTCTGCACCCAGCTCAAGGCGGCGGTCTACCAGGGCAGCGTGGACATCCACGAACTGGACTCCTACCTGCTGATGTATCGCAAGGTCGAGGCCTATCTGCAGGGACGCAAGGAATACCACCGCCTGGACCTGGCCCGGCAATGCTTTTATCTCAAGATCAACGAGCTGCTCAGCGTACGTTCGGCGCCCGCCAGCGAGCGCTGGGAGCGGCGCGAGATCCTGGCCCGCATGACCCGGGCCTGGGGCTGGGGGCCGGCGCGGCTGGCGGAACTGGATGCGCGCCGGCGCTGGGAACTGGTACAGGCGATCGAGGCGCAGAAGCCGATCAACCGGGAGCTCAATCACGCCTATCAGAGTGTCAGCCGGTTCGCCAGCGAGCACGCCAACCAGATGACTCTGAAGAACGACGAACTGGCCTTGCTCGGGCGCCGCCTCTACGCGGCGCTGGAGCGCAAGCCCGGCAAGGTGGAATTGCTCAGCAGCGACGGCTACGACGAGATCGCCGAACAGGATTTCTCCCTGTACCGGGGCCGCTTGGCGGAGGCCGGCGGCTGGATGCTGTATCCCGGACGGGTCGGCGCCGAACTGCTCGACCGGGTACAGCCCCTGAAGCGCGCCCACAGCCTGATCGAAATCCTGGCCTGGCTCATCGGCAACGGCTTCTACCGCCGCAAGACCCAGCGCCTCGGACTGGAGCCGGGGGATACCGAGCTGACCCCGGGCGAGCTGAAGAACTCGCTGGCCGCTCTGGAGCAATTCCTGCGTGGGCGGCTGGGGGAAGAGGAACAGCTGGAAGCCTTTGGCCGCCCTTCCCGGATCTCCAGTGCGGCGCTGTTCATCAATCTCGGCAGCGACCCCGATGCGGCGCGCAAGGACGGCATGCAGGTGACCAGCAACCGCTTCGATCCCCTCAGTTTCGGCTCCTACCGGGTCAACCAGATCCAGAGCACCGATCTGATCGTGCTGACCTCCTGGCGCGAGATCCTGGTGAGCCGCGACAGTGGTGCCACCTGTCTGTTCGATGCCCTCTGCGATCTCCTCAACGGCCAGTGCCCGCCGCAAATCGAATGCTTCAGCTTCGGTTCCGCCCGCAGCCGCAGCTTCACGCTGCGGGTGGCGCGGCTGCACCAGGAGATGAGCGAAGTGTTCCAGCGCGCGGCGGAGCCGGTACGCTTCGTCCTGCGCGGTGGCAGCGAGTTCTTCGTCTTCGCCCGCAGCGACGGCGTGGTCCGCTACAGCGTTTTTGCCGACGAGGCCGCGCTGCTGGCGGCGCTGGGCGAGCCGCGCCAGCGTTTCGGTGCGGTCCGCTTCGACCACGCCGCCCTGGAGGGATCGCCGCTGCCGGAGATCTACCGGCTCAACCGCTCGGGCGTGGTGCAGCTGTTCTGCCATGCGGCCGCGGTTGGCACCGACATCTACCTGCTGGACGAGCGCGGCAGCCTGTTCCACGCGCGCCAGCCGCGCTGCGCGCCGGAGCAGCTGCTGATGCCCTACGCCCTGTTCCTGACCGCAACCAGCCAGCACTGCGTGACCGGCTTCCACGAGGTGGAATACCATGCCCTGCAACTGCAGGCGGACGGCCGCTACACGGCGCAGCCGCTGCACTTCCGGGCGGACTCCGAGCGCCAGCGGCTGACCCTCCGTGTCTTCGGCCAGGATTTGGGAGCGGGACGGGTGGCCTACTTCATCCACTGCGGAGAGCGCGAGTTTTCCTCGCTGGAAGCGGGGCCCGCCCTATTCGCCGAGGTCGCCGCCCACATCCGCCAGCTGCGCCAGGCCGGGGAACATTACCCGGTCTACATCACCGACGTCGACGTGCCGCCCGCCATCCTCGGCTGCGACGCCCTGCCGCAACTGCAGACGGTGCACTTGCTGAACTACAAGAAGACCCTCGAGGACTTGCTGAATGGGTGAGCGGATCGGCCTCTGGCTGTGCGGGATCGCTTTGGCCCTGGCCGGCTGCCCGTGGCAGCCGGAACCGGCGGAAATCGCCGGCGAGGTGCAGGGCACCACCTACCACATCAAGGTGGTCATCCCCGACCCGGCGGCGCTGCCGGTGGAGGAGTTACGCCGGGAGATCGAGGAGCGCTTCGCCGAGATCGACCGGAAACTGTCCAACTATCGCCAGGATTCGGAGATCTCGCGGCTCAATCAGCAGCACACCCGCGAATGGCTGCCGGTGTCCCCCGAAATCGTCCAGCTCATCGGCATCGCCCGCCAGGTCTACGCCAAGTCGACAGGATGCTACGACCTCACGGTGAAACCCCTGTTCGACCTCTGGGGGTTTTCCCGCCACCAGGGTCAGGTGCCGGAGCAGGCGGAAATCGACAAGCTGCTACCCCACATCGGGCTGGACAAGGTGGAGATTGATGCCGCCGCGCTGAAACTGCGGCGCAGCGACCCGGAAACCGCCATCGACCTATCCTCCATCGCCCAGGGCTATACCGTCGGCGCCGTCGCCCGCCTGCTGGAACGGCGCGGGGTGGAAAACTACATGGTGGAGATCGGCGGAGAGATGCAGGTCAAGGGCCGCAAGCCCGGTGGCCGGCCCTGGCGGGTCGCCGTGGAGAAGCCGATCCCGTTCACCCGCGAGGTGCTGAAAATCCTCGATCTTACCCAGCAGGAGGGAACAGCGGTGATGACCTCGGGGACTTACCGCAACTTCTTCGAGGCCCAGGGCAAGAGCCACTCCCACATCCTCAACCCCAAGACCGGACGGCCGGTGGACCACCGTCTGCTCTCGGTCACCGTGCTGCACACCGATCCGACCTGGGCCGACGCCTGGTCCACCGCCCTGCTGTGCCTGGGCGAAGAGCAGGGCTTCCGCCTGGCCGAGGCGGAAGGACTGCGCGCCCTGTTCGTCTACAACGACGCAGCCGGATTGCAGGAGCGGATGACCAGCGCCATGAGCCGGTTGGACGAGAAGCCGAAGGAGTAGTGCACCCTACCGGATTGCCCGTCGTCACGGGTCGGCGGGCGATGGGGAATTGAATCGGTGCGTCACCGGAACTTTGAGCATTCGGCAGCCGCATGGCTGTGAAAAGGCCACGACGGGGTGAAGCGCCGACCCGGCTCCATCCTTCCTTTTCAGGATCGTGTCGCAAGAGTCCCCTCTCCCCGCGGGACAATGCCGTCAAGTTAAGGCGGCTTGGTTCCCTCTCCCTGCGGGAGAGGGCTAGGGTGAGGGCCCAAACGCCCAGTTGTTTCAACGGAGTTCCCGCGAGCAGTGACCGCTTGGCCCCCACCCCCTCTCCCGTAGGGAGAGGGGCTTAACGTTACGGCATTGCCCCGCGAGAGAGGGTTAGGGTGAGGGCCGAAGGCGCTTCTAAGACCATGACTGCACGTCGTTATTGTGAGCGGAAATTCATGGACCGCATCAAGGCCTCGGCTTACGGCCTTCCGAACGGCCATGCAGCGAATTATGCTGGCGGCCCGATTCGAAGATACCCGCCCGCACCGCGGCGGCGACATCGGGATTGGTGTGCAGATACCACCTTTCGTCAAAGGAATTCATTCCGTCGTCGGTTTCCGGCTCGCCTCCGGCGAAGGATCGCGCCAGCAGCGCATGCTCGATGCGGGACAGATTCAGGAACGCCATCAGATTGCTGTTGTCGGTCACGTGCTGGAAAACGACGCCGTTGCTCGGGGCCGAGGTCGGGAAGTGGTCTCCCTGCAACCGGATCGGCGCCTACAGCACCGCGTCGAAACCCTCGAAATGGGGCGGTCCCAGGTAGGCGCCCCTGCTGCCGCCGGCATTGGCGTGGGCCTTGCGGAACGCCTCGGAGTGGGTCCAGGCTTCAAAGGCGGCGCGGGATTCCCAGATGGAGTGGGAGGCGAACAGGGTGTGGTCGCTCTCCGTCGGCCCCTGCAGCAGATTGAACTGGCGAAAGCCCGGCACCTGATCCAGGTGGCTTTCCCGCTTGCGCCAGATCTCGATGAACTCGGCCTCCTTGCCCAGTGCGATGCGGAATCGGTTCATTGCGACGAACATGGCTGATCCTGGTCGGCACGGCGAAATCGGCATTATCGCGGAATCCGGCGGGAAGTGCAGGGTGTAGACGCCGGAATCGGTGCGCTGCAGCGGTGAGGGAAAACCGAATCGTCCCCTGGATGTCCGTCTTGAAAAGTCGACGCCTTTGAACAGCACGGGCACGCCGCGAAGCTTGGCCAGCGCATAAAAAAAATGCCTAACCCCAAGATCGGTCCGTTGGCGATGGCAAATGATTTGTTCGCGGTCGCGCGCGGTTGGTTGTTCATTCAAAGACATAGCCTATGTAGACGTGATAGGCGATCAACAGCAGCAGGGCCGATGACAAGCCGACGTGAGCGGTGACCCAGACCGGATGAAACCAGGATTTGCGGATGCGGGTGATCTCGGCGTTGCACAGTCCGGTCAGGAAGACGGCGAAAAACGTGACACTCAGGGCCAGGGTATAGGCGTAGCCCATGCCCTGGGAGTGAAAGTAGAAGAACACCGGGGCCAAGGCTCCCTGCCACTTGTGGCGCCGGATCAGGGCCGCCGCCTGAGAAAGCTTGCCCTGGGCGCGCAGTGCAGAGAAGCGCCATTGATCGGCGACGAGGGCCAACAGCGCGAATCCGCTGACCTGCTTGTAGACGTCGTCGGTTTGCAGTCTGGTGAGCCAGGGCCAGCGCCAGTGCGCCAGCTCCAGCATGGCAAAGGCGGCCAACAGCAGGACGCCGACTGCGAAGTAAGCCTTGCCGGTAACCGTCCCGGTCACCGCCGGCTGCGGCGATCGCTCGCCGAGCGGCACTGGCGGTCGTAGGACGCGACCGCGCAAGATGGGATTACGGCGTGCTTGCATGGGCGAGCTCCCGGCTGCGGGCGGCGGTCAGGGCAACGAGGGACTGCAGAGTCCCCGGTGCGGTGCGAGCGATGATTTCCTGGCGGAAGGTGGCGGCGTCCGGGATGGAATAGCCGTCCCGCGGCCACTGCCGGCCCACCGCCGGGGGCTGGGCAAAGCCTTTCACCTTTTCCAGATAGACCGCGTAGGCTTCCTCGAAGCCTTGCTGCAGGGCCGCCAGGGTCCGCACCAGTTCCTCCGGGGAGACGGCCGGCTCCGGATACATCCAGGTGGTCGCCCCCATCACATCCTGCATGGCCCAGTCGCCCTTCGGGCTTTGCGGGTGCTGATTGTGGCACTGGATGCAGGGTTCGGCGAAGGCCACGTCTTCGAACATGCCGACCTGCAGCCGGGTGTCGGCCATGTAGAAGAACTGCGGCTCGCGGTTGCGGCGCAGGATCTGGAACCGCTCCAACTGGGCGCCCTCGAAGCGGTTGGCCGGATTGATGGGATAGTCGGAGCCCAGATACAGACTGAGGGGCGATGGGTTCTTTTCCAGGCTCTTGGCGGTTTCCCGCAGGAACTGGGCGGGCAGCGGGCCGGCCTCCAGATCGGCATCGCGCCAATGCTCGTCGAATTTCAGCCCCACCTTCTTGCCTTCGCCGACGAAGTCGCGCGCCCACATCAGACGCATCTGGTCGTTGGCCGCCTCCAGCACGGCGAACATCTCCGTCACCGGGATGCTGGCCGCCGTCGGCTTGGTTTCCGCCAGGGGAGGAGGCGCACTGGCGAAGAGGTAGACTCCGAGGCAGGCCAGTGCCGCTAGGGTGATCCAAAAACCCTTATGTTCCATTCCGGACCTCCTTCCTGGCCTGGTAATGCAAGGTGTTGCCATAAGGTGAGGGGCCGCCGGTGAAATAGCCGCGGATGCGATCGGCGGGGACGGTTCTTTCGGCTTCGACCGGGACCCGGTAAATGTGATTGCCGTGAAAGTCGTGGCAACCCAGGCAGGAGTCCCACTGCTTGAGGGCAATGAGACGGTCGTGGGGCATGTCGAGAGGATCCTTGCGCAGCCTGGTTTCCCTGTGGCACTGGACGCAATAGCCGATGTCCGGTTGCGTGACCCGCTGGCCCCGGTGTTCCGCGTGGCAGGACAGGCAGTGGTGCGGGGCGATGGCCTGGCGGGCCTTGACGAAGCGGGGTTCCAGAAAACGGTAGACCGGATGACGGTCGTTGGGGCGGTCGTGACAATCCAGGCACACCGCGTCGCCGACGGCGCTCCGGCCGAAGTCGGCGGGCGTCGCGCGGACACCCAACCAGTAACGCACATTGGCTTGCAATTGCTGGCGCAAGGTTCCCGGGGCCGGCCGATGGCAGCCGTCGCAGGCGACTGTTTCGTGTCCGCGGTTCATTGGGACCGCGCGCATGGAATCGTTCGGCGCCGGGCAGTGTGGTCAGCCCCAAGGCGATCAGGCCGACCGCCGTTCCCGCGGCGTAGGCCAGGTTTTGCCGTTTACGCGATGGCCACGTCGGACGTGTCATGGTCTGCCCTCATCGAGGCGAATCAGCCTGGTGGGACACTTAATATCACGGTATGCATGGGGAAGTCTGTGAAGTATTGGCGGCTGGAACACGACCTATTTCACAGGGTCTGCGACAGAGTCCGTGCAAGCAGGAGCGGGACCAAGCCGCCGGACCTCATTTTCATGGATTCAGCCCGTCGTTTCGGTTCCCGGAGCCGAGCCCCCGCATCGGTGAAATCCGGGGGGATGACGCCGACCCGTTTCCCCGGCCTGCGCCTGCCAAAGATCCTCCATATCGCTGAGTACCCGCCGGTTACCCCGGGGATCTTCCATGACGCCCACCTCCGAACCCAACCCCTTTGCCTGCCCGCTCGGCGCCGGTAAATCCGCAGGATACAGTCGTCCGTTACTGCCCGCGCACGGTCTGATTGGGTCAAGCGTCTCTGTGCGAGGGGAGAGTCTGACCGGCGACCGCAGCGCCGACGGTTTCGGTTCATGCTGCCGGCGCCGGCGGCTTATTGCGGGATTCGCTTGGCGAATTCGCCCTGACGGCGCGTGGCATACCGATTTCCCGGTGTGCATCCGGAACGGCGCGGGGACCGCCGAATCATGCAGCGCTGCCGGCGAACAGCCGGTATGCCGGGTTGTCGGTTTCCTCCCGGTAGAGATAGCCCTGGGTATCGAGAAAGTCGCGAAAGGCTTTGCGCTCAGCGCGCGGCACCTGGATGCCCATGAGCACCCGACCGAAGGCGGCGCCGTGGTTGCGGTAGTGGAACAGGCTGATGTTCCAGCGTCCGCCCAGGCTGGAGAGGAACTGCAGCAGGGCGCCGGGCCGTTCCGGAAACTGGAAGCCGTACACCACTTCGTGGGCGAGGGCGCCGGGCGCGTGTCCCCCAACCATGTAGCGGATGTGTTCCACCGCCAGCTGGTTGCCGGTCATGTCGGTCACCGCCAGGCCATGGTTGTGGAGGTCCTTGATGAGGCTTTCGGCATCGCTGCGGTTTTCGCCCACCTCCAGGCCGACGAACACCTGGGCCTGTTCGGCGTGGAAGAAGCGGTAGTTGAACTCGGTGATGCTGCGCCGCCCGAGGCAGCGGCAGAAGTTGAAGAAGCTGCCGGGACGTTCGGGAATGGTGACCGCCAGCAGCAGTTCGCGGTGCTCGCCCACCTGGGCTCGCTCCGCGACGTGGCGCAGCCGGTCGAAGTTCATATTGGCGCCGCTATCGATGGCAACCAGGCTATGGTCCTGGAGGCCGAGCGCCTCCACGTAGCGCTTGAGGCCGGCGGTGGCCAGGGCGCCGGCGGGTTCGGCGATGGAGCGAGTGTCGTCGAAGATGTCCTTGATCGCCGCACAGATCTCGTCGGTGCTGACGGTGACCACCGCGTCCACGCAGTGCTGGGCCAGGGGGAAGGTCTCCTTGCCGATCTGTTTGACCGCGACCCCGTCCGCGAACAGGCCGACCTGTTTCAGGGCGACCCGCCGTCTGGCCTTGAGGGCCTTGGCGAGACAGTCGGAATCGTCCGGCTCGACGCCGATCACACGGACTTCCGGCCGCACGAACTTGATGTAGGCGGCGACCCCGGCGATCAGGCCGCCGCCACCGACCGGAACGAATACGGCATGGAGGTCGTCGCGGTGCTGGCGCAGGATTTCCATGGCGATCGTGCCCTGGCCGGCGATGACGTCGGGATCGTCAAAGGGATGGACGAAGGTGAGCCCCTGCTCCTGCCCCAGTTGCTGGGCACGCAGGCAGGCCTCGTCGTAGGAATCGCCGTGCAGTACCGTTTCGCCACCCAGTGCCCTGACCGCCTCGACCTTGATGGCTGGCGTGGTGCAGGGCATCACGATCATCGCCCGCAGGCCCAGATGGCGCGCCGCCAGGGCCACGCCCTGGGCGTGATTGCCGGCGGAGGCGGCGATCACGCCGGTCCGGCGTTCGGTGGCGCTGAGATGGGCGATACGGTTGTAGGCGCCGCGCAGCTTGAAGGAGAACACCGGCTGCAGGTCCTCGCGCTTGAGGAACACGCGGTTGGCCAGCCGCGCGGAAAGATTGGCGGCGAAATCGAGGGGCGTCTCCACAGCCACGTCGTAGACCCGCGCCCGCAGGATGCGTTCGACATACTTGTGGATCATGGGATCAGAATTTGTTGCTGAATACGATTAGGAAATCTCTCGGCCAAGCCGGGGAGACAGCTGACGTTTGCCATTTCCAGGAGTGCATCGGAGAAACTCGTGATCGCGAACCGGCAAGCACAAGGCCCCTGGGGCCAAGGTCTTGCGTTTGCCGTCATGTCGGCAGTCGAAGCGCCACAGCTTTCGGCCGGCCACGGTAACCAGCAGATAAATCCTGCGTTCATCGGTTAGCTTATTGCTTTTATCTTGTGGCTTGGCCCGGCGGGCCTTGATGTCTTGCATCACCACCTCCCGCAGATTTGACGGTATCGATACCGTCCAGAATACCGTCAGTACTGGCGCTAATGGATGCTATCGGATGGTGTTGCGTGAGACAACGAAAAACCCGCCAAGCCTTGTTGCTTGCGGGTTTATGGTGCTCTGTGGCGTTGCCTGATGTTAGTAATTGGTGCCGAGGAGAGGACTTGAACCTCCACGAGTCGCCTCACATGTACCTGAAACATGCGTGTCTACCAATTTCACCACCTCGGCGGCGGCGGGGTATGGACCCCAGTGGGAAGAGCGGGCATTATGGCCAGGGGCCGCCACCCTGTCAACCCTGGGCACCGGCCGGAACCGGGACTGGGGTGGGTTGACTAGTAGGGGTTCCACCAGAACAATGCCGCTCGCGGTGAGCTTGCCGAACCGCTCGAACCGATCTTCTTTTGGCCTTCGACAAGCTCCGGCTTAGCGGATATTCGTAACCGGTTTAGCGGAACGAACTACTAGGCTGCGCCGGGCTGAATTATCATTCCCCGCAAATCCATGTTTCCGGGGCTGCGTTGCGGCTCTTCTCGTTTGTTTGCCACGGTTTTTTCACAGGACTGTTATCGATGACTTCCGCTCCAGCCAGGAAGGGTAAAGACACACCACGCCAAGATCCTTTTGCCGCCCGGGAAGCAGCCAAGTACGAACGGCCGATCCCCAGCCGGGAGCTGATCCTGGAAGTGGTCAAGGCCTCTCAGGCTCCCATCGGCTTCGACGAACTGTCCGACAGCCTCGGGCTTGCCGAAGAGGTCGACCTGGAGTCGCTGCGGCGCCGGCTCAACGCCATGGAAAGGGACGGCCAGCTGTTGCGCATCCGCCGCGACCGCTATTGTTTCGTCAATCACAAGGACTTGATCGCCGGCCGCATCATCAGCCATCCGGACGGATTCGGCTTTCTGCGGCCGGACGAGGGCGGTGACGACCTGTTCCTGTCACCGCGGGAGATGCGCATGCTCATGCATGACGACCGGGCGGTGGTCAGCGTGCGCGGGGTGGACCGCCGCGGCCGCCGTGAAGCGGCCGTGGTGGAAGTGCTGGAACGCCACATCCAGCGGCTGGTGGGACGGTTGTATGTGGAGCGCGGCGTCGCCCTGGTGGAGCCGGACAGCAAATACATCACCCATCAGATCCTGGTCGCCGACGGAGATCTGGGCGGTGCCCAGCCCGGCCAGATCGTGGTGGTGGAGATCATCGAGCCGCCCACCCGCCACCGGGAACCGCTGGGACGCATCATCGAGGTGTTGGGGGATCACATGGCCCCCGGCATGGAGATCGAGGTCTCCATTCGCTCCCACGATCTTCCCAATTCCTGGCCGGAAGCCGTCGAACTGGAGATCGCCCCCCTCGGCAAGCAGATCCCGGAGGCCGCCGTGGCGGGCCGCAAGGATCTGCGTTCGCTGCCCCTGGTCACCATCGACGGCGAGGACGCCCGCGATTTCGACGACGCCGTGTACTGCCAGCCTACCCCCAAGGGCTGGAAGCTGTTCGTCGCGATCGCCGACGTCTCCAGCTATGTCAAACCCGGCACGGCGCTGGACCGGGAGGCGCAGAAGCGCGGCACCTCGGTGTACTTCCCCGAGCGGGTCATCCCCATGCTGCCGGAGGTGCTCTCCAACGGCCTGTGCTCCCTCAATCCCCGCGAGGACCGGCTGTGCATGGTGGCGGAGATGCTGGTGGGCGCCGACGGCAAGATTAGCCGCAGCCAGTTCTACCCGGCGGTGATGTGCTCCCACGCTCGGCTGACCTATACCGAAGTCGCCCGCATGCTGATGGATGGCGACCAGGGATTGCGCCAGAAATACAAGGATTTGCTTCCCCATCTGGATGATCTGTACCGTTTGTATCAGGTCCTGCGCGGCGCACGGGAAGGACGCGGTGCGATGGATTTCGACACGCAGGAGACCCGCATCGTGTTCGGCGACGATCGCAAGATCGAAAGCATCGTGCCGGTGGTGCGCAACGACGCCCACAAGCTCATCGAGGAGTGCATGCTGGCCGCCAACACGGCGGCCGCCAAGTTCCTGGCCAAGGCCAAGATCCCCCACCTGCTGCGCAACCACGAGGGACCGTCGCTGGAGAAACTGACCGACCTCAAGGCTTTTCTGCGGGAACTGGGGTTGTGGCTGGGCGGCGGTGACGAGCCCAAGCCCACCGATTTCCTGACCCTTCTGGAGCAGATCCGGGGCCGGGCCGACGAGCACCTGATTCAGACCGTGCTGTTGCGGTCCTTGTCCCAGGCGGTCTACAGCCCCGAGAAGAAAGGCCACTTCGGTCTGGCGCTGGACGCCTACACCCATTTCACCTCGCCCATCCGCCGCTACCCGGACCTGCTGGTGCACCGGGCAATCCAATACGTGCTGGAAGGCCGGCCGGCGGAAGCCTTCGGCTATTCCCAGGGCGACATGGTGCTGCTGGGCGAGCACTGTTCCGCCACTGAGCGCCGCGCCGACGAGGCGACCCGCGATGTGGTGGCCTGGCTCAAGTGCGAATACATGCAGTCCAAGCTGGGCGAACGGTTTACCGGCATCATCTCGGCGGTGACTTCCTTCGGAATCTTCGTGGAACTGACCGGGGTATTCGTCGAGGGGCTGGTGCACATCTCCAACCTGGACCAGGACTATTTCCACTACGACCCCATCGGTCACCGCCTGCGCGGCGAGAACACCGGCCGCACCTACCGGCTGGGGGATAGCGTCGAGGTGATCGTGGCGCGGGTGGATCTGGACGAGCGCAAGATCGATTTCGAACTGGTGCGCGGACCCAAACCGAGCGAGGCCAAACGTACCGGCGCCAAGCGGCGCCGCTCCCGCAAGAACAAGGCATGAACCGGCGCCGGGTGGTCGGCCTGCACGCCGCCAAAGGCGCGCTGGAACACACCCCGGACAAGGTTACCGCCGCCTGGCTCGACGTTCAGCGCGGCGATTCCCGCCTCGGCGAACTGCGGCGCCAGCTGGAGCGCGCCGGGGTAACGGTCCACGCCGCCAACCGCAAGCAACTGGAGCAACTGGCCGGAGGCCAGCAGCATCAGGGCGTGGTATTGGAAATGGACTTGCCGCGGGAGCTGGGGGAGAACGAATTGTGGGCGGCGCTCGAAGGATTGGCGGGCCCCGCCCTGTTCCTGGTGCTGGATCACGTGCAGGACCCACACAACCTGGGAGCCTGCCTGCGCAGCGCCGACGCCGTGGGTGTACACGGCGTGGTGCTCACCAAGGATCAGGCGGTGGGCATCACGCCCACTGTCGCCAAGGTGGCCTCCGGCGCCGCCGAGACCGTGCCGGTCTACCGGGTCACCAACCTGGCCCGGACCCTGGAGGGATTCAAGCAGCGCGGAGTGTGGGTGGCGGGTGCTGCCGGCGAGGCGGATCAGACCCTCTACCAGGCCGATCTCCGAGTGCCCCTGGCCCTGGTGGTCGGTGCCGAAGGCAAGGGCCTGCGGCGGCTGACCCGCGTCTGCTGCGACTTGCTCATCAAGATCCCCATGAAGGGCCGGGTGGAGAGCCTCAATCTGTCGGTGGCGACCGGGGTGATGCTGTATGAGGTGGTGCGGCAGCGGGAGGGAAGCCGGTAGGCCGGCGCGGGGTGGTCCACCCTGCCGGGAGCGAGATTTCCGTCCAGCCCTTGGACGCCGTTCCCCTCCCTACTACAATGGCGCCGCTCTTCCATATCTTATCGATGCCCGTGAACGCGATTCCTCCCGGCCTTCCCCACCACGATTCCGTCCGCGCCCTGCAGTGGGACGAGGGGCGCTTGCGGGTGCTGGATCAGCGCCGGCTGCCGGCAGTTTTCGAGTATCAGGATTGTGCCGATTCCCGCGGTGTCGCCGAGGCCATCGCCAGCATGCGGGTGCGGGGGGCGCCGGCCATCGGCATTGCCGCGGCTTACGGGGCGGTGCTGGCAGCGCGCGACCGTTACCGGCAGGACCCCGGCAACTGGCGTCGGGCCATCGAGGCCGATCTGCAGGAACTGGCGGCGGCGCGCCCCACGGCGGTCAATCTGTTCTGGGCGCTGGACCGGATGCGGGCGGCCATCGCCTCCCTGCTGGGAGATCCTTATCCGCCGCTGTTGGAATTGGCCCACAGTATTCATCGGGACGACGTCGCCGCCAACCGCCGCATGGGGGAACGCGGCGCCGAACTGCTGCGCGGCAGCCGCGGCGTACTGACCCATTGCAACACCGGTTCCCTAGCCACCGGCGGCTACGGCACCGCCCTCGGGGTGATCCGCAGTGGGTGGACGGCCGGGCTGGAACGGGTTTACGCGGCCGAGACCCGTCCCTGGCTGCAGGGGGCCCGCCTTACGGTGTGGGAATTGGAGCAGGACGGCATCCCGGCGACCCTCATCGCCGATTCGGCGGCCGCCTGGCTGATGCGCTGCGGCCAGGTGCAGTGGGTCATCGTCGGCGCCGACCGGATCGCCGCCAACGGCGACACCGCCAACAAGATCGGCACCTACTCCCATGCCGTCAACGCCCGCCGCCACGGCGTGCGCTTCATGGTGGTCGCGCCCACTTCCACCATCGACTGGGATACGCCGGATGGCGCTTCCATCGAGATCGAGCAGCGCGATCCGAGCGAACTGCTCAACGAGTATTTTCTCGGTGCTGGCCACATCATCGACGCCTGGAATCCGGTGTTCGACGTCACGCCCGCGGAACTGATCGATGCCATCGTCACCGAACGCGGCGTGGTGCTCAATCCGACCTTCTCTACCCTGGCCGCGCTGCGCTGAGGCGCGGGGCGGTTCCGTCGTGACCTGCGGGAGGTACCCATGAAGCAGACTACATTGCTGATCGCATGCCTGATCCTGGCGCTGATCACGGCCGCCTGCAGCCAGCACAAGAAGCGGTCGCGGCTGCCCGATAACTGGGCCGCCCACCAGAAACCCTGCACCGATCCCGGCGCGCGCAGCGCCTTGGAAGGTGCCTGGCTGTACGAGGAGGACGGCTATTTGTACACGCTGCAGCTGGACGCCCGCGGCAATGGCCGCTATCAGTGGCAGAACGGCCGCTTCCTCACCACCTGCCTGGAAGACGGCCACTGGCGCGGCCGCTGGGATCAGCCGGACAACGACCGCGAAGGAGCCTTCGAGATCGCCCTGAACTCCGGCCTGAAGGAAGGAGAGGGCCGTTGGTGGTACACCCGCATCGGCGAGGACCACGAGCCGGCGCCGGGCGGGGGCGAGTTTCAGCTCAAGCGCATCGAGCACAATACCCGGGGCTATCGCCCCAAGATCCGGCTGAAAACCTCCCGCAACTCCAGCTGACGGCCGGCCTTGAACCAGTTCCTTGCAATCGCCGGCGGCGGCGCCGTGGGAGCGCTGATGCGCTTCTGGGTGGCATCCGGCATCTACGGGGTAGTGGGCCGGGGCTTCCCCCACGGAACTCTGTTCGTCAACGTTTCCGGCTGTTTTCTCATGGGCCTGCTGACCGAGCTGCTGCTGTAGCGGCTGCCGGCCGTGCCGGAATACCGCGCCGGCCTACTGGTGGGGTTTCTCGGTGCCTACACCACCTTCTCCAGCTTTGCCATGGAAACCCTGGTGCTGTTCGAGCAGGGCAGTCACGGCAAGGCCTGGCTGAACATCCTGTCGAGCGTGCTGTTGTGTATGGTGGCGGTCTGGCTCGGAGTGATGGCGGGCCGGTCCTGGTTTGCACCGGCGGACGGCGGGCGGCTGCTGCCGGCATTGCCCTGGCTTGGTCTGGTGGCAGCCTTGGCGCTGGCATTCGCCCTCGGTCTGCTGGGCGATGCCACGCTGGCGCGGGTGGATATGCCGGCGCCGTGGCGAAGCTCGCTGCTGGTGGCGGCGCTGGGGGTGTTGGTCACGGGTTTCACCGCCTATCAGGCGGCGACGGCCGCGCCGGTCTTGCGCAGCCTGGCGGCCGCCGTGGGCTGGTTCGGAGTCCAGGCGGCCGCGTGCGGATGCGCGCTCTGGCTGGGGTCGATATTGGGGCAGGGGCGATGAAGACGGAAAAGGTCACCATGGTCCGCATCTACCTGCGCGAAGGCGAACATCTGCTGGAGCGCATCGTGACCTTCCTGCACGAGGAGGCGCGCATCGCCGGGCTGACGGTGCTGCGGGGAATCGAAGGGTTTAGCGCAGACGGGCCGGTGCGGCCGTCCTTGCTGGTGGATCTGGCGCTGGATCTGCCGCTGGTGATCGAATTCTTCGATCTGCCGGAGCGGGCCGAAGCCGTGCTGCATTCCCTCATGCGGCGTTTCCCGCTGACCCACGTGGTGCGCTGGGAGGCGGAGCGGTTGGTGGACGGGTCCGGTCCGCGATGAACTCGCCCGACAATCCCGGGCCGCAGTGGTTTCTGGGGTAAAATTGCAGGCCCCGGCCAACCAACCCCAGGAGCCTGTCAACGTGCTAGATCCCCGATTGATCCGCAGCCAGCTCGACGACGTCGAGGCCCAGCTCAGGCGCCGCGGTTTCCAGCTGGACGCCGAGACTTTCCGGAAGTTGGAAGGCCGCCGCAAGGAGATCCAGGTTCACACCCAGAGCCTGCAGAACGAGCGCAACACCCGTTCCAAGTCCATCGGCCAGGCCAAGGTCCGCGGCGAGGACATCCAGCCATTGCTGGACCAGGTGGCGAGCCTGGGCGACGATCTGAAGCGCGGCGAGCAGGAACTGGCGGCAATCCAGGCGCAGCTGGAGGAACGCCTGCTGGGGGTGCCCAATCTTCTGGACGCCGATGTGCCGGCCGGAACAGGGGATGCAGAAAATGTCGAAGTGCGGCGCTGGGGCGCACCGCGGGACTTCGGTTTCGCGCCGAAGGATCACGCCGAGCTGGGCCAGCGGCTGGCGTTGATGGACTTCGAGGCGGCGGCCAAGCTCACCGGAGCCCGCTTCGTCACCCTTTTCGGCGGTCTGGCCCGCATGCAGCGGGCCTTGACCCAGTTCATGCTGGATCTGCATGGCAGTGAACACGGTTATGTGGAGACCTATGTGCCCTTTCTGGTCAACGCCGAGAGTCTCCGGGGCACCGGCCAGTTGCCCAAGTTCGAGGAAGACCTGTTCAGGCTGGTCCGCGATCCGCCCTATTACCTGATTCCCACCGCAGAAGTGCCAGTGACCAACCTGGTGCGCGACCAGATCGTCGAGGCCGAGCGGCTGCCGCTGCGCCATGTCTGCCACACCCCCTGCTTCCGCAGCGAGGCCGGTTCCGCCGGCAAGGACACCCGCGGCATGATCCGCCAGCACCAGTTCGAAAAGGTGGAGCTGGTGCAGATCGTGCGCCCGCAGGAGTCCGCCGCCGCCCACGAGGAGCTGACCGGTCACGCCGAAGTGGTGCTGGAACGGCTCGGGCTGCCCTACCGCCGCATGCTGCTGTGCGCCGGCGATACCGGATTTTCCTCGGCCAAGACCTACGACCTGGAGGTATGGCTGCCGGGCCAGCAGGCCTACCGGGAAATCTCCTCCTGCAGCAATTTCCGCGACTTCCAGGCGCGCCGCCTGCAGGCGCGCTGGCGCAACCCGGAGACCGGCAAGCCGGAGCTGGTGCATACCCTGAACGGTTCCGGCCTGGCGGTGGGTCGCACCCTCATCGCGGTGATGGAGAACTACCAGGAACCGGACGGCCGCATCCGCATTCCGGAAGTCTTGCGTTCTTACCTGGGCGGACAGGAGTTCGTCGGCTGAGGTCCCGGAGCGGGCCGTATTCGATCCGTGGGGCCACGGTCCCGTTTCTTTCTCAACTTCCGTTCGGGGAGATTCCATGTCCAAGATCTTGTTCAAGACCGGCGAAGCCACCGTGTTCGCAGCCGAAGGTCAGGCCACCGACGCCATGCCGGAAATCCTCATAGGCAGCGTCGACGGGCCTGTGGGCCAGGCCTTCGCCAACATGATGGGGCAGACCGCCGGCCACACCCGCATGTTCGCCATCCGCGCCTGCAACCAGCAGGTGCGGCCGGCGACCATGATGGTTCCCAAGGTGACCATCAAGAGTTCAGCCTACGTCAACCTGTTTGGCGGAGTGGTGCAAGCGGCCACCGCCGACGCCGTGCTGGATTGCGTGATCGAAGGCATCATCCCGCGCGATCAGGTCGACAGCCTGTGCATCATCAGCCTGATCTGGATCGACCCGCAGTGCGCCACCGATCCCGATCTCGACGAAAAGGACTTGTACCGAACCAACTACGAAGCGACCAAGCTGGCGATCCGGCGCGCGCTGAATGACGAGCCCGGCATCGAGGAGCTCATCGCCAACCGCCACGCCATCAAGCACGACATGTATGACCCGGACGCCTGAGGCTGCGGGCCGGAGCCGGTTTGATCTGCCTCGGGGTGGCGGGTAGCCCGCCTCAAACCGCCGTGCTGTTCCCGTTCGCGTCTTCGTGGATGACGTCCGCGGCCTTCTCGCTGATCATGTAGATGGCGCTGACGATGAAGAAGCCGGGGATGTGGGGGAACACCGAGGCATCGACGACGCGCAGGCCGTTGACGCCGCACACCCGGAAGCGGCTGTCCAGCACCGCCTTGGGGTCGTCCGCCGCCCCCATCCGGCAGCTGCAGGAGGCGTGGTGGCCCCAGGCGTTGGCGCGGGCGAACTCCGCCAGTTCCCGGTCGCCCTGGACTTGCGCGCCGGGTACCACTTCCCGCGCGATGTGCTCGCGCAGTCTGCCCTGGTCGATCAGGGAGCGCACGAAGCGGACGCCGTCCACCAGTGCCTGCAAGTCTTCACCCTGGCGGTCGCTGCCCTCTTCGAAGTAGTGGAAATTGACGTAGGGGGGTTCCTGCGGATCGCGGGATTTCAGTCGCACCACGCCCCCGGTGTTCTTGGTATGGGCCTTGAGGATGGCCCAGGTGAAATGGCGCTGGTCCTGCGCCACCTGTTTCGAATAGCCCGGATAATAGCCGGCGAAATAGCCCGGCATGCCGAAGATGAAGAGATCGGGATTGTCCAGGGAAGGGCTCGATTTCTTGATGAAGGAGACCACCGCGCCGTTGGTGGCGAAGATGCCCTTGCCCTCGAGCCACTCCTGGTAGTGCGGATTGGGCGGTTCGCCGGGCTTCGGAATGGCGAAGCTCAGGTCCCGCAGCATGGCGAAGTCCTGCTTCATTTCCGTCACCACGCCGACCTCGTAACGGTCCTGCAGGTTCTCGCCGACGCCGGGGAGGTCGACCGCCACCGCAATGCCCATCTCCTGCAGATGCCGGGCCGGGCCGATGCCGGACAGCATCAGCAGCTGCGGCGTATTGAAGGCGCCACCGGCGAGGATGACTTCCCGGCGGGCGCGGAAGACCCCCTTGCGCCCGGCCGCCGGCTGTTGCGGCTCGCGGTCGGCCCGGTACAGCCTGCGGCCTTGCACGACTTCGACGCCGACCGCAGTATGGGGGTGGCGCGCCGAACCGCCGGGCGCCTCCTCGGCCAGGATGACGCGGGTCACCAAGGTGTGGAGCTTCACCGTGAGGCGGCCGCCGCAGCTCTTTTCCACCTGGCGGATGTATTCCCGCGGCCCCGCGCGGCGCCCGCCGTAGGTGGTGAGGGGCATCTTGTAGAGACCCTCGGTACGGAACTTTGCGCTGCGCCAGTTGTTGGGATCGAAACCGGAGCGGAGCAGTTCCAGGGGGTCGCCGATCTTCTCCCGGAAAGCCAGCGCGACGGTTCGCAGCAAGGTATCGCGCAGCTGTCGGTCGAGGATGACGCCGAGGACCGTGTCCGCTGGCGGCAGGCTGGTCGGGAGCCAGCCGCGGAAACCGCGCCGCTCCGGATTGGCGGAGGTTTCCGGCAGATACTGGCAGTTCTCCATGCGTTCGAAATAGCGGCGCATGCGCTCCGCGCTCCAGCTTTCGTCGCCGGTGAGGCGGGCGATGTCATCCCAGTCGGAGTCGTGGGGATAGACCAGGATCATGGCATTGTGGGCGGTGCAGCCGCCGAGGGTGCTGCAGCGCGGATAATAGACGCCGTCCCGGGTGGAAACGAACTTGCAGTCGGCGCGGGAGCGGCCCTCGTCGGCGTAATGGCGCACGAAGAAATCCCAGCGCATGGCGGGATCTTCCGAGGCAAACGGGTGGAACAGCGGGATCCGGTAATTGTCACCCTCCTCGTCGCCGCCGGCATCCAGCAGCAGCACCCTGTGGCCGCGCCGCGCCAGATTGGCCGCCAGGGGGCCGCCGCCGGCGCCGGATCCCACCACGATGTAATCGTACTCCCCGGAACCCGGTGCGCCGTCGCCGTCGCAGGAAATCTCCGGTCGCGGCTTGAGGGGGGCGGTACAGGCGCCGAGCAGCGCCGCCGCCGCCGCCGCGGCTCCTGCCAGCAGTCTGCCGAACTGGCGCCGGGTGATGCCTTGTTCTTCTTTGGTCATGGTGACTATCCTCGTTGCCGATGGGAACCGGTAAGCTGTCGCCAGCTACTTTCAACCGCTTTGTTGCCGGGATCAAGCGTTTTTGTGCGGCTGGGCCCCCGCCGGCTTCGGGATGTCCGCATTCCGGCACCGGAGCAGTGGCGCCGGCGCGGGATCGGGGACAGACGTGACGCATGATTCGGTCGATACCGCGGCAGGCTGGCGGCGAGCGTTGCTGGCGGTGATTGGCGCCATGTTGCTGGCCGCTGCCGGATGCTGGCCGGGAACGGCGGGGTATACGCCGGAACGGCGCACGCGAAACATGGAGGCTTTTGCCGCGGCCGGCGGCTATGAGCCGCGCCTGCGGTTCGCCTTCCGGGCAATCCGGGAAGGCTGGAGGTGCGGGGCAGCCCGGCTGCAGGTCGGAATGCTGCTGCCGGACGGCACCGGACCCTATCCGGTAGTGGTCTACCTGCCGGGATTGGGGGAGGGGGTAGATGCCGCGCCACTTTGGCAGGAAGCATGGGCGCGCGCCGGTTACGCGGTGGTGGCGCTGCAGCCGGAAGCGGCAGCGCAGGCGCTCAGGGGCCTCGGCCGCGGCGGCCGCCGGGATTTGGCCGGAATCGGTCGCAGCCAGTTCTCGCGCAAAGCCTTGGAGCGCCGGCTCGATCAACTCTCCTGGTGTCTGGCGGAATTGCTGGAGCGCGTGCGTCGGCGGCAGCCGCCCTTCGCCGCACTGGACCTGACCAAAGTGGCGGTGGCCGGGTTTGACCTCGGCGCGCAGGCCACGGCGGCGCTGGCGGGGGAGGTGGCACTTGCCAGGCCGTCGGACTGGAACGGGATCAGACTGCGTTCTGCCATCGTCTTGAGTCCCCTGGTGGACCTCGCCCTCGGCAAGCTCAACAGCCGCTTCAAAAGCATCCGGCTGCCGCTGTTGGCGGTGACCGGCGAAGAAGACCGCGATCCATGGGGAATCTCCTCGCCCTCCCTACGTCCGGCGATCTGGCAGCAGGGTCCCCCAGGCGATCAGTATTTGCTGCTGCTGCCCGCGGCCAGCCACCGCGATCTGGGCGGAGCCTTGGCTGTGGAGGAGCCGGCCGAAGGTGACGGCGCCGACTGGCTTCCGCAAGGTCCGGAGGGCGGGCGGCGGCGGTCCGCGCCGTTGGAATGGGAAGCGCGTCCGCGCCCGGCGGACGGCCGCGAGCAGGCCGCCATTCGCAGCGTGACCACGGCCTTCCTCGACGCCACGGTGAAAGGGGATGCGCACGCGCGCCGCTGGTTGCAACAAGCCGCGCCCGGCTGGCTGGGGCCCGTGGGAGTCTTGAAAGTGCGTTGATTCGCGCGCTTTCGAAACGGGTTCCAGGCGGCTCGGCGCCGAACACCGTTCGACGGAAGGGGAGAGCGGAAGCGCTCGCTACGGCAACTGCCATGGCCCCGACCGGGCTGCGGGATCTCCCGCAGCACCGGCTCCAGGGTTTTCGGGCCGGGAGACCGAAAGGCGCTGCGCTTGGCGGCTTCCCCGTCTCGTCCGTGAGGCGAATGGCCGCGGCGACATTCCCCGGCAAGGCAAATCCCGCACCGATCCCCGTCAGATCACCCAGTTTTCCCGGATTTCGCTTTCTAACCCACTGAAACCTAGTGGTTGTCAGTTGGCACAATGTTTTCTTGTCTATCGCGAAGAAGCCGATTCAGAAAAAGGCTAGATGGGGTGCGGTTCTGCAAGATGCCGCGGCAACAACCGCTCCTGGCGCCCGTGCCGCCCAGGATCACAAAAGCGCTCCCGATAGGTCCGGTTTCCCTCACCCAGATCGTTCCGAACGGGAGAGAGCACGCGGGACCATGGCCCGCGGATTGTGGTCCTGGCAGCGGGCGATCTGTTTCCCCGTCGGGCTGTCCGGGCCACTTTTCGTCGAGGGCCGAAGGCAACGGGCCGCAGGCTTCTGGATAGAGAGATCACTGCGCTCGCTTCGCGACTTACATGGTAACGGTTAGGCAAATCAGACGATCCATTGGGACGCCGCGGATCCCTGTATGGCCGGCGGCCTGGGCCCTCCTCCTGGGGTGGTTCACCCCCGTATTGGGCTTCGCCAGCAACCCGGCAGTGGAGCTCCGGTTTCCCCCGGGATGGGAATGGCAGGACATCCAGAGTTTCGATCTGGACTATCGCCAGGGCGTGCTGCATGTCCTGCTGGCGGCGCGAAACGGTACCAGCGGGACAGCGCGCCTGGTGTACCGGAAGTCCCGGGACGGGGGAGCGACGTGGGACGCGCCGGTAGTGTTGCCGACGGAAGGGGGAGCGGCACCGATCTCGCGCCGGGGCAACGACGTGCAGCTGGCGGTGGATGGTCCCCGAATCGTCGCCGCCTGGCAGGAAAACGGCGCCATCCCGGGGGCGGGACCGCTGGCCCTGGCATTGTCAACCGACCGCGGCCGGCATTGGGATCGGCTGCCGTCTCCCGTGGCCGGGGCGGATCCGACGGACAACCAGAGCTATCTGGACCTGCTGGCGGACGAGGCTGGGCGATTCCATCTGGTGTGGCTCGACGACCGCGAGGAAAGCGGCAGCAGCCAAGGCCTGCGCCACGCGGTATTGGCCGGCCGCGGCCGGCACTGGCTGACCCGGCAGACCATCGACGACAGCGTCTGCACCTGTTGCTGGAACCGGCTCTTTGCCTTGCCGGACGGCAGGGTCGCGGTGCTGTACCGGGACATCGAGCCCCACGACATGCGGATGGCGACGCTGGATCCGGTCACGAGCCGCTGGGGCGGCTTCGTTCCGGTAGGCGAATTCAACTGGCGCTTCACCGGTTGTCCCCATTGCGGAGGCGGTATCGCGTCAGCCTCCGGCAAGGGCAGGTGGAAGCTGCACAGCGTCGTCTGGACCGGACAGGAAGTCACTCCCGGGCTGTTCTATTTGCAGTCCGATGACCAAGGCCGCCATTGGAAGGCGCGCCTGCGCATCGGGGACGGCCACGCCCGCGATGCCGACATTGCGGCCTGGGGCCAGGCGCGGGCGGCCATCGTCTTCACGCAACGGGACGCCGGAGGCACCGCGATTCGGGCGATGCGATCGGGAGACGGCGGAACCCGTTGGTCGCAACCCTTGGTGGTGAGCGGGTCCGGGGCGATCGCCGATCATCCCCGGGTGATCGCGACCGATCGGGGTTTGCGGGCATTCTGGACGGAGTACCGAAGCCCCCAGGGAAAGGTGTTGGTCACGAGGACTCTTTGAGAGACTCTCCGATGCGCGGGTTGGTTTTATTGGGGGCGGCGCGAATTGGATTTGGTGAAACACGGCGAGAATGGCATGAAGAGAAAGGTTTGGCGGGCCGGTTGGGTGTTGGCGTCGGCCGTGGTGTTTGCGGCGAAGGCGGCGCCGCGGCCGCCTCTGCATCCGCATGGCGCGCCCGTTGCGGCGGCATCGGGGACGTCGTCCGATCCCTTTGCGGCAACCGTTTCCGCTGACCGTCCCGCGGTCCCCATCCGTTTGGCGCACGCCATCCTGGTCAAGGCGAACCCGGATCGGGACTCAGTGATCAGCGACGTCCCGGAGGAAGTCCTGCTGACCTTCAACGAAGGCGTCGGTCAGGAGTTTCTGGCGCTGGCGGTGGTCGACGAGAGCGGCAAGCGTGTCGACAACCACGATGCCCGTCAGGATTTCACCGATCACTCCCATTTGCGGGCATCGGTGGGAAAGTTGGTACCCGGGCGCTACATGGTCCGTTACCGGGTTCTCTCGGCAGATGGCCATGTGGTGAGCGGCAAGTACTATTTTCAAGTTCAGCAGAAATAGGAGGAAGAGATGAGTTCTCTACACGATCTGTCGATGAAAGGCTTGGTGTTCCACATTCTGTTGCTCGGCGTGCTGAGCGGCGGCGTACAGGCGGCGACCCAGCGCGATCCTTTCAATGGGCGCCAGAGCTATTCCGGCTCTAGTATGAGCTGCCTGATTGCAAACGACTTTTATGCCGTCCATTTCAGCGCCATGCAGGAAGGGAGGAAACCCGGAGAGAGCTCCGATTTCGTGAAATACTGTCAGGAGATTCCCGCTACGGGTCGCATCTTTCTGTCGGTGGACCTGCTGGACCGCGACGTGAGGACCACGCCGATTTCGTTGCGGGTCGTGGAAGAAGCGATCTCCGACGAGGGGCGTCCTCCGGAAGTCAAGGCGGAACTGGCGGAGACGCCGGCCAAGATCTACAAGAACGGTACCGCCGATACCCAGGTGATGATCGACCGGCCGGGCCACTATGCGCTGATCGTGACAGTCGGCGACGGTCCTCTCACCGAGGACGACAGGTTGCGTATTCCCTTCAGCGTCGCCCTGCCGCCGCCAACCAGCTACGGCCAGTTGGCGGGCAAGCTGACCGGCGGGCTGGCGCTGGCATTCTATCTGGTGATGGGCGTGATCGGCTACCGTGTGTATCGCCATTACCGGCCGAAAAAGCTGGCGGAAGACGCACTGGGAGTCGGTGCCAAGGTGGGAGGGTTGGGAAACCGCTGAACTTGCGCTGAATCCCGCGGTGCAAGGATGCACCGCCAATATCGGCGACTACAGGTCGCCGATTTTTTTGGGCAGGGAATCAGTGTCGGAGCTTACGGAAAATGGGAAGTTGCGCCATCTACGTGTCGGTGGTGAGAGGGCGTGGCGCGGGACGAAGATCGTGCGGTCGGGATAGCCCGGCGCTGAAATTTGATCGCTGTCGAGATTCCGGGAAACCTGCGGTGCTGGGACACACCGCGCAGTTCCTGCGGCCGACAGCCGCCGAAGCAGCCAGTCACCGGAAGCCGAAAGTTCCAGTGACCGATATGCTTCTTTTCGGGGGGAATCGAACCGGCACGAGGCGATGTCGGATTTCGACGGACTAGCGGAGAGCCTGGCCGTGCCGGTCGCAAGAATTACTTCTGACTCGGAGCGGTGATCGAGTTGTTGTACTTGCTCGTGTCCCGATAGGCCGATTGAGCGGGCTCTTGGGCGATCGCCTTGCGGGCGGTTTCATACTTGTCGTGCTCGCTGCCCTTCACCATGACGATGATGACGACGGCGGCCACGATGATTCCGGCGATATAAACCCAGAAGTTGTCTTTCTCTTGTTCCACGGCATCTACCTCATTTAGTTTTGGTTAAGACTTGTGCACCAATCGGTGCGGCACAAACGTTACCCTAACAAAATTGGGTCATTTTTGATCTGCATCAATCTTTGCCGAGCGGTGGCCGGCCGTCCTTGCAGGGAATCGTGGAAAGCGGAAACCTGCGGCGGCCGAACTGGGCTGACCCATGTGGCGCCGCCGCCGCCGGTGTCGGGCCGGGAGCCGGGGGGATTTTCAATTCCCAAGGCAGATTGAACGGCGCCTTGTCGGCCTTGGACTTTCGCCGGGAAACCACGCCGAATCGCACTACCACGACCTCTGTCCGGCTGCTTGGCCCCGTTTCCGGAGCTGCCCCGCAGGATGGGTCAGGCGAATCGAAGGCGCCGGATGCTTGCGGTCTTCGCCTTCTGCCCGCAGACGACTCGATTGCAACAGACCTTTCCCTTGCGTAGCATGATTGAAATGCCCGAACCTGGAATGGGCTGCTGCGCGAAGACCTCCGTTCCAGTGTCCGCGGTCGGTGCGAACCCACTTCGAAGTCGGCTCCGCGTCGCCTTTGTCCAGGCTAGTGAGCGTGCCGGCGATTCCCTTCTTGAGTCCATGCGGTGACGTAATCCATGCAATCGACCAAGTCGCTATCGTTCCCCTGCACCAAGCTCCTCTCCAATGGCCGCTTCCACGCATTGATCACCAGTGCCGGCAGCGGTTACTGCAGTTACGACTGGATGTCGTTGAGCCGCTGGCACGGCGACGCGGTGGAAGACGCGCTGGGCTATTTCTTCTATCTGCGGGATGCCGACAGCGGTGAGGTCTGGTCGGTCACCGCCCGTCCCAGCGGGCGACTTCCCGATCACGAGCACACCTTCGGCGCGCCCGGCGTATTCGGGTTGATCTCCTTCTGCAACGGCATCGAGGCCACGCTGCGGGCCACGATCTGTCCCGACCGGCACCTGGAACTGCGGCAGCTCAGCCTGTGCAATCACGGCACACAAAGACGCCGCATCGAGGTGACCAGCTATCTGGAAGTCGTCCTCAACCATCCTGCCGCCGACGCGGCGCATCCGGCCTTCTCCAAGCTGTTCGTGCAAACCGAGATGGAGGATTCCGGCTGCACGCTGCTGGCACATCGCCGCCCGCGCGGGGTCGGCGAGACCGGACCCTGGCTGGTGCACGGGGTCGCCGGTGGCGACGACGGGCAGTGGGAAACCGACCGCATGCGCTTCCTCGGCCGTGGCCATGGGCTGGCGCTGCCGCTGGCATTGCGGGAGCGGAATCGTTTGTCGGGAACCGTGGGCAACGTCCTGGATCCGATCTTCGCATTGCGGCGGACGCTGGACCTCCCGGCCGGCGTAGCCGGCGAGCTGTTCTTCTGCGTCGGCGTCGGCGAAGACCGCAGTCAGGCGCTGCAACTGCGCGCACTGATCGATGACGCCGGTGGTGCCCGTTCGATGTTCGCCAAGGCCGAGAAAACCGAACGCAAACGCTTGGCCGAGCAGGAGATGAGCGAGACGCAGGCGGAATATTGTCAGGCCTTGGCGGCGGCGATGCTGTATCGTGCCGGGGGCTTGCGGGCGCCAGCGGAAATCCTGCGGCAATCGTCGTTTCAGGCGACGCCGGCCGCTTTCGAGCGGCAGGGTATTCGCGGCTGGGGAATGCACTGTGTGATCTGGTCGGAAGACCCCGCCGACCCGCGCGTGGCCCAACTGATCCAGGCGCGCCGCTATTGGCAGGGCAAGGGCCTAGCGGTGGCCGTGATCATCTTCTCGGAGACAGGGGGCTGGCAATTGCCGGAGGAAGCCGTTTACGTCCGCAGCAGCGCCGATATGGCGCGTAGCGATTTCACCGCCATCCTGACCCTGGCACGCCTAGTGGTGACGGACCAACTCCCCGCCCTCGCCGACCTGACCGCGTTGTTCGCCCGGCCCGACACGGTTCTGCCGGCGCGTCCGGCGAACACGGCGGCGGCTCCTGGGTTTGAAGCCGGCAACGGATCGCTGCTGCGGTACAACGGCTATGGCGGCTTTTCCCAAGACGGGAGGGAATACGTCATCGACCTGCGGAATCCCGACGGAGCTACCCTCAGGCTCCCGCCGTTGCCGTGGATCAACGTGGTTTCCAACGAGGGTTTCGGCTTCCTGGTCAGCGAAACCGGAGCCGGTTACACCTGGAGCCGCAACAGCCGCGAGAACCGGCTGACCCACTGGTTCAATGACCCGGTCCTCGATCCCCATGGGGAAGCCTGCTACGTCCGGGATGACGATAGTGGCGATTTCTGGTCGCCCCTGCCGGGGCCGGCGCCGGCCGGCAGCGACTACCAGGCCTGCCACGGATTCGGTTACTGCCGCTTCATTCATCACAGCCACGGTCTGAGTCAGGAAACGACGGTGTTCGTGCCGCGCAAGGATGCCGTCAAGATCGTGTGCCTGCGGTTGATCAACAATACTGACCGCCACCGGCGCCTGAGTCTGTGGAGCTACAGCCGGCTGGTCCTTGGCAATTCCCCGGGCGATCACGGCAGCCAGGTGGTGACGGAGTTCGATGGCAACGCCGGAATCGTGTTGGCTTCCAGCCGCTGTGCACCCGAATTCGGAGGCGCCTTCGTATTTGCGGCGGCACTGGTTCCGGCCGGCGCGACCGTTCACGCTTCCGGCGATGCCGCAGCCTTCGTCGGAAGGGCGGGGACTCTGGCAAATCCCGCCGCCTTGCATCGGCCGCGGCTGGACGGGCGCTTCGGCGCCGCCATGGAGGCCTGTGCCGCGCTGCAGGCCGAACTGCAGTTGGCGCCCTGGGAAGAAGCCGAAGTGTACTTTCTGCTGGGGGAAACCGACCGGCCCGAGGGGGCGGCGAGTCTGGTGCAGGCGTATCGGTCGCCCCAGGCGGTCGCCGCCGCTCTGGTGCAAACCCGCGAGTTCTGGTCGGATACCGTGGAGGCGGTGCAGGTGGAAACGCCGTCGCCGGCCCTGGACCTTCTGGTCAACGGCTGGCTCCCCTATCAGAACCTGTCCTGCCGCATCTGGGGACGGTCGGCGTTCTACCAGTCCGGCGGGGCGTTCGGTTACCGGGACCAGCTGCAGGATGCGGCGGCTTTGATCTACTCGATGCCGCAGCTGACGCGGCAACAGATCCTGCTGCACGCCGGCCACCAGTTCGAGGAAGGCGACGTGCTGCACTGGTGGCACCCCGCACCGCTGGAACGGGGCCTGCGCACCCGATTTTCCGACGACCTGGTGTGGCTGCCCTACGTCACCGCGTTTTACGTGGCCACCACCGGCGACTACGGGTTGCTGGACGAACCGGTTCCCTTCCTCACGGCGCGCCCGCTGGAACCCGGCGAGGACGAGTGCTACCTGCAGCCGATGCCTGCCGGAAGCCGGGGGAGCATCTACGAGCATTGCTGCCGCGTGCTCGATCGATCCCTCACGGCGGGAGCCCACGGGCTGCCCTTGATGGGCACCGGCGACTGGAACGACGGCATGAGCCGGGTCGGACGGGAAGGGCGGGGGGAGAGCGTGTGGATGGGGTTCTTCCTGTACCGGACCCTCGGCGATTTCCTGCCGCTGTGCGAGGGGCGCGGCGACACCGGCCGCATCCAGCGCTACCGCGACTACCGCGAGGGACTGCGGGAGGCACTGGAAAGCGCCGGCTGGGACGGCGGCTGGTATCGCCGCGCCTATTACGACAACGGCGCGGTGATGGGCTCCCGGGACAGCGACGAATGCCGCATCGACGCACTCGTCCAGGCCTGGTCGGTGCTCTCCGGCGCCGCGCCGCGGGAGCGCTGCGAAGCGGCGCTGGACGCACTGGAACAGCACCTGATCGCCGACGACGGCGGCATCATCAAGCTGCTCACCCCGCCCTTCGTCGACACCCCCAACGACCCTGGCTACATCAAGGGCTACGTGGCGGGAGTCCGGGAAAATGGCGGCCAGTATACCCATGCCGCCTGCTGGGTGGTTCGGGCCATGGCGGAACTGGGCCGTAGCGACCGCGCTCTGGAGCTGCTGGAGAAGATCGGCCCCATCCACCACAGCCGCGACCAGGCAGCGGCGGCGGTCTATCAGGTCGAGCCCTATGTGGTGGCGGCAGACATCTACGGGGAACCACCCCATGTCGGAAGAGGCGGCTGGACCTGGTACACCGGCTCGGCGGGCTGGATGTACCGGGTCGCCGTGGAATCCATCCTGGGGATTCGCTACCGCAATGGCGAGACCCTGGTGCTGGCACCGTCGATTCCGTCCCACTGGCGGGAGTATCGGGCGGAGCTGCGTCTCGACGACCGCTGCACCCGCTACGAGATCCACGTCATCAATCCCGCCGGTTGCCGTGGCGGGGCCAGCGAGGCGACGCTGGACGGCTTCGGCACGGAGTGCCGGGACGGCGCCGCCCTGATTCCGCTGCTGCGCGACGGCGGCATGCATCAGGTGCAGGTGCTGCTGGGCCAGGGCGGAACCTGAGTCGGGCCGGGCCGTCTTCACTGATGCAGAGGTTGAAGTTCCTGCGCCTGCTGTTGGTGCTCCTGATGAGCGCCAGCCTCGGTGGCTGCGTCTACTTCCGGCTGCTGGAGCTGAAAGGCCAGTTGGCGGAGTTCGACAAGTACTTCCGGGTCGAGACCGGCGGCGAACATTTCGTCCTGCGCTTTCTGCAGCCGCTGCTGTACCGGGACGATTTCACGGAGTTGTCGAAACTGGATCCGAGCCGGGTGGAAACGACGCCTACCGGCAAGCGCGCCGTGCAGATCTACCGCAAGCTGGACGCCCAGGGGGTTCCCCGCCCCGGCAGCGACATCGTCTTCACCCTCGACTTCGACCGCGACGACCGCCTGATCTCCTGGGACTTCTCGCCGCTGTTCATGGCCTTGGCCCCGGCCCCCTTTCTGGAGGCCTCGCTGCGCTCCCTGGGCAAGGGCAAGGTGGACGAGGACAAACATCAGCTCCAGGTCGATCCCAAGGATCTGCCCAAGGTGACGGCACGCCCACCGCGGCGGGCGGAAGTCCTCAAGCTGCTGGGGGAGCCCCACGAGCAGGCCGGCCTCAGCGGTGCCCTGTATCGCTTTCAGATGCAGACGCCGCGGGTGGACGACGGTTACGAGGACCGCCGTTCCAGCCACATCCGGCTGGAGTACGACCCCAAGACGGAGGAGTTGGTCAAGCTCCGGGGCAAGTTCTGCGGCCTCAAGATTTCCATCAACTTCCGCCGGCTCGCCAATGCCACCCAGGTGCCCCTGGAGACCGTACGTTGAGGTCGCGCCGGTCGGCTTCGCATCGGTCCTGGTAACCGCAGACGAAAGCGGCAAGATGCCGGGTCGGCCGTGAACGTCCTGGTCATCAACTGCGGCAGCTCTTCCATCAAGTTCGCCGTGGTGACGCCCGATGGCGCCCAGCACCCGGTGCTATTCAGCGGGGTCGCGGAACGCCTCGGCGAAGCCGGCGCCCGCCTCATCCTGACCGCGCCGGGCAGCGCCGCTGCGGCGCCGCTGGCGTTGCCCGGTGCCGACCACTGGGCCGCCTGCGCCGCGCTATTTGCCGCATTGCGCCAGTACCGGGCGGAAGTCTCCATCGCCGCGGTGGGACACCGGGTAGTGCACGGCGGCACCGCCTTCGCGCAACCGGTGATGATCGACGACGGCGTGGTCGCGGCGATCCGCGGCCTGATTCCCCTGGCCCCCCTGCATAACCCCCTCAACCTGCTGGGCATAGAGATCTGCCGGGAGGTGTTTCCGGACTTGCCGCAGGTGGCGGTGTTCGACACCGCCTTTCACCAGACCCTGCCGCCCCATGCCTACCGCTATGCCGTGCCTTCCGCCTGGTACCGGGACTGGGGCATCCGCCGCTACGGATTCCACGGTACCGCCCATCGCTATCTGGCGGAGCGGGCGCAGGCCTGGTGCGGCCGGCCGCTCAACCTCATTACCCTGCACCTTGGCAACGGCGCCAGCGCCTGCGCGATCCGTCAGGGTGTGTGTGTCGATACCTCCATGGGTTATACCCCGCTGGAGGGCCTGATCATGGGCAGCCGCAGCGGCGACCTCGATCCGGCGGTGGTCCTGCTGGCGGCGCGCCGGCTCGGCATCGAGCGGGCCGAACAGGCGCTGCTGCAGGACAGCGGAATGCGCGGCCTGTGCGGCAGCTCCGACTTGCGCGACATCCTGCAGCGGGCCGAAGAAGGCGAGGAGGCTGCCGCCCTGGCGGTGGTGGCCTATTGCCAGCGGGTGCGCAAGTACCTGGGGGCTTTTTACGCGGTGTTGGGGACGGTGGATGCGGTGGTGTTTTCGGGAGGCGTCGGTGAGAACGCGGCGGCGGTGCGCTGGCGCGTCTGCGAGGGCCTAGAGGAACTGGGCATCCGCCTCGATGCGGCCGCCAATGCCAGCCCGAAGGGGGAGGTGGCGCCCCTCCACAGCGCTGCCAGCCGGGTGCAGGTCCTCCGAATTCGCGCCAATGAGGAACTGGCCATCGCCCGCTCCACCGCCTTGCTGGTGGCCGCGTTGGCTCCGCCCTGACCGGGCCGCACCGAATCCGCCGCCGCCTGTCCCCCGGCGCCGGATATCCGATATGATTGCAATCCACCGATATCCGTGCGGGAGTGATGCCGATGCCGCTCGTTCCGATCCACCCGGGGTTGTTGGCCTGGTTCCGGGCCCTGGCGTTGATGCTGGCGGTGCCGGCGGTTGTCGCCAGCCCCAGCGACGACCCCGATATCCTGGCGCGGCGTGGCGTGCAGCAACCGGCTTCGACGGACTCGTCCGACGGCGAGGAAGGCGAGGGCGCGGCGGCGGCTCCCGCCGCCGCGGGCAGCCCGGCGGCTCCCACTCTGACCCTGAGCAAGCCGGCCGGGGGCTGGACCAGCGCCCTGCAGCTGACGGTGGCGGGGACCTGTTCTGACGCCGCGGCCGATCCCATCGTCGTCAACATCAATGGCGTGCGCTATTACATCCGCTCCACTGGCGGCAGTTTCTCCCGCGTCTTTCCCGCCGCCAAGGGCCGCAACACCGTGATCGCCGAGTGTTCCAACGCCACCGGCAGCGCGCGGGCGTCGGCGATGGTCGATGCCAACATCGCGCCGATCGCCTTCAAGGTGGTGCTCACCAGCGATACCGACTCGGTCTACACCGACCTCCACATCTACGAGCCGGATAACAGCCATGTCTACTGGGCTGACACCAATTCCCCCAGCGGCGGCATCTTCTTTCTCAACTCCGACGGCGAGAGTTTCGACAAGGCCGGCTACGGGCCTTATCTCTACGTGCATCCGGCGCCGCCGCCGGGGGTGTTCCGGATCGATACCAACTATTGGCCGGGGGGGGCGGTGCAGCACACCCTCGCCAGCCTGGACATCGTTCTGGACGAGGGTCTGCCCACGGAATCCCGCAGGCGGGTGCAGAAGCCGCTGGCGCGTCCGGGCGAGACCCAGACCCTGGCCTATGTGGTGATCCAGGGCAACCGCCGGCCCGCCAAGATCTACGTTCCCGGCCAGGATGGGGAGCGCAACATGCCGCCGGAGGTGAAGGAATACATCCGCCACGAGCCGAAACGGGTCGGCGAGGCGGGCGCCGACGAGGAAGCCGGCTATTTGCTGCCCCAGGACGAGGACGCCCTGCGGCGGGTGGTGACCCGGGTCGCCCTGCAGCAGGCGCGCCGCGCCAGTCCGCTGTGGGAGCCGCAGCAGCGCGATTGCGCCGGGTTGGTGCGGTTCAGCTACCGGACCGCCCTGGAGCCCCGTTCCGCCGGCCGCAGCAGCAAACTGGGGTTGCCGCCGCGACTGCATCTGCCGCCCCTGTCGGAGCGGGCGCGCAGCCTGTTCCCGGATTTCCCGCAGATCTGGCAGGTGGGGTTGGCCGCCGGGGGCGGGGCGCGCTTCGTCCATTTCGCCGACGCCGAGACCCTGCTGGGGTACAACTTCCGGCCCAAGTCGCGGGAACTCGCCGCCGCCCGTGACGCCGACCTGCTGGTCTACCGGCGGCCGCTGGACCAGGCCGAGCCCTATCATCTGATGCTCTACGTGGAGAGCCGGCCGGACAGCCTCGCCGTCTATCACAACGGGGCCGCTGGCAGGGAGGCCGAGGTCCGCGTGGTAAGGATCGAAGACCTTTTGAATTCGCCCGACCCGGTGTGGATTCCCCGTGCGGACAATCCCTATTTCCTCGGAGTGTACGAATGGAACCGCCTGCGTCCCCGCGCCGCAAATTCTATCTAGGGCTCGCTCTGCTGCTGGTGCTGGCGGCCGCCGCCGCCGCGGTGCTGCTCTACCGGCGGGCGGAGACTCCGCTGGCGAGCCTGGTGAAGCCGGAACTGCCGATGCTGGACGTGGTGGTGAAGCTGCGCGATCTCAACGGCAGCGATCGGCCCGAGGGCCCTTCGCGCATCGGCGATGGCCGCAGCGCGCCGGCCGCTGACGAGCGCTGTCCGGCCCTGGTGGGGGGCGACGATTTCGCCGCCACCACGGTGAGCGCCGACGGCCAGCGGCCGCCGGACTGCCCGCGGATCGCCACCTGGTACGTCAAGACTCACCCCATCGCCCTGTCGCTGTACTTCGAGGAGGGGGAGGAACTGCTGGCCTGGTACGACCGCCATCCCAAGGCGCGCGATCTGGCCGGCAGACGCTTCGTGGAGGGACTGTTCCACGGCCTGCTGCTCAGCCTCAAGGTCAAGGCCGAGGAGCTGAAACTGGACGGGCTCCAGGGGGAATTCCTCGGCACCCTGCTGCGGGAAGCGGTCGCCGCCCACGGCCAGCTCCACTACGACCTGGTCCACGGCGGTCACGGCTGGGTTCTGAGCTTCCAGCGCGGCGCCAGCGGCTTCGCCGCCCGCGCCCTGCCGGCCATGGCGGCGGCCCTGGCCAGCAGCGGTTACCGGTTGAACCGCCTCGCCAGCCCGGTGCTGGAGATGCGGGTCGGGCTGCAGCGGTTTTTCCTGACCGAGGACGGCGGCCGCATCTATCTGGCGCAGAGCCTGGAGGCCCTGCTCAACGTTCTGGAAAGCCTGACCCCGCCGGCCGGCGGCATTCCGGCGGCGCCGCTCGCCGTCACCCTGCGGGCGGATGCGTTCCTCGACAAGCTGCTGCCGCTGATGGCCGGCAGCCCGAGACTGGACCTGACCGCCCGCTTCGATCTGGAGGAAGGCCGTCTGGGCAGCCTGAGCCTGCCCGCCGGCCCCTGGACCCGGCACCTCCACGGCCGCATTTTCGAAGGGGTGCTGGCCTCCATTCCCCACGACAGTTTCGCTGCCGTCGCCACCAGCCTGCGGCTGCCGGCGAGTTGGACCGAGGAGGACTGGCGGCGCCTGGCCACGGCCGGACCGGCGGCGCAGGCGGAAGCAGCGCTACCGGAGGAGAGCGGATTTGCCCTGGTGTGGGACTTCGACGGCCAGGACAGCCCCAACGGCGCGGTGGGCGTGATCGTCGCCAATCAGACCGAGCCGCAGGCCAGCGCGGCCTACCAGCAATACCTGCGCAACGCCGAGCGCAGTGCCGAATGCGGCGGTGGCGCGGTATTCCTGGCGGCCACCGCGGATCGGCTGCTTACCCGCATGAAGGAGGCCTGCGCGCGCCAGTCCCTGAGTCTGCTGGACTGGGAACGGGGCGGCAGTCGCCAGCGTTTCGGCTCCTCCCAGTTGCTGGCCTTCCTCAACCCCGGAACCGGGCTGCGGGAGCTGTTCCTGGCCGGCGGCGCGGCCGGCGAAGAGGATGCCGGGGATTTCGCCCCACGCTGGAAGCAGGACTACGAGAAGGCCAAGGCCGCCCTGCGCGAGGATGGTGAGCGCCTGTTCCGGGAACTGCCCATCGTCGCCTATGCCGGCCGCGCCGGCGGCGCGGCGACGGTCACCCTGGAAGGCCACGCGGTCAGTCCGGGAGGCGCGCCATGACCGCGCTCCGGGAAAATGGGCTCAGGCTGCAACGACCGGGAGCTCCGGTTTCGAGAATGGCGGGGGATGCGGACATGCGGTGTAGAGGGGCTGCGCGGGATGGCTTGGGGAAATGGCTCCCGCTCGGCTGGCGCATGCTGCTGCTGCTCGGGTTGCTGGCAGGATTCCCGGCGGTCGCCGGCAGTCCCTTTTACCTCACCGCCGAACGCAGCTTTGCCAGCACCGAGCCGCCCCAGATCCGGCTGGACTATACCGTCACCGATCAGCCCATGCTGGTGCGGGTGCTGCGCCCCGGCAATCTGGAAGGCTTTCTCGACGGCCAGCTCAATCTGAGCCGCAGCTATGAGGAACCGGTCAGCGAACTGAATCCCGGACACTATTTCGCCAAGGGCCTCAACGCCGCCGAATCCCCCCTGCGCCTGTTTCGCGGCCTGCTCAACCCGGATTTCCGCAAGTCCCTGCAGGGCACCTCCTTCAACCGGGCCATCCTCCATGTCGCCCGCAAGCCACTGGCGGTTGTGCCGCAGCAGATCCTGGTGGCGCCGCCGGCGGGTTTCCAGGTGGTCAGGGAGTATTACCTGGATCTGCAGAAGAGTGGCGAGACGGCCCGCGATCTGGGCTGGTGGTTCGGACAGGACGCCTGGGAAGAGGAGCGCTACAAGGTGCGCAGGCTCACCCTGGATCCCTTGCCGGACGGGGTCTATCTGCTGCAGGCGGTACAGGGCAAGACCGAGGGCCAGTGTCTGATCCAGGTGAGCAGCCTGGCGGTGCAGGTCAAGCAGTCCAGCGAGCAACTGCTGGTGCGGGTGATGACACGCGAACTGAAGCCGGTTGCCGCCGCCCGGGTCAGCTACCGGGACGGCCGCGGCCGCTGGGTGGCGCTGCCGGACGCCACCGACGCCCACGGCGAGGCGCACTTCCGCAACCCGGAAGGGCTGCTGGACGGCAAGCTGGTGGTGCGGGTCGATGCCACCGCGGCCCCGGTGGCGTCGGCGGAGAGCCGTGCCGCCACCGCGCTGACCGCCACCGATTTCCTGCCGACCCAAACCAGGGACGACGCCGTCTTCGTGCTTACCGACCGGCCCATCTTCAAGCCCGGAGAAACCTTCTACTACAAGGGAACGGTGCGGTCCATGGAGGAGGGCAGGCTGGCCGTGCCGGCATTCCGGTCGCGCCAAGCGACGGTGTCGCTGATCCGTGCCGACGGCAACGCCACCGGCCTGGAGGGCAAGGCGACCTTGACCGATTTCGGTTCCTTCTCCGGCAGCTTCGCTCTGGACGAGGGACAGACCCCGGGGCTCTACCGGCTGCTGGCGGAGGTGGACCACAAGCCCTACGGCGGCGAGTTCCGCGTTCGCGACTACGTCAAGCCCACCTTCTACCTGGAACTGCTCAGCCGCAGCTCGACGGTCGAGCCGGGGCAGCCCTTCAGCCTGCGCTTCCGGGCCAGGCGCTACAGCGGCGGGGTGCCGCAGAACGTCAAGTTCGAGGTCTTCCTGTACCGCAAGAAGTTCGAGGCGCCGCAGTTCGTCAGCGAGGCCGGTGCCGGCCTGAGCGCCGGCAGCGACTACTTCGGTGCGGTCAAGTCGGCGGCGCCGCTGACCCAGCCGCAGCGGCTCTACAGCTCCATTGAGGAACGCCAGGCCCCGGCCGGCGGGGAGGCGGTCAGTTCCTGGGACAGCGCGCCGGAACTGGAGGACAGCGGCGAAGCCGGGTTCCAGTTCACCGTTCCCAAGAGCGACAAGGACAGGCCGGACCAGGAGTGGATTTACACGGTGATGGTGCGGGCCCAGGACGCCGCCGGTGGCCAGGCCATTCTTACCGACAATCTCTATGCGACCCTGGCGGAAGCGCAGCCGGCGTTGGCCTTCAGCAAGACCATCGCCGCCCGCGGCGATACGGATCTCAAGCTCAGAATCCAGTCCAGCCATGCCGACGGCAAGCCCGCGGCGAAGGCCGGCGGGGTGGTGGACCTGGTGCTGGAGCAGCCCGGAGCGGACCGGCGCAACCTGGTGAAACTGCCTTTCACCACCGACGAGGCGGGCCGCAGCGAACTGGCGCTACCGGCCCTGACCGGCTTCGGCCGGCTGACCGCGCAGGCGACCCTGGAAACCCTGGACGGCCGCGCGCTGCGGCACGGCGCCCAGTCCGAGCCGGCCACCGTGGTGGTGGCCGGCAGCGGCGGCGAGGCAGTGGCGGACAACCCGGAACTGGAGTTGTACACCCCCACGACCATCCTGAGCCCCGGCGACAGCGCCAGGGTCTTCGCCCTGCTGCCCAAGGGTTGGGGCCAGGGCGAGCGGGGTCCTGTGTGGGAGACGGTGGCCGGATCGCGCGTGTTCGAGACGCGCGGGGCCGACGCCCAGGGCCGCAGCCGCTGGTTCGAGGTTGCCGCCCGGCCCGAGTACGGCACCGGCTTCTACCATACGGTGACGGTACCCATGGCGGGCGGCAAGTACCGCGAGCAGACCCTCGGTTTCCGCATCGTGCCGCGGGACAAGCGGCTCACCATCGCGATCCGGCCGGAACGGGCCGAGACCGAGCCCCTCAAGCCGGCCAGGCTCAGGCTGGCGGTGACCCGGGCCGACGGCAGCCCGGCCGCCGCCACCGAAATGGCGGTGTCGGTGGTGGACCGGGCGGTTTATGCGGTGCAGGGGGAATTCCGTCCCGGCGTGTTCGATTTCTTCTACCCCCTGCAGCGCATCAACCTGGCCACGTTTTATTCCGACGACCTCCAGGGGTATGGCTACGCCGATCTGCTGCGCAAGCCGAATTTTGCCCTCAGCGCCCTGAAAAGCCAGAGCAAGCTGGCGAAGAAATCGATGCGCGACACCGCCGGCTGGTTCCCCCATGTGGTCACCGACGCCAAGGGCGAGGCGGAGGTGACGGTGGACATGCCGGCCAACGTCACCGAATGGCTGGTGACGGTGGTGGCGGGGGACAGGGAGGGCCGCCTCGGCGAAGCCACCGGGCAATTCCGCAGCGTCACCGACGTTTCGGTGGACGTGGCCGCTCCCCAATTCCTGCGGGAAGGCGACGAGGCCGAGGCCACCGTCATGCTGGCCAATCACCTGGCGCAGCCGGTGGCGGTCGAGGGCAGCCTGGGGGTGGTGGGGCCGCTCCAGTTTCTCAGCGGCGAGTCGGCGGTGAAGCCGGTGCTGGAACCCGGCGGCGAGTTCCATTGGCTGCTGCGGCTGGTGGCGCAGGACCAGGACGGCCACGCCGGCCTGCAGGTGACTCTGAAGGGCGACGCCGGGGTGCGGGTGGGGGGCGCCGAGGAGTTCGAGATCCCCCTCAAGCCGGCGGCGATGCAGCAGGTCTACAGCGGCGTCAACGGCGGCGACGCCCTGCATACGGAGATCCCGGACGACGTGGAGGTCACCCAGGTGCGGGTGCAGGTCAGCTCCGGCCTGCTGGGGGCGGCGCTGCAGGCGGCGGCGGTACTGGTGCAATATCCTTATGGCTGCACCGAACAGTTGGTGCACAGCACCATTCCCAATCTGGTGCTGATGGACTTGTTGGAGCGCGCCGGCATTCCCGCCGAACAACTGGGGCCGCTGGCCAAGACCCTGGAGCGGGCGCGGAGCAATGCCGCCCTCGGCATCCGCAAGATCGTTCGCAACCAGAAAGGCAGCGGTGGATTCAGCCTGTGGCCGGGCGAACCGGAGGCCAGCCTGGCGGTGACCCTGATCGCCTTGCATGCCCTCAAGCTGGCCAGCGAACAAAGCATCGAGGGCGCCGCGATGGCCTACGGCAAGGGCATGGAATGGCTGTCGGCCCGCCTCAACCAGAACGCCGACGGCGCCTCTCTGAGCGGCGGCTTCATCCTGGCCGGTCTGGCGGAAGCTGGGGAGACCTATCCATCACCGTGGCAGCAGCAGGCGGATTTCGTCAAGCAGGTGCTGGCCTCGCCACAGGCGGCCGTCACCGATCTGATCGACGGCCTGCGCATCGTCCGCGCTTACCAGGCGCAGACCTGGCACAGCTTCCACCAGCAGTTCCCGGCCGACACCAAGCCCAAGGAAGAACTGGCCAAACGCCTGCAGCAGGCGCTGGATCAGTTGGATCCGGAGCAGCCTCCGGCACCGGACCCGGTCGCCGCCGAACTGGGATTCCGCTTCGGCAGTCCAAGCCTGGTGGCGGCGGGGATGGGAGTCCTGCACGGGTTGCAGGCCTTGCCCCCGGCGCTGGAAGGAAAGCTGAAGAAGGCGTTGCTGCGCAGCCACCGCAATGGCTACTGGATCTCCACCTATGACAGCGCCCAGGTCATCCTGCAAACGCGGGAATTGCTGAGCGCAGAGGCGGCTGCCGCCGCCAAGGACGACAAGGGGCGCGCCCGCAAACTGACAGCGGCGGCCCGCGACGGTGCCCAGTTGGGGACGCTCAAGCCGATACCGGGCGGCTTCCTGGGGACCTTCACCCGCTTCAATGACACCATCGATCTGAGCGAGATGCGAATTTCCGGCATGCGACCGGACGAGGTGGCGGCCTCCAGCGTCAGCGCCAACGTGTCCTTCGCCGCCGTGACACCCCTGAGCGCCGGCCTCGAGGTCAGCCGGAGCTTCCGCCGCATCGCCGGCAGCGGCAGCGAACCGCTGGATCCGGCGCAAGCCCTCAAGCCGGGCACGCAGGTGGTGAGCGAGCTGCTGGTGAAGCGGCCGCAGAGTCCCGATGACCATTCCGCGCCGAGCCGCTTCGTGGTCATCGAGGACGGCATTCCGGCGCTGGCCGAGGGCCAGGAGACCGATCAGACCTACCTGGCCGATGCCGGCGTGCAGCCGCGGGAGGACAGCTACTGGGGCAGCATCAAGGAAACCCAGCGCTACCCGGACCGCATCGTGCGGGTGGCGCGGATCGAGCCCGGCGGGGAGTTCCGGCTGTATCAGGTGTGGCGGGCGGTGCGCGCCGGCACCGCCGCCATCCCGCCGGCCCGCGCCGTCGACATGTACGACGAGACGATCCGCGGGAATACGGCGGCGGGCAAGGTGACGGTGGCGCCGTAGTGTCGCTTGTTGGTTTCCGAGGCCCAGGAAGGTCAGCGACCAAATCGGCTTTGAATCGCTGCGCGATGCCAGATTGAATGTGGGTTTTCGGACCCACGGCCGAGATACTTTTCTTTGTTTGGCCAAAGAAAAGTATCCAAAAGAAAGGCCACCCTCAGCCGCGAAAGCCCCTTGCGCTCCTCGCTTTCGGCAGGGGTCGGCAAAAGGGCGATCCATCGCCCTCTGCCGACGCGCCGCATCCCTGCGGCGCCCCTTCGGACTGGTCCTGCCGAAAGCTGCGGTGCCCGGCGCGGCTGAAGGGGTTTCGAACAGCAAGTCGTTGGGTAGGCGGACCGAAATTCGACAAATTGGGAATCGCCGAGGAATTCGGCTTTCCCCGAGTGGCTCGATGGTCGAAGCTGGGGTTGGCGCCCCGCTCATTCGGCGGCGTGACCCGTGCCTGGGGTGAGCGATCGCCATACAAGAAGCGGCAAGCGGAGGTCGGATGGGGAAGGGCGGGGATGACACGACAGAAGTGGTGGCGGGGCCGGGCCGGGTGCCGCGGAAGCCGGCGCCGGAAGCGGTTGCCCATTTCGTCGTGGTGGTGGAGGGGAGCGAAGCCGGCAAGAAGATCGAGCTGGGTCTGGACCCGGTGACCATCGGCCGCGCCGAAGACAATCGTCTGGTGCTGATCGATCCCTGCGTGTCCGGCCACCACTGCCGCGTCGGTTTCGTGGATGGCCGCGTCCTGATCGAGGACCGCGGCTCCACCAACGGCAGCTTCGTCGACGATGCCAGGGTCGCCGGTCTGGCGGAATGGCCGATCGAAGCCAGCCTGCGGCTCGGCAACCAGGTGCTGCGGCGCGAGTACCGTCATCGTGCCGATGCCCGCCGCGAGGATGCCATCTCCGACGACCTGCGGCGCGCCGCC
>Ga0233425_10001442_pt1 | contig 53358 bp, 78 predicted proteins | sample Watercolumn_Towu_2_FD_181712 | JGI IMG/M metagenome (GOLD analysis project Ga0233425, IMG submission 181712) | Freshwater microbial communities from Lake Towuti, South Sulawesi, Indonesia - Watercolumn_Towuti2014_140_MG | ecosystem: Environmental > Aquatic > Freshwater > Lake | place... | reverse complement strand
TCCAGCGCTTCGAGCTGTTCGGCGAGGTGCTTGCCGGGATGGATGGCAGTAAGAGCCATGCTGCACCTTAAAAAACTGGTCGGGACGCCCGGATTTGAACCGGGGACCTCCTGCGCCCAAGGCAGGCGCTCGTTGATTGAAGTAGCCTGGTAATCATGGTTTTCTTGTCCTCCTGGTGCCCCTAATGACCTAAAACTCCCCTCATGGGGACGCAAAGCCCTCACGAAAACCCTCACGAAAAATCCTCCAAACTGACCATGACCTGACGCAAGTCCGGGTCCACCAGATGGAGGTATTGCTCCGTGGTCTTTTGCTCCTGGTGCCGCAGTAGCCGGGAGATTTTGGCGATGGAAAACTTCTTCCGGTCCCGGAGCAACGACGCGACATAATGGCGGATGGAATGAAAACCAAAATGCCGGATGCCGGCCCGGGCACAAATAGAGCGCATGATTTTACGACGTGAATAAAATCTGGTGGCCGTCCGCGGATTGAAAAAAACCCACTCCGCTTGTTCCCGTTTTTCCCAGAGGCTCCAGAGCGTATCGTAAAGCACTTGATTCATGGGCAGCTTGTCAAACTCCCAGGCACTATCTTTTCTCTTCCGAGTCCAGAGCCTCACTTCTTGGGCTTCGAAATTTACATCCTCCCAGCGCAGTCGCAAGACCTCATCGAGGCGGGCCAGGGTATGATAGAGCACCAGGATAAAGGGCCGGTGTTCTCCCGCGGCCAGGAGCAGCCGGTGCATCTCTTCCGGTGAGGGGGTGGGCCGGATGAACTTGGGCTCCGGCATCTTCTCCAGGAAGAAGCAAGGGTTTTCCGGCAGCATCCGCCGCTTCCAAGCCCAGGAGAAAAGGGCGCATAGGTCCTTACGGTGCCGGTTATAATTGATGTTGGAATGGCGGGTGCGGAGATATGACTCGATGGTGGGGATAGTGATCTTCTCGACGGGAAGGTCTCCGACATGATTTATAAAAGAGCGGTAGACTCCTGCTTTATATTTCCAGGTTTTTTCTGCAAAGCGGCGTTCGGCATATTCGAGGTATTCATTTGCCAGGTCCCCAAATGTTAAACCGATCTCTTTTTCTGGCTTCTTCCCTGCGACTTCTTTTTTCCGCTCCGCCTCCGCAGCCTTGGCCCTGGCCTTGGTCTGAAACCAGGTCCCCGTTTTCGGGTCCTGGGTGCCGCTGTATTCCTTGCCCTCGTGCTGGAACTGATACCGCCAGCCCTTGCCTTTCACCTTCCAGCAGGCCATAGATCATCCCCCACGGGAACCTTAATGCTTTGATGCCGGCCGGGTAGAAACCACCCAAGGCCGCGCGTTTCTTATAGACCGTGCGGGGGGATAATTGCAAGAGGTTTGCGACTTCGGCTGTCGTAAGGAGACGTTGAGGGAAGTCGGGCCTATTCATGGCTCCCCGCCTGTGCTGTCTTGGGTTCGCCCAAACGACACGATGGAAGGAGGTGGGAAGCCATGAAGAAGTGTCCTCTTAAGTTTCATTTGCCGGAGAAAGATCAGGGGCGCGAAGCCGCTTGTGCCTGGTACATCCAGGGCAAGGTTCGGGACGTTGATCTTCCTGCAAGAGGCCTCCTGGGGGCTGGGTAATGATCGTGGAACTAAGTTAGCCCTTGCTATCCGATATGTCAACAATAAAAGTAGCTTTTGCTAACTTTTAAATTAATTAAAAACCCCTCTGCCGCTAACGGGACGGGGGTTTTCGATTATATAATGGTGCGGAATCTATGCGGGGGTGTTTAAATGGATATAATTCAAGCCTTATCTGTCTTATGGCGGGGCTTAAATTTAATGACCGGGCACTTGTTTTTTTGGGGATGGCTTTTCAGGTTCAGCGATCCGCTTATAATATACGTCAATGGTAGCAGCCAGAGGCTCTAAATCCGTTTCAGCATCAACCATCCTTAAAACCTTCTCCATTATTTTGAACCGATCCTTTTTTGCAGCCTCTTTAAATTTAAGCCAAGACATGTCCATCTCAATATCAGGACATAGATACGGTCCTCTAGGTTCATTTAGGCCATCCAATAATTTCAAGGTGATGTTCAAGGTCAGGTTTTTCCCTCTGCGACCACTTCTTAAGGTAGATAGATGAACCTTGGTTGTTCCGCACCTCTCGGCTACCTTTTCAAGCGTGTCCCCTGTTCGTTGCATATGTTCCGCCAGCAATTTTAAGAGCTTTTCTCTGATGATCGGCACCATATGGTGTAGATCTTCCTTTTTGCGGGTTCCGATGATAGCCATGTTGATCTTGTAAGCCCTGGCTAATCCATGTTCAATCAACTGGTGCTAACTTTTTTCTTGACAAGACCGGATAGCATATGCTAACCCTTAATCCATGCACTTGTCTGACTATCTAAAAAAATATGGTTTGACTCAGGCGGCCTTTGCCAAGAAGGCCGATGTCCCCAAGGTTTGTATTAGCAATTATCTCTCCGGCAAACGGCAGGGGTTCACCTTAAAAACCTCTTCCAAAATTGTTATGGCCTCTGGAGGAGAGATTTCCTATGAGGACCTTCTAGTGCCGGGTCTGTCTCCAGGCCTGGAAGCCTCCGGCGGCGCGGTACAACCGCTGTAACCTCGACACAGCGGAGGTTGTTTCTTGAGACCCTTAATGTCCTTTGAGGTAGTCAGGATGCTGCCGGAGAAACTCCTTCCAAACCTCAAGCCACCGTTGGCCTCTGGAAATCACATGATAGAAGGGCAGCTTTCCGAGCCAAACGTCTCTCATCATGTCACGCAGGGGGCCAGCCTTGTCTTGGGATAGTTCGGGGCACATGAGGCATGTCTTCAGGCAGCGCATACACGATTTCGAGGGCAGAGAATTTACGGGGCCGCCCACATGAACCACCTCTTTCAGGTCATCGTCACCATCATCGTCTATGGCCGGCCACCTCCTTAATTTAATCCTTCCCCGGTATCACATTATGACCTCGCTTTCAACCTGTAAAGGATAATTGCCAAGGAAATTTGACCACATGCCGGACCCGGAAAAATTTGCGTCTCTTTCTACTGAAGACCAGGTTCACCAGATCAAGGTGGTCGTCCAGGACATCGTTGACGGCTGGTCAGGAGGCCGCAAGGCGTTAGCCCACGCCCTCGGGGTGTCCTACCAAACACTCTGCCGTTGGTGTAACGAGTTCCTGACCGACTACTGCATCCCCCCACACATGATTATCCGGCTCCACCGGCTTACCACTGACCCCCGCTTGGTCCAGTTTATCTGCCGGCATACGAACCATCTGGCCGTGCCCGTCCCCGAGCCCCTGGCCGAGTTCCCGGAGATTACCCGGGCCGTGGGCGCCAGTTCCCGGGAGTTCGGAGAGCTGCTGCATGAGATCGGCCAGGCCCTCGATGCGGCCGGGGACGGCGGGCCCGGAATCACTCCGGGGGAGTTGGACCGGATTCGCAAAGAAGCGCACGAAGCCATGGCCGCCATCGCCGCGTTGCTCAAGGCGGTGGAGGTCATGTCGAGAAGTAGGAGCTGATATGGCTGAAGGACGGATGTTGAAAAAAAAGATCAGCCTCAATGAGGCTCTTGCCAATTTAGAAAACGATACGCACCGCCTTTTATTCACCTGGGCCATCCCACACCTCGATGTCGAGGGCCGGATTACAGGAAGCCCCCGGGTCTTTAAGGCAACCGTGGCCCCGTTATTAGATCATCTCTCTACCGAAATAATCCTTTGTTTTTTTCAAGACGCCCACCGGAATGGCCTGCTGGTTCATTATCAAGTCGATGGCTGGTGGATACAGTTTCCCAAATTTAAAGAAAATCAGAACCTTAAAGAAGGGCGGGAGGCCGCCAGCAAAATCCCGCCCCCTCCGGAGAACTCTTCATCTATCCCGATTACCCCGGAGAACTCCGGAGAACTCCTGAGGACTCCGGATGACTCCGGAGAACTCCCGAATACTCCCCCTAAGTTAAGGGAAGTTAAGTTAAGAGAAGATAACAAAGACTTGGCCGATTCGCCTCCGGCGAATTGCCGAAACTTTACTCAAGAGTTTGACGGAATTTTTTATCCTGCCTATCCCAACAAAAAAAAACCAGCCCACGCAAAACAAGCTTACATTGCCAAGGGGAAGAAGGGGAGGCTTCCCCCTGTCCAGGACTTGGTATCTGCCCTGGAGGTTCAGAAGGTTTCCGATGATTGGACTAAAGAAGGGGGCCGTTACATCCCTCACCCCTCCACCTGGATAAACGGGGAACAGTGGCTTAATCGGCCCGTTGAGGTCGCACCAAAACGAATTAGCGCCGATTTTTGAGGGACGCATGACCAAAGTCGAATTTGCCGATTTCATCACTGGAATTTGCAGCTATTTGGGCCATAAACAACCGGAGAAAGAAACCCTGGCCCTCTGGTATCAGGATTGTTTCCGGATTCCCCAAGAGGCCCTGCTTTCCATCAGGTCACAGTTTCGGGACCTGGAAGCCTGGCCCAAAAACCTTCCCAAATGGCTTTGGACGCAATTCAACTTATGGCTTGAAGCGAACCCCGAGAAGAAGGCCCAAGACAAAAAAGGGTGTGATCAGTGTCATGAGGGATGGATCACGGTCAGCCGGTTCGATGCCAGGGTGAAGTACCGGGGAGACATCCCCTTCCGCTGTGGCAACTGCAATCAGGGCCCCGGTGCGGTTCCGGCCAAGACCAGGTTGCAGCTTATCGAGGAGGGATACTGCAAGCCCATGGGAGGTATAACCCGGACCTACCATAAGCCTTTTCCCAATCCTCCGGAAGATGAAGGTGGCTTGAAGACTTGGCAACCTCTTTTCTCCGAGCGCGGGCCGGCGCCGCCTTCTGAAGATGCGCTGCAACCGATAATCCATGAGGACCTGCCGTTTTGAACACAGGATTTAACGCAGATGCCTCGACTGATCGAGGCCAGGAATAGGGAGAGAAAATGAGCGTGACCCTGCTCGCATTCTATGGAGGCCTAATCTTGGGAGGGGTTATAGGCATGTTTCTTATGGCCCTGCTGGTGATGTCCAGAGAACCGAAAAGGGACTCAACCGATGTGTGAGAAACCCCTCGCCTTCCCCAACTGCTTCCGGCCCATGGTGACTAATGAGGAAATCTGCCGCTGGTGGGCTGCCCATGCGGATGTGCCGGAAAGTTTTGCCTGTAGAAAATGGGCAGGGCAAACATGCCCCACGAATGGCCGCAAACCCCGCGAGGATTCTGATAATGACGGAACTCCCGATTAATCCCGATCCGGTGATTGGCAAAATCACGCTCAACCTGCACCAGAGCGGCGCGGTCATCTATTCCTGCCCCAATGAAATTGCGGAAGTGATGCGGGCCACCTCTCAAGCGTTCCTACACATGGCTGGCAGCTACCTGATGCGGGGTCCGGATTTTCTGCGGATGGCGATGGTGGTCTGTGCTCTGGCCCTCCAAGCCGCGGTGGGGCATAACCAAGCGATGCAAGGGGCGTTTCGGCAAATCCAGGAAGCGCAGCCGGAAGCGGTGAGCCCGCCGATGGACGATGCCCCGCTCGACCCCGGCAAGAAGCCGAATTGAGGGACGCCATGAAACAGATAGCAATAGCGATTTTGCTTTCCCTGCTCCAGACCCCCGCCCTTTCCTGGGACCGCCTGGAGATGGACCGGGGCGATCTCTTGGCGGCGCAAGACTACATCTCCCGGGAAGTCTCGCCGGGCCTGCGGGTGATCAGAGGCAGCCTAAAGAAAATCCGGAGCGGCCAGGCGGTGGAAATGATCGTTGAAGCCAAGACCCCCGAGGGGCTGGTGGTGGAAGTGGTCAAGGAGTTTCGGGGTGGGAATCTGCTAAAAAAAAGGAGTAGGAAATGAAAGATTTTCATCTGTTGGGCAGAAAGTGCAAAGATTTGGTAACGGGTCAGGAGGGGGTCGTCACGAGCATTTCTTTTGACCTTTACGGCTGTGTCCAGGTGCTCTTAACGCCACCGGTTAATGTCGAGGGTAAGCGCGGGGAAGTTTGGTGGTATGACTCAAAGCGAATGGAAGTTCTCGCCCCAACACCGATTATGGAAGTTCCCGATTTCAAAGAGGCCCCGGGAGGGGAAGCGTTGCCTTTGCCTCCTGGGGCATAACCAAGAGCCAAGGCCCCCCGGGGACTGGTGGTGGAGGTAGTTAAGGAATTTCAGGGCGGAAATTTGCTGGGGGAAATCAAGGAATGACCTTTCTCGAATATTTTCAAGCTGGCGCTGGTGTCGCCCTGGGTGTGGGCACGGTGATCTTGGCCGGCCTCCTGCTCCTGGGCTGCTTTGACAAGGTGATGGAATTTCTCCAAGTGGCCCGGGAACTCCGGAAGGGAAGGAAAAGATAATGGAGGGGCTGAGGTTTATCGTCCTTCTGCCCCCTTCTGGGCAAAAGCGCGCCCGTAGCCGGGCGGTTCAGTCCGAAGGCCGAAATTTCTCCATGACCTATAAGGACAAGAGGCAGCGGCTGGAAGAGGAAAAGCTGGTGAACCTGCTTTTTGAGCACCGCCCCCCGGTTCCGTTTTCCGGTCCCCTGGCCTTTGGCCTCAAGGCATATCTCCCCATTCCTAAGAGTAAGCCCAAGAAATTTCAGGCCGCAGCCCTTTCTGGGGAGATTCGACCCACCAAAAAACCAGACCTGGACAATCTGATCAAAAACATCAAAGACGTGTTGAAGGGGGCTTTTTGGGCAGACGATGCCCTGGTAGTGGAATATCTCCCCGGCACCGGCAAATATTACGGCGACCCCGCCCGCTGGGAGATCGAGATACGGCCATGGGTGCCGGAAGAAAGATGGAGGCCTGCACAAACCATTTCTTCTGGCGCCGCGCAGCACCGAGGAATTCACCCGGAGCTTTTTAGGTGCCCCAGCAACCCCCTAATCCCCTGACATCGGAGATAGCTGTGGAGCTGAAATTTTTCATCGGCACAAAGGCGATCGCTGCATTTTTAGAGGCGAGTCTCGATACCACCAGGAAATGGCTTCGTAAGGGGGTGTTGCCAGCCAAGAAAGACCCGATGGGCCGGTGGGTTATGACCAATTTAGATTATTACCAGTCCTTGACTTAATGGGGCTAAATGAGTGGCCGAACCATACAGGGTTTTTGCAGGGGTCCGCTGGGGGCTGCAAACTCCCACGGTGATGCTATTGGCGAAATATTTTCCGCCTCCCCGGGACCATATTCATTTGATCCGGGAGCTCTACCAGGAAGAGCTTCTTCTGGAAGAATTCATTCGAATCGGCAAGGAATGGAAAGAAGAATTGCAAATTCGCAAGTTTTTTTGCGACCCTTCCCAGCCGGAATTCATCGCCAGGATGCGCAAGGCGCGACTTTGGGCCGTGGCCGCGGAAAAAGAGTTGGAATTGGCCATCAATACGATCAAACAGCGGCTGCTCCGGTATCATCTACGGCAGACGGGGGCTTTGTCCGCTACTCCAGATTGTCCGATGGTGCTTTCCGAATTTCCCAAGCTGCATACGCCGGAGAAAAAAAAAGGAAAGCCCATGAAGGATAAGCCGGTCGAAGTTGACAATTATGCGCTCCGAGCCCTGGAGTTCCTGGTGGTGGGATTGAGTCTAGAGCGGACGGTGCGGGTTCGCTGGCTTTAAGGAGACATGCGACATTGATCCTGACCTCCAATTTCAAGACCGCCTCCCACCTGCCCGGCGCCGTGGCCATCTCCCGCGGTGTGCCCAGGGGGTTTGTCGGCCGGAGGTATATGCCCCTGGCCCCCTCTCGAAAATTAATCAAAATTGTCAACCCCTCGCAGTTCGTCCAGGCATACCGTTTAGAGGTCCTGGATAAGCTCGACCCCCAGAAGGTGCTCCAAGACCTTGGCGGCGACAATTTCATCATGCTTTGCTGGGAATCGGCCGGCGAGTTCTGTCACCGCCAAATGGTGGCCGCCTGGCTCCGGAAGCTAACCGGAGCCGTCATAGATGAATTTAACCCCAAACTGCGGCGGCATGACGCCTGGCTGCGGCAAATGAGAGGAGGAGTTTGAACTATGGCAGGGAATGGCCAAGCGGTAATCATCACTAAAGAACTCTGGTACAAATTCACGCCCGAAGACATGCAAAATCTGGGCAACGAAATGGCCACCGCGGTGGAGAAGGAAGGCGAGATCGAAAAAGAGAAGGCGTCGGCCATGGCGGACTTCAAGGACCGGAAAGACAAAACCAGAAACCAGATCAAATCTTGCGCCCAGAAAATCCGGCTCGGGGGCGAGATGCGTATGATCGAATGCCGGGAGGAAAAGGACATGATGACGCATACGGTGCGCATCTTCCGCAACGACAGCGACGAGATGGTGGAACAACGCCCGATGACTACCGAGGAACGCCAGCAGTCTTTGTTCCTGGAAGCTCAAGGGCCCCGGCAGATTGAACTTAACTAAAGCAGCGCGGAGACCCAGGCGGGGGCATTGGGGACCACCTGATGCCGGGGGTTCGACTCCCCCGATCCGCTCCAGCGATTAGGGGGGTGCAAAAGACCCCCCTGATTGCCTTCAAATTTAATAGCGAGATATTTTTTATGAGCTTCGTCGGGGCTATCCCACACGCAGTCAGAAAATTTTTTGGAAACAACGCCCATATTTTTAATGGAAGAAAGATCATCGATGGCTGTTGTGGAAATTTTACCACGGAGCAAATCATCTCGACTTATTCGAAAGACTATTATTTGCAGGCGAACGACATAGCCCTCTATTCATCCGTCTTAGGAAATTGTTTATTGGGAAGAGACATGATGCTTGAACCAATAGATGAGGAATTATTTTTCTTAAAAGACCACATGAAATCCATAGACGATAAGGCCACCATTATCTTGATGTTCAGCTCTTTGATTAAGCATTATCAACAAGATACCGAATTCCGAAAAAGGATGTGGAAACATTATAAAGATAATTTCATTGAATATTTTAATCAAAACAAAAGCCTCCTCCTGGGCTGGAAGGAAAAGATTCGGATACATGAATATACCACGATAGACGTATTTGATTTGTTCAAGGACCCTCCTTTAAAAGATGCAATATTGTTAGGGTTTCTGCCAACATATCAAGGCGGGTATGAAAAATTATATAATCGTCTGCATAAAGCCTTTCGATGGGAGTCTCCCAAATACGAAATGCTTACAAATGAAAGGAGAGAAGAGGCTATCCACAATATGGCCCAACAAGAATATGTATTGTTTACCGACTCGCCGAGACAAGATATGGGTGATCCAGTGATGATCGCTCAAAAAATTCAATTTCACTCGATATTTATTTATTCGAATTTAGAATTTCGCAGGGCCATAACAAGGTGGCGGATAGGTTCGAACAAAAAATATTTTGATTTATTAAAAGACGAGGACGAAATCGATCAATCGGCCCAAATAAGCATAGCGCCCATCGATTCAGTAACGATGAATTATTATAGGGATTTATATTTAGGGAAAACGGTGGGCATCCCCTCTATAGCCGAAACTGCGCTGGCTATTTTAGTAGATAGTAAAATAATTGGCTTCGTCGGATTCAATAGGATTTTTGATCGGGCAAAAGATTGGCGCAGAATAAATCTTTTGTGCGATTTCGTGGTTCCCTCTACCAAATACAACCGTCTTGCGAAGCTGCTTCTGTTGGTAATTAAATCGGACGAAATGAAGAGATATCTTGAAGAAAAACACCTGCAAGAATTTAACTACTGTTTGACTTCTGTATTTACCGATAAGCCGGTTTCGATGAAATACAGACCGTTGTTTGAGTTGATTGAAAGGAAACAATCCCCGCCACGATTAAAATATAAGGGCCAATTAGGAACTATCAAATTATGCGAGGTAATATCAACATGGATAAAGAAATACCAGAAATAATAAATCGGCTGAACGAAAAGCTCGCCGGGGAATTTCCTTGTAAAATAGAAATCGTAGCCCCAGATAGTATAAAATTATTAGAAAAAAACGCTCGGTATATGAAAGCGGAACAATACGGCGCGCTTGTTGCGAACATTAAACGCGATGGTGGGCTGTCATCGATGCCTCTCTGTTACCGTGAAACAAAAGAAGGCCCGCTTATTGTTTTGTCAGGCAACCATCGGATCAAGGCCGCAGTGCAGGCAGGTATTGAGAGAGTCCTTGTGCTGGTTGTGGCTGGAGAAAAAAATAAGGACGAGCAAATAAGCATTCAGCTTTCGCACAACGCCATCAGCGGTCAGGACGACCTGTCCCTCTTAAAAGAATTATGGGAGAGTATCCAGAGCATGGCGGAGAAGGTTTATGCTGGTCTTGACTCTGAAACCCTAAATGCCATGGAATCAATCAAGTTTTCGGGCCTGCAAGATTACCGGACCCGCTACAAGATCGTCAATTTCATGTTCCTACCGGAAGAGCTGCAAGACCTGGACGCCTTGTTGAAAGAAACGGCCATCGCCTTTGCTGCTGATACTGTTTACTTGGCAAACCTAAAAACCTACGAGGCCTTTTTTGACTTGGTGGTGAAGATCAAGAAACAGTGCCAGATCAAGAATAGCGCCGCCGCATTTCTCAAGCTGATGGATTTGGCTCGGGCAGGATTGGAGCTGTTGATGAAAGTCGAGGGGGCAGAGAATGGCTGATTCGCTTTTGATCTTCAGGGCGGCTGAGAACTTCGAGGGCGCTGCTATTCTGGCTCAAGACCCAATCCTAAAACGATTAGCCGCCGCATGGCCCCAGGTGCCCCGGACCATAAAGGCTTTATCCCTCCAAGAAGCCCCGGAGACCCTGGAGGAAGCATGGAGGGGCGTCTGGTTGAGTTTTGAACGATGGGAATCTCTGGCCCAGGTCTCCCCCATCCAAGCCACCGAGGGTTACCTGGTGCTCCGGGGCAACGGGATCATCTTGCCGGACGGAACCCTTAACCACACGGCAGAGCAGCTTCTTAGAAAAGACGCGGCCGGTCAGCTTCTGGCCGACTTCGGCATTAAGCCCGGGGACCTGAAGAAATGAAATATCATTACGAACCGGCGCAAGGCCTCTATCTCTCCGTTGACCCCGGCTATACTAACCCTTTTGCCGGCCTCTGGGTCATGCCAGTCGAAAAGGGCGAGCGGGTAGTGGTCATCGATGAGTATTACGAGACCATGCGCACAACCCCAGAGAACGCCAGGGCGATCAAGAAGCAACATGAAGAACGGGGTTACCCGCCATTCAGGGGCGGTTATGGTGATCCGGCCAACCCGGAGCGCCTGGTGCTTTTGGGCGAAGAGTTGGGCGTCGAAATCAAAGGCCCGCGCCTCCCGGTGAAGGTGGGCCAGGAACTAGTTAAACTGTGGCTGGAGCGTCGGTACGATGGGGTTCCCTGTTTAATCATCGGCCACCGCTGCAGGAATCTTATTCGGGAGATCAGGCTGTACCTCCAACATGAGCCCGGCTCCGGGGACCACCACGCCCTGGATGCGCTCCGGTACTTTTTCGCGGGGTGGGCAAAATGACGCACTTGACGATAGCGCCACCCCCCATAAGCAAAACAGAAGAGGTCCTGGGGGTCAAGGGGATTTCTGCCAAGCGGATGCAGCGGATTAAAGAGGTTATGGTTCTTTATGAATCCGGCATGAAGATAGACGAACTCGCAGTTCGATATAATATCAACCCTCGGATGATTGACCGAGACCTACAGGACGGCAGGAGGCTTGACCGGGAAATCCCCATCGATGTTGACCAGACCGCGGTCGTGAAAGCTCGAATCAGGTTTTATGAAACCAGCATCCGCGCAGCTTTGAGAGACTACCAAACCTTCCGCTCCGAAAACGGCAAGATAGGGGCAATGCGCACGGCGGCCGAGCTGACCAAGCAATATACTGAATTTTTGCAGCGGGTGGGTCTGTTGAAAGAGGTGCCTAAGCAAATCCTAATCGGCGAGACCAGCCCCTTTGATGATGATGAATTTACCCTGGAATTTGAGCTGCTGGTAATGAAAGCACTGGGGCGAGGAGTAAATTTATTGGGATTACGGTAACTTATCTAATATTTACAATAATGTATACCAAACCCTACAAAAAGGTAGCTTCCCCACCGCCCCCACAATCTGGGGGCGTAACAGTTTGTAGAAAGGGCCAGCTCCCCACTTTTGGGGCAATAATTTACGCCGAACAACCCAAAACCCGCAAACCCTTACCAATCCTACGCCAAACGACGTTCGTAAATGCCCGTATAGACACGTTCCCCACTATACCTAATCAATCACCCACACCCTGGCTTTGCCCTAAAAAGCCCTTTTTAAGTTGCGTAAATGACAGTTTGTTTTCGCCATCATCCTTGCCCTTCAAGGCGCTTTGGCATACTGGTTGCAAAGATGTACGCCCCCAAATCGGCTAATTCGGTCCAACAATGGCGGGAATGGGTGGAGGCCAAGCGGCGACGGGGCTTCAAAAGCCCCGAAGAATTGCTGCGGTTTTGTGAGATCTCCTGGGGCATGAAGATACCCCGCAATTCGGTATGCGATGACCATAATTGTTTGGCCGACTATATAACCGCGGCCTTTTTTGAAGACGACCTGGACTGCATCTGTTGGGCCAATCGAGCAGGCGGCAAAACCTTTGCGGGCGCCCTGATAACCTGGCTAGAGTCGGTTTTTAAGGATAGCTGCGAAACCAAGATCTTGGGGGGGTCAGGAGAGCAATCGCTCCGCATGTACGGACACATGAAAAACTTTATCACCGGCCCGTTTCAACATCTGGTCGTGGGCGAAGCCATGCGGACCCTAACCAAATTAACCAATAAATCCGAAATCCAGATACTCACCGCATCTTCCCGATCCGTCCGTGGTCCCCATCCCCAAAAGTTACGTCTTGACGAAATAGACGAATTCGAGGACAGCATATATGAGGCCGCCCTACTCACCCCCTTGACTGCCAGGGGTATCGAGGCCAGCACACACATCTACTCCACCATGCACAAGGCTTACGGGCTGATGAATCGGGTCATCGAAGAAGCCCACGAGTCGGGCTTCCGCATCTTCAAGTGGTGCGTCTTTGACGTGATGGAAAAGTGCATCGACCGGAACTGCGAAGAGTGCGCGCTATGGGAAGACTGCCAGGGAAAGGCCCGGAACGCCTCAGGCTTCTTTAAAATCGACAACGCCATTAAGCACAAACGCAAGGTATCGCATGATACCTGGATGTCGGAAATGCTTTGTTATCAGCCGTCCAGTGAAGGCCTGATTTACAAAGAATTCGATTACGCGGTGCATGTAGTGGCCGAACCTTTCTTTGATGAGCCAGAGGGGGAGGCTGCTGGACAGGGAACTTAAAACCATTATCATAGACCAAGGAGGACTCCCCCGATTAACCCGACCTAATGAAGGCCCGTTTAGCCGGGCCTTTGTTTTATTAGGCGCAACTCGCCAACCTAATCCTATCCCAATAAATCACTACCGGCTCCCCCCGCCCTATATTTGTGAGGAGGGAGCCTCAAGCCGGTAGCCCTTTTCCATCAATTACTTAAATACATGAAAGTAGGCCGTATAAGCGTAAGGGGGGCTGCTTCCAACGTATTGCCAGCACCCCTTAATTTGATATTTTTTCTTCACGGAATCGTAAGAGACGGTTCCCTCTCCCACAAAATAATTTCCGGTCAAATAGACCTTGCTACCGATAAGACACCCGGACAAATTTCCGGTCAGTTCGCCATTCTGGACGTTATAAGCCCCTTTGAATACCTGCTGAGAGTTTGAAGTAACCGTTATGGTGACTGTTTTGGTCAGGTAACCATAATTTTGGGTGGCCAGACTCGCCGTTCCAGTCCAGGTGCCGACATATTCCGGCGGAATGGCGGGGGCGGGGGAAGCGATGGACAGAAGAAATAGGGCCAGTAATAAAAAGGAAACACGGACTTTCATAGGGCACTCCTTTTAGGCATTTATTCCGTCGAATCGAGACTTTCTTTATCCCATACCCCCCGCTGGATTTACAAGAAAAAAAGCGTGTATCCGGAAATCCTTGTCCCTTATGGCTCTGGACAGGAATTAAAGGTTTTCGGAAAAATAGCATAAAAAAGTTAGCACTTGATACTTTTTTCTTGACATCAAAGTTAGCATATGCTACCTTCTTATCATCAAGTACACCTTATCACAAACCGAGGGGGCCGGGCCTATAGATTAAAAACTCTCCACATACAGGGCGGGCGGGGGCAGGGAATGGGCCCCCAGCAAAAAAACCCGGAACAGCCGAACCAGGCCAGCCCAACCCTAGAAAAACCGAAACCTGAGAATGGTTCAAAGGCGGGGTGAGGGGAGAAAGAAACTCCCGAAAAAATGCAAGTGAGAGGCAAGGGGTACTGCGGTCCCCTGAGAACTCCCCCGGCGCCCAGACGAACCGAATCTGGAACGGCGGGTAGGCGATGGAACCGAAACCATCTGGAACTGAGCGCCAAAGGCGATGAACCTGAAAGCTCAAGGGTTTGTGGGTTTACCTGAAAGAACCCTGGCAGACCGGCAACCTCAAGCCGGAGCGGATAAGCCCGACGGAAGTGAGCGAAACCGTAGGAGATGCGACGTAGCAGGCCCCCAGGGTAACCAGCCAAGTAGCGCAAGGCGGCGGAAGGAAGGCCGGGGCGGTGAAAACATTGAAAGCGGGAATAGGGCCGGGCGGGGAGGACGTGCGGATTGAACTTTTAGCATGGCTCTGAATGGGGGTGCGATTCTGGCGGATCGTTACTCCCCTTGAGCGCCAAGCTCACATCAAACCTTGGAGGTAAGACCATGACCCCCGAAGACAGAAAAGAAAATCTGGACCAAATCATGAAGGCGATGGAGCTAATCGAAGACCGGGCCTTTGAAGTTGCCAATGGCTGCGACTTTCCTTCAGAATTTTTCGGTGAATTCCGGCAGGCGCATGAAAACCTGATGGAGATGGTGTTCCATCTGGCAGACCAGGCCGGGGTGGAACTGGAAGGCGAAGAGGGCAACCTTTAATCCTTGGTTAGCTTGGCCCTGAATGGGGGTGCGATTCTGGCGGATCGTTACCCCCCTTGAGCGCCAAGCTCAATTTGTGCTACTATCTTTGCTGGAGGAAAAACAGATGGGGACCATGACTTTACGGGAAGCTCTCTCCCAATTTGAGGGCGAAGTCTTGACGGATGGGGCGCAGGATTGGGATCAAGACAATCTACTGGAAGTCCTGGGACAGAATGAAGACCCGGAAGAAGCCCGGGAACTTGGCTATGTCCTCCTGGACGACAAGGTTTACGTTGATGAATCGGGCATCCGCAAGGTCAACCCGGACGGCTACCTGGGAGATTACCTGTATAGCGTGAAATAACTCCTCCCCAGCAGCCGAGAACTGATTAATGAGAGCCGCCTTCGGGCGGCTTTTCTTTTGAGCGACAAACTCAAATCCCAAATGGAGGCAAGACGATGGCTGCACCTAAACTGCAATGTCCTGGCTGCAGCGGCGATAAATTTAGGGTTATCGCTGCTTCGGTTTACGAGTGTCAATCCTGCCTGGGGATCATCGGTTATGGGGTCCCGCAAGAAAAGTCATACGATTATGTCCTTCCCCGAATGGCCAGAGAGACCGTGCCCCATGAAAATCTGCGGTATTATGATTTTTGTGGCCTTGCCGGCCCGTTCGATGGGCGGTTTACCATTTATCGGCGCCACGGCTGGTTTGACCCGGCGACCAGATTAATTCATCAATCGGCTAATTCTCTGGGGGCCTGGGCAACCGGGACCCCTTTTTTTCGTCGGAATTTCTCCTTTATATAAAAACCTTTTTTGGAGGCAAGACGATGATCGCCGATTACGTCAAGGCCGGATACCCGGCACTTTTGATTCGGACCCATGAGCAGGAGCGGTTCATCAGCTCCACACTCCCCCAGATCAATGGCCGCTCCGCCTACCAGTGGGACCTAGTGCGGGGCTTCCGGGAGATGGGCAATGGGGCCGATTGGCAGGAGGCAGACCCTTACGACCTCCCCAACATGGCAGCCCGGGGGAAGGAAAAAGCGGTCTGGTTTCTCCGCAACTATCATTTTCATATTAAGGAGCCGGTTGTCATTCAGGCACTTCAAAATAGCCTGCCGATTTACAAAGCCAAGGGCATTACCCTGGTAATCCTGGCCCCAGACGCTTCCCTTCCCCCGGAGCTGGAGCGGGAGATAGTGGTCCTGGATTTTCCCCTGCCCACTCGGGAAGAGATTTATACCATCCTGGCGGGCCTGGTGGAAAGCACCGGCATCGAGCCGGACGATTCGGAGACGGTTCTGGACGCAGCCCAGGGGCTGACCTGGGAGGAGGCAGAGAACGCCCTGGCCCTGGCCCTGGTGCGGACCAAGTGCTTCGACCCCAAGACCATCACCACCTTGAAGGCGCAGATGGTGGAGAAGTCTGCGGCTCTGGAGTTCAGTCAGTTCACCGAAACCTTTGAGACCTTGGGCGGCCTGGAGAATCTTAAGGATTGGACGCTTAACCGATTCGAGCACCGCCGGCCTGGGCTGCCCTTCCGGGGTATCCTGCTTCTGGGGGTTCCCGGGACCGGCAAGAGCCACTTTGCCAAGGCCCTGGGCAATCAGGTGGGCTGGCCTTGTCTCTCCCTGAATCTGGGGAAAGTCTTTGGCTCCCTGGTGGGCGAGAGTGAAGCCAAAATGCGGGAGGCCCTGAAGGTGGTGGACGCCATGGCGCCCTGCATCCTTTTTCTGGACGAGATCGAGAAAGGGCTGGCCGGTGTCGGCGGGTCCTCCACGGACGGCGGCACGACGCAGCGGGTGGGCGGCACCTTCTTGACCTGGCTAAACGATCATACCTCAGAGGTCTTTGTAATTGCTACATGCAACGACTATTCGAAGTTGCCCCCGGAATACACCCGGATGGGGCGCTGGGATGCAATCTTTTTTGTGGATAACCCGAGACCTAAAGAGGAATGGGACATCCTGGACATTTACCTGAAGCGGTTTATGGGCAAAACCTCCACCATTATGATGGCAGAAAGCGACGGCAAGATCACGGTCCCCTGTCTTTCCGGCTACTCCGGCGCAGAGATCCGGCAGGTGGCCATCGAAGCCGCCTATAACGGCGGAAACCTGGACGCCGCGGCCAATTTCGTGATCCCCATATCCCGGTCCCAGAAAGCCCAGATGGATGCCTTGCGGGAGTGGGCGAGGTATCGGACCATCCCGGCCAGCCGGACGGTGACCGAAGAGGCCAGGGGGGCAAGGAGGGTGCAGCTATGAGTGCCGAATTTCCCAATCCCTGCTGCCGCTGCGGGTATTGCTGCTTAAGCGAAACCTGCCCTGGCATCCGGTCATGGATAAAAGGTTTGGGCAAATATGACCGGTGTCCAGAACTATCGTTTGAAGGGGACAAGGCAACCTGCCGCGTGGCTACCGTCCTTCCCCACCTCATAGGGGCCGGGGAGGGCTGCTGTATTAGGGCCCGTTGCATCAAAGACGGCATAATCTATGATTTTGCCTCTATACCGGGGCCCATGAAGAGGGAGCTCGCACAGGCTCTCAAGAAAAAACAGGAGGCAACAGTATGAGTCATTACAGCGAAGTTCAAATCGAGTTCCGGGATGGGGCGGCGCTGGTAGCCGCCCTTGGCCGTTTAGGGTTTCAGGGCAAGGTTGAAGTCCACCAGGCCCCCCAAGCTCTTTACGGCTACCAAGGGGACCGGCGGGCGCAGCAGGCCCATATCATCATCCGGAAGCGGCATGTGGGCACTGCTTCTAACGACATCGGGTTTGAGCATCAGGCAGACGGCTCTTACCGGGCCTGGATTTCTGAGTTTGACCAGACCTGGAAATCTGGCGGCACCCGGTACGACGGGGTTTGGCTGGGAAAGCTCAAGCAGGCTTACGGCATCGAGAAGGCCAAGGCGGAAGCCAAGAAGAAGGGCTATCGGGTGAGTGAACAGAAACAAGACGACGGCCGAATCCGGCTGGTTTGCAGGAGGTAATCATGCAAGAGATCATCATCGACATCGATGTGACCGGCGAGGTCAAGCTGGAAGGAAAAGGCTTCCAGGGCAAAAGCTGCGATGAGGCCATGGGCGCTTTCGAGAAGGCCCTGGGGATAACCACTAACCGGAAAAACAAGCCGGAATATTTTCGGGAGGTGCGCACTAATGCCAACCAGCGAGCTTGAAATCGACTTCACGGAAGACGGCACCGCCTCCTGTGACTGGTGGACCGAAGAGGCTGACGAAATCCTATCGGCCCTAGGCGCTCCGGCTCCTGGGTATGAGGCGGTGAACCAAAACCCCTGGTGCGGGTAGGGGGTTCCTTATGAACTGTGACTGTCCTTTCTGCCAGCTTCGACGGTTGCACGATAAACCACCTCATTGGGGTCTCTGGCTTGCAGCCATTATTTTGCTTGCCCTATCAATTTGGGCAAACCATTAACCCCTTGCGAGTAGGGGGCGGCGAGTCCGCCCCTCTCTTGGAACGGGTTAATCACCCTATAAGTAAAAACCCTATTTTGGAGGACAAGACGATGACCCCGAAAGCGAAGAAAGACGACAACGGTTTTGACGGCCTGGTGGCAATCCAGCTTTGCACCCGGAGCTGGCCTGGTATCGTTAACCTCACCCCCAAAGACCTAGGCCTGGAAGAAAAAGAGGTCCCGGAGTTCTACCATCTGGGTAATAAAAAGCTCTACCCGGCGGAATGGCGGCAGGCGTTCAGCCGGAAAATCTCTGAGGCGTTCCGCTACCTGAACAGCGTCACTTATGATTTTGTTCTGCAATGGGTGCGCTGCACCCCCAAAAGAAAGGTGCCCGAGATTATCAAAAGGCTGGAGCAGTTCCAGTCCGAGTATAAGGCTTTGGCCGAGGACTTCTGCTCCCAGTACGATGAAATCCGGGACAAATGGCAAGTCTTCTGTGAAGAAAAGTGGCCCGGGTCCTGGGAAAAGATGAAACCGCATTATCCCTCCCCGGAGGTCCTGTGCCGGAAATTCGATATGTTCTGGACCATCACCGAAATCAAGGCGGCCGAGCCCCCCAGCAAGACCAGCGCTCCGGAAGTGATCGACGCTTACAAACGGGCCCGGGCCGAACTGGAGGCCAAGTGTCAGGAAGCCGTGGAGTTGGCCTTCCTCGATTACCAGAAGCGCATCCGGGAGGTGGTGGAGCATCTGTCGGCCAGCCTCAAGGAAGGCAAAATCATCCGCAACGAGTCCCTGGAGAAGGTGCGCAACCTCTCCGCCTGGGCCCGGGAGATGAACATCTTCGGATACAAGCCCCTGGAAGAGGAACTGGCGAAGCTCAAGGACAGCCTGGGCGGGGTGGACATCAAGGCCCTCAAAGACAACGACGCCCTCAAAAAGCAGTTGGCGGGTCTGGCCGATCAGGTGGCCGCGGTCGCCTCTCAGGTGGAGGACGTGAACATGGTCAGCGGGAATTACAAGAGAATGATCGACCTAAACTAACAAGAATCCTGGGGCGGCCCGGCGGGAACCGGGATAGGGTTTCCATGAACATGTGGAAACGGATCGCAACCAAACCGAGGCAGAAACAAGGCGCTTGGACTCCAAGTGGCAAGCTGCCAAGCCGGATACTAAGAACTCCGGCCCCCAGGAGCTTTTGAAAAAAGGAAAGGCGGCGCAACATGAGTCTGGCGGAGCTAATTTCGAAGATCAACGCTTTTCGGCAAAATGTGGGACAGCCGGCCATAGAAATAAACACCAGGCCGAGCAGTTCCGGAAACGGCACCACCATCGAAATCCTTGGTGGTGGTGTCGTGCTCTCCAAAAGCATCAACGGCGGAGCGATCAACTGGTTCCTTAAGGGTATGTTGACCGCTTTCCAAAACCAAACGGCCCCCTCGATTAGCAATTTTCAGACGGACCTTTTCAGGTATCGGAGGGCGATAGATTTGAGCTAACGCTTGAGAAAGGAAAGGCCATCCATATCAGGCCCCGGACTAACCCCCTCCGGTGTCCGGGGCCGGAAAGGAGAAGGATTTGAGCCTCTATTCCCTCGATCCCCTAAAATTCCAAGAAGCCGATGCCCAGCTTGCAGAGGTAGAGCGTCAACGAGAGAGGCCTTTGCTGCATGGCGACGGAGAAAGGAAAATTATGGCAACCAAAGAGCAGGCTATGGAAAAGATCAAGGAAATGATTCCCGATTTTCAGGAGTGGCTTTTGAAAAGGTGTGATGAACTCCTGACTTCCGGGGGCATTGACCTGACAGGATTTGCAAACGATTATCGGCTACCCAAGATCGTTCTTACCGCTGCGCTTGCGGATGCAGGAGAAACGCTCTATTCCCCTAGAGACCCCATTTCGCGGCGCATTGCACAAAACCTCAGACATTTCTAAGAGGATTCCCCATGAAGACCTTAGAGATTTTAAGAAAATTCTTAGAAGACTTCGAGGCCACCATAGAACTTGACTGTCCTGCCTGTGGCGGCATCTTGGGGCAAGACGATGACGGGAACGATACCGACATTGAGCATGAAGATAACTGCTCATGGGTGGCCCTGCAAGAGGCCTTGCCGCAGATTTATAAGGCGCTGAAATCAATTTAAAGGAGGTATGGTTTGCTAACATCATATTTTAAACATCCCGACCTCGACCCCACCGACCCCCGGCTTGTGTCCATCGCAAGGTGGGCACCGAAGGGATTTAAGCATGTGCGGCATTATCGAAAACTGATCCCCTGGAAAGAGATGGTAGGTTTGACAGAAGACGATTTTCGCTACCATTACCAGGAAGGCATCCTGGACTTCCTTGACCCCCAAAAAGTCTTCGAGGAACTCGGCTCCGATGCGATCCTTCTCTGCTGGGAAAAACCTGGCAAGTTCTGTCACCGGCGACTGGTGGCGGAATGGCTGGAGGAGGCGCTGGAAATTGAGGTGCCGGAGCATGAGGCCCCGGGAAAACAGGAAAACCTCTTTAAGTAAAAACATCTTTTCTGGAGGTAACGTATGAGCATCTTTAAAGACCCGACACTAAACGCCATGGCGGACGCGGTGGATAACCCCAAGAAGCTCTCCACCTTTGGCATTGGCCTGGAGCCGGAATATTCTCCGGAAGACTATCCGATCAATATTCGGTTTGTTTGCCAAGGGATGGTGAAGGTTCCCCAGGAAGTGGTGCCTCCAGACCTCAAAACCCGAACCCGGCAAGAAATCATGGAATGGGCCCGCAATTACTGGCAGACACTCTCCAGAGAAGACCTGCTGGCGGCGGTTGCCTATCTGGACATCGAGGAAGACGCTTCCCCGGGGGCGGTGGAGGAAAACGACGGCGATGATTACGAAATCCTCGCCGAAACGCAGGAGTGGTTTCAATTCAACCAGCCTTTCCCAACAAACTTACAGGAGGTGCTCGGTGGCAATACGACCCCCGAAGCCTAACGAAAAAGGGGCCTCCCCCAAGAAGGCCCCCAGGCAAAGAAAGTCTCCGCAAACTTCACCGGACCCCTTATCAAGTCCGGCCGGCACTGCATACCTGACCCAAATATATCCTAACCCGGATCAGCCCCGCAAGATATTTAACAAGGCCAAACTGGAGGAGCTGGCCCAATCCATTAAAGAGCAGGGCTTAATCGAGCCTCTGGTGGTGGTGAAGCGGCCCATCAAGGATACCGTCAAAGTTTTCATGCTGGTGGCCGGAGAGCGGCGCTGGCGGGCTTGCCGAATCGCCGGACTGACCATGGTCCCGGTGCGCATCCTCAAAGCCAACGATAACCAGATCGCAGAAATGGCCTTGGTCGAGAACATCCAGCGCCAGGACCTCACGCCTTTGGAAGAGGCCAAGGCTTTCAAGGAGATGCTGGGCCGCGGCTACACCCGGGAAGACCTGGCCCAAAAGCTGGGGTTCAAGCAGGCCTGGCGGATAGACGAGCGCCTGTCCCTGCTGAACCTGTCCTCCAAATACCAGGACGCTCTAACCTTCGGCGCCATCTCCCCTTCCCAGGCGTTCGAGATCAGCCGCCTACAGGATGCGGAAAGTCAGGAGATCGTCTTCCAGAAGATCGGCTCCGGCGCCCTTCCTACCTATAATCACCTTCGGAAATTTGTGTCCGCCATGATCGACTCAAAGCGTGAAAAGACCCTTTTCGTTCTCCCCAAAAAGGAGGACCTGGAGACGATTTCCCGATGGGAGAAAGCCCTGGACGCGGTTACCGGCCTGCTGGTCAAATCCTTCGGCCCGGATGATTGCGACGTTCTGGCTAAGGTGATGAACGGCAATTCTGCCGCCAATCTCCAGAAAATCGACATGATCGTCCGGCACTTGAATCTGATCAAGAAGGCTCTGCTGGAGAATGCTTCAAAGCAGGAAGTGCAATCGCTTAAAGGAGGTGATTCCTTATTCCCAGCGCCATCTTTTTCCAATGTCGCAAATATGGAGAGCGGATGAGTTTGCATGATTGCTATTTGCAGCAATATGCGGCCGAGATACACTTTTCCCACCGGAAGGAGTTGGGGCGTCATTCCTTGAGCAAAACCTGTTTTGCCTGCAAGCAGGGACGCTATAATGTCGAGTCCCTGTCCCTCGTCCCCCTTCTTAAAAATTCATCTCTCGTAGTTCAAAAGGCATATCTTGACGATCCAAGGAGGCACTAATGCAACTCACTATCGACAAAGACGCGTTCCAAAAAGCCGTTGCCGGGGTCCAGGGAGTTGTGGACCGGCGGGGCACCTTGCCCATCTTAAGTCATGTGCTCATCAAGGCCAACGGAGACGTTCTGGATCTGCTGGCCACGGACCTGGAGATTTACTACCGCGGCCAGGCTCCAGCCCAGGTGACCGAAAAAGGCGGGGTTACGGTCTCCGCGGCCAAACTTTTTTCCCTGCTCAAGGAGTTGCCCCCCGGAGAGGTGGAGATCCACACGACCGCCCGGGACAGACTGATTATCCGGCGGGGTGAATCGAAATACACCTTAAACGGGCTTTCCCAAGACCAATATCCGGAGCCCCCGGTTCCCCAGGCGGAGATGCTGGAGATCACCAGCAAAACCCTGAAGGACACCTTAGCTAAGGTGCTTTATTCCGTGAGCGCCGATGATATGAACTACCATCTTTCTTCCATCCTCCTGGAATCGGCGAAAGACAAACCCCTGCGCATGGTCTCCACCGATGGCCATCGGCTCACCTTGATCAACCGGCCCCTGGCGCATTTGGCCAGTGAATCACCGATCCTGCTACCGGCCAAAGGTGCCCGGGAGATCGTGCGGTTCCTGGAAGGCGATACAGTGCAAATTGGCATTTCCGGTAATAATAATCGGCTGCTTCACCTCCAGGACGGCAACCGGCAACTCTCCATCCGGCTGATGGACAAGAATTTCCCGGAGTACCGGCGGATCATCCCGGACGGCTGGGCGCACGGCTTCACCTTCCGGCGGCAGGAACTGATTAACGCCTTGAAGCGATTAACGGTGCTGTCTTCCGAGCGGTTCCGGATGGTGCTTTTCGAGTTGGGCCAGGAGAACGCCGAACTCATCTTTGAAAGCCCGGAAGAAGGGGAAGGCAGGGAAGAACTGCCCATCACCAACTATTCCGGCGACGGCGATGACCTCCCCCTTAAAATCAACCTGAACGCCCGCTACCTTCTGGAGCCGTTACAGGCCATGACTGGAGCCGAGGCGGTATTGCAGATCAATGAGGGTGACCGCCCCTGCCGGATTATGGACCCGGCAGACCCGGATTATTTTAGTATCGTGATGCCGGCGAGCTTGTAAGAGTAAGGCGGTTAAGTTTTGGAAGGGCGGTCCTTCTGGGGCCGCCCCCTTTTTTTAAAGGAGGTGGATATGGCGAAATCCAAGCCCGAAAACCTGAAGGCCACGGCCTTCCCCTGTTTCTGCGGGGATCAGGTGGAAATTAAGGTGCGAACCGACAACCTTCAGGCCGGGGAATCCCTGGTTTACAAATGCAAGAATTGCAAAGTGGATTGGAATATCCGAGTACGGGAGCACGCTACCAAGTACCGGGAGGTGCCTTATGTCTGAAAATCTCTTCTGGCCCTGGCGCGGCGGCACCCTGAAAGAAAAAGTGCGGGGCCTCCTTTATGCGGCCCTGCTGGTCCTGGGATATGCCACACTGCACGCGGCGGCGTGGTGGTTAGGGGGTGGGCCGTGAGCCGGAAACATATTCCCGAAAGCACCCGCGATCTGGCTCTCTTCGAACTCAAGGCTTGTTTGGAGGCCAGAATTAGGGAAAAGGGGGACGGGGCCTTTGTCTCTATCCATGAAATGAGGGGTGTTCTCAGCGAAGAATGGCAGGAACTCAAGGAAGCCATGCACTCCAAAAAACTTCCCGATATCGAGGCTGAATTAATGGACCTCGCGGTCGGGGCTATCTTCGCCTATGCTTGCCTGAGGTTGCCATGAACGGGAATGAACTGGTAACGCTAACCTATGACCGCATTATCGACTCCCGGGAAACCGGAGCATCCTGGTGTTTTGTTTTCGGGGATGAAACCGTCTTTCTCCCCAAGAGCCAGGTCGAGGACATTATCGAAACCCGCAAAGAAGTTGTCATTCCCCGCTGGCTGATGAAGGCCCGGGAGCTGGAGGGTTATGAGGGATGAAGATCAAGGCTATTTCGATCTGGCAACCCTGGGCGTCCCTGATAGCGGTGGGGGCCAAAAAATATGAAACGCGGTCTTGGGAGACAAAATATCGGGGTCCCATATTGATATGCTCTTCCAAAAAAATTTTGCCGGTCAGGGAAATTTTGGGGCTTTATCCTGAACTCGACTTATTTAACCACCTTGGCCCCAAATACTACAGAATCGGAAGGGGCCCCTTAACCATGTTTTATAACCTTCCGTTCGGGGAGGCGGTAGCGATTGCGGACTTAACCAAAATTATTCCTAACAAAAATTGCTTTCCTGCCCAAATGGATGGAGCGATGCCTTTCGGCGATTTCTCCCCTGGCCGCTTCGCTTGGAAACTGGAAAACATCCGGGCCATTGACCCTTTCCCGGTCCGCGGCAAGCAGGGCCTTTTCGACGTGGAAGTGCCTGATTCTCTCTTTAAGTAAAAACCCTTTCAAGGAGGCTTTTTGTGGAAGAAAACCAGCTTCAAACCAGAGACAAAGAGGTCGCGGTTCTTACCGAAGTCGCCATGCAGCGGGAAATCGCCGAAGTGCAAGCGGCCATGACCATTGCCAAGAGGTTTCCACGGAACCATCTCCAGGCCATTGACCGGATAACCATTGTCTGTCAGCGCCTCGCCCTGGCGGAAGGTGCGCTTTACACCTATTCCCGGGGCGGGACCGAAGTCACCGGCCCCTCCATCCGGCTTGCGGAAGCCATCGCGCAACAGTGGGGAAACATGCAATTCGGCATCCGGGAGCTGGAGCAGCGCCTCGCCGAATCCACGGTAGAGGCGTATGCTTGGGATTTGGAGACCAATGTTCGGGAGAACAAGGTTTTTCAGGTGAAACATACCCGCCACACCAGGAGGGGTTCTTATCTCTTGAAAGACCCCCGGGATATTTACGAAATGGTAGCAAACCAGGGTGCCCGGCGTCTCCGGGCCTGCATTTTAGGGATTATCCCCGGTGACGTGGTTGAGGCCGCGGTGAACCAGTGTGAGATCACTTTAAAGGCCAAAGCTGACACCTCCCCGGAAGCCCTCCAAAAGATGGTGGTGGTCTTCGGAGAGATCGGGGTTTCCCAGGAGATGTTGGAGCAGCGTATCCAGCGAAAACTTAAAAATATCACCCCGGCTCAGGTTATCGGCCTGCGAAAAATCTACAACTCCATTAAAGACGGTATGAGCAAACCCGCGGATTGGTTCGAGATGGAACCGGCCCCGGAGCCAAATGGAAAGAAATCGGCCCAGGAAGCCTCAGGAGTCGCCGTCCCCCCCAGCCCGGCACATACCACCACCCCTCCCCCGACCCCCGAACCCACCACAGCGCCCAGCACACAAAGCCAGGGAGCGAAAAAAGGGGACGGCCTAACCCTTCCCGAGGTGATGGATGTCTGCGAGAAACAGACGCACGTTGAGCTGCCGATTACCCTGGTGACCACCAAAGGCGTCCAGATCGGCCAGTGGGTTGACCGCTACTTCGCCGAAGAAATGTCCCACCTGGTTTTCGAGATGCGGCCGGACCTGGAGGAAGTGGCGCAAGGCCTAACCAAGGACTACATCGCCAAGAGCTTCTCGGAGTCCGGGCGGAAGGTGATCTTTCAGGCTCCGGGGACTGAGGCTGACAAGCCGGGTACTGACGAAGAAGAACCCCTGCCCACCACCCCCCCGGAGCAGGCCCAAGCCCAAGGTGCAGGTGCTGGTAGTGGCCGGAAGGGTCCGGGGAAGGTGCTGTTTTGATGTCTGAGAAAGACAAGAGAAACAATGCGCGGCGGAAGGGCAAATATGCCTTTTGGGAAGGCCAGCCTCTTGCAGCTAACCCGATGAAAGCTCCAGATTCCCGGCTTGCCTGGGAAGAAGGATGGAGGGCCGAACAAAAATGGAGCGAAAACCGAAGTCGGGACTTGGCCAGACAAGTGGGTGCAAACCCGCGTAAAGGATAACCCACAGGGGGCCATGTGCCCCCTTTTTTATTAGGGAGGCCCCATGCAGGCATTTACCGCGGGCTTAATTGCCCAGAACTTCATCGAAGCTATGGCTGTTCAGGCCGAAATCGAAGGAATGAAAGCGACCAATGCGGAATGTAGTATCCGTGGCGAGCCCCCCGCATATTCTGAAGAAGCCTTTCAGGATAAGGCGGGAAGCCTTTATGTGCTTGCAAACCTGGCCCGCGAAGCAGGAATGAGAGAGTAGTCCATGGTAAACCTCATCAAACGCTTTCAAGCCTGGCGTGACCACCGGCACATTATCAAATCCCTGGTTCGGGACACCCGGCGATACCTGCTGGCCCTGGGCCATTCCCCGGAAACCGTTAATTCCTTGACCGACTATCAGGTCATCATCACCGCCATGAGCATAGGGACCAGCACCTTTCAATATCAAGCCGCGGCCATGGCAGAACTGGCGGCTGGCCCCAACCTGGTTTTGGGCCGGGTGGTGGAGGTGCCGCCTTTGGGTAAAAACCAATTAAATTGAGGAGACAACTTATGACCAAGCCCAAGCAGCCCGGCTACTCCTGGTCCGCCCTGGAGATGTTTTTCGGCAACGACGCCTGGAGCGGCTGTCCGTATGCCTACAAAAAAGTACGCATAGACAAAATCCCCAGGGCAGACAACGAAGCTAAGTCAAGAGGGGAAATCTTACACCGGCTGATTGCCGACTACCTTAACCGCCTGATCCACTACGGCCACGCTACGGATTGGGAATGGGCGCAAGGCGCAACCCCCGGAGAAGTCCCGGCGGATGTGCCGGAAATCTGGCAACGGTTCTATGAAAACTTTGTCCTCCCCCCCATGGAAGCCCCAGGGGTGGAGCGGAAACTGGCTTTTAACCGCTCTTGGGAGCCGGTGAATTTCTTTGCCCCGGATGCTTTTTTCCGGCTGGTGGTGGACCTCACCTTTCGGCAAGACGGCCTGGCGATCGTGGTGGATTGGAAGAGCAACCGGGTAATTCCGGAGACTATCGAAAAAAACCTCCAATTAAAAATCTACGGCTGGGGGGTCAAGAAAGCCCTCTACCCGGATGCCCAAGAGGTTCTGCTACGCCTCCACTTCCTGCGCTACGGCGCCGAACGGGAAATTCTCCTGGCCCCCGGAGACCTGGCGGGAGTGCCCCAGGAATTGGAAGAGAAAATCACCATTATCGAGGCGGAAAAGCATTTTGACCCCCGCCCCGGCTCCTTTTGCGGCTGGTGCGGGGTAACCGCCCATTGCCCGGTTATGTCTCAAGCTCTGATCCCGATGGAAATCCTGGCCCCGGTGTCCCAGGAGCAGGCGGTGAAAGCGGCAACATTGCTTTTGGCCATCGAAGAAATGAGCAAGACCCTCAAAGACCGGCTCAAGGAATGGGTGATGAAATATGGGGCACTGGTGGTGGGGGACTTGATATATGGCCCTATCATCTCGACCTCCTATGACCTCGACCCCCAGGCGGTCACACAACAACTCCTGGATGCCGGCCTGGACCGGGATCAGGTCTGGGGGCTGCTGGGGATCACCAAAACCTCCCTGGAGCGGGGCCTTAAGAAGCTGAAGCGCAAGGAACTGATCGGGCAGATCCTGGCCCAGGCGGAGGGCAAAATTACTGAGCGAATCCAATTTATCAAAATGAAGTAAGTCATATCCCCCACCTCCACCCCCGCTCGCTGAGGGGTCACATCGGAATGCTTTCCCTGCCCCTCGAAAGTCAAGGCGGTTGGGGGAATGCCCTTGCGGATCATCGGGCATACATCTAGTTGGCCGCCAATTCCGGTACAGGGGTCAGCCTCACCAGACGAGGCCCCCGAAAGGGGTAATAGGTAAAGGAGGGAATTTAACTTGCATTGCCCAGAATGTGAAACATCTTTCGTGGTTTATGTTCATGGCAGCCCCGAACCCGAGAAAAAAGAAGGCCTTCCGGACTTTTTAATTGAGAAAAGGCCCGGGTTCAATCAACAAACCTACAGAGGTCCTGATGGAGGAGTGTCATTCTGTCCCTATTGTGGAGAAGCTTTGCCATGAAATCCATCCCCCGACATACCTCTCCGACCGCCGCCGCTGCCTGAACTGCGGCTGCTACCGGAACTGACGAACTATGCCGGTATGCCCCTGCGGGTGGCCGCGGGGGAAGAACTTTAAACTAATGGATGGAGAAAAGGAGGGCGCATGTCGCGTTACGCATCTAAAACCGAAGTAAACTCTTCCAAATCCCGGGATGAAATCGAGCGCACCCTGGCCCGCTATGGCGCCGGGGCTTTCGCCTATGCCTGGGATGATGAATCGAACCAGGCGACGATTTCTTTCAAACTCAATAATCGCTATTACCGGATGATGATTCCCCTGCCCAATCGCAACAGCCGGGAATTTACCAATACCCCTGACCGCGGCTTCTTGCGCTCCCCAGATTCTCAGGAACGGGCCTATGAGCAAGCCGTCCGGCAACGCTGGCGGGCCGTGGCGCTCTTAATCAAAGCGATCTTGGAGGCCACGGAGTCCGGGATCAAGACCGCAGAGGAAATCCTGCTTTCGTTCACCCTCCTGCCGGACGACCGGACGGTGGGAGATTGGATCAATCCGCAACTGGAGAAGGTTTATTTAGAGGGGCGAATGCCGCCCCTGATTCCCTATTTTGAGAAGGAGGAGAAGGCTTGAAAGACCAAACCGAAAAATTTGATTCCTGGGCCGTGGTGGAGCTTTTCGGTCACGTCCGGCTTGCTGGCCGGGTTTCTGAACAGGTTATTGCTGGGCAGGGCTTTATACGGGTTGATGTGCCAGTCGAAGAGGACTCTCCCGAAACTTTCACGCGGCTATTTGGCCCTGGCGCCATTTACTCTATCAATCCTTGTGCGGAACAAATCGCCCGGGCTTTTGCTGAGGTCGAAGCTGGGCCGGTCAATGCCTATGACATGGGCATGCTCATGCGGCGTCTGGAGCATAAGACTGAACGGGAACTGCCCTTAGAAGATCAAGAGGAGGACTCATTTTGAAAATCTCCCACATTTCAATTAAGGGCTTTCTCGCCCTTTCCCACCTGGAGCTCAACCTCCAGGCCCCCATCGACGTTTTCTGCGGGGCGAATGAAGCAGGAAAGTCCAGCTTGCGGGACGCGATTCAGTGGGGGCTTACCGGCTGCGCTCGTGGCCTCAAAACCCATGAGCAGCAAGCCCTACTTATCGCCCACGGCCACAAAGCCGCCGAAGTCACCCTCACCTTTGACAACGGATCGAAGCTGACCAGGCGCAAGACCCTCAAGTCACCCCCGACCCTGGAAGGCACCTTGCCCGATGACCTGGGGCTGGTTACGGCCCTTTGCGATAGCCACCACTTTCTGGCCCTCCCGGAGAAGGACCGGCGGGCCGAACTCTTCCGGCTGATCCCCGGCCTCCAGCCCACGGCAGAAGAGATCGCTGTACGGCTGTTCAAGGCTGCGGAAGGAGAGCCGGATAGTGTACCCTTCCGCAAGATCACCCTGGACCTGGGGCAAATCGCCACCTCCCGCTCTTTCAAGGCAGCCGAAGATGAGGCCATTACCCGCCGCCGGGAAGCCAAACGAGTGGTCAAGGAACTCCAGGCCCAAGAGCCGGAGCAGAAAGCGGCGATTGGGGAGCGGGAATACATCCTCCCCGACATCCAAATCCAGCAGGTGGAGGAGGGCCTGGCCAAGCTCTACGCCGAACGGGACAAGCTCCTGAAGCGCCAAGGTAAGGCGGAGGGTGAATTGGACAAACTCCCCGGCCTGGAGGCTGAGCTTGCCTCCCTGATAATCCCGGACCCCCCAGAAGAAGGAGAACTCCAGGAATGGCAAGAGGCCCTGGACATTAACCGACCCATCCTGGAAAAGCTCCGGGCGGCAGTGGCCGGCTTGGAGCAGGGCAGGCCTGCCAGGAAGTTCCCGGCTCTTTGCCCGGCTTGCGAGGTGGGGTGCCCTTCCAGCGGCAAGGAGGCGGTGCCCGCGGTGCCCTCAGCTAACCCGGCCCAAGCTGAAAATCTGAAGGCCCAACTCCAGGAGCAGGTGCAACAGGTGGAGCGATTGGAGGCGGGACTCAAATCTGTCCAGGATCAGGTGGTGGAATATAACCGGGGGATAAAGGGCAAGGTGATCCTGGAAGAGAGGATTGAGGCCCTCCAGAACCAGCAAGTCCAGGTCGAAGAAACCGCCAAGCTCCAAACAGACATCGACGCCCTGGCCAGCCGGATCGCCCTGGGTGAAGAACTCCGGGACCGGGTGCGGGAGTTCTGGCGCAAGCAGAAAGAGGCGGACGCGGTCATGGAGCGGGTGGGACAGGCCGAAAAAGAGGCGGCGCTTTATGACACCCTGGCCAAGGCCCTGGCCCCTAACGGCATCCCTTCCGCCCTGATCGCCGAAACCCTGGGGCCAATCAATGGGCTCTTGGGCAAAGCTGCGGCCCATCTCTTCCCAGGACGCCTTCTAACCCTTACCGAAGACCTGGAGATCGTGCTCCAGGGGCAGCCCTACGTCACCCTCAGTAAATCCGCCAGGCTGCGGGTAGGGATTGCCTTTCAATACGCCCTCGCCAAGTTGTCAGGGGCACGTCTCCTGATGGTGGACGAGGCGGACCAGCTTGATTCCCCCAACAGAGCCGCGTTAATCAACTTCCTGCTGGAAATCCAGCCGGACTTCGACAACATCTTGATTTTCTCCACCACGGACCACGCCTGCCCCTCCCCCATTCCGGAGATGCAAATCTGGGTCATGCAGGCGGGGAAAGTGACGCCTCTTAACCCCGGTTTCGAATACCAGGATGGAGCCATGGTGAAGGTGAAGGAGGCGGCATGACAGTCTCTTTGAATAAATGGAACGGGGAGCAGTTTGAAAACGGAAATTACTGCTCATTTTGTGGAAAGCTGGCAACCACTGTAAAGGAGGTAGATGCCTGCAAATCCTGCCTCCTCCACATGGTGGCTGAAATCGACCGGGCCATGTTGGAGCAGGCTGTTAAGACGGCAGAGAATTCCCCTATCCAACCCTTGCCGGAGTGGATTCTCCTGCTGCCAGCGGGCCAGGTGGAATTGCTGGGCCGGCTGGAGCCGTTGCAGGTGGACTCGGAGTCCCTGGCATCCATGGTGGCGGCCTTCCGCTCCCGGGGGTTGGACCTGGTCATCGATTATGAGCATCAATCCCTGCAAGGCAGGCAGGCCCCGGCCGCGGGTTGGATCAAGGACCTGGAGGGCCGCCCCGACGGCCTCTGGGCCCGGGTGGAATGGACCTCCCAGGCCCGGGAATATCTGCACAACCGGAAATACCGCTATTTCTCGCCGGTGCTGCAACTGGACCCGGAAACGCGCAAACCCCTGGCCTTGATGCAAGTGGGGTTAACCAATATATCAACCATCAAACATATCCATTCATTAAGTTAGGCACCACTCGCCCCATGCGGGGCGTTCAAACCAAAAGCCGGAGGGTCTTTAAATGACCAAGGCGAATTTTATTGTCGAAGTGGCATCACATGCGCAGTTAACCAAGAAACAGGCGGAGGCCGCGGTTTTGGCCGTGACCTATTCCATCCTGAAATCCCTGAAGAACGGAGCCGAAGCGGTCTTGCCCGGAATCGGCAAGTTCCTGGTGAAGGACCGACCCGCCCGGGTAGGCCGGAACCCCCAGACCGGGGATACGGTGCCCATCCCTGCCGGTAAACGCATTATCTTTAGGCCGTCGAAGGCGGCGAAGGACGCGGTAGGTAGGCGTAACGTCGCTTGGTAGACAAAGTAGCCGGGGCAGGTCCCTCCCCAGGGGCTTGCCCCGGTCATTGCTAAAACATCGGATACGCGCTATCTTATGGGGACAGGGAGAGCATGTGGTCAAACTAAAATCACCCCCGATTATCTTGGCAAAAACAGAATCGGATTTCGGCTCAACGCCGTTGATTCCAATTAAGGAAGGCCAACCAATCCTCGTCTCTATTTCCTATGATTTCCCTTCCGGGAAAAATATGAAAATCCTGAGCATTCCCGATGGGATGCTGGTCCCTTTCAAAATAAATGGGAATATACTTTCGATCCCCTCCATTCAAGATTGGTGGAGAAGGATTTTTAGGGACGGGGTTGAATCCCTGGAGGAGATATGAATCGTAGCGAAAGGCCATCCCCCATAATTATTGTAATGAAGGCCGTAATCTCAATGACAATGTTTCACAAAGAGATTGGGGCAGACATAACCTATGGAGATATAATTCCCGGAGCAACCGCCCCGGCTATGGTTATAGGGACCCTGCTTGAACTTGAAGAGATTGAGCCTACAGGGAGCTTCCAACTAAGGGTGAAATTCAATCCAGCCATCAACCTGGGTAATCTGATAAAAAACATTCTATCAAAAACTGGTATCGAAGTTTATATTGAATCTCTGAAATCTTCAGATTGTTCGGCTCTGGAGCAAAAATTAAAAATCCTTTGATCGCGCCGGGGTACCTTCGGGTGCCCCGGCTTTTTTTGTTTAACGCCAAATACCCCACTTCCACCACGCCTTGGACCCCACTTTTACCCCACTTCCGCCATACTAAACCCGCTTTGACAATCGGTTAATATTTCTGTTTACCATGGGGTGTGCTCAATCTTCTTGGTCGCGGATTGAATCGGGTTATAGGAATGACCGGGGGTCTCCGCCGGAGCACCCCCAATTTTCTTGATGTTCAGCGGCTTTTCTTCGCCGGCACCTTTTCCCTCGACGGACTCCGCACCGACCGCATCACGCAACCCTTCAAGCAGCATGTCTGGGTCTACGCTTGCATTGACGCTATCGCCAAAAATATTTCTGGAGTGGACCTTCAGCTTTTCACCGGGACACGAAAGGATAAACGCTTAATCGAATCCGGCCCCCTGGCAAAACTACTGGAGATGCCTAATCCGATGATGAGCGGACAGGCCCTCATCGAGGCGATGCTGGTTTATCTGGGCTTGGCTGGCGAATTTATCTTGATTCTCGACCGGGACAACATCGCCCAACTTCCCCGGGAAATCTGGTGTTTTGACCCCCGCCGGTTCGAACATAAAACCGATCCGGAATCTGGCCTTATATCCTCCTGGATTTACCGCAACGGTTCCAAGACGATTACGCTTCAGGACTACGAAGTCCTCCACGCTCGTTATTTCAATCCCTATAACGATTACCGGGGTCTGTCTCCCCTGGAAGCGGCCGCGGCCTCAGTAGAGCAAGACTGGTGGGCCGGGCAATACAACAGCGCCTTTTTTAAGAATTCAGCCGTGCCCGGTGGGGTTATCGAAACCAAAGACCCAATGGACGATCCGGATTATGATCGGGTCCGGGGTCAAATTGAAAGCCGTCACCAGGGCGCCTCTAAAGGTCACAGGATCATGATCCTGGAAGGCGGGGCCATCTACAAGACCGCTGGCCTTTCACAAAAAGATATGGACTTCCTGGAAGGCCGACGCTTTAACCGGGAAGAAATCTTAGCGGCCTTCAAGGTCCCTCTTCATGCTCTAGGGGGCGTTCAGGAAAAATTCGACAGCAACGCCAAGGCCCGGGCTAACCGGAAGCTGTTTTGGGAAGATTGTTTGTTGCCCAAAATGGCCTTAATTGAGTTCGCCCTCTGGCAGCAGCTCTTTTCTAAATTAATGGGCGGTAACGTTTGGGCTGAATTCGACCGCCGCAACATCGCAGCCCTACAGGAAGACCTGGGCGAAAAGATTGAGCAAGGCAAATCCCTATGGGGCATGGGGGTTCCTTTCGTCCAAATCAATGAAAAACTCGACTTGGGTTTCGAAGAATTTCCGGGGTGGGATCAAAGCTGGCTCCCTTTTAATCTCCAATCCACAGATCAGAAATCGGTCCCTGAACCGACTCCAGTCAAAGCCGTAATCATCGAAACCATCGCCCCCGCCGCCCTCCCTGCTCCAGAGCAAAAGGCCATGGATCTGGAGAGATATTGGGAAAATTATATCAAGCTCCATGATGTCCTGGAAAAGAAGGTTCAGAAAAAGGTCAAGCGGTTTTTCTATGAACAACGCAAACTCCAACTATCCATTTTAGAGGAAAAGCTGGCGGATAAGGGATTAACCCGGGCCCCGGAAAACCTCGATGACCTCCTTTTTGACCTCATTGAGCAGACCGAAAAGCTCCAAAAGCTCATGTGGCCTCTCTATGTCGAGGTGGCCAACGAAGCAGGAAAGGCCCTCTTCGAAGAGATGGGAGAGTTGGCCGGGGAATTTAGCGTTCAGGACTCCGGCACCCTGGCTGCCCTACAAAGTAAGCTGGTCAACCTAGTCAAAGTCAACGAAAAGACCCGGGCCGACGTGAAGGAAATTATCCAGGACGCCATGGAGAAGGCAGAATCCTGGCAGACCATGGCCCAGCGCATCCGGGACAAATTCAACGACTTCACCGACACCCGCTCTTGGACCATCGCTCGCACGGAAACCAGCCAATGTATGGGCATGGCCCGGCATCAAGGCATGAAGTCTCTGGAGGTAGAAAAAATCCAATGGGTGACCGCGGGTGACGAAAGGGTCCGGCCCCGGCATCGGTTGCTCATGGGGGCGGTAGTGGTCTTGGGCCAACTCTTCATTAACGGCTGCCTTTACCCTGCCGACCCCAAAGGCCCGGCCGATGAAATCATTAACTGCCGTTGTTGCGCCAGGCCATATCTGGAGAAAAACTGAATGGCAGGACAAATCGGCGTTAAGGTCAATCCGGATGTCTTCGGAATGCTGTTTCGGGTTGGAGCCAAAATTACCGGACAAGAAGGTTTCGCGGCTCGACTGACAGAGAAGGGTATCCCTGGCAACATGCTCCTAGTGGATTTCGGATTTATCCGAAAAGAAGGCCAGTTCTTCTTTGTCTTCCGGGAAAAGGGAGATCAGAACCCCGGGGCCGTGCAATGGCAGGCCCCCGTTTACGAGAAGGAGTAGGCCATGACGACAGAATTAGTCAAAAAGGCCCTGGAGTTCGAGGTTCGTCAGGTTGACGATGCCAAGCGTATTCTGGAGTTCGTGGCCTCCACCTCTCATGTTGACCGCTACGGTGACATTATCGAGCCGGACGGATGGGACACGAAAGACTTCTTCCGCTCCGGCCCGGGGCCGTTTGCCTGGGGACACAATTACAGCGCCCCCAACCCCGGCAAGATTCTTAAAGCCTGGGTGGAGGGGAAGCAGTTCAAAATCCGGGTACAGTTCGCCTCGCCGGAAGAATATGGGATCGGCTGGCCCGCCATTTACCCGACGCCGGATACGGTGTATCGGCTTTACAAATCCGGCTACCTCAAATCGGTCTCCGTGGGGTTCATGCCCTTGGAGCGGGAGCCCATTACCGATCCCAAGCAGGACGGCCGGCAAACCGGCTGGCGGTTCCTGAAATCTTCTCTTTATGAAGTGAGTGCAGTCGTGGTTCCGGCCAATCCGCACGCTAATATCTCCAAGGCTTTCCAGGAGGCCCGGGAGCATGAGGTGGTGAGTGAGCAGGAGCTGGCCCTCTTGCAGGCTTTGGCAAAGCAGGAGGAAGACGCCCCGTCCCCTCTGGAGCAGCGGCTCCTTGATCTGGAGATGCCTCTCCCCGGAGAAGGAGAAGACCCCTCTTGGTGGCATTTGGAGCAATTATTTATGCACATCGACGGCCTCGAGGCCAGAATCGCTGAACTGGAAGCCACCGCCCTGGTCCCGGCTGAGATGAATCTCGCCATCGATCCCGATCAACTCAAAGATGCCGTCACCGCCGCCCTGGAGACCTTGGCCGCCAAAGGCCAGGTCTGCGGACGACTGACTGATTTTTACTCCCTGGCAATGGACCCCGGCTATCAGCCTGAAGGGGTGCCGCCTCAAGGGGAGACAGCGGCCCTCGACCTATCCCAAACCATCAACCGATTTAAGACCATTGTCCCCGCCAAGCAGGGATAAAGGAGGTTCTATATGCCGCCTGAACTGGCCGTGCAACTCGAAGAAGTCAAGGGGATGCTCCAGGAGGTACAAAACAACCTGGAGACTAAAACCGAAGACGGGCAGGTAATCAAACTGCTCGATATGTTCAAAATGTTCCCGGCCCTCCAGGAAAAATACCAGGGCCTGGAGGCCCGGCTTCAGGCCGCGGAAGAAAAGATCAAGGCCCGGAAATATATGGGACTCCCCGGCCTGGAAATGGAAGCTGACAAGTTCTCCATCCTGCGGGCGATCCAATACATCAAAAACGGGGTCCCCCTGGAGAACTGGAAAAATGCCCAATTCGAGGCCGATGTCTTCCGGCAGACCGCACAGCAGCGCACCATGTCCACCACGGACGATACCGTGGGGGGCTACCTGGTTCCGGCTCAGGCCATGCCGGAGTTCATCGAACTCTTCAATGCCCAATCGGTCTGCATCCGTATGGGTGCCCGGGTGCTCGAGAATCTGATGGGCGCTCCGGTTACCTTCGTGAAACAAACCGGCGGCGCCACGGCCTATTGGGTGGGTGAGGGCGAACCTCCGACGGCTTCCGATCTGGCCACCGGGTTGCTCAAGATGGTGCCCAAGAAGGTTATGGCCTTGACCTACATCAATAACGAGCTGATCCGGCGCTCCAACCCCGGGGCGGAAGCTCTGGTTCGCCAGGACTTCGCCACCCGGCTGGGGTTGGCCATTGACCTGGCCTGCCTCCGGGGGTCTGGCTCAGAAAATCAACCGCTGGGCATAGCCCAAACCTCCGGGATCAACACCGTGACCCTGGGAACCGGCAACGGCGCGGTGCCCAACTGGCAAGCCCCCTGGGTAGATATGGAATACGAACTTTCCGTAGACAACGCCCTTCTGGGCCGTCTCGGGTTCGTGTTCCATCCGGCCATCAAGCGGGCGTTGAAGAAGCTGCGGAATCCCTACTACTCCGGGGATACCGGGGGCGAATATCCGTTGCTGCCGGTGACCGACGAGATCATCGCCGGCGCCATCGGCTACCCCTTCGCCCAGACGACCCAGCTCCCCATTAACTTAACGACCGGCGAATCTACCAACTGCACGGAGATTTTCTTCGGCAACTGGGCTGAGCTGCTGATCGGCCAGTGGATGGGCTTCGAGATTCTGGCGTCCAACGTGGCCGGAACCTCCTTTACCACGGACCAGACTTGGGTGCGGATCATTTCCGAGGTGGATACTGCGCTGCGCCATGCCGAGAGCATGTGTCTTTGCAACAGCGCCCGGATCGCCGCCAGCTAAATCTAACCAGGGGAAGGAGGCTTTTCATGGTTTCCTTCCCCCCGTAATCCATAAGGAGTAACGGCCATGCCGAAAGGAACTGCTCAGAAAGAACTCAAGGCCATCCATAGCCTCTTGCCGCAATCTTTGGCCGCTCAAGAAAATCTGGGGACGGGGATTGATTGCCGGGGATACGACGAGGCCCTGATTGTCATTGAAGCGGGGCTTACCTCCAGCAACGGCTCCCACGCTTTCAAGATCCAAGAAAGCTCCGACAATTCCACTTACGCCGACATCACCGGCGCGACATTTACACCGATCACCACCTCCAACGACGCCGCGGTCTATGTGGGCCGGCTGAATCTGCGGAAGCGGAAACGGTATATCCGGATTCATAACCAGGGCAGTAACCAAGCTCTCCTGGCTTCCGCCCTGGTGATTCTCTCCCAGGCGGCGGTGGAGCCGGTGACCCAGGTCAACGCCGTGGCCTTCAACCTCTAAAATCAAGGGGCATGGCCTTGGAATCACAGACCGCACAATCTTACCGGGTTCGGCCCGGTTACGTGGTGCGTCTTTCTCCACACTTGATTTTCCGGGGCGGGGAGAAGCTGCCTGAATTTTTCCCCAGGGAAATCTTGGAGAATGAGCACTGGAAGGTTGAGCCGGCCAACGGTTCCGCGGCCATGCCCCAAACCTCACCAGTAGAAAAGGAGGTTTCTCTTTTTCCCGACCCCTGGAAGCCGGAAGGAGATGTTTCCATTATTATCCCAGCCTGGAAGTCGGCGGGATTTTTGCGGGAGTGCATAGATTCGCTGGCGGCCCAAACCCATCTTCTGTCCGGGGCAAAGTACGAAATCCTCCTGGGGATCGATGCCTGCAAATCCACCAGAAAGCAGGCCCTCAAAATAGCGCGGAACTATGAACACCTGGCCGTCTACTGGTTTGAACAAAACAACGGCCCTTACTTAGTAAAGAACACCTTGGCAGAATTGGCCCAATACGACCGGCTCCTTTTTTTTGATGCCGATGATGTCGCTATCCCGGAGATGCTGGAACAGCTATTAAAATTTGACCTTAATCAGGAGCCGGCGGCCGTTTATATGTACGGCCAGACTCTCGGAGCAGACGAGGTTAAACGGACGTGCGGAGTATTCCTTATCAGGCGGGCCAACTTTTTAGACATGGGGGGGTTCATGCCCTGGCGATGTGCGGCGGATACGGAATTTATGGCACGCCTTCCCATGGCCCGAATTAAAAAGGTTTTCCCTCCAGGACAAATACTAATGCGGCGCCGGGCGCACGAAAACCAGCTTACCCAAAGACCTGACAGCGGCTTCGGATCAACCTTGAGGGCTGGCTACATGCGGCAAATCAACGAACTGCATAAGATCGGGATTGTCAACGTCGGCCTGGTGACCGTGGAGCCAGAGAGGATTTATTGATGAATCTGCGCCACCACATCATCACCCGCATGGCTTTCAAGCCTGATGATCCGCAATGGCCCTGGCGCTTGGCTTTTTACCAATCCATGGTCCTTCCCCGATTTCTGCGGCAGACGGACCAGGACTTTGAAATCTGGGTGCGATGCCATAAGGCGCATAATGAGATCGTGGCGGCCCTGCATCCTAAAGTTCATCCGTTCCAGGGTTATGGGGCGGAAGATTCTCTCATGGGGCTTCCGAAAGAAGGAACCTCCCAAACCTTCAAACTCCCCCGTTCCCATATCCAGACCCGGGTAGATTGCGACGACCTGGTTAGCGAGGATTTTGTGGGCCGGATACATACGGAAGTGGCCGTTTCCCCAGAACGCCCCTTATTGGTCAGCTTCCAGCCCTGGAAACTCGACCTCTACACCTTGACCCGCTACCGCATGGGCCAGCGGTATTCGGGCCAACTTACCTCGATGTTCCTCTCGCTTTATCAGCCGGAAATCTCCGGAGAGAAATACTGGCAGATTTATGACTACCGGCACGGCCATATCTGGAAAGAATTGGGCGAACCGGTGCAGGTGGTCACCATCCCGGAAGGCTACTGTGACATGGTGATTCACGACAAAAACAAACTCACCGTCATTTTGAATGGAGACAAACCTCTTGCTCTACAAAATGCCTAACCCGGAGATCGAAGGGGCCGCCAGCATGAGCCTGGCTTGCCTCCAGTGGCTTTATAAGACGGCTCAGAAGATGCGCCAGGTGGTAGAGGTGGGTTCATATAAGGGCCGCTCTATCCATGCCCTCCTGAGCGGCTGCCAGGGCACGGTTTACGCCGTGGATAACTGGATCATGCCCACCGGCCCCCTTGCAGGTCAATTTCGAAGCAAGACCTTTCAGGCATTTCAAGAAAACGTGGGGGGCTTTCCAAATCTCAAAATCGTCCAAATGCCGTCCCTGGAGGCGGCTGGCGATTTCAAAAACCGCTCCATCGACATGGTTTTTATCGACGGGGACCACTCATACGAAGCAGTCACCGCGGACATCGCTGCTTGGCTTCCCAAAGCCCGAAAACTGATTTGCGGTCACGATTTTTCTGAGACGGCAACCCCCGGGGTGGTGAAGGCAGTCAAGGAAATGTTTCGCACCTTCGAAATTATTCCCGGCACAAATATCTGGGCGGTGGATTTGACCAAAAGCCGCAAAAGGAAAGGGTAGCATGGGCCTACAATCGGGAGATTTCGTAAACGACTTTTTGGAGCAGGGCCTCCAGATCCAAGGAGATTTTGCCGAAATCGGAGTCTATGGCGGAGACAACTTCAAGCGGTTGCTCCTGGGCCTTAAAGGAACCGGCCGGGTGCTCCACGCCTTCGATTCCTTTCAGGGCTTGCCCGCTCCCGGCCTCTTCGACATCGCCCATCTCTACCCGGAAGGAGCGTTTAATGTCGGCGGCGTCGATGCTTTCCGGCAGATCATGGCTGACATGGACCCGGAAGGATACCGAATCTGGCCCGGCTTTATCCCGGAGTGCTTTCCCAATTTCGACCAGGAGATCAGAAAGCATTTTTGCTTCGCTGCCGTGCTGATTAACATGGTGCACTACGGCCCTACCCTGGATGCAATTCGCTGGGCTTGGCCCAAACTTCATCCCGGGGGCCTACTGGTGATTGCTGAATACCTCCCGAAGAATCGCCCCGGCTATCTTTCCACCAGGGCGGTCCTGGATTGGTTTAAAACCTCAGAAGGGCAAAGCGCCGAAAACATCCGGCGGGTGGGCATGGGGGTTTGGATGAATAAGCCCGGGAAGCCGGAAAAGGCGGAAGCGGAAGAACCCAAAAATGAAACCAAATCTCCGAAGAAGCCCCCGAAAGACCGGATGATTAAGGAAGCCCCGGAATCGAGGTAATCCATGGCCTTGATCGACAAAGATATGCTGCGGCAGCAATTAGGCGGGAATCAAATTCCTACGGAAGACGACTCCCTGCTGACTGATCTTGCCGCGGGCGTCTGGAGCCTCTGGGAACAGCTTACCGGCCGCATCTGGGAAAAGGTCTCCGGTATTACTGAATATCACAGCTGCCAAGAGGATTATGAAACTCGGCTTTATCTAAAGCAATACCCTGTGACGACCATAACCAGCATCCATGACGATGTGAATTGGAGTTACGGAACCAGCACCCTTCTTGCCGCGACTAACTACGCTTACGACGCGGCCAGCGGCATAGTCCAACTGAAGCCCGGCTATTATTTCTATAAAGGTGATCGCAACGTCAAGGTGGTTTACGACGCCGGGTATCTGGCGGCCGGATTTCCTCCCGGGATCAAGCAGGTCCTCTTGCGCCAGGCGGCCCATTGGTACAGACAAACCAAGAATTTCCAGGACACGGAAAAACTGGACAGTCTACTGGACGAATTCAAGGCCCTGGTGGAAGTGAAACGGAGGCGCAATGCCTAAATTTCGCATCCATATTGAAAAAGTGCAGCTTGAAAAGAAGCTCCAGCTCATGTTGGAGCGATCAAAAAATATGCGGCCAGCCTATCAGGAGATAGGAAAGCTCATGTGGGCTTCGATCCTCAAGAATTTCGACGTGGGCGGGCGCCCTGCATGGAAGCCCCTGGCCATAAGCACCTTGGTCGGCTGGGTGGGGAGCCCCAAGACGCCGCATCGAAAAACCTGGTTTACCAAAAAGGGGCGCATCACCATAGCCACGGCCCGGCGGATTACCTCCAGGCGCCCCCTGATGGACACAGGGGCTTTGCGGCGGTCAGTACGGGCATCCGCTACCAGCAATCGGGCCTTACTCCAGGCCGGAGGCGGTGCTGTCCCTTATGCTGCGGTGCATCAGTTCGGGGGCAAGCCACACGTCATCATTCCCAATAAGAAAAAAGCTCTCTATTGGGAAGGGGCGGCGCACCCGGTCAAAAGAGTAAACCACCCCGGGGTCCCGGCCCGGCCTTATATGGTGATGCAGCCGGAAGACCGGTTGGCCATCCGGGGAGTGTTTAAACGGCACCTCCTGGCGGAGAAGGCGGATTAAGTGAACTATTCCTTTGAAGACTATGAGAGAGCGATTCTCGATGCCCTGATAGGCGCTGCTGGCCTGGGCTATCTCAAGGTCATCGAGGGATACTCTGGACAGTTCGATGACCGGGCCGTCTGGGATTTGTTCTATGGCCGGTTTCCCGGCGTCTTGGCGAAAATCACTGACGCCGAGTATGAGGAAACCAAAAAGCCTTTTCCGCCGCATATCCTTAAGCAGACGGCCACCGTTGCCCTTTACATCGGCGCCATCTCCTGGCGGGACCAGGCGGACGCCCGGGGCGGAGCTAAGGGGGCTTATACGGTCCTCAAGGATTTACGCACGGTTCTTTTGGGCAATAACCTGGGTTTGGAAATTAGGCCTCTCCTCCCACTCGACGAGGCTGAAATCGTGCATGGCTTTGGTAGCCGGGTGGTCCTCTATGTGACCCGGTACACCCTAATCAACGACAGAATCTTATCCGCATAGGAGGATTTAATCATGGCCACCTTAAACGCCAAGGTCACCGTGAGCATCATCGCCGACTTAATCAATGCCCTGGACCTGACTTCGCCGAAAGACCCTCTCCGCCTTTCCCACCAGGAAGATTTGGCCAACGGCACCGGAGCGAACCAGGCCAATATGCTCTGGCACGACCAGCGCACCTTAAGCACCGGGGCCAGCGAAAACATTGACCTGGCCGGGGCGCTGACAAACGCCTTCGGAACTACGATCACTTTTACCAAGATCAAGGCGCTCCTTATCGAAAACCTGAACTCTTCCCGAACGCTGACCATCGGTGGGGCGTCGTCGAACGCCTGGATCGGGGCCTTGGTCGCCACCAACGACCTGATCGTGATCCAGCCCGGCGGGGTCTTTCTGATTACCGCGCCAGGGGCTAGCGGCATGGCGGTTGTCGCCGATACCGGGGACATCCTTAAAGTTTTGAACGCGGCCGGGGGAGACACCACCTATAACATTGCGATCATCGGCACCGTCTAACCACGGCCCGAAAAGGAGGTTGTTATGGCCTTACCCAAACTGACACGGAAATATCTGCTCCTGGCCAAGATCGAGGGGGTTTACGGCACCGACCCCACGCCCACCGCTGCATCGAATGCCGTTTTGGTGGAGAACCTGAAGGTGAAACCTGCCTTCGATGCCCTGGATCGAAACAACGTAGCCCTGCCGGACCTGTCGAAACTGCCTCACCTGATCGGCAAGTATTGGGCGGAAATCAGCTTTGATGTGGAGCTCAAAGGCAGCGCAGACACGGACGGGGACGTGCCCCCGGATTTCGGCTGCCTCTTGCGAGCCTGTTCCATGGCGGAAAACATCGTGGCTGGCCCCGGGGGGAGCGTGACCTATCTCCCCGAATCCGACAGTCAGGAGTCCGTGACCATCTACTGTAACAAAGACGGCCAGATGCACAAATTCGTGGGATGCGTGGGCTCCTGGAAGATGGCAGGGGAAGTCGGAAAGCCCATCATGATCAGCTTTGAACTCAAGGGCAAACTCAAGGAACTGCCTTCCGACGTGGCTCTGGAGACGCCGACACTGCTCAACCTGGAGCCGCCCCTAGTCCTGGGGGCCACTTTTTCCTATGGTGGATGGGCACCGCCGCTCTCCAAGTTTTCCTTGGACATCAAAAACAAACTGGTGGAGCGGCCCGATGTTCATGAATCTTCTGGGGTGATGGGGTTCTTCGTGGCCGACCGGGAGCCGGAAGGCAGCTTCGACCCGGAAGCCAACACCTTGGCCACCCGTAACATCTGGTCCAATCTCCAGACGGTGAACGAGGCGGCCCTGAGCATTGTCATCGGCAGCGTGGCGGGCAACCGCTGCACCATCGCCGCTCCCAAATGCGCCAAGAAAAATGTGGAGTGGGGCGACCGGGACGGCATCGCCACTTACGATATTTCTTTCGGCATTTACCGGAACGCCGGAAACGATGAAATCAGCATCGCCTTTACTTAAACCGGGGAGGAATCATGCTTCAGACTTTTAATGGCTCTGAGATTCGCTTTCGGGGCCTGCTGCGGAAAGAGGTCAAGGCGCTGCGGGGTCAAGGAATCGTACTAACCGTAGCCCTCTCTGATGATGCCGAGATTGAACAACGCATCGATGCGGTGTTCAAAATTGCAGTGCACGAAGAGGACCAGGCCAAGATCGACGATCTGATTGACGGAAAGGCCCTCGAACTTTACGGGGCTATATTGGAGGCCACCTATCCCAAGGCGGACACGGAAAAAAACTCCGGTTAGCCGTGGGGTTGTGGGCTACTGACAGCCTCCACAACTGCGCGGCTTGCCGGAAAGATGGCTTGCAGCAGTCCCGGGGATGTCCGGAAATATCCGGGGAGCATCCCAATATCTGGTTTGAGTGGGAGGGGAAAACCTATCGCCACTGTCTGATCCAGGAGGTCACGGCACAAAGCATTTCCTGGATCAATGAGTTTAATTTCATCGAGGCGGGAATCTTACCGGAGGCCGGGGGGTTGAACAATCAATATGAAATTGACCTTCAGGCCTTTTCTATTGTTGCGGACGAGAAGGCGGCAGTAGAGGCAGCCAAAAGGCACCGAAAATAATGGCGGATCGGGTAGAATTCATCATCACGGCTTCCGGCGAGGGTGCAGCCGCTGTTGCGGTGCAGCGCGTCGGGGAGGCGATCAAACGGGCCGGGGCAGAAGCACAGAAGGCTTCCCAGGGTAGCGCCGCGGGATCACAGGCAGCAATCCGGGCTTATGGTGACATGGAAGTTTCCATTGCCCGGGTGGTTTCCGGATTGGCCGCCAAGACCCTGGCTCTGGTGGGTGTGGCCGGGGCTGCCGGAGTGGTTACGGCGGCCTTCAAGAAGGGCATCAACGTAGTAGACGAGTTTAATCTCACCACCATCGGCGTCTCCGCCACTATCACGGACCTTTCCAAAGACCAGAGCAATATGCAGATGAATTACGCCCGGGCCATGGCCTACTCCAAGGATATGTATAACGAATTGGAGTTGGCCGCGGCGCGGTACTTCGCTTCCGGGAAAGAGATGGTCCAGGCCTGGAACATCATGGCCCAGAAAGGTGTGGTGCTCCGAAAAGAAGAAATCGATCACCTGGGGGTCATAGTTGACCGGATCAAACTGAGCACTCAGGGCCAAGTGCAGGGCCTCCAGATTGCCCAGGAGCTCCGGGCGATTCTTTCCGGCCAAGCCCGCGCTACTGATCAGGTGGCAATGCTACTTCGGGACCGTCTGGGGCCGGAATGGGAAAAGGTGGTGGAGAAAGTCAGGGAAACCGGCTCCCTCGCCCCCCTCGCGGAACAATTCAAGGGGCTGGCCCTGGCCTCCAGGGACATTCAGGAAACCCTCGAATCTCAGAAATCCACCCTTGGGACCCTGCTTTCCCAGATTGCCCGAGGCGGGCTCCGAGATGCTTATGAGGATATTGTTAATATTGTCAAGCGGATCAACGATTACCTCACCGAACACCGCGCGGAAATCGAAGGGAAAATCCGGTCTGCCTGGCAAGGAATCAGAGACCTCGTAGGCGGAGTGCACGGCTTTATCAGTGAAATCGCCAAACTTGCTCAAAAGGGCATCGTGATTCCCATCACCTTTACCATCGGCGGGGCAGCTAAATGGCTAGCCGGCAGCGGAGAAGGTACGGGCGGACTCATGGGCGGGGAACTTCTCAATTTCGGAAAAGAAGGAACCGGCCTTGACTCCCCCGAGTTTAAACACAAGCAAAATGCGGCTTTGACAGAGGAGGTTGCTCGGTACAAGCGAGAAACTTTTGAGATATATACCAAGAGCCTCGGGGCTCCCGAAACTGTTAAACCAAAAGGAGAGGAAGGCGCTGGCAAGGGCGCCGAAACCGAGGCCCGGCGCCTGATGACCATCTATGACACCCTAATGAAAGACATCGCCCGGTTGTCTGAGGGGGCCATTTCCGAGGTGGAGGCGAATCTCCAGAAGACCATCGATCAAATTTACAGCCGCATTAAGCAGAAGGTGGTTTCGGAATCAGAGCTTGAAGTCTTGGCCCGCAAACGGGCAGCTCTCCAAAAAGAGCATATCGAAGATGAGTTCTGGCTCAAGGTGGCCAAGGAGTCCGGCGACGCCTATGTAGAAATCGACGCCCAATATCAGAAAGACCTCAAAAAATATCAGGGCATTTCTGAGGCTAAAGAGCAGCTTGATTACATCCGGGAGAAAAAGAGATACGAGACCTCCCAAAAATACCAGGAACAAATCGAGGGCTTCCAGAAAACCGCCCTTTCCGCCATGGTCCAGGCCTCGCCCTTCCAATCGGAGCAGCTTGTCTTGGAGCGGCAACTGCTTGAAATCGAAATATCCCGCAACCGGATCAAGCAGGACCTGGAATTGCAAACCCTCCTGGCCGCCCGGCAGATTACCGCATCTCAGGCAGATGAAATCCGCGGATTGCAGGCGGTGGCGGATCAATACCGGCGAAATGCCCTACAGATAAAAGAATGGGCCGCCGCCGGCCTTCCCGGGTGGTCTCAGGGGTGGGCTTTCGAGCGGATTACAGAGATGGAGAAGCGCGGCTATGAAGATTTCAAGAATTATATGGGCCGCGCCGAATCCTGGCTGGGGCAAACTTTTGGTCAAAGTGCCTTTGAGTCCCTACAAGGAAAACAGGCAGACATCCGCCAACTTTTTAGCGACGCCATGAGCAGCGCCTTCCAGGACCTCTATAAAATCAGTGCCCGGACGATTTTTGACATGGGGGCCAAATTTCTTTCTCCAGAACAGGCTCGCCAAGGAGCGACGGCCCAAGGAGCTGGTCAACCCCTTATCCAAGCTGCCCAGGGATTGAAACAAGCCAGCGCCGGCTTCAATCTGAACGCTGCACAGTTCGGCCTTGCCGCCGGGGGTCTAGTTCTTTCCGGCATCGGTATCGCCACCAACTCACAGGCCCTAGTAGTGGCGGGAACTGTGTTGCAAATGGCTGGCTTGGGGATACAGCTTTATCAGGCTATCGCTGGCGTGACCATGAACACGGCGGCTATCGCTTTGACCGGAGCGGCAGGTGCCTTGAATGTGGCGGCAGGGATGCTCATGGGGGCCGCCATGGTAGATATGGCGGTGCCCTTCCATCTCGGCGCTATCGTGGCCCACCAAGGCCTTCCTGTAGCCCACCGGGGCCTTGCCGCCGATGAACGGTTGATTGTTGCCCAAACCGGCGAAGGGGTGCTCCCCCGGGATGCCATGCGGCGTTTGGGACCACGGCGGTTCGAATCTCTTCGTAGCGGGAATTTTGAAACTGAAACTGGGCCTACTATGGTAAATGCTTCTCCTTCGGGATCATTCCCCAGCCCTGGCGGAACCATCATTATTCAGGCTTGGGATTCTGAAGACGTGGCGCGGTTCCTTAAACGACACGGAAACGCCGTCTTTGATGCCCAGCGACATCCGACCCGCAACTCCCGGTCCATGAGCACCTTCAAGAACATCAACGGGGGGCGGTGATGCCTTACGTCTCTTTCCCCACCGCTCCCAAATTCAACTCCCTCATCCGGCGGCCACTCTGGAATACCCGGGTACAGATCGCGGTTTCTGGGGCCGAATTCCGGGCCCCCTTTTGGAACGAACCCAAATTGGGGTTCACCCTCAGTTACGATCCCCTCAATGGCCGGGTATCCCCCAGCGAGTACGAAAAGCTCATGGGGTTTTACCTACTTATGCAGGGACCGGCCAATGCCTTTCTTTTCGATCCCCTCTGCGGTGCCGCTACCTACGGCACGGAAGGGGTGACTATCGGCACCGGGGACACCAGCGAAACCGAGTTCCAACTGATCCACGATTGGGGCGGGTACTACTCCGAAGATTGCGCCCGCATCCTGGCTTCCCCGGTGCCCAGGATTTACCTGGGCGGGGTGCTAAAGGCTACCCCCACTCATTATTCCATCAACATGGATACGGGGCTGGTGACCTTTGTCTCTGCGCCTGGCATGGGGGTGGTGGTGACCGCCGACTTTAACCATCAATATCTGGTGCGATTTGCGGAAGGAGGGGGCGGGGCTGGTGGATCAACAGACGGCCTGGAGTTCGAAAATTTCCTCTACAAGCTCTGGCGCCTTAACCAGGTAGATTTAATCCAGGTGTCCGCATGAGAGCAGTCACCCTCACCGCCCCTTATACCCTGGAACAGTTTATGGCGCTCCTGAACGGCCCGGTTTTTTACATGGCGGACCTCTACACCATCACGCCACTCTGGGGTATGCCCGCCGCGCCGCCGGAAGCCGCCTCGCTTTATTACACCTCCGCCGGCCGCAGCATTTCCACAGGGCTGGAAGGCGGGCCAGGGCCCTGGACGCCGTTTCTAATCTCCCGGATCGGCACGAAGGTCACCCGGGGCCTGGAGGTGGACGAACTGGATTTAACCATCAATCCTAAGCCCACGGATTTGATCAACGGCGTCGCCTGGCTCACGGCCGCGGCCCTGAATGGACAGCTCGACGGCGCGGTGGTACAGGTGGAGCGGGCCTTCTTCGCCGCGCCTACGGATACCGTGCCCATGGGCCGGATTACTCTGTTTTTAGGAAACTTCTCCGACGGCGACTACAGCGCCACGGTATGCCGCCCCAAGGTTAAGTCTTGGGTGGAGGTACTTAACCGCTCCTGGCCCCGGAACCTCTATCAGTCTGGATGTCTGCTCAACCTCTACTCCACGGACTGCGGGGTGATCCAGGCTACCTACACGGTGACCGATACCGCCGAAGCTGGGAGCCTCCCCAGCAACATCAAGGTCACCCGGGCCGAAGATACCGGCTATTTCGACCTGGGGGTGATCGCCTGCACCTCCGGGGCCAATGCGGGGCAACGGCGCACGGTGAAGCACTATATCAAGGGTACGCCGGGCCAAATCAAGGTGGTCAACCCCTTTTTCTCTGCTTGGGCCTTGGGCGATGGTTTTACCCTCTATCCGGGATGCAATAAGTCGAAAGCCACTTGCACCGACAAATTTAATAACCTGGCGAATTTCCGGGGCACCCCCTATGTGCCGGTGCCCGAGACGGTGGCCTGAATGCGGCATCTCGAATACCTCCAGCGCCAGGCGGTGGTCCAGGAAGCGATCTCCTGGCTGCGCACCCCCTACCATCACCAGGCCCGGATCAAGGGCCAGGGGGTGGATTGCGCCATGTTTCTGGGGGAAGTCTTTCACCGGGCCGGGCTGACCCCGCCGGTGGAGGTCCGGAGCCTCCGGAGCCTGACCCCGGAGCAGCAGGCTTCCGGCGGTAATGCAGGCTTTTCAGCCTGCATCTCCATTGAATCCTACTCCCCGCAATGGCATCTGCACCAGCGGGAAGAGGTATACCGGGGACTGGTGGAGCAGTTCGGCCGGGAGATCGGCGGCGGGCTGCTGTTGCCCGGGGATGTGGTGCTGTATCAGTTCGGGCATTGCCTGAGCCATGGGGCCATTATCCTGGAGTGGCCCCGGATCATCCATGCAGTGGTTCAGGCAGGGGTGATCTTTGGTAATGGCGAGCAGGTAGTGATTAAGAAGCACCGGCCCCGGCGGGCGGTGTTCTTCCGGTTCCGGGGGTGGGCCTGATGGCGTTCTTATTCGGTTCCAACTCCGGCGGTCCCAAAAGCCCCCCTTCCGCTCCGGCCTTTACGGGGCTACGGGCGCAATCTTCCGCCCTTGGTCTGCCCATCCCTGTAATTTTCGGAGTGACCCGGATTTCCGGGAATCTGCTGGATTGGATTAATTTCCGAGCCATCCCGCATACTTCCACGGCCACCCAAGGCGGCAAAGGCGGCGCGGACCTGCCCAGCCAGACGACCTACACCTATTCCGTGTCCTTTCTCTTGGCCCTGGGAGAAGGCCCCTTTTGGACCAAACCTATCCGCCAGTGCTGGAGCGGCAAGGAAAAAATCAGTTTCGGCTCATTTGAAATCTTCCGGGGCACCTGGCCGCAAACTCCATGGGCCTACCTAACCTCCAATTATCCGTCCCACGCCCTGCCTTATCCCGGCATTGCCATGGTGGGGGGGCAGGATTTCGACCTGGGAAGCGCCGACACCCTGCCGCCGCTTTCCTTCCTGGTGGTGGCCCTAAATCCTTACACCGGCACTTACGAAACGGTGACTGATGCCCCGGTGACCCTCCCCAAGGCCGTGGCGACTTCCGAAACCATTATCGTAAGTTCCTCCCCCACAGATTACACCCTGGAATATACCGCGATGCCCCCAGGCGGCGGCGCTTACGTGCAGAATGAGGGGGTTTGGCGGGTAAGCACCAACGAATTACTGACCAAGGTCAGCGGCGATCCGGCTAATCCTTGGGAATATTCGGTTAATGAGGCCACCGGCTTTTACAAAATTCGTATCCCCGCTGACACTTCGGATACGGTAACCATCGCCTATTACTATGCGGCCAGCGGCAATTATTTTTACGTCTATTTAGGCGCGGACGGCGAGGTAAAAAACCCGCCGCCCTCTTATGTCCCCGATCCCCGCCTTTGGGTGGGCTGGACGCAACAGGGCACCCCGAATCCGAACGACCCCTTATGGGACGCCTTCAAAGAAGACCTGGGGGTGGACTATGCCGGCGGCGGCGCCCTCACCAAAGTCGCCGACAACCCGGCCAAGGGCCAGTATGCGGTGGTCACCGTGGGGGACCGGGACGGGGTTTATAAATTCAACAAGTTCGACGGCGGCGCTTCACTGCTCATCAGTTACAGCTATTATAAATTAGTGGGCGCCGACCCCAAGGATATTTTGACCGAAATTCTTACCAATACCCATTGGGGCATGGGCCTGAACCCTTTGAACCTGGCGGACCTCTCGGATTTCTCGGACTATTGTCTGGCGAATAACCGGCTCCTTTCCCCGGCCTATATTGATCAAAAGCCCGGGGTGGAGGTGCTGCGGCAAATGATGCTGGCCTGCCACGCGGAGATTATCGAATCCGGCGGCCAGGTCAAAGTGGCGCCTTATGGCGATGAAGCGGCTACCGGCAATGGGGTCACCTGGACGCCGGACCTGACCCCGCAATACGACTTGACCGACGACGATTATTTGGCTGGCGACGGCGACCCAGTGAAGGTGATCCGCAAGAGTCAGGCCGACTGTTACAACTGCGTGAAGGTCGAGTACCTGAACAAGGATAACGAATGGAACCCGGAAATTGCCGAAGCCAAAGACCTGGCGGACATCGAGGCCAACGGCCTGCGGGAGATGGAAACCAAGCAATGCCATGAAGTCACAGATAAGCAGACAGCCACGGACCTGGCCCACCTATTACTGCAAAACTCCCTGCACGTCAAAACGCAGTTCGAATTCACCGTTTCCGGCTGGAAATACTGCCGCTTGGAACCCATGGACCTGGTGACCCTCTCCACCACCCGGGGCAGCCTGAGCCTCGACCGAAAGCTGGTGCGCCTGGTTACCGTGGAGGAAACGGAAGACGATCACCTACAAATGCTGGCGGAGGAGGTGATCACCGGCACCGCAGCCGCGGCCGTCTACCCGCCGGTGATCTCCAGCCAGACACCTATTTATATTCATTCCGCCCTGCCGGAGCCGGTTAACCCGCCCATCCTGATTTGGCCCAATGCAAGACTGAGGCACCAGCAAGTAGAAATTTGGGTGGGGGTTTCCGGGGGCGAGAATTGGGGCGGCTGTGAACTATGGATTGCGGGGCCTGCGGGAACCATTTATCGCTATAAACACACATTTCGGGACCCCTGCCGGATGGGTCAATTAACCGCCGCCTTGCCCAAATATCGCCACGATACCCCCGATGAAACCAATACGTTAAAAATAGATTTAGGAATGTCCCGAGGGGAGATGGTTTCGGGGACGGAAGAAGATGCTGACGCCTTGCGAACATTAATCCAAATCTGCGGGGAACGGATTGAACAATTTGGCGCCCCAGATATATCGCCAACCCCTATTTATTATGGCCAAATGCTGTCTTATGCTGCGGCCACCTATCAAGGCAATTATGAATATTGGTTAAACTATTTAGTCAGGCAACCTTTTGATGGATGGTTGGCCGCAACAACAGCAACCCGGGTGCTGTTACTGGATAATTCCATTTATAAGTTCAAGCTCCCGGTGGGAGCCATGAAAGACCCTGGAAATCCCAATGGGGCCGGAAAAAGATATTTTCTTAAATTTTTATCTTACAATCTTGCCGGCACTAAGCGCCAGTCTTTGGATGAAGTGGCGCCCTATGAAATCTTAATCCCCCAAGATTGGCCCCGATGGTTGATTCCAATTGGAATTGAGCCCGGGGAAGAAGATGTTCCCATAGATATGAGTCTATACGGGTAAAGCCCATGTCGTTGCCATTTGAAATTACAGAATTTATCCGCAATGACCTTACGGAAACAGGGTCTTCAGTATTAATTATCGGCGGCGGCGAGGCTGCTGTAATGGGTTTGGGCACAACCCTACAAGTTAAACAAGCCAGCGCCTCCCGAGACGGCTACCTCTCCAAAGAAGACTGGGCTGCCTTCAACAGCCTTTTCTCCAGCTCCATCATCGACCCCGGCCATAAGCACAGTAAATTATGGGCCTCGGATGGCTCCCCGGAAGCCGTCACGGTGAATGCCGCGGGGCTGGTGGGGGTGCGCACGGCCAGTCCCACCGCCTCCCTGCACTTGCCCGCCGGAGTCGCCGCCGCCAGCGGCGCTCCCCTGAAATTCACGCCCGGCACAAACTTGACCGCCCCCGAAAACGGGACCATGGAATACGACGGCACGGATTTTTATCTCACTGCCGGTGGGGTGCGGCAGACCATCGGTTTTGCCATTGGTATGGATCACGGAGGGCTGGCGGGGCTGGGAGACGATGATCATACGCAATATCTCCTGGCATCCGGTTCCCGCGCCCTTTCCGGGGATTGGGACATCGGTGCAGGTCGTAAAATCTCTGCTGAGGCGATCTACGCCCGCTCCAATTTGGGGCTGAAACTTTTTGAAGATGGCGGGGCTGGAATCTTCGTCCAGGATGTCACCGGCAACGTCGGCATCGGAACGACGAGTCCGGACAGTAAATTACATCTATCCAGTTCGGCTACTACGTCCGACATCCTGGCCCAATTTTTTGCTTCCGGCATGGCTGACAACAATTACATCGATTTGTATCTGGGAAAATCAAGAGGAACGGACCTCGCCGGAACCATAAGTTTCGTTCCCCAGGCCGTAGCTGCCAATTCCTATCTGCTATTCGGCCTTTACGGAACGACAGGCCCTTTGATAGTGGGCAAGAATAACGTCGGCATCGGGACTGTAACGCCACAGAGTTTGCTGAATGTAAAAGGCACTGGACTTACAGTCCGCTTGGATGGGAGTAATGATACTGGAGCT
>Ga0233425_10001441_pt1 | contig 53361 bp, 54 predicted proteins | sample Watercolumn_Towu_2_FD_181712 | JGI IMG/M metagenome (GOLD analysis project Ga0233425, IMG submission 181712) | Freshwater microbial communities from Lake Towuti, South Sulawesi, Indonesia - Watercolumn_Towuti2014_140_MG | ecosystem: Environmental > Aquatic > Freshwater > Lake | place... | reverse complement strand
AACGCTTCCATCCCCAGGAGCTTCGGCGCGATGGCCCTGCTGATATTGGCAACCGCCTTGGAGACGCCCTTACCCATCCAGCGCTTCTTGTCCCCGTCCCGCAGTTCGATCGCTTCCTTCTCGCCCGTGGACGCACCCGAAGGTACAGCCGCCCGTCCCTTGGCCCCGCTCTCCAGCGTGACATCCACTTCCACCGTCGGGTTGCCGCGGGAATCCAGAATCTGCCTGGCCCTGATGTCCCTGATCGCGCTCATGCTTTACTCCAGTCTAAAAGACCACACTACTGTTTCCGATAAATCTCTCTGCGATGACCAATGGCATGCACCACGATCAACTGCTCGTCGTCCAACACTTCATAGATCACACGATAATCGCCGACTCGGAACTTGGAAAGTCCAGCCAAAGCCCCTTCAATCGTTCGGGGGAAATCTCGTCATAATTCTCAGCCAACCAGTTGATTCGCTCGACAATTCGACGACCGATGGGCTTGTCCAGGCCGGCCAATTCCCGGACCGCTGCGCCCAAAATCTGGACGCGATACGCAGCCATCAATGCAACCTGACTCGCCTGGCCACGTCTTCCAATGACTCGCCACGACGTCCTGCGGCAACAGCCTTCTGTTGCCGGACCAATCGTTCACGCAGAGATTTCTTCAGAACCAAGCCTTGGTCGGGATCGCCGATCAACTCGAGTAATTTCCGCTCGACGGTCTTTTCAATCATGGCCTTGAGTTCGGCCTTGGTGATCCCCGCTACCATCGTCGCCATTGCGTCCCCCTACTCAGCCATCAGCCCTTGCGAATCAAGAATTCGCCTCTCCCTGATGTCCCTGATCACACTCATTACCCTCTCCTTACTTTACTTTCCAAGATTTCTTAGAGCTCTATCCTCTTACCGAACGAAGATCGCTCTCAAGCTTCTCTAGGGCCTCCTTCGTTGTGTAAATAATCGACGTCTTAACATCTTCTGTTAAAGCGAATATTCTTGGATCGGAGAAGCTCCCAGCCCAAACCACCTTGCCCGTTTTAATTTCAACTAATCTTAGATTAAGAAATGTATTAACAAATCCGCCCTTGCTCCTGCCTTCTACGCTTCCAACAAAAAGGCCATCCACTCCTAGTTGCTTGCCAGCCGCCGTTATATTTTCATCAGAAATCATACCTGAATGCTGCAGCTCGATTTCTTTTACAACTTTATCAAAGTGCTGCCGCTCAACAACATCGAATCCCAACTTCACCAGACCGCTTGAAAACTGATCGGCCGATTGAACATTAATTGGAAATTCCCCTGAAAACGATGCAACTGCAACTTTCTTCGGCACCCCTGCTGGCAGAGCAGGCTTACTGCCATCTATCATTAATCCCGACGACGTTGAGCCCGGCATTAGACTGCAACCACTCAGAACCAAAACAAGTAGATGGCATGCAGTCCTGAGCAAACGTTCGCTGGAGCGGTAGGGTCCCCACCCGGCATCCGGAGAAGGAAAGCTGGAACTGACTAAGGCACTGCGGTCAGCGACCGCAGCCGCGGGAATTCCAGAAGGCTTCCACTCCGGACTGCCGTGGAAGGGGTGCCGCAAGAGGCGCGGAAGCGAAAGACCGTATGCCATCAGCTCTCTCATCCCATCAGTTTCTTCTTCAGCAACTCGTTGACCTTGCCCGGATTGGCCTTGCCGCCGGAGGATTTCATGACCTGGCCGACCAGGAATCCGAGCACGGCTTCCTTGCCGCCCCTGTATTGCTCCGCCTGCGCTTGGTTCCTGACGATCACCTCGTCAATGATCTTCGCGAGCGATCCTTCGTCCGAGACCTGCGTGAGCCCCTTTTCTTTGACGATCTGTTCGGGGGACTGCCCACTGGCATACAGCTCCGGGAATATCTCCCGCGCGACCTTCAGGCTGACCGTGCCCTTCTCCACCAACTGCAACAAGCTGACGAGACGCTCCGGGCTGACCGGCGAGGCGGCAGCGGAAATCCCCGCGTTATTCAACTCGCGCAATAGCTCGCCCATCACCCAATTGCTCACGGTCTTGGGCTGAGGAAAGAGCGCAACGCAAGCCTCGAAGTAGTCGGCCAGGGCCTTGCTGCCGGTCAAGACTCCTGCGTCATATTCCGGGAGGCCATGCTCGCCGACGAAGCGCCGCTGGCGGACCGCCGGCAACTCTGGCAGGGTCTTGCGCAGATCGTCGATCCACTCGGGGGCAAGACTGAGCGGGACCAGATCCGGGTCCGGAAAATACCGGTAGTCATGGGCCTCTTCCTTGCTCCGCATCGTGGCGGTCTCGCCCTTGTCAGAATCCCACAAGCGCGTTTCCTGGGCGATCCTTCCGCCTTCGTTCAGCACCTTGGTCTGTCGCTTGATCTCGTACTCGATCGCCTCCTTCACGAATTTGAAGGAGTTGATGTTCTTCAACTCGACCTTCGTCCCGAATTCCTTTTGTCCGACCGGCCGCAACGAAAGGTTGGGCTCGCAACGCAGACTCCCCTCCTCCATATTGCCGTCGCAGACATCCAAATACATCAGGATGTCTCGCAACTGCTTCAGATAGGCCACCACTTCGTCGGCCGAGCGCATGTCCGGCTCGGTCACGATTTCCAGCAACGGCGTGCCCGCCCGGTTCAAGTCCACGCGGCTCCCGTTGACACCGGCTTCATGGACGTTCTTGCCCGCGTCCTCTTCCAGGTGCGCGCGGCGGATGCGAACCGGCTTCTTCGCCGGGCCGACCTCGACCTCCACCGACCCATGCTCGCAGATCGGCGCTTCGTACTGCGAGATCTGATAGCCCTTGGGCAAGTCCGGGTAAAAGTAGTTCTTGCGCGCGAACCGGTTCTTCTCGCCGATCCGACACTGCAGCGCCAGCCCCGTCCGGACCGCCATCTCGACCGCCTTCTTGTTGATGACCGGCAGGGTGCCGGGCATCCCCAGGCAGATCGGGCAGGTCTGGCTGTTGGCCGGCAAACCGAACTTGGTCCCGCAGGCGCAGAACATCTTGGACTGCGTGAGCAGTTGGGCGTGGACTTCCAGCCCGATCACAACCTCGTACGACACCCGTTAGCCTTTCTTCTCTCCCGCCAGCCGATCCCGCTCGCGCCGCATGGCCTCGCGGCCTGCATCGAGGGCCTCGCTCAGAATGGACTTCTTTTCGTGGATGGCCTCGCGCCCCTTCTCGACCACATGGTCGAACGCCTCGGTAGCCTTGCCGGCCAGATCGCGCAGGTCATCCTCGGCCTTCCGGGCATAGCCGCGCAATTGCTCCCTGGTGTCACGACCCGATTGCGGAGCCATCAACAAGGCGACCGCTGCGCCAACCAGCGCCCCGCTTAAAAACGCCAACCCGACTGCCCCCGGTGAAAATCCGCGATCATCCGCCATTGGACTGCCCTCCTTCTCCATGAGACATCCGTGCTTTCACCACCGACGACGCGGCTTTGAACCCGGCCACCAGGCCGGCCACATTCCTCAGCCACGCACCGTTTCGCCCCCGGACCGTGTCATGCACGTTCTGTACGGTCTCGCCGACTTCCCCGACCGCGTGGAGGAACACCGCCGCATGTTCGATCCCCTCCCGCGTATACTCGGCCAACTGGTTCAGATTCTGAGTCGTCTCGCGCATCTCCTTCAGCAACGATGGTAACTCTGTATTCATTTGGGCCAGCAGCCGTCCCGATTCCGTCACGGTCTTCTTGATCTCGATCAACACCGGGACCAGGACACCGACAAACACGGCCACGCCCAGGGCCACCACGATCGCCGCCATCTCCACGCCTGTCATATTTCTTTCCTCCGTTAAACGTGAAATGTTAGGCGTAAGGGGGTTGGAAGCCTCTGCGTCGTTGATTGCCTCACCTCTAACCCCTCACGTCTCACCTTTCACCGTATATTCGGCCGCTTGGCCCGCCAGCCGGTCGCCTGTTCATAGGCATAGGCGCCGCGCAGGAGCGTTTCTTCTTCGAACGGCCGACCGATGAGCTGCAGCCCGATCGGCAGCCCTTCCTTGCTGAACCCGCAAGGCACCGAAATAGCCGGGTTCCCCGCTAGGTTCACGGAGATCGTGTAGATGTCCGACAGGTACATCTGCAGCGGGTCTTCGGATTTTTCGCCCAGCTTGAACGCCGGCGTCGGCGTCACCGGCGTCACGATCAGGTCCACCTCGCGGAACGCCTCCTCGAAATCCTGCCGGATCAAGGTCCGCACCGCCTGGGCCTTGCCGTAGAAGGCATCATAGTAGCCGGCGCTGAGGGCGTAGGTGCCCAGCATGATCCGCCGTTTCACCTCCGGCCCGAACCCCTCCTGCCTGGTCTTCATGTACATGTCCAGCAGGTTCCTAGTTTCTTTGGATCGGAGCCCGAACTTGACCCCATCGTACCGAGCCAGATTGGAGCTGGCCTCCGCCGTCGCAATCAGGTAGTAGGTGGCGATCGCCGCGTCGGTCCTGGGCAAGGCGATCTCCTTGATCTCCGCGCCCAACTGCTTGATCTCCTCGATCGCCGCCTGCACCGCCTGCTCGACCTCCGGGTCCAGCCCTTCCGCGAAATACTCCCGCGGCACTCCGACCTTGAGTTTCTTGAAGTCTTTCTTCTTGAGCGCCTTGGCATAGTCCGGCACAGGGAGATTGGCGCTGGTCGAATCCAAGGGGTCATGCCCCGCGATCACGCCCAACAGCATCGCCGCATCCGCCACGTCCTTGGTGATCGGACCGATCTGATCCAACGACGAGGCGAAGGCCACCAGGCCGAACCGGGAGACCCGCCCGTAGGTGGGCTTCAACCCGACCACGCCGCAACAAGCGGCCGGCTGTCGGATGGAGCCGCCTGTATCCGACCCCAGCGCGGCCGCACAGAGATCCGCCGCCACGGCCGCCGCCGAGCCGCCGCTGGACCCGCCCGGCACCCGGCTCAGGTTCCAGGGATTGCGGCTGGGACCGAAGGCCGAGTTCTCAGTCGAAGAACCCATGGCGAATTCATCCAGGTTGGTCTTGCCCAGCAGAAGATAGCTCTGGCCGCGCAACCGCGCGATCACGGAGGCATCATACGGAGGCACGAAGTTGCCCAGCATCCGCGAGGCGCAGGTCGTCAACACCCCCTGCGTACAGATGTTGTCTTTGACCGCCACCGGCATGCCCATCAGCGGCATCGTGCGACGCCAGCCCTTGAGCTTTTCATCCAGAGCTTCCGCCCGGGCCAGGGCGGCCTCCTTCGTCGGCGTGATGTAGGCCCGGACCTTGGATTCCAGCTGATTGAGACGCAACGTATAGGCCTGCACGATCTCGCAGGCCGTGACTTCGCCCTTGGTGAACTTCTCCTGCAGTTCGCGCAACGTCAACTTGTAGAGCGACATGAACCCTCGATACCGGACGGCTGACGGTTTACCTTACGATCTTGTTGCGCTCGCCCACTCGGATGATCTTGGGCACGTGGCGCTTGATCTCATCCTCCGCGTAATACTCGTAACAGAAGATGATGATCTGGTCGCCCACCGCTCCCTTGCGGGCCGTCGGGCCGTTGAGTACGACCTCGCCGCTTCCCCGCTTCCCGGCCATCGCATAGGTCGTGAAGCGTTCGCCGTTGTTCAAGTTGGAAATGACGATGGCTTCGTAGGGCAGGATACCCGCCGCGTCGAGCAGGTCCTCGTCCACCGTCAGGCTGCCCTCGTAGTCCAGGCAGGCATCGGTCACCGCCGCACGATGTATCTTGGATCGCAGCATTTGTCGAAACATGATTATCCTCTATGTCAGGTCTGTGTATGTTGCCAGGCGGCGGCTCATGATCTCAGCAGCCTACTCCAGAATCCGCGGCACCCGGAAATGTCCGCTTTCGCTTTCCGGCGCGTTCGCCAATGCCTTCTCCACCGGCAGGCTCGGCCGCGCCTTGTCCTCTCGAAAAACGTTGGTTTGCTCCAGCACCGTCGCAGTCGGCTCCACGCCCGCAGTGTCCAGCGTCTTCAGCTTCTCCACATAGGTCAGGATCGCACTGAGCTGCTTGCTGAACGCGTCCCGTTCCGTCTCGGTGATCTCCAGCCGCGCCAGCTTGGCCACATGCTCGACATCGGCTTTGGTAATTTCCATTTCTAGCCCTCAGCTTTCAGCAATTAGCCATCAGCTTTAAAGATCATCGTTCCTACTGAATGCTGACGGCTTCTTTGCTATTCGACGGTCACGCTTTTCGCCAAATTCCGCGGCTGATCCACGTCCGTGCCCCGCAACACCGCAATGTGGTAGGCCAGGAGCTGCAGCGCCACCGTAAATAAAATCGGCGTCAGCAGCGCCGGCACCTCGGGGATCGTAAACACCGCGTCCGCCACGCTCCCCAGATCGCGCTCCCCTTCGCTCACCAGGGCGATGACCGGCGCGTTGCGGGCCTTGACCTCCATCAGGTTGCTCACCGTCTTTTCGTAGAGACGGTCGCGCGGCGCCAAGACCACCACCGGCATGTCCTGATCGATCAGCGCGATCGGACCGTGTTTCATCTCCCCGGCTGCATAGCCCTCCGCGTGGATGTAGGAAATTTCTTTGAGCTTCAGCGCCCCCTCCAGTGCGATCGGATAGTTGATCCCGCGCCCCAGGTAGAGGAAGTTCCGTTTCTCACAATACCGTTTCGCGATCGCCTGAATCTCTCCGTCGCGTTTCAGAATCTGCTCGACCAGCGACGGCAGGGCCACGAACCGCTCCAGCCACACACGCCCGTCGTTGGCGTTCAGCACCCCGCGGACGCGGGCCAGGTGCAAAGCCAGCAGGTAGAGCGCCGTGAGCTGCGCCGTGAACGCCTTGGTCGAGGCCACGCCGATCTCCGGTCCGCAGTGGGTATAGAGCACCCCGTCGGATTCCCGCGCCAGCGTGCTGCCGACCACGTTGACGATGGAAACCACGCGGGCGCCCCGCTGCTTGGCTTCGCGGGCCGCCGCCAACGTATCCGCCGTCTCGCCGGACTGGGAAATCGTCACGAACAAGTCGTCCTTCTCGACCAGCGGGTTCCGGTACCGGAATTCCGAGCCGATATCCACTTGCACCGGCGTCCTGACCATCTCCTCGATCAAGTATTTGCCCACAAGACCGGCATGCCAGGACGTGCCGCACGCCACGATCCAGATGCGCCCGATCTGCGCAAACTGCTCGTCGGTCAATCCGATATCCGGCAGGTCGGCTTCGCCGGTTTCGAACGTGTACCGACCCCGCATCGTGTCCCGAATCGCCTGCGGCTGCTCGTAAATCTCCTTGAGCATGAAGTGGGCATAACCGTCTTTTTCCGCCGCCGCGGCATCCCAGGACACCCGCGTGACCGTCCGGCGCACCGGCGCGCCCGCAGCATCCGTGAGCGACACCTGCGACGAGGTCACCAGGGCCACGTCCCCCTCCTCGAGGTACGTCACCTCCCGTGTATGAGCCAGTATGGCCATCACATCGGAAGCGACCAGCGTTGCGCCGGAGCACTGGCCGATCACCAACGGGCACCCGGACCGAGCCGCGACCAGCGTCTGCGGCTCTTGCTCGCAGATGGCGGCGATGGCATAGCTGCCGCGAATGTCTTTCGTCGCCGCGCGCACGGCCTCCACCAAGCGCATCCCCCGTTTCATATTTCGGCCGATCAAGTGCGCCACCACTTCCGTGTCCGTTTCCGATTCGAACCGATAACCGGCCTGCTGTAGTTCCTGTTTGAGCGCGATGTAGTTCTCGATGATGCCGTTGTGGACCAGCACACAACCGCCGGAACGATGGGGGTGCGCGTTCTGCTCGGAGGGCTTCCCGTGCGTGGCCCAGCGCGTATGCCCAATGCCGGTCCGCCCTGGGATCGCCCGGTCGGCCAGCGCTTTTTCAAGATTGGCCAGCTTGCCAACACTGCGCCGCACCTCGATGGTGCCATCGTGCAGCACCGCCACTCCGGCCGAATCGTAGCCACGATATTCCAGGCGCCGCAGCCCATCCAGGAGAACGGGCACGGCCTCCTGATCACCGACATATCCGACGATGCCGCACATATCCGTTTAGCCCTTTGTCTTTCGCTTGGCCGCCTCACCCTTCGTGAGGCGCGAAGGGTGAGGCGTAAGGGGTTGGGGCTTCACCTTACGTTTCACACCTGCTGCCTCACGGCCTCCTGAGGCCATCAACGCCCGCCGGCGAGCCGCCCAGCCGGGACGATTGACTTGCAGGGCCCGCGCGACGGCCAGAGCATCGGGCGGCACATCCTGCGTCACGGTCGAACCGGCGGCGATCATGGCCCCCCGGCCCACCGTCACCGGCGCGATGAACTGACTGTCGCTGCCCACGAAGACGTCATCCCCGATCACAGTCTCGTGCTTGTGGACTCCATCGTAGTTACAGGTGATCGTCCCGGCGCCGATGTTCACGCCCCGCCCGATCCGGGCATCGCCCAAATAGCTGAGGTGGTTGGCCTTGGAACCCTCGCCCAACTCGGCTTTTTTGATCTCGACGAAGTTCCCGACCTTGGCGCCTTTCCGGAGCACCGTGCCGGGCCGAAGATGCGCGAAGGGCCCGATCGTGGCGCCCTCCTCCAGCCACGCGTCCTTGACCACGCAGCCATCTTGCACCACCACGCGACGGCCCAGTTCGCTGTTCGTAATGCGCGTCTGAGCGTGGATCACACAGTCCTCGCCGATTCTGGTCTTCCCCTCCAGCGCCACGTGCGGATAGATCACCGTGTCCTGCCCGATCTCGACATCGTGATCGATCCACGTCGTCGCCGGATCGCGCAGCGTCACCCCCGCCTCCATCCACCGCTCGCAGATCTCCCGCCGGACAACCTGCTCGGCCGTCGCAAGTTGCCGACGCGTATTGATACCCAGCGATTCCTCGGCGCTCGGCGCAACCATCGCCGCCACCGTCATCCCCCGCTCCACCGCCAGGCCGACAATATCCGTGAGGTAGTATTCCCGCTGCGCATTCCGTGGCTCCAGTTTATCCAGGGCCTCGAACAAAAAAGACCCGTCCACGACATAGGTGCCGACGTTGATCTCCCGGATCGCCGCCTCGATTGCAGTCGCGTCGCGATCCTCTACGATGCGCAACACCGGCCCCTCGACGCCTCGCCGCACAACCCGGCCGTAGCCGGCCGGATTGTCCAAAAGGGCCGTCAGGATCGTCACCGTCGCCCGTTCGGATTCATGCAGTCGGATCAACGCCCGAATGGTTTCCTCCCGCAACAACGGGGTGTCGCCGTTCAGAATCGCATAGGTCGAGGCCGGCGCGCCGCGTGCGCGCAGGAACGCCCCACGGGCCTGCATCACGGCATGGCCGGTGCCCAACTGTTGCCGCTGCTCGGCGATGAGAACCGGAGGCGCCGAAACGGCCCCGCGTCCCACGTGGGCCGTGAGCCCCTTCTCGCGTTTCACCGAACCGCGTGCGCCGGCCGGCGCGCCGGCTGCACAATGGGCATCGATCACGGCCTTGACCTGCTCCCCCTGGTGGCCGACCACCACGACCGTCCCCGCGCCGGCCAGCCGATCAGCCAGGGTCAGCGCGTACAAAACCATGGGACGGCCTGCAACCGCATGCAGGACCTTGACCTGCTTGGACTTCATCCGTTTCCCCAGCCCCGCCGCCATGATGATCGCGGCCAGGCCCGGAACCGGCGAGGTCCCGACTGGTTGATTGGTTGATCGTCCCATTACCTGCTCATGCAATGGTCGCCCCGACCCGTTCGGTCGACACGGGCGCCGACTCAGGCTGCACGACCGCCGGCATGGACGGCGTGGGCTGGTAGAGCCCGCCCGAGACGATCAGCTTCATCGCCTCTTCCACGCTGATATCCAGCGACACGACCTCTTTCTCAGGCACCAGCAGAAAATAGCCGGAGGTCGGGTTCGGCGACGTGGGCACATACACGTTCAACAATGGTTCCGTCGAAATCTGCTGCACTTCGCCATGGGTCATGCCGGTCACAAACGCGAAACAGTAGTGGCCGTTTTTGGGAAACTGGATCAGGACGACGCGGTTGTACTTTTCCTTTTCCTTGAAGGACAGGATGTCCATCATGGCTTTGAGCGTCGCGTAGATGCCGCGAACCACCGGGACCCGGTGCAGCCAATCCTCCCACAGCTTGACGACCTGTCCCCCGATGATGTTGGTCGCCAGCAGACCGGTGGTCAAAATCAACGCGATCAAGGTGAGGATGCCGATCCCTGGTACGTAGTACTCGGGAATCACGAACTTCGCCAGCATGCCCCCCAAGATCCCGTCTACGGTCAGGAACAGGGTCTTCAGAATGAGCACGGTCCCCCAAATGGGGGTGATCACCAGCAACCCCGTCAGGAAGTAGCGTTTGAGGGAGGCTCTGAGTGTCTTCACCGGGGCGCTCTCCTTGCGGCCTCATCATACAGTCTTCAAAATGGTGTCGCAAGCCTTTTCTTGCTATTTTCAAGCACTTGGACTAGGATCGCCCGTCTCAACCGCATGGGGATTTGGAGGGGGAAATGGATGCCACAGGGGGGGGCCGTCGAGGCCTTCTGATCACCGTCGAGGGTGTCGAAGGAAGCGGCAAAACCACCCAATGTGCGAGGCTGGCCAAACGCCTCCGGGAAGCAGGCCACCGGGTCCGGGAAACCAGGGAACCGGGTGGAACGCCCCTGGCCGAACGGATTCGTTCTCTGTTTCTCGGCACAGCCGCCGGCGCAGACCATGCCGAACCGATTACGCCGGAGTGCGAAGCCTTGTTGGTGTTCGCCTGCCGCAGCCAACACGTCGCCCAGGTCATCGAGCCGGCCATCCGACAAGGCGTCATCGTGCTCTGCGACCGCTTCATGGACTCTACCCTCGCCTACCAAGGCTATGGACGGGGTCTGGACATCAAGACCATCCGGACCCTCAATCGGTTTGCCACCAACGGACTCGCCCCAGTGCTGACACTGCTCTTCGACCTCCCGGCTCAAACGGGCTTGGCCCGTCGGCGACGCAATGCACTGGAATTAAATCGTCTCGATCGGGAAGCCAACCAATTCCATGAACGGGTGCGCCGGGGATTCCTCGCGCTGGCCGCCCAAGAGCCGCGCCGCGTCAAAGTGCTGGATGCACGCGCCGATCCCGACCAAGTCGAAGCGGCAGCTTGGACAGTGGTCCAGCGCTTGCTGGCCCGTCGGCCCACAAAGCCGGCCAAACGGGCCGCGCGAAAGTCCCGCTGACCATGCCATTCAACCAGCTCATAGGCCACGACCGACCCAAGACGATCCTCAAGGCTTCGATCCTCCATGATCGGGTTGCCCATGCCTATCTGTTCCATGGCGAAGAAGGCATCGGCAAGAAACTGGCCGCCATCCTCTTTGCCCAGACCGTCAACTGTGACACGCCTTACGGAAGCCAGGGGCCCGATGCTTGCGGCGCCTGCCGCTCCTGCATCCAGATCGACGCGCGCACGCACCCGGACTTTCTCCTGATCGAACCGGACCGAGAACTGGCCAACCCCCAGATCAAGATCGAGCAAGTCCGCCAGTTGGAAGAGCAGATCGTCTACCGCCCCCTAGTCAGCCCCTGGAAGGTCTACCTCATCGACGACGCGGATCGGCTGACCCAGGGCGCCGCCAACGCGTTGCTCAAAACCCTGGAGGAGCCGGCCGCGCACAGTCTGTTCCTCTTGGTCAGCAGCCGACCGTCCGCCTTGCCGACGACCGTCCGCTCGCGCTGCCAGAGCATCCGCTTCGTGCCGCCCGCCCGGACTCAGGTCGAAGCCGCTCTGATTACGCAGCGGAACCTGCCTCCGGACGATGCACACTTTCTCTCCATGATCGCCCAGGGTCGGATCGGACTGGCCCTGCGGACCGACCTGGCCGAGGCCCGCAAACAACAGGAGGAGTTTTCTTCCCTCACCAACCCCGCCACCCTGCGCTCCATTGCGACAATTTTGACGGCTGCCGAGTCGCTCCACAAATCGGACCGGGCCCTCGAAGCGTTGGAGTGGATGGAACGCTGGGGTCGGGACCTCCTGCTGGTCAGCCTGGGCGTCGACTCGGACCATCTGCTGAACCGGGACCGCCTGCCGGAGTTGCAGCGGGCGGCTGCGACCGTCCAGCCTCAACTGCTGGCCAACGTGCTGGAGGAGATTCAAGCGGTCGAGCGCCATGCCGGTCGTAACCTGAATCTTCAAATGGCCCTGGAACAGATCCTTCTCCACCTGCGCGATGCGGTCGCCTCGCCGGCTTCTGCCGGTCCCACCCGATAATCTAGCTTTCCACCGGGCTGCCTGCTATCTTTAGCCTGCCATGCCCAAGCCCTTCTACATCACGACGCCGATTTATTACGTCAATGACGTGCCCCATATCGGCCATGCCTACACTACCGTCGCTGCCGACGTGCTCGCCCGCTACCGACGTCTCCGCGGCGACGACGTCTTTTTCCTGACCGGCCTGGACGAACATGGACAAAAGGTCCAACAGGCTGCCGCCAAGGCCGGCGTCGCCCCACAGGCTCATTGCGACCGCCTCGCCCCCCAGTTCAAAAATCTCTGGCAACGGCTAAACATCTCCAACGACGCCTTCATTCGAACGACGGACGAGGCGCACAAAAAAATTGTGCAACGATATCTTCAACAGCTCTACGATAAACAGTTGATCTATAAGGCAGCCTATACAGGCTGGTACTGCACGTTCGACGAGCGGTTCTGGACCGAAAAAGACGTCGTCCAAGGTCTGTGCCCGGATTGCAAACGCCCGGTCGAACAGATCAGCGAGAGCAATTATTTCTTCAAAATGGGGCAGTATCAGGATCGCCTGATCGACCACATCAACACCCATGAAAACTTTATACGCCCCGAGTCACGTCGCAACGAAGTCCTGGGGTTTCTGAAGAAGCCTCTCGAGGACCTGTCGATCTCGCGCCCCAAGTCGCGCCTCTCCTGGGGCATCGAGCTGCCCTTCGACCGTAACTATGTCACCTACGTCTGGTTCGATGCCCTCGTGAATTACGTGTCGGCCCTGGAATATCTCACAGCCAGCCCTTCAATGGATCGGTACTGGCCGGCTTCGGTTCATCTGGTCGGCAAGGACATCCTGACCACCCACGCCGTCTACTGGTCCACCATGCTCATGGCCCTGGAGTTGCCACTGCCCCAGACCATCTTTGCCCACGGCTGGTGGACGGTGAACGGCGAGAAGATGTCCAAGAGCCGCGGCAACGTGGTGGACCCCTATGCCATCGTGGACGAGTTCGGCGCTGATGCGTTCCGTTACTTCCTCCTGCGCGAAGTTCCGTTTGGACAAGATGGAGACTTTTCGCGTGACGCGATGATCGGTCGGATCAACAGCGATCTTGCAAATGGCCTAGGTAACCTATTGAGCAGGACACTAACGTTGATTGACCGATTTGCTGAAGGGGAAATTCCACCTATCCCCCCCCCTCTCGAAACTCCCATGGAAGAAGAACTGACAGAGCCGGGGCTCGCAATATTTCGTCAAGGCGATTCTGATATCAAAGAACTGGCATTTGGCCGATCTCTTGAAGAGATTTGGAGACTAGCAAAGGCCTGTGACCAGTACATCGAAAAGAACGCACCCTGGATTCTGGCCAAAGACCAAAGCAAACGAGAACAGTTGCACAGGGTTCTCTATCGGGCGGCGGATGCCCTTCGCCTCCTAACGATCGCGGTCTATCCGTTCATGCCAAGCACCGCCCAAGCCATGCAGCGACAATTGGGTCTGAACCTTGATTTTTCCAAGCCCATTCCATTCACAGATAGACAATGGAACAAGCTACTACCTGGCACCATGATCGAAAAAGGCTCGGCGTTGTTCCCACGCATTGATCCGTCGCATAAACAAGGAGCAGCACCCGTGAGCACTGAACAATCCACGTCTCCGACACCTCCATCGTCTCCGACCACGACCACGGCCCCGGCCGCATCGCCACAGCCAGCGCCAGCCGCCCCGGCAACTGATCAGATCACCATCGACGAATTCCAGAAGATCCAGCTCAAAACCGCGCTGGTGTTGAGCGCCGAGCGGGTACCGAAGTCCGAGAAGCTGATCAAGCTGCAAGTGGACCTGGGCAGCGAGCAGCGCCAGATCGTGGCCGGCATCGGCAAGAAATACGAACCGGAGCACCTGATCGGCAAACGGATCGTGATCGTGGCCAACTTGAAGCCGGCCAAGCTGATGGGGATCGAATCGCAGGGGATGGTCCTGGCGGCCGGCGACAAGGATGTCGGCGGGCTCGTGACGGTGATTGAGGATGTGCCGCCCGGCACGAAGGTGAAGTGAGCAAGGGCCGAGGCAGGTGAAACTCGCTGCAATCCTCATAACCCTGTTCCTCCTAGCCTGTTTCCCAACCCACGCGGCAGACACGCCCGCCGTCATACCCCTTCCGGCAGACCAACCCAACGAGTCGGTTGCCACCGATGTATTGGTGCGGGTTGTGGCCCACGGAGCCATGGTCCTGGGCGACGAGGTGGGCGGCGCCAGGATTACGGTCACGGAGGTGGCAACCGGTCGACTCCTTGCTTCGGGCCTGCAACGTGGAGAGTCGGGGGACCAGACGCAGATCATGCGCACCCCGCGCATCATGGAGGAACCGCGCTACTCCTCCCGTTCCTCCGCCTCGTTCAGCACCACGTTGTTTTTGGACCGGCCCACCCTGGTCGATATCGCCGTGCAAGGCCCGCTCGCCTACCCCTGGGCCATGCAACGGGCCAGCAAGACCGTGCTGCTGATTCCCGGGCAGGCGATGAAGAACGACGGGATCGTGCTGCATCTCTACGGGTTCATCGTCCAGATCGAAGCCCCGGCGCCGGGCACGCCCTTGATCGCCAAGGAGGACGTGACGCTGAAGGCCTCCGTCCGGACCCTCTCCGGTTCGTTAGTGCGGCCGCACGGAGACTGGGATTCCCGCAAGATCACGATCTACGGCGAAGTCCTCATCGGCCAACACGTAGTCGAGCGGCTGCAGATGTTTTATGCGGGCGACAAGAGCCGCTTCGAAGCCCCGTTTTTCGTGCCGCTGCCCAGCGAGGCTCCGGACGGGATCACTCTGCGCGTGGTGGCGGCGGACGAGGCCGGAGACCATTTCGGAGCTGGTGAGGCGAAGTATCCCGTCTTGCCGGAGCAACTCAGGCCCTCCAAGCGATGAGCGACCCCCCACCCGTTTCTCGATGCCATCCGGTCCCGGTGCTGCTCTGCGCAAGCACGATCGTGATCCTTGGCATGGCACTCATAGACCCACCCCGCTTCTGGTTACTCCTCATTCCCATTTCCTTCCTGGTTTCGGCCTACGGCGCCGGGACGTTGCTGAGTCGAATGGGCGCCGGCACCTTGCAAGACATCGCTGCCCCCACGCTCCTCCGGACCGCCTGTACGCTGGGAATCGGCCTCGCCGCCATGGCGCCGGTGGCGACCTTCTGCTCCATGGGCGGACTGTTCCGGTCGGCCGGAGCGGTCGTTGCTGCTTGCCTCCTCTACGGATTCTGGGTCCTGTTCCGGATCGAGCGACGCCTCCTCTCCCGCAAGTCGCTCCTTGTGTCGCTTGCCGGCGGAACGGTCTTGGGCGCGAGCTGGCTCCTCGTCTGGCTCTGGGGCACCATTCCTCCGACCTTCTACGATGAATTGACCTACCATCTCGTCATTCCCCAGCGAGCCCTCGCGACGGGCAAGGACCAGATCCTCCCCTGGGTCTATCATACGGCCATGCCCCACGTATCGGACCTTCTGCTGGCCTGGGGCATGGCTTCAGCGGGAGCAGTCGGCGCCAAAGCCACCCATGCGAGCCTCTGGGCGCTCGGAACTGTGGCTGCCTGGGGCTTGGCCGAGAGGGTTGCTGAATCACGGGCACCGGCCTGGGCCGGCCCATTGGCGATCGTCGCACTGGCTTCATCGCCGACCCTCTGGTTCCTGGGCACCCTCTCCTTTGCAGAAACGGCCCTGACCGTCGTCCTCGTGACCACCGGCTGCCTGCTGCTCGACGCTCCTGCGGCCAGGCCTTGGCTGGCCTTGGGTCTGCTTCTCGGCCTCGCCGCCTGCGTCAAACTCTCCGGCCTGGCCTGGGTCCTGGCCATGGTGGTTGCGGCGGCCCTGTTGGGATGGGACTGGCGTCATCTGGCGAAGGCTTGCCTTGTCGCCGTCTTCTGCATAGCCCCTTGGTGGATTCGCGCATGGTTCGGCACGGGGAACCCCATCTTTCCTATGGCCTCCGGTCTCTTCGACAGCCCCTACTGGAGCGAATCCAATCAAGCCAGGCTCAAGGGCGAAATCCCTCCCCCGATCCAAGACCTGGGCCTGGATGGACTCTTGCGGCTCCCCCTCGATCTTGTCCGACATCCGGAACGATTTGGCTCCGCCGGCGACGCGGGTATCCTCGCAGTGGCAGGCGTCGGCCTCCTGGCGGTCATGCCGCTCTTGGCCCGGCTCCTCCGTTGGAACGAACCGGAGCGCCGCTGGGTGGATGCGGCCGGAGCGTCGGTGTGGCTGGCGGGAATCGTATGGTTGACCACCACGGTGACGATGCGCTTCTTTGCCCCGGCCCTCGTGCTTGGATTGGTCGGATTGGTGGGAATTACCGTTCGCTTGAGCCGTGCGGCTCAAACCATCGTCGCTGCGGCATTCATGGTTCTGGCGCTTACAGGAACCGCTCGCTTTCTCGAGCAACAAGAGCACACGTTTTCAGCCACCGATGTGGCTTTGGGGCGGGAAACCGGGAATGCCTATGTCGCACGCAGACTGGACCAGGCCGCGGCGGCCCGGTTCGTGCGCGAGCAGGTTCCCCCGGATGCGCAGCTCTTGTTCATCGGCGAAGCACGGGCCTTATACTTCGAGCGGGACGGGATGGCCCCCTACCCGGTCAGCGACCACCCGCTCGCTCGATGGGTCATCGACGCGGCATCGCCGGAGGCCTTGGCTCAACGGGTCGCGGACGAAGGCTTCACCCACGTCGTGCTGAATGTCCGCGAATTCAAGCGCCTGCACGATCAGTACGGCCTGTTGGCCTTTCAAGGTCCCGATGCCGCAATGCTGGATCAACGTCTGAAGGAACTTCCACGCGTCTTGACGCCGCTCTTCTCGAAGAACGGGGTCTATGTCTTTCAGGTACATCAGGTTCGGCGCCACAGCTCTGCCGCCACGAGCGATAAGGAGGGCACCCCATGAGGCCGTCTATGTATGCCTGCATTCGACTGCTCCTCGTCTTGACCCTCTGGGCCACGCCGACATTGGCCCAGACCGAGCACCGGCACGGGGGACAGGAAGAGCAGGGCAAGCACCGGAACCCGACAGATCTGAAGAGTTACCTGGAGCACTTGGACAGCGCCGAGCGGGACAAGGACCAGAAGCCGGCGCAAGTCGTCGAGGCGCTGGCGCTCAAGCCGGGGATGGCCGTGGCGGATTTAGGATCCGGCTCAGGCTACTTCACCAGGAGATTCGTGGAGGCGGTGACGGACAGCGGGAGGGTCTATGCGGTCGATGTGGAACCGGAAATGTTGGAGTACGTGAAAGCCGGCCTGGAGCGCGCCCACAAACCCTACTCAGTCGAGTTCATCCTGGCCGGACCGGACAGCCCCAAGCTGCCGACCGAGTCCGTGGATGTGATTTTCCTCTGCAACGTCGCCCATCACCTGGAGAATCGGCCGACGTATTTCGCCAACGTCACGTCGGCCCTCAAGCCAGGAGGCCGGATGGCGATCATCGATTTCTACCCTGACGAACGGTCCGGCAACCTCGGCTTTCCCAAACGCCATCTGGTCTCGCGTGACACCCTGGTCGCGGAAATGGCCAAGGCCGGCTATCGCCTGTTCCGGGAACACGGCTTCCTGCCCAAACAGTATTTTCTGGAGTTCGTGCCGGAAGAGGCCCGCCGCTAACGAGCGGGTCGGAAGCCCGGCCACCGAAGCAGAAGCCAGGCGGCCCCAACCCCGATCAGTCCGCCGATGACCCAACCGCCCAACACGTCCGTCGCGTAGTGGGCTCCGACATACACGCGGGACAATCCGATCAAGGCAACCAACGGCCAGGTGATCCAGCCGGTCTTGGGATAGAGCATGTGGGCAAAGGCGGCAGCCGCCGCCGTATTCAGCGCATGGTTGGAGGGAAAACTGCCCGTCCCGCCGCAACCGACGAGCAGATGCATGTCCGCGAATGTTTGACAGGGCCGCGCCCGCCCGACCAAGTACTTAAGCTGGGCCCCGACTTGGTCAACCACGACGATGAGCGTGGCGAGCGCTCCGACTCCGATCAATGCCTCACGCCGGTTCACCCAAACCCAATAGGCCAGGACCAAGGTCCCCGGCAGCCACAAGCTGCCCGGCTGAGCCAACGCCAGCATGGCTGCGTCGGCCAAGCCGGAGCGACTGGCCAAGCTGTTGATACTGATGAAGAGTGCTCGGTCCCAGTCCAGCGTCGTCTCCTAATCCGACTCGTCTGTGTTATTTGGTCCGGAAATGGATACGAACGGTGATTTCCCCGTCCACCGGTTCGTCCCCCTTCAACTGGGGATCGAATTTCCACTTGTTCAACGCCGTGAGACCGGCGCCGGTCAGTTCCCGGTGCTTGCAGGGTTCCAGCACCACGACGGTGACCTGCGCCTCTTTGCTCACGAGAAATCGCGCCTTCATCCAGTCGTCCAACTCCTGCCCGTCCAGCGACGAGGGAATTTTCGGCCAGGGCATGTAGGTCGGCACAGGCCCCAGTTGCTGATCCTTGTTCAGCGGCACGCCGTGGACGTGGACGTCCGGCAGAACGACGTCCGCGGCATCGTCCGCATGGTCGGCCTGGTGCGTGGCACGGTCGCCCTCGGCAGCCAGGCTAAGGTTGAGGCTCAGGCTGAGGCTCAGAAAAGCTATGCCCTGTGCAAGCCCGGAATGTTTCATTGTTCGCTTCCCCATAACCTGAACCTCAACCTTGGCCTTCTTTAGAAGAACCACTGTCCGCGGAAGAAGAACGACCGGGGCATGTTGGCGTGGGCCACACCCAGCCCGATGCTGCCGGTACTGGAATTGTAGAAAAACCCCTGGTTAAATAGGTTGACGATGTCGAAACCCAGCAGAAATTTTTGGTGGTACGGGAGCGGGATTTCCCGCGTCAGCGAGGCATTGTAGATCGTATAGGACGGCATGTGGGTCGAGTTCGTCTTCGCCCCCGGCAGCGAGGTGCGCAGCCCGGACCCATAGAGCATCTGGCCGGAGACCGTATTCTGCTCCAGGAAGCGATAGGTCAGATTCGCCGAGCTCGTCATGGATTGCATGTGGTCGGCGAAGACCCCGCCCTTGGAATTGATGTCATTGATCTCGTTCTGCTCCAGCAGGAAATGTCCGGATTGCAGCCCGTAGCCCTTGGACTGACCCCAGGCGACGTTGCCCCGGCCCGTCAGGTTGTCGGTAAAGTTGATTTTCACGATGCCGTCGATCCCGCGCTGCCACCCGCGCTGAAACGAAAAATAATTCAACAGCGGGGTGGTGCCGAACTGCCCCGCGTCAGACATGTTCTCGTTGATCTTGTAGTACCCCGTGACCTGCAAAGTCGCCAGGCGGCCGAACGCATGATACCACCCGGCCTCCGTATAGTGCGACCGTTCCGGTTGGGGCGTGCGGACCGTCGAGTTTTCCGGCTGCGCCGTCGTCCCGGCGGTGTTCGGCACCAGCAACGCCACGGACTCCAGGTTCGGGGGCGTGAACAGCCGGCCGTAGAAGACGTGGAACACGTTGGATTCGTCGGCCTTGTACGTGGCTCCGACCCGAGGACTGATTTGCCAGGAGTCGGTCAAGGCTTGGATCTGGTCATACCGTACTCCCAGGTTCAAGGTCAATTTATCCGTGGGCATATACTGGTCCTGGACCCAGAGTTCCTCGCGCCAGCCGATGAGCCGCCGATCCCCGTCGATGTTGATGACGGGACCGGTCGGACCGTCCGCCCCATTCCGTTGGAAGGCAAAGAGTCGGCTCTTATTGATCGCCTGGGTGCGGTCGATCTGGAACCCGTACTTCAGCAGGTGCCGACTCGCCAATTGGTTGGTGTAATCGAGCCGGACACCCAGCGACAAGCCCAGGCGGTCCTGGCTGCCGGTGGAGAAGGGCTCCGCCGTATTGGGAGTAAAGGCGAGCGCATTGAACGGGTCCGTGATGAACGTGGCCCGCGATTGGCGTGCATAACCGGCCAGGCTGAAGAACTGCGTGGCATCCACATCATGCCGCCACACCATGTGCCCGTACTGGTTGTTTTCCCGCTGGAACTGGTTGACGTTTTGCGAGGCCACCGGGTTGAAAGTCGGGTCCTGCGCCTGGAGCAGCCCGACCACCGTGGGGTTGGCGTTCTGTCCCGGCAGGGTCGGAATCTGATACTTCGCCACGGAGTTGAGGAACAGCCAGGTGAAGTTGTTGCGGTTGTCGTGCTGGTAGTCGCCGCGCAGATATGTCTGATTCCGCGTGTGGTCGTCGTGAAAGACGGATTTCCCCAGCGTCGGGGGCTCGATGCCCCGGTTCGTTGAGGTGTAGCTGTTCATGATGTAGTACCGGAACTTCTCCCCGATCGTGCCGCCGTATTCGAAGGACGGATTGACCGTGGCATTGGAACCGCCGAAGTACTGGAGCGAGCCGAATCCCGGCTTGGTGCCGCTCTTGCTGGTGATGTCGATCACGGCCGCCGTCCGGTTGCCGTACTGCGCTTCCAGGCCGCCCAGAATGATGTCCGCGCGCTCCCAGGTCCGCGGCGAGACCACGTCGGAAAACACCGACGAGATGGTGTCCGGAATCGGCACCCCGTCGATGCGGAGTTGGACAAGCGCATGTTCCTGCCGGATATGGAGCTGTTTCAACGGAGCCATGGCCGCGCCGGGCATCGTCGCCAGGACATCGTTTAGATCATTGTTGTTGCCGCGGGGCAACTGTTCGATCTCCTTGCGGCTCAGACTGTAGGTCTCGCTGGACGCCTTGTATTGAATCGGCGGCAAGGGCGCCACGATGTCCAGCGCGATTGCCTGGGTCATCGCCAGGGTCAACCTGAGCGGGGCCGGTTTGTCGGCCCCGACCTTGATGACCATATACTGGCTGCGATAAGTGTCCTGGATCGCGCTGACCGAGTAGGTGCCCTCCCGTGGGACGACAGCCGAAAATTCCCCGGCATCGTTGGTCACCGCCGCCTCGACGACCCCCCCTTCCTGATCGCGAATCTCCACGATGGCCTGAGCGATGCGCCGCAAGTCCTGGTTCTCGACGACCCCGGTGAGCGTCCGCCGTTCGTCGGACGATTCGGCCGGCTGGGCCTGCGCGACTGAACCAACCTGAACGAACACCGCCTGGCACGATACAATGAATAATGCCCCGATGAGGCCGATGATGGTACGCCGCATAACCAACCCTCCAATTCCTGATAAAAATGAAGCGACACTCGGTGCGGAGGCATCTGCCACCGACCGGAGAGTCGGAACGCCTTCATACGAGGAGATCAGGAACGGGGCGGCGCGCGCGACGCACCGGAACCGGTCAGCGTCGCCGAAACGAGAAGAGCCGGAGCGGGAAGCGGATGGACGTCGGGAACGATGAGGGCGACCAGCGTCGGCACATCGCTCGACAGGGACTGGCCTGTATGGTGTTGGACCCACTGGCAGAGGTCCGAGTCGGAATGTTCGTGGCCGTCATGATCGGCCGCGGCCAGTTCGTGGTGGACCTCGAGAGCGGCCGCAAAAGGCGCCAGGGTCAGGAGGACGCCCACCAAGGCCAGGGCAAGGCCCCGTCCGACCATCAGGCACGCAACTCTGGAGAAGAGACCGGCCATATAATCTTTAAGCTTGTCAAAGAATTGCAGCCCTGTCAAGCGTAGGATGGCGGACGCAGGATGGCAGACTTGCGCAACGTCGGCTTGCGCGTAACCCCTTGTCCCGCGCGGCGTTCGGCCGGACCACCGACAGGCATCCGCTTGACACTTCTACATACTTTGCAGTAAGGTGATGCCTTATTTCTGCTCCTGCGAGTTGACCATGCGCGAGCCGGTTGACAATAGGAACGTCGGCGAGATCAGGCCGCTCCCGCCTCCCCGCGAGGTCAAAACCAGTCTGCCGATCACCCCGGCTGCCGCGGAACTCGTCGTGCAGACCCGCCGGGCCATCCGGGATATCCTGCACGGAACGGACAAGGATCGCCTGCTCGTGATCGTCGGCCCCTGCTCGATTCATGACGCCCGGGTGGCGACCGAATATGCGGAGGCCCTGAAGCGGGTCGCGGACGCGACCAGGGACCGGCTCTTGATCGTGATGCGGACCTATTTCGAGAAGCCCCGCACGACCGTCGGCTGGAAAGGGCTCATCAACGATCCCCACCTGGACGGCTCCTGCGATATCACGGCCGGCTTCGAACTGGCCCGGAAGGTGCTGCTGGAGATCAACGAACGCGGCGTGCCCTGCGCTTGCGAGCTGCTGGACCCGGTCACCCCCCAATACATTGCCGACCTGCTGAGCTGGGTCGCGATCGGCGCGCGCACGACCGAGAGCCAGATCCACCGCGAGATGGCCAGCGGCCTCTCCATGCCGGTGGGATTCAAGAACGGCACGGACGGAGGTCTGCAAGTGGCGGTCAACGCCATGACCACCGCCCGCCAGCCTCACAGCTTCGTCGGTATCAACGCGAGCGGCGTCACCTCGATCATCAAGACCCTCGGCAACCCGGACCGGCACATCGTCCTCCGCGGCGGGGGCGGCAAGACCAACTACGGGCCGGAAGACGTGGCGCGCGCCGCGGCGCTGGTGGCCGGGGAACAGATCGCCCGCCCGATCATGGTGGACTGCTCGCATGACAACTCCAGCAAGGATCATCGTCGGCAAAGCGAAGTGGCCCGATCCGTCGCCCGGCAGTTCACCGGCGGACAGCGGGCGATCATGGGCCTGATGCTGGAAAGCAACCTCCACCCCGGCAAGCAAACCTGGAAAGAGGGGGCCCAACTGGCCTACGGCGTGTCCATCACCGACGCTTGCCTGGGATGGGACGAAACCGAGTCCCTGCTTCTCGAACTCGCCGACGTGCCGGCGCGCAGAGCCGCGCCGGAACCCGTATCGCCCTAACCCCGCTACCGGCACTTCGGACACCATCCGAAAAACTCGAGTGAGTGCTCCTCGACCGTGAAGCGGGTTTCCCGCTCCACCAACGCGGTCAATTTCTTGAGCGGGCAGAGCATGAGATCGGCGATGCGTCCGCATCCGCGACAACGGATGTGATGGTGATGCTCCCGGCCGTGGCGGGTTTCATAGCGGAACCGCCCCTCCCCCAACTCCACCTGCGCAATCAGACCGAGCTTCTTCAAGACGGCCAGGGTCCGGTAGACGGTGACCAGATCCACGGCCACCTGCTCCAGCTTGAGCCGCGCATGGACATCGGCCGCGCTCAGGGGATATTTCGATTTCTCCAGGACATCGAGAATGGCCTTGCGGGGACGCGTCAACCGGCGTCCCCCGGCGCGCAATCCGGCGATCAGATTCTTGATCATGTCGGCCCCACCGTTAATTGCAACTGGTTTGCATGTACCACAAGTATCGGATCCCTGTCAACACTACCAGGCCGCTTCTCACCGCCACGGCCCCTGTGCTAGGATGCCGCCGATCCGGACCGCCCAGCCAAGGAGGCCCTCTCGTCCGTGTTGATCGACACCCACGCCCATCTGGACGATACCCGCTACGACGACGATCGGGAAGCCGTCATCGCGCGCGCGCGCGACGCCGGGGTCGAGACCTTCGTGACCATCGGCTGCGATCTGGCGACCAGCAAGGCCGCCGTGAACCTGACCACCCGCTATCCCTTCGTCTACGCGGCCGTGGGCGTGCATCCCCACGAAGTCAAACACATCGAAGACGGCTGGTACGACGAATTCCGCCGGCTGGCCGGCCATGAAAAGGTCGTCGCCTACGGCGAGATCGGGCTGGATTACCACTACAACCACTCCCCGCCCAAGCTCCAGCGGGAGCGATTTCGCGAGCAGGTGGGCCTGGCAAAGGAGCTACGCCTCCCCCTGGTCATCCACACGCGCGAAGCCCAGAAGGACACGATTGCGATTCTCAAAGAAGAGAAGGCCGGCGACGTCGGCGGTGTCTTTCACTGTTTCTCCGGCGACGCGTGGTTGGCCAAAGACGCATTGGAACTGGGGTTTTATCTATCCTTTTCCGGCGTGATCACGTTCCAGAACGCAACCCTGTTGCGCGACATCGTCAAGACCGTTCCCCTGGACCGCATCCTGGTGGAGACGGATTGCCCCTACCTGACGCCGGCCCCCCACCGGGGCAAGCGGAACGAGCCGGCATTCGTCACACTGGTGGCCGAGAAGATCGCGGAAGTGAAAGGGACGGCAGCGGTGGGCGGCGTGGAAGAAATAGGCCGGGTCACGTCCGACAACGCCCGTCGCCTGTTTAAAATCCCCTGAGCTGCCGGCTCCGCTTGCGAAGCGCCTTGGGCAGTTTTCTCGGATTGCCCTTTTTCTCCGGATTCCGTCGCGTCAGGTCGTCCTCCGGTCCATCCTTCTGATAGGGGCCGCTCTGGGCCATCACGGCGGGCCGGACCCGGAGCCTGGATTCGAACTCCGCGGCCGCGATCACGAAGGCCCCGCAGGCCCTGGCGAAGTCCGCGACCTCCCGATCCGAGGACACGACGGCGCAATCCCGCCCATACTCCTCCGCCAGACGTTGGATGATCTGATCGGCCCGCTCTCCGCGCCGGGAATAGATGACAAGGAGTCCGGCCCGATGCTCCCGGCGCTCCGTTTCTCCTCCCTGCTGCCACCCGTCGAAGACCACCGTAATCGGGTTCCCCTTGCGCTGCCGATAGGCCGATAAATCCCGCAGCAGTTGCGCGCGGGCCGCCTCACCACCGGCGGCAGCGGTGCGTCCGACCTGGCCCCTCACCCCGAGGAGGTTATAGCCATCCACAATCACATGCGTTGCCATGGGTGCAGAGCCTAGCCGAGGGCTTTTCTCCTGTCAATTTTCGACAGGAATATGCCGAAGGAGAGAGAACCGGGGCAAACACTTGACAATCGGGCTTGCTTCTGACAAGTTTTCTCAAGATTATCGCGAACCTGAGCTTAATATGCCGACTCGATCCCTGCTGACCTATGGCCTGATCTTCTGGCTGCTGTCCCCCGGCATCCTGGCCCCTGCCTTGTCCGCCGCTGCCACGGCCTCGCCTTCCCAGAGTTCCAAAGCGATGATTCGTGGCCTGGCCTACAAGACCAAGAAGCCCGCACATAAGAACGTCGCTCCCCCCCAGGACAGTGCCCTGGTGCAGAACATCCGGGTGAAGAACTACTCGGACTATACGCGCCTGGTGCTGGATCTCGACCACACGACGACCTTCACCCAAAGCCGCCAGGAGAGCCCGAACCGGGCGATCGTGGAATTGCAAAACACCAGGCTCAGCGAGCGCTTGCGGGCGAAGCTCGGCGGCAGAAAATTGCCCAATAAAGTCTCCATCGCCCAACCGCACGCCCATTCCGTGACCGTGTCCGTCAACCTGAGCCAAGTCCGCGACTATAAGCTGATCGCCCTCAGCAGGCCGGAGCGGCTCGTGGTGGACCTCTACCACCGGAGCGAGAAGGACGAGCCGGTTGTCGCTCAGCCAGTGGAGCCAGCGGCGCCCGCGACGACCGTAGCCAGGACGCCGGGTCCAACCCCTGATCCGGTTGCCGAATCCGCGCCGCCGGCCCAGACAGCCAAGGCCCAACAGACTCCGGCAGATCAACAGCCCCCTGCAGCCAAGCCGGTCCCGACAGCCCAACCGACTCCTGCAGCCCAGCCGGCTCCCGCGCCCTCGCCGGTTCGTTCCCAGCCACGCTCAACGCCGGGGAAGGACATCAAGCTGATCGTGATCGACCCGGGGCACGGAGGCAAGGACCCTGGCGCCATCGGCCAGCAGCACACGGCTGAAAAGGACGTCACCTTGCAAGTAGGGTTGAAGCTCCGCGACCTGATCACCAAGTACCTCGGAACCCAGGTGCTCATGACGCGGGACCGCGACGTGTTCGTAGAGCTGGGCGATCGGGCCAAGTTCGCCAACAGCAAGGACGCGGACCTCTTTGTGTCGATCCACGTGAATTCCCATCCGCAACGCAACACCAAGGGGCTGGAGGTCTACCACTTCGGCGAGGCCAGCGACCGGCGCGCCCTGGCCGTGGCCGCGCGGGAAAACGGCACGCCGATCGAGAGCACCGGCGTGGGTTGGCAATACATCCTGGCGGATTTCGTGACCAGCAAGAAAATCGAAAAGTCGCAGGAACTGGCCTGGACGACCAAACAGGCCATGGTCGCCCACCTGGACGACCATTACGATGTCGTGGATCACGGCGTGAAGACAGCGCCGTTCTATGTGATCCGCTTCACCACCATGCCCAGCATCCTGGCCGAGATCGCCTTCATCTCCAATCCCACCGAAGAGAAGCTCATGCGGACCGATACCTTCACCAGCCGCATGGCCGACGCCATCTTCCAAGGCATCCGGGACTACGTCAGCCCCATTCAGACTGCCGCGCGCTGACCGAGGCAGGCAGTGCCGACCTTCAAGCTGATTCTCGAATACGATGGGACAAGCTATGCCGGTTGGCAGCGGCAGCCGGACCAGCCGACCGTGCAAGCGGCCTTGGAAGACGCGCTCCAGAAAGTCACGCAGACGCACATCGCCGTGATCGGCGCCGGCCGGACCGACGCAGGCGTCCATGCCCAAGGCCAGGTCGTGAGTTTCCACTCGGACAAGCCCCTGACTCCTCGCGATTGGCGACGCGCGCTCAACGCCCACCTCCCGGCCGACATCAGCGTCCAGGCAGCCGAGGCTGTGTCGGACGACTTCCACGCCCGCTACTCAGCCAAGACCAAGCAGTACGAGTACCGGATTCTGAACCAGCTCGACCGACCAGCCCTGGACCGCAACCGGGTCTGGCACATTTATGGGCCGCTGAAGCTCGACCTGATGCGCCAGGCAGCCCTCTGCTTGATCGGCAAGCAGGACTTTGCCTCGTTTCAAGGCCACCCGACCGACACGCAGGATACGATCTGTGACTTACAGCGGTTGGATTTCGTTCAGGAAGGGCCTTTGGTCCGGATACAATTCCTCGGCGACCGATTCCTCAAACAGATGGTCCGCGCGATCGTGGGGACGCTGGTTGAGATCGGCCAGGGCAAGCGGCCACCCCAGGCTATGAAAGAGATTCTCGACGCAAAAGATCGCCGCTCCGCCGGTTACACAGCCCCTCCGCAGGGGCTGTATTTGGTGCGCGTCGAGTATTGACTGCTTGCACTACCATGAGAGAGGGGGTATCGTTTGGCCAAACGAGCACGATATAGATTTGGGAGCAATCGATGCGGCGCTACTGGCGGGGTGAGATTATGAAAGAGCTTGAGGCATTGTTAGAGCACATCGAAATCTACCGGCTCCTCCAACGACGTAAGCGCAAAACCTCCGGCAAGCGCATGAACCTTGACACACTTCTGAAGGAACAGAACCTTTCCGTGTAACAGTTAGCTTCAGCTAGGTCTTCTCTTTGATCCTCGCCTGGTTGGATGCTCACTTCTTGTAGTCTTCGAAAAATTTCTCATCAATATCGTAAGTTCGCTTCGGAATAAGCCCAAGCTCAAGCCGTTCGAACATATCAACTGAACTGTCTCCATCCACAAGTTCGATAGGTGGAACTCCATCCCGCCTTGTTTCTTTCTTGGCCTCAAGCGTGAATGTGCCCGTGGTTATGATCAGCCCCTTGTCGGCGCGGCCCATCATTGCACCACGAAAATCGCGCACCTGAGAGGGTGTGACCGCCCCTTGATATCGTTTACATTGGAAAAGAACATTGAAGCTGACGAAGGGATTCACTTGGAGAGTACCGACGCCGTCAATGCCGCCGTCACCACTCTTGCCTGTAACGGAGACATGCTGAAACCCAGATTCACGGAGAAGTCTCTGGCTAAGTCTTTCAAATCCATTCGGGGACAATGCCTTAATCTGTTCGAGGAGTATCGTTCTGTGGTCTCCCGCTTCAGTCTCACTTGCTACCGGTGCATCTGCTTGCTCCGGTTCTTGCCTCTTGGTTTCCTTAAATTTGGCACGACTGCTTTGCACACCTTTACACACCTCAAGAGCATTAAACGCCGCAAGATCCACTGACATGCCTTTATCCGTAAGGCTCCAGACACCCCTCTTGGAGGAATCTAAGTAACCGGCCCACACAAGATACTGACGTGCCCAATGGACCTGGTTCTTAACTCTTGAGAGCCCGTTCTTATTGACAGCTTCCTGTGCGGCCTCTGTTACCTTGGCAAGCTCCAGGTATCGATCGACAATTTCTGAGGCCGTACCAGAACCGCCTGACTCCTTCAGAACCTCTAGAATTGGTCGAAAGAAACGGATGAATTCAGGCCCTTTTGCTTGTCTCATGCCATCTTTACCAGCCAATCAATATGGAATCGCTTATGGTCCCGCGATAAAGGCATGTCTCATCTCGCTTCCCGTTCCAGCTCTTAAACGTCCAATTGGAAACATGGGCAATATCTGTCACTTGCACACCTTTGTCAAGACGCACCCACTGAGATAGGCAATTCTCGCCGCATCATCAAAGCGCCGTTGCGAACCGCTCCGCTAGGGGCCAGGCTTTCAAGCGGCCTGGCCCCGCTACTCTCTCTTTTTAAGTCGGCTGGAAGGGATGGGTAGCCGTTTCACCGTTATTTCCAAAAGGGTGTGTTGGGCGTAAGCCGACCTCACCGGAGGAGCGAAACAGACCGGCGAGACTCTGCCGGGAAGGAAAGTGGAAACTGACTGAGTCCGCGAATGAATTTCCGAAGGATTCCGCCCGGCAGAGTCCGACGGGCCGCTCCGAAGGTGCGGAGGCGAGGCGCCCAACACACCCGTCCGCCCTCCGCCCTTCGTCAGCCGAATCACAATCAATCTGGAAAGAGCGCCAGCCGTGGCCATCCTTCGACCGGCTCAGGATGAACGGGCTTAGGGCTTCGGCTGGTTTTGATTGTCGAGCTTCTTGCGGAGTTCGATGATCTCGCGTTCGAGGGCTTCGAAGCGGTCGGCGATGGGGTCCGGCAGATTGATATGGTCCATGGTGGCTTCGGGGAGACGCTCCCCTTCCACTTTGATGATCCGGGCCGGCACACCGGTCACCGTGGAGTTAGGCGGCACGGACTTGAGCACGACGGAGTTGGCGCCGATCTTGACGTTGTCGCCGACCTTGATGCCGCCGAGGATTTTGGCTCCCGCCCCGACGACCACGTGATTCCCCAGCGTGGGATGGCGTTTCCCGTGCTCCTTGCCGGTCCCGCCGAGTGTCACGCCCTGGAACAGGGTCACGTAGTCGCCGATCTCGGCGGTTTCCCCGATCACCACCCCCATCCCGTGGTCGATAAAGAAACTGCTACCGATCTTGGCAGCCGGGTGAATTTCGATTCCCGTCAGCCAGCGGGCCAGTTGCGAAATGGCGCGCGGGATGAACGGCACCCCGTGTGCTTTGAGCCAATGCGAGACCCGATAGGCCAGCAGGGCGTGGAACCCGGCATAGGTCAGCACGACCTCCAGCTTGCTCGTGGCCGCCGGGTCACGATCGAAGACGGCTTGAAGATCTTGTTTGATTCTTGAAAACATCAGGCCATCGTTGCCTTCTCGATGAGACAAATCGCCTGCGCGGCGATCGCTTCTTCCCGTCCGACCGCATCTAGCCCTTCGCCGCTCTTGACCTTCACGTTCACCGCTCCCCGCTCGATCTTCAGCACGTCCGCCAGCCGGACCGCCATCGTCTCCAGATGCGGGCCGAGCCTGGGGGCCTGGGCGATGATCACCGTATCCACATTGACCAGGCGATAGCCCTTCTTGGCCAGCAGCCCGTTTACTTCCTCCAGCAGGATCAAGCTGGAGATATTTTTGTAGCGCGGATCGGAGCTAGGATAGTGTTTTCCCAGGTCCCCTTCTCCCATGGCCCCGAGCATCGCATCGCAGACCGCATGGACCAGCGCATCGGCGTCTGAATGGCCGACCAGGCCCTGCGAATGGGGAATCTCGATGCCCCCCAGAATCAGCTTCCGCCCCTTGCCCAACGGATGGATATCATATCCCAGCCCAACTCGCATGCGCCTTCCTTTCATACAACCGAATAGTCAGAAGTCCGAAAGTCCGAAAGTCCGAAAGTTCGAAAGCCCGAACGTCGAGACTTGAAGACTTTATGGACTTTGTGACTTTGCGACTTTTTGTCGCGCGGCCAGGATCGCCTCGCCGATCGCGAAGTCTTCCGGCCTGGTAATTTTGATATTCTCCCCGCTCCCCTCCACGATCGCCACCGGATAGCCGAGCCGCTCCACCAGCTGCGTGTCGTCGGTCCCCTGCACGCCCTCGAGCGCCGCCTTGCGGTGCGCCTCTTCAAAAATCGCCCGGCGGAACGCCTGCGGGGTCTGGGCCAGCCAGAGCCGGCCCCGGTCCACCGTGCCGCTCACCAGCCCGTCCTGGCCGACTTGCTTGACCGTGTCCTTCATCGGGATCGCCACCAACGCCGCCCCATGTTTGGCAGCCGCGTCGATCACCAGCCTGATCATCTCGCGGGTCACGAAGGGCCGCACGGCATCGTGCACCAGCACGAACTCGATCCCGTCGCTCACGGCCTGGAGCCCGTGCTGCACGGAATCCTGGCGCTGCGCCCCGCCAGCCACGACTTTCCTGACTTTGGTGAGACGGTGGGGGGTGACGATTTCCCGCAGGCAATACTCGCGGTCCGCTTCGGGCACGGCCAGGATGATCTCGACGATCTCCTCCGCCGCCTCCAGCGCCCGGAGCGTATGGACCAACAGGGGAAGGCCCCCGAGTGTCAGAAACTGTTTGGGGGTCGAAGCCCCCATGCGAACCCCGCGCCCGGCGGCCGGTACGAGAGCAGACGTTCGGTTACCCACGCGCGACTTGAAACTCCTCCTTCTCCGTCTCCTCGCGCAAGCGCGTGAAGATCATCCGCCCCGCCGTCGTCTGCAGCACGCTGGTGACAACCACGTCCACGTTTCGCCCGATGCAGCGTTTGGCGTTGTCCACCACGATCATCGTGCCGTCGTCCAGATAGGCCACGCCTTGCCCGACTTCCTTCCCCTCTTTCAACACGAAGACCCGGATGGTCTCGCCCGGCAAGACCACCGGACGGAGCGCATTGCACAGTTCGTTGATATTCAGCACGCGCACGCCCTGCAGCTCCGCGACCTTGTTCAGATTGAGATCGTTCGTGATGACTTTGGCGCCCACTTTCTTGGCCAGGACGACGATCTTGGAATCCACGTCTTTCACGTTCGGGAAATCGTCGTCGATGATCCGCACGTCGATGTCCACCATCTTCCGGATCTTGTTCAGGATGTCCAGTCCCCGCCGGCCCCGCGCCCGCTTCAAGGAATCCGACGAGTCGGCGATATGTTGCAGCTCATGCAAAATGAATTGCGGCACCAGGAACGTGCCCTCCAGGAACCCGGTCTCGCAGAGGTCCGCGACCCGTCCATCGATGATCACACTGGTATCGAGAATCTTATGATTGCCGGTCACCATCGCATACTCGGGATGTTTGGACTGCCCCGTGATCCGCTCCCGGCCGAACTTCGCTCCCAGCACCAACCCCAGATAAGGCAGCCCCAGGAGAAACATGAGCCAGCCGATATGGAAGAGAAATGTCTCCACGTCGAAAATGACGCTGCCGACCCACTCGACCAGGCCCGTCAGGACCAGTCCGATGGCCAACCCGCCTGTTCCCCCCGCAATAATGCCGAAGGATGTTTGTTGGAGCAGGTATTCTGCAATGAGAATCACGCCGCCCGTGACTGCGCCGATGGCAAACCCGGCTATGAGCACGGGAGCCATCGGTTCCTCCCCGCGCAAGAACAAGGTCATCCCTGCCAGGGCGCTCAGGAGCACGAACAGGATTCGCCGCGCCATCTCATCACCCCCTTTCGGTCGACCATTATAACACCGCCCGCCGCAAACACCCCCGGATAGAGCCCGTCCCGCCTGTCGGAGGCTAGGGCTTCAGCGTGAGGTACGTCGTGAGGCCCTGGCGTTTGATCAAAAACAGGACGGCCTCGCTTTTGCTCGCTTTGGCGGCCGCCTGCTCGTAGGCCTTGAGCGTCGGGGTCGGTTTCCGGTTCACTTCCAGAATCAGATCGCCCTCTTTGACGCCCGCCTCCTCCGCCGCGCTGCCGGAACGGACTCGCGCCACGACCACCCCTTTTTCGCCCCCTCCCAGCCCAAACCGACGGGCCCACTCACTGTTGAGTTCGCGCACATCCAGGTCCGACAGGAGACCGGACGGCCTGATCCCCTCCCCGCCTTCATCGCCCCCATCGCCGCCAGCTTGCGCCATATTCTTCGGCTGCTCCGCGATCGTCACATCCACCGTGCGCTGGTCCTTGTTGCGAACGAACTTAACCGTGGTTTTCTTGCCCACCTGGGTCTGCGCCACGATATTCCTGAGGTGGGTGGGAGTCTCCACCGCCTTGCCGTCGAACTCAAGGATGACATCCCCGCGCTCCAACCCCGCCTTCTTGGCCGGACTCCCGTCCAGAACATCGCTGACCAGGACGCCCTTGGATTCCGACAGCCCGAACTGCGACGCCAGTTCCGGAGAGAGCTCCTGAATGGACACGCCCAGCCAGCCCCGCACGACCTTGCCGGCCCTGACCAGCTGGTCCAGGATCGACCGCGCCATGTTGCTGGGCACCGCAAACCCGATGCCCATGTTGCCGCCGCTCTGGCTGAAGATCGCCGTGTTGATCCCGACCAACTCGCCGCGCACGTTCACCAAGGCGCCGCCCGAGTTGCCGGGGTTGATCGCCGCATCGGTCTGGACGAAGTCTTCGTACTCCGCAATCCCCATGCTGGCCCGCCCGACCGCGCTGACGATGCCCATGGTCACCGTCTGGGTCAGCCCGAAAGGGTTCCCGACAGCGAGCACGAACTCCCCCACCTCCAGCTTGTCCGAGTCGGACCAGGGAATCGTGTGCAAGCCCTCCGCTTCGACTTTCAGCACCGCCAGATCGGTCTTGGAGTCCGTCCCGATCAATTTGGCCTTGAACTCGCGCTTGTCGGACAGGAACACTTTGATCTCATCGGCCTTGCTGACCACGTGATTGTTCGTGATGATCAGGCCGTTCGGGTCCACGATCACGCCCGACCCCAGACTCCGCTCCTTCCGCTCGCGCGGCGCCTCGAACCGCTTGAAAAACTCGTCGCCGAAAAAGCGGCGAAAGAACGGATCGTCGAAGGGCATGGCCTGGGGCCCCTCCCCGATCCTGCCGCTGCGCGTGGTAAAAATGTTCACCACGGCCGGTTTGACGCTCTTGGCGATCTGGACGAAATTCTGATTGCTCCCGATGGCCGCCGGCGGGGCCGGCGACGGTGCAATTCCGGCTACGGGCGGCTCGGGCACCGCATGCCCGAACGGCAGCCACCCCAGATCCGCCGCCACCACCAGCCCGATCAGCACGCCCAGTCCGATCAACAGGATACTGGCCAGCCAGGACGAACGCCGCCGATTCCTCGCCGGCGCTTCTTCTTCCGATTGATCCATACCCATAAACCGCTAGATCACCACAAAAATCCGTTGACGCCTGCTCGCCGGACAGTCCGCTTACTGAATCTCTCCCGCATAGATGCCCATGACCGTCTGCAGGAACTTGATCGCGTCGGCCTTGGGCCGCTGGAAGGAGTTGCGCCCGATGATCGAACCGAACCCGCCGCCGTCCCGAATGGCGCGGGCCTCTTCGAACACGTTCTTGTCGTCGCTCTTGGCCCCACCGGAGAAAATCACGATCCGGCGGCCGTCGAACGAACTCTGCACGACATGGCGCACCCGTTCGGCCAGGGTCTTGATCGGCACCTGTTCGGCCTCATACACCTTCTTGGCCGCCGCCTGTTCCAGATGGGCGGTGGGCAATTTGACCTTGATGATGTGCGCGCCCAACTGCGCGGCAATCTGCGCCGCATAGGCCACGACGTCCACCGCGGTTTCCCCCTCTTTGCTCAGGGCGGACCCGCGCGGGTAGGACCAGACCACCACCGCGAGGCCGTTGTCCCTGGCCTCTTCCGACAGCGCCCGCAACTGCTCATACATGGTCTGGCTATGAGCCGAGCCCGGATAGATCGTAAATCCGATGGCTGAGCAGCCCAACCGCAACGCATCCTTCACGTTGCCGGTCACCGCCGACAGGGGATCCTTCTCATCGTGTAGCACATCGTGATTATTCAGCTTCAAAATGAGCGGGATACGGCCGGCGAACTCCGCCGCACCGGCCTGCAGAAACCCCAGCGGGGCCGCATAGGCGTTGCATCCGGCGTCGATCGCCAGCTGAAAGTGGTAATGGGGGTTGTAGCCGGCGGCGTTGGGCGCAAAGCTGCGGGCGGGCCCATGCTCGAATCCCTGGTCCACCGGCAGGATCACCAGCTTACCGGTGCCGCCCAGCTTGCCATGCCCCAGCAGTCGCGCGAGATTCATGCGCGTGCCGGCATTGTCGCTCCCATACCAACTCAGAATATCCTGAACGCGCTTGTTCATACCCTTCCTCCCGCCACGTTCCGAAACAGATGTTAAGAAGTCCGACGGCCTTGGATAAATCCTTCTGCAGTCTCGACATCATCCCGGCTGCCGATAATCAGCGGAACCCGCTGGTGCACGGCCTTCGGTTTGATCGAGAGAATCGGCTCGGCGCCCGTACTGGCCCGCCCGCCCGCCTGCTCCACCACCATCGCCAGGGGATTGGCCTCATACAACAAACGCAGCTTGCCCTCCGGCTTGTCGGTTTCGCCGGGATAGAGATAGATGCCGCCGCCCAGCAGGATGCGGTGCACATCCGCCGCCAGGCAACCGGAATAGCGGCCGCTGTAGGGCCGTCCGCCGGCCTTGTCCTTGGTCTTGAGATAGTCGATGAAGCGCTGCGTGCCGGCCGGCCACTTGTGATAGTTGCCCTCGTTGGCCGCGTAGACCTTTCCCCTGGTCGGCATGCGAATGTGTTCGTGCGACAGCAGGTACTCACCCACGCCCGGGTCCAGCGTGAATCCATGGACTCCGTGGCCGGCCGTGTAGACGAGCATCGTGCTCGACCCATACATGAGGTAGCCGGCCGCCACCTGTTCGGTGCCGACCCGGACCAGCTCGGCATCCGACGGTAATCCGCCCTTGCCTTCAAACCGCAGGACCGAAAAGATGGTTCCCAGCGGCATATTGACATCGGTGTTGGAGGACCCGTCCAGGGGGTCGAACAGCAGCATGTACTTGCCACTGGGCCAGTTTTCTTCCAGTTTCACCGGCTTTTCCATCTCTTCTGAGGCCAGGGCGCAGACCAGGCCGCTGTGCTGGAACACCTTGACGAAGATCTCGTTGGCGATTTCGTCCAGCTTCTTGACGGCCTCCCCCTGCACATTCGTATCGCCGGTGTAGCCAAAAATATTGATCAAGCCGGCCCGGCGGAGATCCGAGGCGATCATCTTGCCGGCCAGCCCGATCTGGGCCATGAGGGCCGAGAATTCTCCCGTGGCGCCGGGATGCGCGGCCTGCGCCTGCAGAATATGTCTGGTCAAGGTGATGGGAAACGGCCCCACGGTTCAGTCCTTTTTTACCGGCTATTGTGCCATGACGGTCATAATAGCGGTGGATTATATAGGTTTTCAACGAAGCGGGCAATGGAGGCATTGCTTGCGGACGAGGATGGGACCGCGCCTGTCAGGAGGCTTCCGGAACCTGAAAGCCTTCGATCAGACTGGCCACCACGGACCCGATTTTCACCTTGGCTTTCATCAGCACCGGCACCCGGCGGCTGTCGTTGGTGAGCCAGACCCGGATGTTCCCTTCGTTGAGGAAAATGCCTTGAAACGGCATGACCGCCAACACCCGCACCGTCTCGACCTGCCCCCAGGGGCCCTTGATGGTTTCGACCGCCTCGACCCGGATCTCCAACTTGTACGTCTTCTTGTCGTGGTGGACGTTAAAGGTGACTGAAGCGCCCGGCACCAGGGACGGCAGCGTACGGACGTAATAGAGGCAAGAAATCAAGTCGTAGGTCTGCGGGAGGAGCGGCAGCTGGTCCGTGACCCCGTCTTTGGTCGAGGTGATGGCGCCTGCGGCCTGGTCGAAGGCGACATCGAAGTCGTTGTTTCGTTTGCCCTCTCTCCGTCTGAATACCATCCGATATGGGATCAGCTTCTCCGCATCCACGAGCGAGTCCACCCGGTTGTCAACCGGATAGAATTTCGTCACCAAGGGGCTGGAGACCGCGGTGGTCAGGAGACGAAGCACCGCGCGTCCCTGCACCGGCGCAGCGCCGGCCACTTCAAGCACGGCGGTGCCGGCGCGGATATTCAGCCACGTGAGGGCGTAGGTCAACCGCTCCCCCGGCATGAAGGGGCGATCGGTTGACATGGATGGAGGGGGGACCGGTTCGGCGCGAACCGACGGTAAAGAGACCGCCGCACCGCAGAGGACGACCGCTGTCGACAGAACGGCAAGGGTTCGGAGGGCGGAGCGTTGCACTGTTAGGCCGCGAGAGTTCGTCTGGCTTGGTCCAGCTCTGATTCGATCAACGCCCGAATCACATCCAGGCGCTGGGGAGAGGAGGCTTCGAAGCGCAGGACAAGAGCCGGCTGCGTATTGGAGGCCCGGATCAAGCCCCACCCGTCCTCGAATATGACACGAATTCCGTCGATCGTCACCACGTCCCGGATCACGAGGCCGTTCTCGCCGGGAGCACGACCGGCCTTGGCGTAGGCCAGCAATCGTGCCTGCACTCGCTTGACCAGGTCGAATTTCACCTGGTCCGGGCAGTCCACGCGGATTTCCGGCGTGACCGAGGTCACCGGCAAGTCCGCCAGCAGGGCGGACAACGGCTGCTTGCTCTTGGCCAGGATTTCGACCAGCCGGCACGAGGCATAGATCGCATCGTCATAGCCGAAATAGCGGTCCGCGAAGAACATATGCCCGGACATCTCGCCGGCCAGGACCGCCGACTCGGCCTTCATCTTGGCCTTGATCAGCGAATGGCCGGTCTTCCACATGATCGGCCGGCCCCCGCATCGCTGAATGTCGTCATAAAGGCTCTGTGAGGCCTTGACCTCCGAAAGGATCGCGCTGCCAGGCCGGACGGCCAGGATGTCCCGGGCGTAGAGGACCATGAGACGGTCGCCCCAGAGGATGTCGCCCTGTTCATCCACCGCCCCGATCCGGTCCGCGTCCCCGTCATAGCCGATCCCAACATTCGCCCCGGTTCTTTGCACCGTTGCGATCAGATCCTGGAGGTTCGCCACCACCGTCGGGTCCGGATGGTGGTTGGGGAACCGGCCATCCAGATCGCAATAAAGCACGGTGACCCGGCAACCCAGTTGTTCCATGGCCTGCTTGGCTACCAGCGCGGCCGCCCCGTTCCCGCAATCAATCACCACGTGCAGATGCCGGGCATTGACCGAGGCGAAGCTGGCCTTCAGATAGGCGAGATAATCCTGAAGCAGCGGACGGATGGAGACCGTTCCGGCGCCGTCGGAGAACCGGCTGGCTTCCATGACTTTGCGAAGGTGCTGGATGTCCTCCCCGTGCAGCGCTTCTTTTCCGATGCAGAGTTTGAAGCCGTTGTACTCGGCGGCATTGTGGCTTCCCGTGATCATCACGCCGCCATCCACCGGCAGCTGAAAAAGAGAAAAGTACAGGACGGGGGTGGGGCAGACTCCGATGTCTAGCACATTCAATCCGCCAGCCGTCAAGCCCTGCACCAGCCGGTCGCGCAAGGCCGGCGAGCTGGCCCGTCCATCTCGCCCCACGCTGATCGCCTTGACCCCCTTGCCACGCGCGACGGTGGCAAACGCCCGACCGATCAGTTCGGCGACTTCCTCGGTCAACTCCTGGCCGACGATACCGCGAATGTCGTACTCACGAAACAGCGCCATAGCTCTTGCCAATCGAACAGTCTAAAGTTGGAAAGTCTTAACGTCTTTGACTTGACAGACTTTCAGACTTGCGGACGGGGCGTCTTCACGCCACGCCCGTAATCATCCTGAAACCGCACAATGTCATCTTCGCCGAGGTACGGACCGTTTTGGACCTCGATAATGTGCAACTGTTCTGAGCCAGGGTTTTCCAGCCTGTGCCGCGTATTCTTCGGAATCGCCGTGCTCTGACCAACGGCAAGATTGAACCGACGACGTCCACAGGTCACTCGGGCCGCCCCGGCAATCACCACCCAATGCTCGCTGCGGTGGTGATGCAACTGTAGTGACAGGCGGCCGCCAGGATTCACCGTGACCCGTTTGACCTTGTATCCCTTTCCCTCTTCCAACACCGTATAAGAGCCCCAGGGACGGAAGACCGTCCGGTGCTCCAGATGTTCGGGGAACCCTTGTTTCTTGAGGATCTCAACGATCGCTTTGACGTCCTGGGAGCGGTCTTTGGGACAGACCAGCGTGGCATCGGGCGTATCCACCACCACCATGTCGGAGAGTCCGATCGTCGCGACGAGTCGGCGATCCGCATAGAGGATCGAATCACGGCTGCCGAGGTCCACGACCTTACCGCTGACCACGTTCCCGGCCTTGTCGCGCGGGGCCACTTCTTCCAGGCTGCTCCAGTTCCCGACATCGGACCAGAGGAATTCCACCGGGATCACGGCCGCCCGGTCGGACCGCTCCATCACCCCATGATCGATCGAGACCGGAGTCAGCTTGCGATACACGCGCGTAAGGCGCTCGATCGAGCCAGCCTGGAGGGCCTGCCGGATGGGCTTGAGTGCAGCGCCCAAATCCGGTTGGTGCCGGGCGATTTCCTCCAAAATCGTGGAGGCTTGCCAAAGGAAAATACCGCTGTTCCAGTAATAGTGGCCCGATTGCAAATACCGAGTCGCCGTCTTGGTATCCGGTTTTTCCACAAATCGCGCCACGGCATAGCCGGTCAGTCTTCCTTTGCGCCCCAAGCGGACCTTCCGCTCCGGTTGGATATAGCCATAGCCGGTTTCCGGCCTGATAGGGGGCACGCCAAAAGTGACGAGCCGCCCTTGGGACGCCAGCTGCGTCCCCAAGACGACGGCGGCGTGAAACCGACGATCGCCCTGAACGACATGGTCGGCGGGCAACACCAACATGACCGCCATCGGATCCCGACGGACCAACTCGGCGGCCACCAGCGCAATCGCCGGCGCCGTATTGCGCCCTTCCGGCTCGATCACAAAGTTGTCCTGGATCGCATCTTTCCATTCGCCCAACTGGTAGCGGATCGAGTCAGCTTGCGCAGGCGTAGTGGAGATCATGACCTGCCCCGCAGGCACGCACCGCAACACCCGTCGCATGGTCTGTTGGATCAGCGTTTCATCGCCGATGATCCGAAGGAGTTGCTTGGGATAGAGATGCCGGCTGAGGGGCCAGAAACGGGTACCGCTGCCTCCGGCGAGAATCACTGCATATAAATGGGCGTCAGATTTCATCGTCACGCAAGACTCGTCACACGACATGAGGTTCGGGGTTCTTGTTCGTGAGCGCACGGGCAGGCAATTACTTTCTCTTCGTTGCCGGACGTGGCTGCGCGGCCAGAATCAGATCGGCTACTTCCCGCACCGCCCCTTCTCCGCCCTTCTTCCGGCACACATAATGAACGGCTTTGCAGACCGCTGCCACAGCGTCAGCCGGCGAAGCCGAAAACCCGACCGCCCGTAACGCCTCGAGATCGTTGACATCGTCGCCGATATATGCCACCTGGGACAAGTCAAGCCCATGCCGCACGATAATGTCTCTCAACACGGCGAGCTTATCGTACACACCTTGGTGCACTTCCGGAATCGTGAGCTTCTCGGCCCGTCGAGCAACCAGTTCCGTCTGCTCTTGGGTAATCAACGCCGTAAGGATGCCCGCCCGTTGCAGTAGCTTTATGCCCATGCCATCTCGTACGTGGAATCGCTTCCATTCATCACCAACATTCGAATAGCACATGCCCCCATCCGTTAGCACCCCGTCCACGTCCATCGCAAGCAGACGGATTGACCGGAACACTGCAAGCCGGACAGTACGGCCCGTTTCCTGCGCACGACTCGTTGAACGTCGAGCTATCGCCAATGTATGCTCCGCGACATTACAACACAAGCGATCTTGCCAGCGCGCGCAGAATGAACACCTTTTTAAGGACGCGTGCGCCCGCGCATTCCCATCCCGCCTGATTCAGCCAGGAGACGCACATCGGCCTCGACCATCTCATGGACCAACTCCTTGAATTTCACCTGGCAGGTCCACCCAAGCTGCTGGCTGGCCCTCGTGGCATCGCCCAGCAAAATTTCGACTTCCGCCGGTCGCTTCAAGCTTGGATCCAAGACCACGTGATTCCGGTAATCCAACCCGAGATGCGCAAACGCCGCCTCCGCAAACTCGCGCACCGTGTGCGTTTCACCCGTGGCAATCACGTAATCGCTTGGCTCATCCTGCTGCAGCATCATCCACATGGCCCTAACATACTCACGGGCATGGCCCCAGTCCCGTTGGGCATCCAGGTTACCTAACCGAACTTCTTTGGACAGTCCCAGTTTGATCTTGGCCGCATGAGAGGAAATCTTTCTCGTCACGAACTCAAAGCCTCGGCGCGGAGATTCGTGGTTGTATAGAATCCCGCTCGCGGCTTTGATCCCATACGCCTCCCGATAATTTCTGGCCAGGTGGAACCCAGCCACCTTCGAGATACCGTAGGCGGACCGAGGATGAAACGGCGTCGCCTCCGTCTGGGGCACCTGCGCCACCTTGCCGAACATTTCGCTCGACGCGGCGAAATAGAACCGGCACTGCGGGACACAATCATGCAGCGCCGACAGAACGTAATGAGTCCCATTGATGTTCGAATTCAGGGTGGAAAATTCATCCTCGAACGAGTACGTCACGAAGCTCTGCGCCGCGAGATGATAACATTCGTCCGGCTCAACGGCCCGAAAAACACGATAGATGCTCGGCAAACTCTCCAACGATGCCGCATGGAGTTTAACGCGATCTTTAATATGCACAATGCGCCAGAGGCGATGCTCGGGGTCCTCTATTGCCACACGGCGCACAATCCCGTGTACTTCGTAGCCCTTTTCCAGCAAAAACTCGGCCAGATAAGAGCCGTCCTGACCTGTGATCCCGGTGATCAACGCTCGTTTCATGTTCATCTCATTATTATGATGATCGGGCCGGCGCAACGGACTGGACATCTTTCATGAACCGAGCCAGAGCGTCCTTCCAATGCGGGAGAGTAATGCCGACGCCCGCCAACACACGGTTCCCAAGGACTGTATAGGCTGGGCGAGGCACCGCGCTATGCGCCTCCGAGGTCGCGATCGGGCGGACTGGAACCGAGCAGCCCATAAGCGCCACAATCTCACTGGCAAACTCGTACCAGGTACAATCGCCGGCCCCCGTCGCATGAGCCACCCCGCGCAAGGGCACCTTGGCCAGACGTGCGAGGGCATCAGCCAAATCCCCTGCATGGGTAGGACAACCACGTTGATCGGCGACCACACGCAGCTCCGGTTGTTCGGCGGCCAGACGCATGATAGTCTTGACGAAATTCTTCCCGTAAAGACCATAGAGCCACGACGTGCGAACGATCAATGTATTGGGGCAGGAGCACAAAGCCAGCCGCTCTCCTTCATATTTCGACCGTCCATAGGCACCCAGCGGATTGGGCTCATCCTGTTCGTCGTAGGGAACTCGCTTCCGTCCGTCAAACACATAGTCGGTAGAGATCGCGATCAGGCGGGCGTTGAGAGAGGCGGTCGCTCTGGCGACTCGTTCCGTCCCTTCGGCGTTCACGGCCATGGCTAGAGCCGGTTCCCGCTCGGCCCCTTCCACATCGGTATAGGCCGCGGTATGGATCACCAAGTCGGGGCGCGCATCGCGGATAAACCGTTCGGCGTCCGGCTTCAGCAGATCGAATGCGGGCAGGTCCGCGGGGACAAGGTCGTGGCCCTGCAGGACTCCGATGAGTTCATGCCCCAACTGCCCATTGGCACCCGTAATCAGGATGCGCACGCCGTTCCGCCTTTCAATCGTTGCCCATACATCTGTTCATAGTAGGCCCGGAACTCGCCGGACTTGATCTTCCGCCACCACCCCTGATTAGTCCGATACCAGTCCACCGTGGCCCGCAGCCCTTCTTCAAAAGGCACCGTCGGAACCCACCCCAAGGCGCGCAAGCGGCTGCAGTCCACGGCATAGCGGCGGTCATGGCCCGGGCGATCCTGGACGAACCGGATCAGGGACTTGGGCTTATCCAAGTGGGCCAGAATGACATCCGCGACGGCAATATTCTCACGCTCGTTGCCGCCCCCGATGTTGTAGATCATGCCCGGTTTCCCATGGCGAAAGACATGCTCAATGCCCGCACAGTGATCGAATACGGAGAGCCAATCCCGCCGGTAACGCCCATCGCCATAAATGGGAAGCGGCTGGTCCTCCAGCGCATTGGTTACGAACAAAGGAATGAACTTTTCCGGGTACTGATTGGGCCCATAGGTATTACTTCCCCTCGTGATCAGCACCGGGAATTGATAGGTGGTCCAGTAACTACGAACCAGCAGGTCGCCTCCGGCCTTGCTGGCCGAATAGGGGCTGCGCGGGTCCAAGGGATCTCCCTCTTTGGAAGACCCGACTTCCACACTCCCGTAAACTTCATCGGTGCTGACGTGGAGAAACCGCATAATCCCCGCCTGCCGCGCTTCATCAAGCAACACCGCCGTTCCGATCACGTCGGTTTTCGCAAATGCGCCGGGCTCCACAATCGACCGGTCGACATGGGTTTCCGCCGCACAATTGATGACCCCATCGATCCGATGCTTTTTCATGACCTTGGCGACCGATTGGGCATCGCAGATATCGGCATGGACGAACGTATAGCGCGGGTGGCCAGCCACCTCGGTGAGGTTCTCGAGATTTCCGGAATAGCGAAGGGCATCTATATTTACGACTGAATTGGACCCATTGGCAAGCAGACGCTTGACCAGATGCGATCCGATGAACCCTGCTCCACCCGTCACCAGGATCCGCATCGCTAGCTTCCCTTCTGTTCGTCGGAAGCACCAGCATTCAACTTATTCGCCCCGGCCTGGGCAACCAACTGATTGGCCAGCAGTAGCGATTCGATGGTTCCGGCGTCGGTCCACCATCCATCTAGGACATCCCATGTCAACTGTCCAGCCTGGATATAGGCATTGTTGACATCCGTAATCTCCAGTTCTCCCCGCCCAGACGGCTTGAGCGTCTTGATGATCTCGAAGACCCGTGAATCGTAAAAATAAATCCCTGTCACGGCATAGGTCGATCGCGGATTGGCCGGCTTCTCCTCGATCGTGACCACCCGATCCCCTTCCAACACCGGCACGCCGAAACGCTGAGGGTCTTTGACCTCCGTCAACAGAATCTTGGCTCCGACCTTCTGCGCCCGGAACGCCTGCGCAGCGCGCAGCACATTCCCTTCGATGATGTTGTCACCCAGCACGACACAGACGGCCGCTCCCTCCGCGAAGTGCTCGGCCAGCCGCAACGCATCCGCAATGCCGCCCTCCCCCTCCTGATAGGTATAGCCCAGGTACTGCAACCCAAATTCCTTGCCGTTCCCCAGCAGCCGGAGAAAATCCCCCGCATTATTCCCGCCGGTCACGATGAGAATCTCGTGGATCCCAGCGTTCACCAACGTCTGGATGGGATAGTAGATCATCGGCCGGTTGTACACCGGCAGCAAGTGCTTGTTGGTGACCTTTGTCAACGGGTACAGTCTGGTTCCCAGACCGCCTGCCAGCACCACTCCCTTCATAACTTCTCCCCAATCGGCTGCTACAGAATCTTCCGGAAATACTCAATGGTCTGTTTCAGACCAGCCTCCAATGCAACAGCCGGCTCCCATCCCAGCAGCAGTTTGGCCCTTCGAATATCCGGCCGACGCACCTTCGGATCATCCACCGGAAGCGGCTTCTGCACGATGGAGCTTTGCGACCCCGTCAGCTTCAACACCAATCGGGCGATCTCGGCAACGGTCAGCTCGCGAGGATTCCCGATATTGACCGGATCGTGCACGCTCTCGCTGGCTTGCTCCGTCCGTCGGGCAAGAAATTCCGCCCGGTCCGTGCGTTCCGCAACGCTCCGGTTCGACTCGACCATAAGCAACGCCACGCCCCCCCGGACCAGATCGTCCACATAACAGAAGCTGCGGGTTTGCGACCCGTCTCCGAACATCGTGAGCGGATGTCCCTGCAACGCCTGCACGATGAAGTTGGACACTACGCGGCCGTCGTGCGGCCTCATGCGCGGGCCGAAGGTATTGAAGATTCTGGCGATGCGCGTATCCAGGCCATGATACCGGTGATACGCCATCGTCATCGCTTCGGCAAATCGTTTGGCCTCGTCGTAGACACCTCGAGGGCTCATCGGGTTAACATTGCCCCAATAGCTCTCCGGCTGAGGGTTTACAAGAGGATCGCCGTAGACCTCCGAAGTACTGGCCAACAAAAACCTTGCCCCCTTGGCTTTCGCCAGTCCAAGCGCCTTGTGGGTACCCAGCGCGCCCACCTTCAACGTGGCAATCGGCAGATCCAGATAATCCTGAGGGCTTGCGGGCGAGGCAAAGTGCATCACCGCATCCAGCGGCCCTTCTACATGCAAATAGTCGCAGACGTCGTATTTGATGAAGGAGAACCGTTCATCTCCCATCAAATGGGCGATGTTCTCCGGGCGGCCGGTCACCAGATTGTCCACGGCGATGACCTGATGTCCCTGGCCGATCAGGACATCACACAAATGGCTTCCCAGAAACCCAGCTCCACCAGTAATCAAAATGCGCACGTGAGCCCCTGTTCGACAACTAATCGAGAGAACAAGCGCTTGAATATACGTGAAAAGTCCCGATCGAGGCAAGGCGGGATCAGTTTGCAGGGCACCCGGATGCGTTACCCAGCAACTCGTTCATATACCTTGACCGTTTCCCTCGCCGTCCGATCCCAGGAAAACTGCATGACTCTGGCTAGGCCGCGCTCGCGCAAATCGCCCCAGAGCGCCTGATCCGTCAACACCCGCTCCATCTGTCGCGTGAACCCTTTGACATCCGAGGGCTCGACTAGGATCGCCGCATCTCCCGCCACTTCCGGCAACGACGATGCGCTGGAGCTGATGACCGGACAACCACAGGCCATGGCTTCTAAGACGGGAAGCCCAAAGCCTTCATACCGGGACGGAAACACAAAGAGACTCGCTCGCTGGTAGAGTTCGATCAGGCGCTCGTCGCTGATGACGCCGGTGAAGACCGTCTGTCGCTCGATGCCTCTCCGCTTCACCCGTTCGTGCAGATCGACACGTCGGCGGAAATCTCCGGCGAGCACCAGATCGTGCCGTTCCCGAACCCCCCCGGGCAGGCGACTGAACGCCTCCACCAGCGTTTCGACATTCTTGATCGGATCGGATCCGGCGACACAGAGCACATAGGGACGATCCGCCCCGACACCTGTTTGAGGCACCGGGGCTGGACCAAAGCGATCCAGTTCAACTCCCGGATAAACCACGGCAATCCGATCAGCTGGGACCCCAAGCTGCTCCATAATGTCCCGTTTCGAACAGCGGGAGTCGGTCAGGACGTGATCGATGCGCGCCCACCGGTCGCGAACTAGCGACCGCTCGATCAATTCGTTCAGATTCATACGCCGCCGGCCGGTCTCGAAGAGCAGCGGTTTCACGTCGTGCACCGTTGCCATAAACTTGCCGCGCTTCCAGACCACGCAAGAGTCGTAAGGAAAATGCAACAGATCATACCGGCCGGCCAGGCAGGGCGCCACCTGTTCCCAAAACCGCCGCTTGAAAAACGGAAACCGGATCAGGCGATAGCGCATGTTTGGCCGCTCTGGAAACCGGTACGACTCATCCGGCATCAATATCTCATACTGGTTCTCGATATCCACCCGCCCCAGGGCCTCGATCAAGGATCGGCTGTATCGTCCGAGACCGACGTTGAAGTCCTTGAGATGCCACGCAGCAATCACCACCTTCATAGGACCGGGCCTGGGCGCGCCCCCATATAACCGAGCGGTTGTCGTTCGTCAATCATTTATCCAGGCTCCTGCGCAGCCGTCGCAACCTTGGTCGCCCCGAGGATCAAGCCCTCGCCGAACAGCACGGCGTCCGAGAGGAGTGCCTGCCTCACGGAAGCCACTGAGGGATGGGTGGCGGCAGACCGTTTCCCCTTGGTCTGGAACAGTCGTCGGATCGCCCGATACAGCCATGAGCCCTTCTTGAGTTCCCGATTGGTCTGGACCAGGTCCACCAGGAATCCACAGCCGCTCAGGACATACCGCAGTTCCAGAAACCCGATCGGATTGATGTGCGCAATCGGCTGCTCCGCCCCGGTCTTGGGATCCACCTCGATCATGTAATGAAATTGATCGGGATAGCCCCGCAGCAAGTAGCTGAGCCGCGACCGGATGGACAGGACATTGGGGGTTGTGACATAGAACCTACCGCCCTTGCGCAAAATCCGGTTGGCTTCTCGGGCCAACAAGTGCGGGTTTTCGATATGTTCGATCCCCTCGACACAGGCCACTGCATCGAACGACTCGCTCTCGAACGGCAGGATGGTGTTGAGGTTCACGCGGACAGCGGAGCGGCCGGGGACAACGAAACTCTCGGGGAAGAGATCGGCTGAGACGACGTCCCGCCCGCCATCCAGCAGCAATTGGGTCAAGGCGCCGGTTCCGCATGGGATGTCCAATACCCGCTTGTGTCCCGCATCCAGGATAAGCTTGGCCACATGGAGACGGGTCATATGAACGGTATTGGGCCCGTGGTGATCCGGATGCACATGGTCAAAGGTCATCGTTCAATCTCCCTTACGATCTCCCGTACGATCTCGTGTCGCTCGCGATAGACAGCGCCGTTCAAAAAAGTGGTGCCCGCACCTGCCACCGCAACGTCCCATCTGCTATGATGAGGCCCGTTTATCGCGGCCATCTTCTTTCGGTGAGGCATGCCCCTCGTCAGCGTCATCATTCCTGCGTACAACGGAGCCTCCCGTTACCTGGACCAGGCCATCGGCAGCGTGCTGACCCAAACGTGCCAGGACCTGGAACTCATCGTGGTGGACGATGCCTCGACCGACGAAACAGCCCGCCTCGTCTTGCAATTCTCCCAGGCTCGTTACTTCAAGCGGCCCGAGAACGGCGGACAGGCAGCGGCACGCAACGACGGAGCCCGCCTCGCCTCCGGCACCTACCTGGCATTCCTCGATCAGGACGACATGTGGGTCCCCTCGTTCATCGAGGAAACCCTGGCATTGTTGCAGGCCCAGCCCGAGGTCGCGCTCGTCCATTGCGACGGATACCAGGTGAATGAAGACGGCGCCCCCTTGCACTATGACGCTGCCATGAAGCAAGGACGGACGATCACGCAGTTGCTGCGCGGCGGCCACGATGTCGCCACGTCCGGCTCGCTGTTCCGCAAGGCCTGTTTCGACGCCGTGGGGGGGTACGACGATTCCTTGGTGGTCTGGGAAGATATCGACCTGGCGATCCGACTGTATCAGCGCTTTCCCCTCCTGCACCTGCCTAAGCCACTGTACCGCCATCGGCTCTACACCCGCAATGTCTCACGGGACATTCCCTCGGAACGGGCTCTGACGGGGCGATGGCGCTTTCTCGAGAAACACGCCCCCGCCTGCCCCCCAGGCACCCCACTGGCCGAAGCCCTTGCTCGCGATTGGGCCCATTATTTCGGAGACCTGGGGAAGTTTCATCTGAACAATGGCCACATCCGCCAGGCGCGCCAAGCCTTCTGGCAGGCGATCCGCCACCAGCCGCTGAACCACAAACTTCTCCTTAGGCTTCTGCGGTCCTATTGCTCCAGCACCAGCTCAACTCCTTCTCCTTCATCAACATAACGGCAGCTCTCATGGCCGCTGTGGAGCTTCTTCGTCAAGGATTTGACGCCTCACCAGCGTGGCGATCGCCTCATGCCCGTTCCCGTTCATATGCGTATCATCACGCCACCAGAGCAAGGCCCCTGTCAATGTATAGAGTTGACGGGCTTTTTCTATTAGATAGGGCTTCGTATCAATGCATTGCATCTTAATTCGCTGACAACTGGCGAGTACGGCGCGCGCAAAACCCGACGTCTCCTCGTCTTCCGGCCTCGCTGGCCGTTGATCAAGAATCCAGCGATAAATGTCCCCTTTTGTGGGTAATACAACCAGCGTCACCTCAATGCCCCGCACAGCAGCCAAGTCGCGCATCGCTTTCAGCGTTCGTTCAAGTTTTCTGAAATTTTCAAGCTGTTCGATCTCGGCTTGAGAACGCCGGCTCCAATTTTCTTCCTTTGGTCGAAATAATATTGGCTGGCCAGACGGTAGCCTTCTAATGACAACTTCGTTTGTATGCCGTTCGGACTGCATCCATCGTCGACGCATATTCTCCATTAGTCGATTAAGTGGAGAGCGGTTCCTGAATGTTCTATATTGGACAACCCATTCCCCCAGCCCCGACTGCCATGGCAACTGATCCAAATCCCAGGTGTCGCCAGCTGCATCATCCAGATCGTTTCCTGCATAGAGTGCCCATACCATCCGCTTGTTAGATGCAAAGGTTAGTCTTGGCCATTCGATGGCAAAGTTGACGTACTGATCGTATGGACCTCCTGGATAGGCAAGATTATAAGTGCTCTGGCCATAGCGGGCACTAAGGAGTTGCGAAAAAATCTCTTCCTGTGTAGTACCCCATCCGGCAGCAAATGAGTCGCCCAAAATCAACACTTCAATTTTCGGAGGGACGAAGGAATTTCGAAACCCAGCTTCGTCCGTCTTGAAAATGATTCGGCGAGACTCTCGCAAAGCGGGATCTCCGGAAATAGCCGAGAGATCACCATAAAGATCTTCGTCCAAGACCAAGTTCGAATCCCAGCGGCCTACGATTGGGAGACGCGGGAGCTTATGTGCATAGACGTTAAGAGGTGTATAGTTCAAACGTCTTTCCATAACTGGTCTCAGCAAGAGATCCATTCCCGGTACTGTCAAGCAGATGGTTAGCAAAGAAAGCAAGCAGTTGTGAAGAAGCAGCGGCACTCGCGAAGCCAGCAGAAACCACAGGATGGGTGACAGGAGTGCGACCTCGATCCAGCCATTCTTGAGCACGCCTTCGGCATAAAGCATGCTCGTGGCCAACCCCACGGCCAGGGCCTGCAGCCCCCGTTCTCTGAGCCGGGCCCAAACCACGCTTCTGCCCTCGTCCAATCCAGGTGCCATCAATCGAGTTGAAACTCGGCCCGCCAGTCCGAGTCCGACGCGAGCGGTGGCTGCTCGGCCTTTCGCACCAGGCAATTTCCCAGCACCAGCACGTCCATGTCGGTGCGCATGAAGCAGCGGTAGGCATCCGCCGGCGTACAGACGATCGGCTCCCCCCGTACGTTGAACGAGGTGTTCACGAGCACCGCATAGCCGGTCTTGACCTCAAACGCCTTGAGCAGGGCATGGAACCTCGGGTTGGTCTCCTTGGAAACCGTCTGGACACGCGCCGAATAATCCAAGTGCGTCACGGCCGGAATATCCGAGCGAGGCCGATTCAGCCGGTGAATCCCGAAGAGGCGTCGATCCTCTTCGCTCATGGGCTTCCTCCTCGACTCCAGCACCCCTGCCACCAGCAACATGTATGGGGAAGGCTGGGCCAACTCAAAATAATCCGCCGTCCGCTCTTCCAGGACCGCCGGCGCAAAGGGGCGGAAGGACTCGCGATACTTGATCTTCACGTTCATCACGGATTGCATCTTGGGCGAACGGGGGTCCCCGATGATCGACCGGTTGCCCAGGGCACGGGGCCCGAACTCCATGCGCCCCTGCACCCAGCCCACGACCGCTTCCCGCGCCAATAGCTCCGCCACGGTCGCGAAGAGGGCTTCATCCGTCAGCCGCTCGAACGGCGCCCCCAGGGCTTGCAGCCAGCCTTCGATCTCCTCCTGGGTGTAAGCAGGCCCCAGGTATGAGCCGGCCATGCCGTCAGCCTGTCCGCTTGGAAGGGCCCGCTGCTCCCCCGCATGGACATGGGCGGCGGCAAGCGCCGCCCCCAAGGCCCCGCCCGCATCCCCCGCCGCCGGCTGAATCCATAACCGGTCGAAGATCCGTTCCCGCAGCAGCCGGCCGTTCGCCACACAGTTGAGGGATACCCCCCCCGCCATGCAGAGCGCCTTCATCCCGGTCCGGCGACGCACATGCCGGGCAATCCTCAAGACCGCCTCTTCAGTCACGTCCTGGATCGAACGGGCCAGGTCCATGTCCCGCTGCGTCAACTCCGACTCGGGCTTTCGAGGCTCGCCTCCGAACAGACGGTGGAATTTCTCCCCGGTCATGCGCAACCCCGTGCAATAGTCGAAGTACTCCATGTTCAGGCGAAAGGATCCATCCTCCTTCAGATCGATGAGATGGGTAAGAATCAAATCCACGTACTTCGGTTCGCCATAGGGCGCCAGCCCCATAACTTTGTACTCGCCCGAGTTTACCTTGAAGCCGGTATAGTAGGTGAACGCCGAGTAGAGGAGCCCGAGCGAATGAGGAAAGGTGATGTCGGCCTGCAGGCTGAGTGACGAGCCACGCCCCATTCCGAAGCTCGTGGTGGCCCACTCTCCCACCCCGTCCATCGTGAGCACCGCCGCCTCCTCGAACGGAGAGGGGAAGAAGGCCGACGCCGCGTGGGAAAAGTGGTGTTCAGGGAAGAGGATTGGCCCGGTCCACGTCGCACCCCCGGCCACATCTCCGCATCGGTCAAGCTCCTGGCGCAGCAACCGTTCCAGAAAAAGCTTTTCCTTCAACCAGACCGGCATAGCCGCGATGAAGGACCGCCAGCCGCGGGGCGCGAAGGACAGGTAGGTCTCCAGCAAGCGCTCGAACTTCAGGAGCGGTTTGTCGTAAAAGGCCACTCGGTCCAGGTCGGCCAGGCCGACCCGCCCCTGCTTCAGACAAAAGGCCACCGCGTGGCGCGGAAACCCGGCATCATGCTTCTTCCGGGTAAACCGCTCCTCCTGGGCCGCCGCGACAATGCGTCCATCGACGGCCAGGGCCGCCGCCGAATCGTGGTAATAGGCTGAGAGCCCCAGGACGTTCATGCGTCGAATCCGCCTGCTCTAAAATAGGGTGTAGATGAACGGCGCCACCGCCGAGCCTTCGGTCAGGACCAACAAGGCTCCGAACAACAGCAGGACCAGGATGATCGGCAGGAGCCAGAACTTTTTCCGCTCCCGCATAAACGCCCACAGTTCTTTCAAAAACGCCGCCATCGTGCCCTCTTTCTTTTCTTGATCGTCTCTTCTGCCTTACGCTTCGCGCCTCACGTTTCACGTCTCCATCAGAACTGCCGCTCCATACGGCCGGCCGTGAATTCCTCTGCCCTGCGGCTGCGCCAATAGGAATCGGCCCTCTCCGCGCGCAACGAGATGGGCCGCTTGCCGAGGAGGCGGAGCAGCAGCGCCGTCGGCGTGATCAGCAAGCCGAAGAGGACCGTCAGCAGAATCCGCTGATTGACGAACCCCAGCACCGCCGCCAGCTTCATCCAGGCGGACCGCAGCGGCGTCAAGGCGCGCGGTGCCAGGAGCGCGGCCGCGCCGAAGGCCCCTCCCAGCCCGATCAGCCACCAGGCGACCGTTCCAGTGACCAGAAAACGAAGCAGGGCCAGCGTCGCCAACCCACCTGCCATGACCAGCCCGAACGAGCGATTCAGCTTGTCCGGACTTAGTTGTCTCATGGTCCCTTACTTCCCTCCATCTTGCCGAAGGCTCTCAGCTGCGCCTGCAGCACCGGATCAATGATCCGGGCTGCCAACTGGTGGCCTGAGGCCGTCAGGTGAAAATCGTTCCTAAAATACAAGCTTTCAGAGCTCCCAGTCGCTTCGAACGCCGGCAGCAGATCCACCGTGGGAATGCCCCGTTCACGGCACCAAGCCAGGAGCAACCGTTGCGGTTTGTAAAAGTTGTATTGTTCCGCAGCCTGTCCGATGCCAGCAAGATACTCCCTTTGCAGTGTCCTATCAAGTTGGATATGGTCGGGAATCAACACGATGAGCAAGGGGATTCCCCGTTTTCCAAGAAAATCCCGGAGCGCCAGCAACACCTCTTGAGTCCTGGCCCAATGTTGGGCGAAGAACCGGGTATCGTCGGCCAGATAAATGTCGCTGCGTTCGTGAATGCCACGGACATATTGTTCACGGGAGACAAGCGGCGCAGTCTCTCCAAGCAACGCCAAACTGGAAGTTTGCTCCCCTGGCCAAGTAAATGCCTGCCGGACCCTGGCACCGCCGACCCGGAACAGATAATTGAGGTCATGATACAGGTACCAGCGGTCCGGTCCGATCCGGTCATGAAGCCAGTTGCCGTTGCTGTGCACGTAGTAGCTTTGCCCGGCCACAAGCATAAGCCCAGGCAGATGCAGGTCATCGCCACGCTTGTTCTGGATATCGTTTCCGATGAAGAAGTTCAGCAGCACTAGATCGGGCTGGAAACGAACCCCGTACGTCTTGAGCAGATGCAACTCTTCGTGGGGCCCCCAGGCTGGCACCCCGACATTAATGACTTCGGCCTCCGGCGCGACGGCCTGCAGCTGGCGCTCGAGCAGGGTGACGAACGCCTCGTCATAACTGACCCCAGCCCCCCAGGTGAAGGAGTCGCCTAAAGCAAGCACGCGCGGAGCCGTGCCGGTCCATCCCACGGTTCGTTCACGGTCGCGGAACCCTTGGGCATTGCTGAATCCGATCGAGCCGCGGACCGGGGCATGGGGCTTCAAGTTCGCTGGGGTATGCTTGTCCCCAAACAGGCTACTCCTGGCAAGAAGCGGATCCGCCAGTCTGACCGTGGCCTCGCCCACCAATAGAAAAACCAACAGGTTCACCAGCACAACGCCCAGCCAGCGAACCAGCCGGCAATCCACCGATCGAGCAAGACCCTGCGGGCTGGCCAGAAACCAGCAGGCCCACACCAGGCAAACCAGCAACCCAAGCATAAATTTATCCAGGTGGTGGGCTTGGGCTGGAATGGGATAGTTGATCAGCAAGAATACTCCGAAGCAACAGCTCCAGAGCGTGCCCCATGTCCGCGACCATCCAGAAACGGCCACTCGCTGCGGAGAGCCGGCTTTGCGGACCAACCACCCTGCTGCAGCCAGACCTGCTCCCAGTACGCTGACCAGGACCAAGATCGCGATCAGGGAAGCCGGCTTGGGCGGATTGGCCAGCTTGCTTACAGAAAGAGTTTGCAAGTATGCAGCCATATGCCCAGCTGTGACCAAAGCCCAGGCGGACCAAATCAGGCAAAGCAAGAGAAATATCCGCTCCGAAGTTATCAGACGCCTCGCTATCATTTTTGAGCTAGTCTAGTTTTGGTCGAGCCTGTTTCAAGATTCGCTCGATCAGGAGCGGTAAATTGTCATGTCGATGGTTAAAGCGAAACTCCATCTCCTTCAGATAGAGGACAAAGTGGCTCCGACGGACGCCAGAGTA